>Ga0209344_10001627_pt1 | contig 28430 bp, 28 predicted proteins | sample Cruoilmetagenom6_FD_187293 | JGI IMG/M metagenome (GOLD analysis project Ga0209344, IMG submission 187293) | Oil polluted marine microbial communities from Coal Oil Point, Santa Barbara, California, USA - Santa Barbara Oil Seep Sample 6 (SPAdes)... | ecosystem: Environmental > Aquatic > Marine... | reverse complement strand
ATCCACATAGCTGAACAGCGAACCGCTCGTCTCGTCCGTCCCGCGCATCATCACCCCCGCCATTGCCGTGACGAGGATGAATCATGTTCTCAACCAGCTGTCGAGGTGGGACTATTTCAGCAGCCTGCTAAAGGCTCACTCTGATTATGGGCTGGCCGTGCCGCAAGCGTCACGGCCCATTTGGGGCAACCCCGTCACATACCTCGCAGCGCGGGCGGCAGCTTGCCACATGGGCAAATCCCCCTTTCCCCCGCCGCACGCACGCGCCATAAATCCCCCATGACCACCCACGCTTTCACCCTCGCAGGTGCGCAACTGACCGCCCTGCCCTCGGGTGCGCTCTACTGGCCGGAGCAGCGGCTGCTGACCGTCTCGGACCTGCACTTGGGCAAATCGGAGCGCCGCGCGCGCTTGCAGGGCCAATCGCTGCCCCCATACGAGACGCGCGATACCCTGACCCGGCTGAAAGCGGACCTGAAGGCCACGAACGCGGCCACGGTCATCTGCCTTGGCGACAGTTTCGACGACACCGCCGCAGCCAACGCGCTCAGCGAAGACGACACACTCTGGATCCAGACATTGCAGGCCGGGCGGCGCTGGGTCTGGATCGAGGGCAACCACGATCCCGGCCCGCTTGACCTCGGCGGCACGCATCTGGCTGAACTGCCGCTGCCGCCGCTGACCTTCCGCCACATTGCGCGGCCCCGCGCCAGCGGCGAGATATCCGGCCATTATCACCCCAAGGCCACGCTGAACACACGCGGGCGCAGCGTCACACGTCCGGCGTTCCTAATCGACAGTGATCGGGTGATCCTGCCCGCCTACGGCACCTATACCGGCGGGCTGCGCGCCACCGACACCGCCCTGCAAACGCTGATGCGCAAAGAGGCGATCGCCGTGCTGACCGGCAGTTCCGCCCGCGCCATCCCGATGCCGCGTTAAGGCGCGTCCATTCAATGCCGGATCGCTGCTAACCGGAACGCCTACGCGCTTGGCGAAGGCTCTGACGAGTGCATTCAACGCTGTCCCGACATGAAAAGGGGACGGCTTAACCGATCACCCCCGCCGCCTCGAGTTTCGGGCGGTACTTACGGCTGACCGGTACGGTCTCCTGGTTGACCAGCACCACCAGAACCTTGTGAGGACTCTCACGTTTCGCCCCGAGAATCGCCGATTCTGCCACCCAATGCGAGCGATGGGTGCAGTGCCCGCGCACCGGATCGGTCTCGGCGATGGCATCCGACAGACGTAGACGCAGGGTTGCCGTCCCCCGCGCGGTCGTGACTTCCGTGAAATGTCCGTTCGCTGAAAGACGGATGAGACTGCCGCGCACCTCTGGCGGCAGGCGGCGCATCAGGCGCGGTTGCGGCGGCGTGGTCTGGGGCTTTGCCATGAACCTGTAGCGCCGCAGCTCGAACCCCGGGATCAGCCGCCGCAGGATGAAGATCGGCGTGGCGATGACCAGCACATAGAGTGCGATCAGCGGAAGCGGCGGTACCGGCGCCCCGAACCGCGCCTCTACCACCGTGCCCACTAGCAGCACCACCGGGGACAGCGTCAGGGTCACCGTGATGATCGCCACTAGGTCGAAGAGCTCGGGCCGTTCTTCCCCGACGGTGATTGCAGCCACCGCGCGCGAGGCGTATCCCGTCACGACCGCGCAAGTGGAAATCACCATCCAAAAGCCGATGCGCACCCCCAGCGGCATGGCCGCGAGCGTATCAAACGGCCCGGCGACCGCGCCGATCACCCAGGCCGCCAGCCAAACAAACAGCGTCAGCGGCGCAGTCATACTCTGGACTGTCTCCTCAAGAACCGATCTGCACTTCTGACGGTTTCGCATACTGTTTTCTGGCAGTCCTTTAACAAAGATCATTTTCCGCTATCGCGGCTTGATCAATCTAAGCATGATTGGTTGCGTGGCTTCCAGAAGAACACAAGCGACGTTACGTAACCTGGGAAAGACACTCGGTATGTCCCCGCAAACAGAGAAGAAAATCAAAAGCAGCTTTGCCGCGCAGGCGATGATGGCAACGCTTGGCGCCCGGTTGACCCATATTTCCAAGGGAAAAGTGGAGATTTCCGCCCCGATCCTGCCCGGCAGCCTGCAGCAACACGGGTTCGCCCACGCCGCCCTCACATTTGCCATCGGAGACAGTGCCGCAGGCTATGCCGCGCTGAGCATCATGTCGGGTGATCACGAAGTTTTGACCTCGGAGATGAAAATTCACCTGCTTTCTCCGGCGCGCGGCGACCTTCTGGTCGCCAGAGGTAGGGTAATCAAGCCCGGTCGACGTTTGGTGATCGTGCAGGCTGACGTCCATGCCAGAACCGGCAGGGACGAGGTACATGTCGCGCTGTTGACCGGCACGATGGTGCCCGTGCCGGCCATGTAACCGCCAGCTATCAGGCGGTCAGCCCTTCGGGCTCTGGCAGACCGTTGGCGCGCGCGCAGGCGGTCACGGTGTTGGCCAGCAGGCAGGCAATGGTCATCGGACCGACGCCCCCCGGCACCGGCGTGATCGCCCCGGCGACTTCGCTGGCGCTGGCGAAATCAACGTCGCCCACCAGCTTGTTCTTGCCGTCACGTTCGATCCGGTTGATGCCTACGTCGATCACGGTCGCGCCCGGCTTGATCCAGTCACCCGGTACCATCTCGGGGCGGCCCACGGCAGCGACAACGATATCAGCGCGCCGTACCACCTCTTCGATGTTCTTGGTGCGGCTGTGGGCGATGGTCACGGTGCAGCTGTCACCCAGCAGCAGTTGTGCCATCGGTTTGCCCACGATGTTGCTGCGCCCGATCACCACCGCGTCCAGACCGCTGAGCGATCCGTGATGGTCACGCAACATCATCAGGCAGCCGAGCGGCGTACAGGGCACCATGCTCTTCTGCCCCGTGCTGAGGAGACCCACATTCGAGATGTGAAACCCGTCCACATCCTTGGCCGGGTTGATCGAATTGATCACCAGATCCTCGTCCAAATGCTTGGGCAGAGGTAGTTGCACCAGGATACCGTGGATTTCCGGATCGTTGTTCAACTGGTCGATCAGCGCCAGAAGATCGGCCTCGGACGTGCTTGCGTCCAGCTTGTGCTCGACCGATTTCATGCCGACCTCGACGGTCTGCTTGCCCTTCGAGCGCACATAGACCTGGCTGGCCGGGTCTTCGCCCACCAGCACCACGGCGAGGCCGGGGGTGATCCCGTGCTCTTCCTTCAGACGTGCCACATGGCCCGCCACTTTTGCCCGAACAGTGGCCGCAAAGGCCTTGCCATCAATTACAGTCGCCGCCATCCCAAAGACCCTTTCATTATTTCGGAAACATTCGTCTCGTCTGTTTGTCACATACTAAAGAGGGTGGGCATATACCCACCCTGCATTAGCCTGACAGAGTGGGCGTTACGCCCCGCCCGTATCAGAACAACCCTTCGATCGACCCCATGTCGTTCAGCCGGATCGTCTCTGCCGCGGGCTTGCGTGGCAGGCCCGGCATGGTCATGATCTCACCGCAGACCACGACCACGAACCCGGCGCCGGCGCTCAGGCGCACTTCGCGGACCGGCACCGAATGGCCGGTCGGCGCGCCACGCAGGGTCGGATCGGTGGAGAAGCTGTACTGCGTCTTGGCCATGCAGATCGGCAGATGGCCGTAGCCCTGCTCTTCCCACAGTTTCAGTTGATCGCGCACTTTGCTGTCCGCCAGCACTTCGTCGGCGCGGTAGATCGACTTGGCAATGCGGTTGATCTTGTCCCACAGGCTCATATCGTCCGGGTAGATCGGCGAGAATTGCGAACGGCCACTGTCGGCAATCTCGGCCACGCGAACGGCCAGTTCCTCGGAGCCTTCGCTGCCCAGTTCCCAATGGCGGCTAAGGATCGCTTCAGAGCCTTGACCTTTCACATATTCCTTGACCGCTTCGATTTCTGCATCGGTGTCGGTCACGAAATGGTTGATCGCAACGACAACTGGCACACCAAAGGATTTGAGGTTGCCGATGTGGCGACCCAAGTTGGCACAGCCTTCCTTGACCGCGTCGACATTCTCGGCACCCAGATCATTCTTGGAGACGCCGCCGTTCATTTTCATCGCACGCACTGTGGCGACCAGCACCACGCAATCAGGCGCAAGACCTGCCTTGCGGCATTTGATGTTCATGAACTTCTCAGCGCCCAAGTCAGCGCCAAAACCAGCTTCGGTCACAACATAATCAGCGATCTTCAGCGCTGTGGTGGTCGCGGTGACCGAGTTACAGCCATGCGCGATGTTGGCAAACGGGCCGCCATGCACGAAGGCCGGGTTGTTTTCCAACGTCTGCACGAGGTTGGGCTGCATCGCGTCCTTCAGAAGAACGGTCATCGCGCCTTCGGCCTTGATGTCGCGGCAGAAAACCGGGGTGCGATCACGCCGGTAGGCAACGATCATGTCGCCCAAACGTTTTTCGAGGTCTTCAAGATTGAGCGCGAGGCACAGAATCGCCATGACTTCGGACGCCACAGTGATGTCGAACCCGTCTTCGCGGGCAAAACCGTTGGACACACCGCCCAGCGACGATGTGATCTGGCGCAGCGAACGGTCGTTCATGTCCACGACACGCCGCCAGACGACGCGACGGGTGTCAATGCCGAGGTCGTTGCCCCAGTAGATGTGGTTGTCGATCATCGCGCTCAGCAGGCTGTGGGCCGATGTGATCGCGTGGAAGTCGCCGGTGAAGTGGAGGTTCATGTCCTCCATCGGGACAACCTGCGCATAGCCGCCACCGGCCGCGCCACCCTTCATCCCGAAGTTCGGGCCAAGCGATGCTTCGCGAATACAGATCGCGGCCTTCTTGCCAATCCGGTTCAGACCATCGCCCAGGCCGACGGTCGTTGTCGTCTTGCCTTCGCCCGCAGGTGTCGGGTTGATCGCTGTGACAAGGATCAGCTTGCCGGTTTTGTTCCGCTGAACCGAGTTGATGTACTCTTGGCTGACCTTGGCCTTGTCATGGCCATAGGGCAGCAAATGTTCGGTCGGAATGCCCAGCTTGGCGCCGATTTCCTGAATCGGCTTCTTCTTTGCTTCGCGTGCAATTTCGATGTCGGTTTTATAGCCCATGATATCTCTCCCCGAGGCGGCGGCCACAATTAATCATGGATTCTCATATCTTGTCGGCAATGGTATACAGGAAGGAATTACGACATTTCCGGCCCGGGTTGCGTCTGGCGGCGTGCGAAAAGTTTCTCATCGGAAACTCGTGTCGCCGCATGCCGGTGCGCGGCCATCGCCACTGCCTCATCAAATAACCGTTACCATGTGCTTGGCTTGTTTCAGCGCGGGACGCGTTCCCGCTTGCCAGGGCCGCATGGTGCCTTATCCGCCGGAGGATCGATTAGAGGCACGAACAGCCTAGGATGCCCCTGAACCGTTGGGCATTCTCATGACACAGCGAAGTTACGCGAGGCTTCAGACCGTAAGCGTGAAGAAAAGCCTGCGGAAGGGAAACAGGACAGAGCCATCGGCGCGCACCGGATAGGCGCTGTGCATGACGTCTTCGTAGCGCTTGATCAGTTTCTTGCGCTGCTTGGCGTCGAGTGCCGCGAGGATCGGGCGGGCATAAGTGCTCTCGGTATAGCGCCGCACCGGATGGCTGCCGGCCTCGGCCGTCAGGCGCTGGTAATACTCGGTCTCCCACATGCGAAACCGGCCCTTAGGGGCCAGCAGTTCGTCATACTCGATCGGAGTCAGGACACCCGGCGTGCCCTGTGTGGAGGATCGTTCGGGAAACAGTTCCTCGGCCAGCGTCAACCAGACGCGGTGCGAAGGCGCGTTGTTCTGATGCGGCAACTGCACGGCCAAAGTGCCGCCTTTGCCCAGCATGGACACAAGGCGCGGCATGAGTTTCTCGTGGTCGTCCAGCCAGTGCAGCGCGGCGTTCGAAAAGATCAGACCGGGCGCGCGACGCGGGTGCCATTCGCCAATATCAGCCTGTTGCAGGCTGTCATAGCCCTTGGCCTGACGCGCCTTGTCCAACATCGCAGGCGAGGCATCCACCCCGATCAGCGGACGCCCCCCCGAGCGGCTTGCCAACGCGCCCGCCATCTGTCCGTTGCCGCACCCGAGGTCGACGATATCGCCCGCACCCATCTGGCCCACCGCGTTCAGCAGGTCCATGGCGGGTCTCAGGCGCAGGTCCCGAAACCGGTTATAGGCGCCGGGACTCCAGTCCGCTGTCTTTGCACTCATCACGTCGAGGGTTCGGGCTCCATCCCGCCATCACCGGCACGGGGTGCCTTTGGCTTGGTTTTCGGAATTGCCGTTACCGACGGTGCGCCACCCTCGTCCGGTCCGTCTGCATCATCCTCGACACGCGGTGGTTCGCCGCGCGCGACACGGACAATCTCTTCGCCGGTCAGGGTTTCGTATTCCAGCAGGCCCTCTGCCAGACGTTCCCAGTCCTCTTGCCGTTCGGTGAGGATCTTGAACGCGACATCGTAGGCCTCGTCGATCAAGCGCTTCACTTCCTGCTCGATCAACTCCTTGGTCGCGGCGGAAATCGAGAACCCGCCCGCACCGTTGCCCATGTAGCCTTCGTGCGCCTGCTCGTAATCGATATTGCCGACCTTTTCGGACATGCCCCAGCGCAGCACCATTGCACGCGCCAAACCGCTGGCTTGCTGAATGTCACCCGCCGGGCCATTGCTGACCTCGCTTGGGCCGTACTTGATGATCTCGGCGGCCTTGCCCGCCATGGTCATGGCCAGCTTCTGCTCGCATTCAGACTTGTGCCAGTTCAGGCGGTCAATCTCGGGCAATGACACCACCATGCCCAGCGCGCCTCCGCGCGGGATGATCGTCGCCTTGTAGACCGGGTCGCATTTCGGCAGCGTCAGGCCGACGATCGCGTGCCCGGCCTCGTGATAGGCAGTCTTTTCCTTCTGGTCCTGCGTCAGCACCATCGAGCGGCGCTCGGCCCCCATCATCACCTTGTCCTTGGCCTGCTCGAAATCCTCCATCGTGACGAACCGGCGCCCAAGGCGTGCAGCCATCAACGCGGCTTCGTTCACTAGGTTGGCCAGATCGGCACCGGAAAACCCGGGCGTGCCGCGCGCAATCAGGCGCAGATCCACATCCGGACCGAGCGGCGTCTTGCGGGCATGAACGGCCAGGATCTTCTCGCGGCCTTTGATATCCGGGTTAGGAACTGTCACCTGACGGTCAAACCGGCCCGGACGCAGCAGAGCGGGGTCGAGCACGTCCTTGCGGTTGGTCGCGGCAACGATGATCACACCTTCATTGGCTTCAAAACCGTCCATTTCGACCAGCAACTGGTTCAGCGTCTGCTCACGTTCGTCATTGCCGCCGCCATAGCCTGCCCCACGGTGACGGCCGACCGCGTCGATCTCGTCGATAAAGACGATGCAGGGCGCGTTTTTCTTGGCCTGCTCGAACATATCCCGCACACGGGATGCGCCGACGCCCACGAACATCTCGACAAAATCAGAACCAGAGATGGTGAAGAACGGCACACCGGCCTCGCCCGCAATCGCGCGCGCCAGCAGCGTCTTACCGGTACCCGGAGGGCCCACCAACAGCGCGCCTTTGGGGATCTGACCACCAAGGCGGCTGAATTTCTGAGGGTTGCGCAGAAATTCGACGATCTCTTCCAGCTCTTCCTTGGCCTCGTCGATCCCGGCCACGTCGTCAAAGGTCACTCGGCCCGATTTCTCGGTCAGCATCTTGGCCTTGGACTTGCCAAAGCCCATCGCTCCGCCTTTGCCACCGCCTTGCATGCGGTTCATGAAATAGATCCACACACCGATCAGCAGCAGGAACGGCAGCAGCGAGACAAGGAACGTCTGGAAGCCTGATTGTTGCTGGCTCTCGGCCGTCACGGGGATGTTGTTATCGATCAGCGTCTGGGTGATCTCGGCGTCGTCGGGTTTGATCGTGACGTAATCCTGCCCATCCGAGCCGCGGAATCGCACGCTTTCGCCATCCAAAGTCACATTAGTGACTTTTTCGTCTTTCACGGCAGCGACGAACTCGGAATAGCTGACCGGCTTGCTCTGCAATGTGCTGCCGGCGCCACTGAACAGGTTAAACAGCGCCAGAATCAGCAGGAACAGAACCAGCCAGAAGGCGATGTTGCGTGCGTTGCCCAAGGAAACTCTCCTAAAATTCGGTCGAACCCCGCCTATCACAGGGTTCACCTGTCATAAATAGAGATCATGCCCCTTACTTCAATGCGATAATAGGTCCGCAAAGAAATCATCTGACGTCCGGCACAGTTCGGCTGACCAGCCATTCGGCAATCCTGCGAGGGGGGCCGCGATCAGGGACGGCCCCTGCCATACTGCCGGACTGGCCTCAATTGCTGCAAGCGGCAGGCCGGTTTCGCGCCAATCCGGACAGGCCGCGCGCCCCTCCGGACCAAGCGCGCGAATGTCAGCGCCCGGCAGTTCCGGACCGCTCAGACGCCAGCGCCCGTCCCAAAGCGCGCCCGGCGCAGCGGTGCATGTCTTAACAGCACTATATTCCCGCGTGATCCGCGTCTGGCTGTCCCCCGCCATGATCATGCAGCCGTAAAGCGTAGTTTGCCGTCCTGACAAGACCGCATCCAGCGCCGTGTCCAGTTCGTGCCCGCGCGGGCCGTAACCCGGCCCCGCGACCCAGCCCAACGCGCCCCGCAGGATTCGACGGGCAATATCAGCGCGCAGCCCGGCCATGCCGGCCCGGTCCAGCAGGATATCGCCGCACTGGAAATGCACCGTATTGCGGGCTTCGATTTCCGTGTAATGCGCCAGTGTATCGCGCGCCTCCGCCAGATGGTGCGCCGATTGGGTCAACCCTTCGGCGGTCAAGCCCAGCGGTGCCAGCGCCGCCAGCGCGCGGCGCGCCTGCACCCGTCGATAGGTGCCATCGGCGTTGGTCGGGTCGTCGACCCAGCTAACGCCGCGCCGCGTCAGCTCGGCGCGCAGTGCCTTGCGGGTCAGGCGCAACATAGGCCGATGAAACGTCACACCATTGATATCGCGGCGTGGCGCCATCGCCGCCAGCCCGTCAATCCCCGCGCGCCGCGCCAGTCGCATCAGCAGGGTTTCGGCCTGATCGTCCGCGGTATGGCCCAATGCGATGTCGCCAATCGCGTGGGTCCGCGCCCAATCGGCCATCAATCCGTAGCGCGCCTGCCGCGCCCGGTCAGACAGATTGCCTTGCCCATCCCAGCCGTCCCAGCGCAGCGTGTCATGACTCAGCCCGAGACTGGCGCAGAGCGCGGCCACATGTCGCGCCTCCGTCGCGGCCTCGGGTCGCAATCCGTGGTCCACCGTGACGACACGCAGCCGTGCGCCGCCCCAGGCTGCCAGCAAATGCAGCAATGCCAGCGAATCACTGCCACCCGAGACGGCGACACCGAGTGTTTCAGGGGGATCGGGGAGGAAATGACCGGCAATCCGGTCCTGCAGTTCGAGCGCGCCTTGCGTCACTGGCATCCCAGAGACTGCATCTCGCCTTGTGCCTCCGCGACGGCCGGGCCGTCGGGAAACCGCACTTCGACCTCTGCCAGCGTCAGACAGGCCTCTTCGGTCTGACCCAAACGCCCCAGCGCGCGGCCCAGACGAAACAATGCATCAGGTGCCAAAGGCCCCTGTGGCGCTGCCGAGAATGTATCGAGGTAGGCACGTGCTGCATCCGTCAGATCGCCCGCGCCCTCCAACGCCTCGCCACGCTTCAGCCCGGCCTGATCGGACAGTGGGCCGCCGGGGTAATTCTCTCGGAAGGCGGCAAAGAGCGTGGCGGCCTCTGCATAGTTGCCTGCCGCCAAAGCGGCAACTGCGGCGTCATAATCCGCTTTTTCACCTACCGCCATTTCCGGCGCATCACTCTGCGTCGTCCCGGTCGTGCCGGGCATGGCGGAAAAGCCGCTGCCTTGCGGCAGCGCGCCACCGCCCAGCGTGCTGGTTTCACCCAACGTGCTCAGATCGCCGCCTTCCAGCTCGACCAGCCGAAACTCCAGATCGCCCAGCCGGTTGGTGCCATCCGACACGATCCGGTCGATCCGCAGTTCCAGCTCTTCGGTCTTGGCAGTCAAGCGCTGCAACTCGCTCTCGATGGATGCGACCCGATCCAGCACCGAACCAGAGGGCGACACCCCACCGACGCCACCCGTTGTGCTCAACTCACGTTTGAGTTTTTGCACTTCGACATAAAGCACCGTCATTTCCTGGCGGATATCGGCCAGGGTCTCGGCACGGGTCTGGGCGGTCACCATGCCGGCCATGGCCAGCAGGCAAGCGGTGGCAAGAGGTAGGATGAGGCGCATTCAAGGCTCCTGTCAGATCAGCCGTCAGCTGTCGTATTAGCTGGACGGTGCGATGGAGATGACCGTAACCGCACGGCGGTTCTGGGCATAGCAGCTTTCGTCGCTGCATATCTCGATCGGGCGTTCCTTGCCATAGCTGACGGTGCGCAGACGCGAGGCCGGCACTCCACGGCTGAGCAGGTATTCCTGCACGGAATTGGCGCGGCGTGCGCCAAGCGCAAGGTTGTATTCGCGCGTGCCCTGCTCGTCTGCATGACCTTCGATCACCGCGTTATAGTCGCGGTTGGTCATCAGCCAGTCCGCCTGGGCGTCCAGCGTGCTGCGCGCCTCTGGTGTCAGCGTGTACTGGTCGATGATGAAAAGAACCCGGTCGCCCACGGCCTGGTTGAAATAGGCAGGCGATGTGGGATCGCTGGCCGATCCCGCCAAGCCGCCACTACCGCCATTCAGGTCGACGGTGTTGGAATCGTCGAACCGTCCCGGATCGGTACAGGCCGCCAGCGCGAGTCCCGCGCACAGCATCAGAAGTCTGGTCAGATATGTCATTGGTTAGCCCCGTTCGATTTGCTCAATATGTCGAGTTCGCTGCTTTATGTCGTGGTCGCTGCTTTTTTTACCACTTCTACCACAGGCGCCGCTGCAGGGAAACGCCGCATTACTGCAACGGCGACCATGCCGGATCGCTGGCGCCAGTGGTCGTCGGTACCCGCTTCAGGTTGCGCCCGGTGATATCCACCGAATAGAGGCTTGCCGCGCCCTGCGCGCCTTGCGTCTCGCGGGTGAACATGATCACGCGGCCATTGGGCGACCAGGTCGGCCCCTCGTCCAGGAACGAGGCCGTCAGCAGCCGCTCTTCAGAGCCGTCGGTACGCATGACTCCGATGTGGAAACGGCCCTTTGACTGCTTGGTGAACGCGATCAGGTCACCGCGCGGCGACCAGACCGGCGTGCCGTATTGGCCGGTCCCGTTGCTGATCCGCTGGGCCTCGCCACCATTGGCGCTCATGATGTAAAGTTGGTTGGTCCCGCTGCGATCGCTTTCAAAAACGATGCGGCTGCCATCGGGGCTGAAGCTTGGCGCGGTCTCGATGGATGGCGCGCTCGTCAATTGCGTGCTGCGTCCGGTGCCAATATCCATGCGGAAGATATCCGTGTTGCCGCCGCGGCTGACCGAATAAACCACTGTCGTGCCATCCGGGCCGAACCGTGGCGCAAAGCTCATCGTGCCGTCCTGACTCTCCAGCACCCGGCGGCGGACACTGGCCACGTCGAGCACATAGATCCGCGGAAAGCCGGACTCGTAGCTGGTATAGAGGATACGGTCGCCGCTGGGCGAGAACCGCGGCGCCAGAACGATAGACGAACTGTCGGTGAGATACGTCAGGTTCGCCCCGTCGTAATCCATGATCGCCAGCCGCTTGGCTCGCTTGTCCTTCGGCCCCGTCTCGGACACGAATACCACGCGGCTGTCAAAATAGCCGCCCTCGCCAGTGATCCTTGAATAGACCTGATCAGCCACCTTGTGCGCAATGCGCCGCCAGCCGTCCTGCGTGCCGACCAGTTGCAGACCATTGCCCAGCTCCTGCCCTGCGAAGACGTCCCAGATGCGGAACCTGACCACCAGCTTTCCAGCCGAATCGACGCTGACCGCGCCCGTCACCAGCGCCTGTGCATTGACCGCCTTCCAGTCGGCAAACTGAACCGGGCTGGTGAAGCTGGTGATGCGGCTGATGAAGGCCTTTTCCGGGATCTCGCGAAAGAGCCCCGTGCCGGTCAGGTCCGCCGCAATCACCCCCGCGATGTTGCGCGCCACTTCTTCGGCGGCGGCATTTTCGGCGACAAGGGCCGGCACCGCAAAGGGCAGCGGCTCGATCACGCCTTCGGTGATCTCGATCCGGAGCGGGCCATCCTGTGCCGCAGCGGCCTGGGCCAGCAACGACGTCAGCAGGACGGTCAGTAGGGTCAGGAAACGATGCATCATTTGATCCTCATTTTCTCCGGATTGAATGTCATTTCAATATCACGCCACGCGTCATATTTCTCGGCCGGCAGGTTAAATCCACTTGCGCCGCAGCGGATGATCGCCCGGCGCGCCGCCTCGTAGGCCTGTTTTGCCGCTCCAGAAGAGCCACCCGTCGAACTGACCAGCCGGATCGAGCCGCTGAGGGGCTTGGCGTCTTCGGTCATCTGTACAGCAACGACCACAGTGGTGCTCAGCGCCTCGGAGCTGAGCGAGCCGACGTTCCAGCATCGCTGAACCGCCACGCGCAGCGCATCTTTTTCGCCGGCATTCAGCGGCGGCCCGCTCGTAACCGGTGAAGGAGTCGGTGCCGTGGTCTCGACAGGGGTCTCTGTGGTCTCGGCCATCGCCGCCGCCAGCGCGGCGTTGATCCCTGTCGGTTCGGACGGCGTTTCGGCGGTCTGCGTCTGCGGCGGGTCCGGCGTCGGCTCTGGTGCAGGCGCGCGCGCGGGCCGCGCCTTGGGTCGGAGAGATTTCGACGGCGCGGCCTGCTCGGCCTCGGTCACGATCTCGGTCGCGGCCTCTTCGGGCGCGGTGGCCTCGCTTTCCTCGGCCTGTACCTCGGCGCTTTCGTCGGGACGCACCTCTTCGCGCTGCACATCATCCACGGCGATATCCGGCTCTGGCGGGGCAACCTGCTCGGGCGCCACGCGCTCGACCGGGCGGGGCTTGGGGCGCAGCGAGGTTTCGGGCACCAGGGCGGCCACGTCCTGCTGCGGTGGTTCCAGCACCGGCGGCTCATCGCTGACCTCTGCCTCGACGGGCGCAGGTTGGGGCTGTTCGGGCGCGGCGTCCGGATTGGCCGGTGGCGTCGTATCCGGCGCGGGCTGCTCGGGCGCGTTGTCGACCTGGCTGCTGAGTTCGGGCGTCTCCTGCGGCAATTCAGGCGGCTGGGGCGCCGCGATGTTCGCGGCAGCGTCTGGCGGGCGCTGCGCGTTCATGACGGCGGCAAACTGCTCTTCCGTAATGGCGGTCACTTCGGTGACTTCGAACGGAATCGGCTCGGACGCCAGCAGGTTGCCGAAGAGCGCCCAGGCGATCAGACCCAGATGGCCTGCCCCCGATATGATTTGACCGGTGTTCACGTTTCGCGCCGTCAGCCGTCCGGCGCGTCCAGCGCCGGGCCGCCGGTGTCGGTCACAAGACCGATATTGTCAAAACCGCCGCGATTGAGCGCCCCCATGACCTGCACCACGTCGGCATAGGGCACTGCCCCGTCCGCGCGCAGATAGACCCGGCGGCTTTCGCGTTCGGTCGCGATGGCGCGCAGCTTGTTTACCAATTCGGCGCGGGGCACTTCGGTGGTCTGGATCATCACCGTGCCGTCGGCTGTGATGGTGATGGCCAGCGGCTCTTCCGGCTCGCCGGGCAGCGCGTTGGCCGCCGTTTTCGGCAGTTCAATCGGCACGCCCACCGTCATCAAGGGGGCCGCCACCATGAAGATGATCAACAGCACCAGCATCACGTCAACAAAGGGCGTGACGTTGATCTCGGACATCGGGCGCGACCGCCCCCGCCCACGTCTGCGCCGCGAGCCTTCGCCGCTTTTCTGAACAACCCCGGCACCCATCTAAGCAGTGCCCCCGACACGGGCCGCACCGCCCTTTGGGCCGCCGCAGCGTTGCAAGCTATGGAAAGAAATACTCACCTTAACTATCCAACTGTCTGCTGAGGATTGTTGCGAACTCGTCCGCGAACGCCTCGTAGCTGGCAACGATTCGATCCGCATCCGCGCTCAGCTTGTTGTAAAAGATCACGGCCGGAATCGCGGCCAGCAGGCCGAGACCGGTGGCCAGCAATGCCTCGGCAATACCCGGCGCGACGACGGCGAGGTTGGTATTCTGCTCCTGCGCGATGCCGATGAAGGCATGCATGATGCCCCAGACCGTACCGAAAAGCCCGACAAATGGCGCGGTGGAGCCGACTGTGGCCAGCACCGGCAGGCCGCGTTGCAAGCCCTCGGATTCCTTGGCGATCGCCACATCCATGCTGCGGTCGATCCGCGCCGTGGCGCCCGCGATCATGCCGCCATCGCCTTTGTGACTGCGTCGCCACTCCATCATGCCAGAGGCAAAGATGCGCTGCGCATGGCCGTCCGGCTCTGTCCCGATTTCCTCGAAAAGTTCATCAAGCGGTTCGCCCGACCAGAATTGCTGATCGAATTTTTCGCCCTCGCGACGTGCCTTGCGGTACATTATCAATTTCTGGATGATGATCGACCACGACCAGAAAGACGCGATCATCAGCATCAGCATCACCAGTTTCACGACAATGGTGGCGCGTGCGAATAGGGCCCACATGGAGAAATCAATCTCCTGTGCCAATGCCAGGGTTTCTGCTTCCATTCTGCCTGCTCTTTTGCTCGGGTGGCCTTTTTCGTGGCCTTATTGCAAAGGAATCTACGCGATATCCAAGGGGAAAGCCAATATCATCGCGTCATCGGCGACGATTTTCGCAGGCTAAGGCAAAAGACGGCGGATATTTGCCGGAAGCCGCGCAGGTTGGCCCGCCGCGCCGATACAAACAATCGTGACCGTGGCCGAAAACAACAGATCCGTACCCCGGCAGACCTTCTGATCCATCACCAGCCGCGCTCCGGTCACCGATTGCATGGAGGTATGCACCTCCAAGCTGTCGTCAAACCGCGCCGCCATGAGATAATCGCACTCGACGCGCCGCACCGCAAAAACCACGCCTTCGGCCCGCATTGCGTTCTGGTCGATGCCAATCTTGCGCACCCAGTCGCTGCGCGCGCGTTCAATGTATTTGAGGTAATTGGCGTAATACACGATCCCGGCCATGTCGGTGTCTTCGTAATAGACGCGGATCGGATAGGTATGGGTCATGCGGCAAAACCTAAGGGCCTACCGGGCATAGCACAAGCGGTCGCGAACAAGGCGCATTGCCGGTTTCACTTGGCCCACGGCCACGGCATCCACTTCGATTTCGTAGCGCCACTCAGGGTTCACGAATCGGCCAGTTGTCACAATCGCAGCCAAGGGGCGCGCACCCCTGCAAAAGATCGTGCGAGCCCCGATGGCCTGCTTCCGATTTCACCCGGCCTGCATGCGCGCATACAGCCGCAGAGCATGCGAGGGATCATTGGCATGGACCGGCATCACCGGATCATAGGCCGCCGCGATCAGCGTCGACAGCTCGGGCCGCAGGATCACCGCCCCCTCGCCCGGCAGTTGCGCCAGCGGCGCGCGCTCTTGAAACGCAAGGTCAGACCACAGCAACACGATCTGCACCACCTGGCCCAGCGCCAGCGTCTCGGCCGGAATTTCGCTAAGCTGCGCATCCATCCGCAGAAAGACAAAACTCGCCTGAATGGCACCCGCATCATCGAACCGGAATATACGGTACTGGTTTGCTTTCTCTGCCTTCAGCCGCTCTACCAGTGGGGCAAGGTCCGGCACCAACCGGTCCAGATCCGGCACTTCCAGCAACTCGTCCCAGTCGCGGAAAAAGAACATCATCAGGTTCGCGCCCAGTTCCGGGTCGGTCTCGGCCATTTGGTGGCCGGCCAGTTGCACCACGGCCTCGATGGCACCCTTGACCACACTCAGCGTAGCGTCATCGACACCAAAGACGATGGGCGCAATGGGGCGTCCCCAGCGGGCAAAGACATAAGAGCCGTCACTTCGGGTAAAATGCGTTTCGATCTCGTCAGGTGTCATGGCGGGCCTCCTTGGACGGGCGCCGACATAACAAACCCGGCGCCCGACTCACAGCCCCCAAATGCGTCTGTTTTCCACGCCATGGATTCGCACCTGCACGGTCAAATGTTGCGCGAGTTAGGCCTCGAACAGGTCGTTCTGCCCCGCTGGGCGTGGCGCCGTCAGCCCCAGATGCGTCCAAGCCCGTTGCGCCAGCATCCGGCCGCGCGGCGTGCGCTGGATCAGCCCTTGCTGCAACAGGTAGGGCTCGATCACCTCTTCCAGCGCATCACGCGATTCGCTCAACGCGGCACTCATCGTCTCGATCCCCACTGGCCCGCCTTGATAGGCCTCGGCGATCAGCCGCAGATAACGCCGGTCGGCACCGTCCAGGCCCAGTTCGTCCACTCCCAGCCGGGTCAGCGCCGCATCCGCCAGCGCGCGGCTGATGGTACCATCCCCATCGACCAGCGCGAAATCCACTACCCGGCGCAGTAATCGCCCGGCGATCCGCGGCGTGCCGCGGGCGCGCCGTGCGATCTCCATCGCACCGTCAGAGGCGCATGGCACCTCCAGCAGCGCGGCATTGCGCACCACGATCTCGTGCAACTCGTGAATCTCGTAGAACTGCAACCGCGTCGGAATGCCAAACCGGTCCCGCAGCGGTGTTGTCAGCAAGCCCAGCCGCGTCGTCGCACCGACCAGCGTGAAAGGCTGCAACTCGATCCGCACTGTGCGCGCCGCAGGCCCCTCGCCGATCACCAGATCCAGCTCGAAATCCTCGAGCGCCGGATAGAGCACCTCCTCGACCGCCGGATTGAGCCGGTGAATCTCGTCGATGAAGAGCACATCGCGCGGTTCCAGATTGGTCAGGATTGCGGCCAGATCGCCCGCCTTGGCCAGAACCGGCCCCGACGTCATGCGAAACCCGACGCCCAGTTCGCGCGCCATGATCTGTGCCAGCGTCGTCTTGCCGAGGCCGGGAGGGCCGTGAAACAGCGTGTGGTCCATCGCCTCGCCGCGTTGCCGGGCGGACTGGATAAAGACCCGCAGATTGGCGCGCGCCTCGGCCTGTCCGATGAATTCGCTCAGCTGTTGCGGCCGCAGGCTGCGGTCGCGGTCTCCATCCAGCGGCTCGGGCCGCAATGTCGGGTCTGGTTCGCTCATGACGCCTCTCCGTCGAGAAGACGCACGCCGGGGCGGATGAGCCGCGCCGCACTCATGCCTTCGGCGCCAACAGCTTCAGCGCCGCACGAATGAGCGCTGTCGTTTCGGACTCCGGCGCGTCGCCTGCGGCCTGCGCCACCGCACCGGCCGCTTCTCCCGGGGCGTAGCCAAGATTGGTCAGCGCCGACAGCGCCTCGGCCTGCGGGCCGGGACCTGCTGGTGGCGGCGCGACCCGTACAGCCGGGATAGATTCGATCACATCGTCCGTATCGGGCGGTATGGCCACGCCTGCGCCCGGCGCGGTGCCGGTGCCCATCGCCATGACCTCGGGGGCCTTGTCCTTCAATTCGTTCACCACGCGCTGCGCAGTCTTGGGGCCGATCCCCTTTGCAGCCTTGATACTGTTCCAGTCGCCAAGCGCGATCGCCCGGCCCACGCCATCCGGCCCGAGCGTCCCGAGGATTGCCAGTGACGCCTTGGCACCCACCCCCTGCACGCTCATCAAGAGCCGGTGCCATTCCTTTTCGATCAGCGTGGGAAAGCCGAAAAGCTGCAACAGGTCATCGCGCACCAGCAATTCCGTATAGAGCGCGGCATGCTCGCCCACACCGGGCAGCGCCCGCAACGTCCGGTCGGTGCAGTAGACTAGGTACCCCACTCCGCGCACATCCAGCAGCACATGATCTGTGGCGCGGTAGTCGATCCGGCCCGCCAGACGACCAATCATGCGCTTGCCTCCAGTCGGACAGCGCGGGCGGCGACAATCTTCGCCGATGACCAGTGATGTGCATGGCAGATTGCGATGGCCAGCGCGTCGGCGGCATCGGCGCTATCGAGCATCGCACCGGGCAACTGCATCTTTACCATATGTGCGATCTGCCCCTTGTCGGCATGGCCGACACCGACGACGGTCTTCTTGACCGTGTTGGGGGCATATTCACCAATGCTCAGCCCCGCCTGCGCGGGCACCAGCACGGCAATCCCGCGCGCCTGCCCGAGCTTGAGCGTGGCGGCCCCGTCCTTGTTGACGAATGTCTGTTCTACGGCGGCGGTGTCCGGGGCAAATCGCGCCAGTACCGCACTCAACTGTGTGTGCAGCGACAACAGACGCTCGGGTAATGTCGTTCCGATGGAGCGACAGGTGCCGTTGGCCACATGACTCAGACGGCTGCCGTCCATGTCAATCACGCCCCACCCCAGGTTCCGAAGACCCGGATCAATGCCCAAAACCCGCATGTTGGCTGCCCTGCTCTTTGCTCTTTTTCCAAGGCGTAGCACGAAACAGGAACACGAGCCAAGAGGATTACGCGCAGCCCGGCCGACGACAGACCTCAAAGCAGAGGTCCGCCGCGACGCAGCATGTGACTTACTTGCAACCATCCCAAATGGCGACTGAAAAACATTAATCCTTTATAAATATATATTTAGAGGAATCATCGACCTATGCATCCATCGCATAGTGACTATGCAATAGGCGCTATTGCCCCTGTATCGTTTGCCTCCTATCTGCACTGCAGCATTTTCAAGCACTGACGCTGAAAAAACAGACACCGTAAGAAAGAAGGAAGCTACCAATGTCCGCAATCGCAAACACCCGCTCCACCCACGCCGCAGCTCCGGTTGCCGGCACGATCACCCGCCTCATCGCCGCTTTCACCGCTTGGAATGACGCCCGCGCCACGCGCAAGGCTCTTTCGGCGCTGTCGGATCGCGAACTCGAGGATATCGGCCTTTCGCGCAGCGACATCGACTCGATCTCTGCTCGCGGCTGACGCGCTCGTTTCGGGGCGCTGTGCAAACCCTGCGCATCGCCCCGAAACAGGCTGGAACACAGACATGAACCGCAGCCATGTTCCGGCATGGTTTCAGGCGGGATAGCTATAAAACAAATCACCCCTGCACCGAGACTTGGTGCAGGGGTGACTTGCATTACAAGCCCTCTCCAACGTTCTGAATTTTCCCTGCTTCAGGAAAACCGCAAAGACGCAAAAAGGGCAGCACACTCATACCGTACTAAACCGAGTGAGTCTTGGAGAGACATTTGGCGGGGCCTGGATCAAATCTGCGACGCCCGGACTGCGGGCACCAAGCAGTTGTCTACCAGAACAGCGGCGTGGCTTTTTCGGCGATCGCCTCTGTGATCGGATCGGCGTACATCACAACGGCACCGACCTTTTCCAAGACCGTACCCTGTTCCAGCACTTCAATCCGTGCGCCATAGGCGTCAGCGCCGATCTGGGCCATGATCAGCCCCTTGAACAGCAGTACACCCATGATCATCAGCACAAAGCCGCGCAGCGGGAAGGACATCTTGCGCCGCTTGGGGCGGAACACGATCAGCCCATCAGGGCCGACCTTGCTGTCATATCCACGCGCCAAGCGAACATGCTTGCGCTCTACTTTTTTAAGGCGGGCTGAGAACCCATTTTGCGAGTAAGTCATAGCAGCTTCCAGTTTTCCGGCCCCCGCCAGATCACATGTTTAAACTACGTTTGAAATGTGGCAATTTTGGGGCAGGCGCCTTGATTTCGCTACTTTTAGACAGACTTTCTGCATATTTTACAAAGCGTTGTCGTCGTCCACTCACCAATCTCTTCTCGACGCACAACATTGTTTCCACAACGTGTATAAACGTCGATCACCTCATCTGCCTGTTCGTTCAGGACGCCGGACAGAATCACAAGTCCACCATCATTGAGTCGCGCCGTCACCTCCGGAGCCAATGCGATCAGCGGCCCCATCAGGATGTTCGCGCATATCAGATCAAATGGTGCAGCGGCTTCCAGCACCGGGTGATCAAGGCCGGTGGCCTCCAGGCACTCCACCCGGTCCTGCAACCCGTTGGCCCGTACATTGGCCAGCGCCACCTCGACCGCGACCTCATCGATATCGCTGGCAAGGACACGACCAGGCCAGAGCCGTGCAGCGGCCATCGCCAGCACTGCCGTACCGCAGCCGATATCGGCCACCGCGTCCGGAACAAACCCATCGACCGCCAACGCATCGATCGCGCGCAGACAGCCAAGCGTCGTACCGTGATGCCCGGTGCCAAAAGCCATCGCCGCCTCGATCAGCAGCGGCTCGCAGTCCTCGGGCACCTTGCCTGCGTCATGACTGCCATAGACAAAAAAGCGCCCGGCCTCGACCGGCGACAACTCGCGGCGCACCTTGGCAACCCAGTCAGTGTCGGGCAATTCCGACACGACAAAGGGCCGCGCGCCATGCATCTTCGCCAACAGTGCCAGCCCTGCCTGATCCGGCATATCCTCGAAATAGCCGCCGACTTCCCACAGGCCGCTGCCATCCTCGATTTCTGTTGTCCCGACACCGGTAGGTTCTGGGCTGAGCCGTTCAAGATCGTCGGCCAAAGCTTCGGCTGCGACCATGCCGCTAAGGGTCGTGAGGGCGGTATAAGTTGGCATGTATCGGGTCCTCTCGGAGGCTTACTCTGCCGGGGCGGCGGTAAAGCGTGACAGGGTGGTTTCGTTGCCCGGCTCCGGGTGGCGCGGGATCAACAGCGCCAATAGCAGCGAGAGGCCCGCCATACCAGCCGCCAAAAAGAACACCACCGCCGGAGACAACAGCCACAGATACCCCAACAGCACCGGCAGGAACACCGCAGCGATATGGTTGATGGTAAAGGCCACGGCAGCTGTCGGCGCGATGTCACCGGGGGCGGCGATCTTCTGAAAGTAGGTCTTGAGCGCCAATGCCAGTGCAAAGAGCATATGATCAATCACGTAAAGCGTCGCCGCCAGCAGCACGCCCCAGCCAAAGAAGTAGATGCCGCCATAGGCCAGAAACACGACTATTAGCCCGACATATTCGAACATCAGCGTCCGGCGTTCACCGAACCGCGCCACGGCCGCGCCCATGAACGGTGCAAAGACCATGTTGGCCACCAGATTGATGAGATAAAGTGCGGTAATCTCGTGTACGTCAAAGCCAAATTTCTCAACCATCATGAACCCGGCGAACACGACAAAAATCTGCCGTCGCGCACCGGCCATGAACTGCAGACAGTAATAAAGCCAATAACGCCGCCGCAGGATCATCTTCTTGAGCTGCGGATTGGGTGCCTCGAACTGCGGATAGGCGATCATGGCAAACACCGCGATGGCAGCGGTGGCGCCGCCCGACAGCATGTAGACGATGGTGTAGGTCAGCCCCAACGGCTCCCACAGCAACACAATCAGCCCGTAAGAGATCAGCGTCGCGCCGGATCCGGCGGCTACTAGCCAGCCCAGCACGCGTGGAGCGCGCGCCTTGTCCAGCCATTGCAGCTGTAACGACTGGTTGACCGTCTCGTAGTAATGAAACCCGATCGAGCTGAGCATCGTGATGGTCAGAATCCCGCCCATCGTGGGATAATGCGCAGTCACCGCTGTCGCCACGCCCAACAGGACCAGTGACACAAGCGCCAGCACCTGTTCGCGGACGAATATGATGATCGCGATCACCCCGATGGCCAGAAACCCGGGGATTTCGCGTACCGTGTGCAGCCAGCCGATGTCAGAACCATCGAACTGCGCCACCTCGATTACGAAGTTGTTGAGCAACGCCGACCACGTGGCAAAGGCGATGGGCATCGCCGCTGCCATGAGAAAGAGCAAGGTAATCGGCCGCCGCCAAAACGGCAGATGCCGGGCCTCGGCCAGAGGAACATATTGTGTCATTGATCCGCTCTACGCCTCAAACCCTTCATTGGGAAGACTGACGCGCATTCTGCCCCGCTCTGGCGAGCCGGGCACTTGCCAAACGACCGCATGTTGCTGGTAGAGTGTCGCGGAATGCCGCCACGCGGGGACGGTCCCTCGCGCCGCCAGTAGTCAACTCGGGGATTGCCGACAGATAAAGGTTTTGACCAATGACAGATTTTTCCTTCGCCACTTCCTTGTCGCTGATGCGCCGCACGGCCCCTTTCGTCATCTTCCGCATGGCCGTCTATTTCGGCATCGCCGTCGCCTATGTTCTGGCCACCGGGACCGGGGCTGGCATCGGCTGGGGCGTGGGTGCCTTTGGCGATGCGGATTTCCGCGCCTCCACGACATTCTGGGGCGGCGGCATCGGCTTTGCCTCGGTGGCGGCCGTGCTCTATTTCCTGCGCGAATACATCCTCTACATGGTCAAGGCCGGCCATATCGCCGTGATGGTCGAACTGCTGGACAACCAGACCCTGCCCGAAGGGCGCGGCCAGATCGCTCATGCGCAGAACGTGGTCAAGGAGCGGTTCGCCCAGTCGAGCACGCTTTTCGCGCTGAATCAGTTGATCAAGGGCGTGCTGCGCATGATCACCGGGTTGCTTCAGGGGTTGGCCTCATTCCTGCCGATTCCGGGAACCCAAGGGCTGATGCGGGTCTTGCGCGCCTATCTCAGGGTTGCGGTCGGCCTGATCGATGAGGTGATCCTTGCCCATCTCATCCGCACCAGATCCGACAACCCGTGGAAGGACGCGCAATCGGCGCTAGTCCTTTATGCGCAGAATGCCAAACCGCTGCTGATAAACGCGGCGGTGATCACGCTGGTCACATGGGCGCTGGCGCTTCTGGTGTTCGTGATCATGCTCGCTCCCGCCGGAGCGGTCGTCTACATGATCCCCGGTGCATGGTCGGCGGGCGGTTTCGTCTTTGCCATCCTCTTTGCCTGGGCGGTCAAGGTGGCGCTGATCGAACCCTTTGCCATCGCCTGCCTGCTTCAAGCGTTCTTCAAGGTGACTGAAGGCCAGGTTCCGGACCCCGAATGGGAGGCAAAGCTGCAGGGCGCATCGACCAAGTTCCGCAAGCTGGGCGAGCGGGCCGTGAGCTGGGCGACTGGCGGGCGCGCGGCGACAGAGGCCCCAACGGCGGAATGACGGGTGGACGCGACTTTACTCAAAGCGTTTCGCGATAGGCCTGAGTAACGGGTCCAACGCACATTACCTCGAGCGACGAGAGACGCTCTGCGCAGAACGCCTTTGAGAGAAGCGCTCGCATGACGGGAAGCATCTTGGCATCCAGAAGGCGTTGTTGCGCAACTCATGCCTGAGGCATGATGGCCCCTTTCCCCGTCGGCGTCATGCCACGCGGACGATCTCAGCGGTGCCGAGCGCATTGAAGCGGTTGATGAGGACGATGCGGATGTGGATTTCGGCGGTTTGTCGGTCCGGGTCTCTTGCGGCGATGCGCTCGCCGAAGGCCTTGAGGCAGCGCATTTTCGCCTCGATCCGGCTTCGGACATGGTATCCGGTCCATCGCTTCCAGAGCGCCCTGCCATAGTGCCGGGTTGCGCGAAGGGTTTCGTTTCGGGTGATTGCCGCCGGACAGTCCTCTTTCCACGGCCGACCGTTTTTGCGGATAGGGATGATCGGCGTGGCCTGACGGTCGATGATGGCGGCGTGGCAGCGGCGCGTGTCATACGCGCCATCGGCGGTCACGGTGCTGATCTCTTCGCCCTCGGGGATCTGGTTGAGCAGTTCCGGCAAGATAGGACTGTCACCATCGCTGCTGGGAGTGAATTCTACGGCGCGGATGTCAGACGTGGCGGCATCCATGGCCATATGCACCTTGCGCCATTGACGACGGCCCTGAACACCGTGCTTGCGCGCCTGCCACTCTCCATCGCCGAGAAACTTGATGCCGGTGCTGTCAACCAGCAGGTTCAGGGGGCCATCGGCGCGTCGATACGGGATCTGAACGGCGAGCGTCTTCTGCCGACGGCACAGGGTCGTGTAGTCCGGCACCGCCCAGTCCAGGCCCGCCAACTTCAGAAGACTGGCAACCATGCCGGTCGTTTGCCGGAGCGGCAGCTTGAACAGGACCTTGATGGTCAGACAGAACTGGATCGCCGCATCCGAGAACAACGCGGGGCGACCGGGCCTGCCGTCATGCGGCGCGAGCCAGATCATCTCCTTGTCCAGCCAGATCAGTAGCGACCCGCGCTTGCGAAGCGACGCCGTGTAGCTGGACCAGTTCGTCGTGCGGTAGCGGGCGGGGGCAGGCTTGCTCATGCACCCCGTCTAACCGCATGGATTCATAATGTGAATCCTTCGCAGACAGAGTTCTGCAACAATGCCCATCCAGAACCATCTGATTCGCAAAGCTTATTAAGCGTGTGTCAAAGCTAGGCGCAGCACCACTTAAACCAGAGTGAACGCGCGACCAAGCAACCTCAGCGGCCATATCTCCGCATGAATCACATAAATCGCTATAAAATATCTATAAAATCGTAGCTTAGAAGCGTTGCATAACCTTATACGTGGTACGATTGGCGGCCAAAATGGATAATGCCAGATAAATTCGGAGTGCCCATGACTTTGACTATTAAAACACTTATCACAGCAGCCTGTTTGGCGTTCATGTCCGCGTCTGCAAGTTTCGCAGCGACCGTTTCCTTGGACTTCCCGAGCAGTGATTCAGTTCTCCATACCGGTGGCGCATTGGGTGTTGGCGGCGGCGGCGAATTTTACCAAACCGGAAATTCCTTGACCGAAACATTTGCGGGGACTGGACTTAGCAACGCGACCAGTTCGACGTGGAATTTTTCGATGTCCAATTTTATGAATACGACTGCTACCGCCGCGTTTGATGTACTCATCAATGGTGTCGTGGTCGATTCCTTCTCATTCGCTGCCGACCGCGGCGCAACAGAAAACATTTCACTTACCAACAGCTTTGCCGCTATCTCGGGTGAGGATTTCACCCTGTCCATCTTGGCAACATCGACGGTATTCAGCGGGGGCGGATCGTGGAATTGGCTTCCAGGTGGCACAGTCACCCTGAGCGAAGATAGCATTTCGCCAGTGCCCCTGCCTGCCGCCTTGCCACTTCTCTTGGCAGCCCTCGGCGGTCTGGGCTTTGCCGCACGCCGTCGCAAGGCAGCCTGAGCAGACACTCCCCATTCACGAGGTTCACGCGGGCGGCTTCGGTCGCCCGTATTTGTTTTGTGCCGCGAGAACATTTCAATGGTGAGGGCCTCTCCAGCATGAACCCATGTTTCAGGTTTATGGCGGAACGCCTCAGCACATGAGTGGGTTAGCCGATCCTCGGTCGATCAACCTCATCACCTGCCCTTCAAAAAAAGCTCTGCGGGTCGATATCGACGCTCAGACGCAGCGTGTTTGGCGCCCGCACGCCGCTGATCCAGCGCGCCACCGCCGGCTGCAGCGGCGCCCCCTTCGGGGCCTTGACCAGCAACCGCACGCGGTGACGGCCGCGAATGCGCGCGATGGGCGCGGGTGCAGGCCCGTACACCTCGGCCCCGATCTGGCGCAACGGTGCGTCATTGCGCGCCAGCGCATTGCCCAGATCGAAGGCATCCTGCAACTCGGGCGAACTGAGGATGATCCCGGCCATCCGGCCATAGGGCGGCACACCCGCCGCCTCGCGCCCTGCCGCTTCGGCCCGCCAGAAGCCTTCTTCGTCACCACTGAGGATCGCGCGGATGACCGGATGCTCGGGCTGGAACGTCTGCAACAGTGCCATGCCCGGCTTCTCGGCGCGCCCGGCGCGTCCGGCGACCTGCCGCATCAATTGAAACGTGCGCTCGGCGGCGCGCAGGTCTGACCCTTGCAGGCCCAGATCCGCGTCAATTACCCCCACCAGCGTCAGCAGCGGAAAGTTGTGGCCTTTCGCCACCAACTGCGTGCCGATGATGATGTCGGCCCCGCCATCTGCGATCTGGCCGATCTGTTCCTTCAATGCCCGCGCAGAGCCGAACATGTCAGAACTGAGCGTGGCGATACGTGCCTCGGGGAACAGCGCTGCCGCCTCTTCCCCCATCCGTTCCACCCCCGGACCAACAGCGGCCAGCCGCCCCTCGACCTCGCAAGACGGGCAGGCCTCGGGCATCGGCCTTGTCTCGCCGCATTGGTGGCACATCAAACGTTTCAGGAACCGGTGCTCGACCATGCGCGCGTCGCAATGTTCGCATGCGATCTGGTTGCCGCAGGCACGGCAGAGCGTGACCGGCGCATAGCCGCGCCGATTGAGGAACAGCAACGATTGCTCGCCCTTGGCCAGCCGCGAGCGAATGGCCGCCTGCAGCGTGGGCGACACCCAGCGATTCCCCGGCAGGGTTTCGGCTCGCATGTCGATGCAGCGGATCTCGGGCATCACCGCCGCCCCGAACCGCGCCGCCAGATCAAGCCGGGTATATTTGCCCGCCTCCGCGTTGCTCCAGCTTTCCAACGATGGCGTGGCCGAGGCCAGAACCACTTGCGCGCCCACGATGGATGCCCGCAGCACCGCCATGTCGCGGGCATTGTACATCACGCCGTCCTCTTGCTTGTAGGAGGTGTCGTGTTCTTCATCCACGACGATCAGCCCCAAGTCACGGAACGGCAGGAACAGCGCCGAGCGCGCGCCGACCACCAGCTGCGCGCCACCCTGCCCGACCATCTTCCAGATGCGCCGCCGCTCTGTCATCGTCACGCCCGAGTGCCATTCGGCGGCGCGTGCGCCAAACCGCGCCTCGACGCGGGTCAGGAATTCGGCACTGAGCGCGATTTCAGGCAGCAGCACCAGCGCCTGACGGCCCTGCCGCAAGGCCTCGGCCACCGCTTCAAGATAAACCTCTGTCTTGCCCGATCCGGTGACGCCCCGCAGCAGGGTCGTGCCGTAATCGCCCGTGCGCACCGCCGCGCGCAGCGTCTCGGCACAGGCCGCCTGATCTCCGGTCAGCGCCTTGCCCGCGTGATCGGGATCAAGCCGCCGGTAGGGCAGGTCGCGCGGCGTGTCCTCTTCGGCCACCACGCGCTGCTTGACGAGCCCCTTGATGACAGAGCTGGAAACGCCCGCCTCTTCGCTCAGTTCCTTGAGCGTGAATACCGTGTCGCCGAAACTCTCCAGCACGTCCATCACGCGGGCGCGGGCATCGGTCATGCGGTCGGGGCTGCCATGGCCCAGCCGGTACACCTTGCGCATCGACGGCGGATCACCCAACCCCGGTGCACGGGTGGCCAGCCGCAGCATCGCCGTCAGCGGCGTCAGCGTGTAATCGGCCGCGCGGCGCAGGAATACCTGCATCTCCTCGCGCATCGGGGCCACATCCAACACGCGGATCACGCTGCGCACCTTATTGATGTCGAAATCCCCCTGCCCCGGCCCCCAGACCACACCCACCACCTTGCGCGGCCCCAACGGCACCTCGACAAACGCGCCGATCTGGCAGCCGCCCTCGGGCGCTTTGTAATCCAGCAACCGGTCCAGCGGCTGCGTCGTCAGCACACCCACCAACGCACCTTCGTCAAAGAAATCAGCAGAGGGCGAGGGCAATTGCAAAGCTCCGGGGAAAGGGGTTTCGGCAGGTCAGTCTATGAGGTAATGGAGGGACCAACAAACTCCAATCCCTGCCAGAGAGGGCAAGCCCATGAAATTTTTCGTCGATACAGCCGAAGTCGATCAGATTGCCGAGTTGAATGATCTTGGCATGGTGGACGGGGTCACCACAAACCCGTCGCTGATTCTGAAATCAGGCCGCGACATTCTGGAAGTGACCAAAGAGATCGCCGAGATGGTCGATGGCCCCGTCAGCGCCGAAGTGGTGGCGCTTGAAGCGGATGCGATGATCGAAGAGGGCCGCAAGCTGGCCAAGATCGCCGACAATATTGCCGTGAAAGTGCCGCTGACATGGGCCGGGCTCAAGGCGTGCAACGTGCTTTCGAGCGAAGGCAACATGGTCAACGTCACGCTGTGTTTCTCGGCCAATCAGGCGCTTCTGGCGGCCAAGGCCGGCGCCACATTCATCAGCCCGTTCATCGGGCGGCTTGATGATATCAACCTCGATGGGATGGAGCTGATCTCGGACATCCGGCAGATCTACGACAACTACGGCTTTGACACGCAGATTCTTGCCGCCTCGATCCGTTCGGTGAATCACGCCTACCAGGCGGCGATGATCGGCTCAGACGTGATGACCGCCCCGCCGAAAGTGATCAAGGCGATGGCCGAACACGTGCTGACCGACAAGGGGCTGGACGCGTTCATGAAGGACTGGGCCAAGACGGGACAGAAGATCGTCTGAGGCGAAAGCGTGGGGGCTGCCCGCCCCCAGCCCCTGACGTTAAATGTTGATGCAGAACAGAAAAGCCACCTGAGTATGGTGCACATACTGCAAAGGTCCTCGAAGATATCTTCGAGGGCCTTATGCGCGAGTTATTCTTAGGCTCAGGACTCATAACCAGAATATGACGGTTGCTGCGAGAGCGATAGTGGAAAGGAAGACGGTTGGTGACCTGTCGTAGCGGGTTGCGACGCGGCGCCAATCTTTGATCCTGCCGAACATCCTTTCGATGCGGTTCCGGCGGGG
>Ga0209344_10001626_pt1 | contig 28431 bp, 28 predicted proteins | sample Cruoilmetagenom6_FD_187293 | JGI IMG/M metagenome (GOLD analysis project Ga0209344, IMG submission 187293) | Oil polluted marine microbial communities from Coal Oil Point, Santa Barbara, California, USA - Santa Barbara Oil Seep Sample 6 (SPAdes)... | ecosystem: Environmental > Aquatic > Marine... | reverse complement strand
TATAGTCATCGCATTTCAACGCCGAAAAAACAAATTTCTTAAAGAACGCTTTGAAGCTGAAAAGCGCTACCAAAGAGAACTTGCCAATTCACAAATAGAGATTCAGGAACAAACCCTAAAAAACATTGCTTGGGAACTTCACGACAATGTGGGGCAGTTGCTTTCGGTCGCAAATATTCAGTTGAATGTATTGATGAACTCAATCCCAGAAGCGTATCACAACCAAATTAAGGAAACAAAAGGTGTGGTGCAGGAAACCGTGCAGGAAATACGATCACTTTCTAAAGTACTCAATAACGATGTGGTCCTGAAAAATGGACTTTTGAAATCTCTACAAGTGGAACTGGACCGTTTTAACCGTTTAGACTATCTGAAAGCTTCCTTAAAAATCTCCGGAGATATAGTGCCATTGAATAATGCCAGCGAAATTATTGTCTTCCGTATCCTTCAGGAATTCCTTTCAAACGTTATTAAGCACGCAAAGGCTTCAAAATTATTCGTACATTTAGATTATCAAGAAAAAGCACTGGAGATAGTTGCTGAAGATGATGGCGTTGGTTTTGATATCTCACAGAAGACAGACAGTTCCGGAATGGAAACAATGCATAGCCGTGCCGAATTGCTGAACGCCGATTTTTCCATTAAATCACAGAAAGGAAAAGGTACACGTCTATTTATAAAATACCCGTATAAAAGCACATAATGACTGAAGGAGAAAAGCATACCGTAGCCATAGTTGACGATCATTCCCTTTTTGCCGGTTCTTTGGAAAAACTAATCAATTCATTTTCCAATTTCAAGGTACTTTTCCACGCAAAGAATGGTTTAGAATTACAGGAGCGCATTGAAAATGGAAGTGATTTTCCCAGCATTGTTTTGCTGGATATCAATATGCCGGTAATGGACGGTTTTGAAACAGCTGAATGGTTAATCTTAAATCATCCTAAAATAAAAACCCTCGCGCTTTCTATGGAAGATGATGAGCAGACTATACTTAGAATGTTGCGAAAGGGGGTAAAAGGATATCTTTTAAAGGATATTCACCCAGAAATTCTGAACCATGCCTTAGAAGAGTTGATGGATAAAGGATATTATCATTCCGAAAAAGTTTCCGAAACCCTTTTGCATTCCTTAAATCCTGATGAAGAGTTGGGATTGATGGATTTTAAGGAAAATGAACTTACCTTCATCCAATTGGCTTGTTCCGAAATGACTTACAAAGAGATTGCAGATATAATGGGTCTAAGTCCAAAAACCATTGATGGCTACCGACATGATCTTTTCACCCGACTAAAAGTTAAGAATAGAGTAGGACTGGTGATTTTTGCTTTGAAGAAAAATTTGATAAAGCTTTAATTGCAAGCATTCCAAACCGAATCGTCGGGCGTTGGTGCTTCAATACCAATCTCTTCTTTCTGTACTGGATGAACCAACGTTAACTTTTTTGCGTGAAGATGAATGCTTCCGTCTGGGTTGCTTCGGTCAGAACCGTATTTCAAATCGCCCTTTATCGGGCAACCAATGGCCGAAAGCTGTGACCGTATTTGATGGTGTCTTCCAGTTTCAAGAACCACTTCCAATAAATAATAATTATCCAGTTTTTTCAGAAGTTTATAATGAAGCACAGCTTTTTTGCTGTCCGGAACTTCTTTTATATGGGCGTACGATTTGTTTTGTTTTGGATTTCTTTTTAAATGATGCGTAAGAGTATCTTCGGTTTTTGGAGGCACATTTTTAACAATTGCCCAATATATTTTCTCGGTTTCCCTTTCAGAAAACATTTTGTTTAAGCGTGCTAATGCTTTTGATGTTCTTGCAAAAACCACAATCCCACTCGTGGGGCGGTCCAACCTGTGAACTACACCAAGAAAGACAGCTCCCGGCTTGTCGTATTTTTCTGCAATATATTCTTTTACAATTTCCGAAAGTGGAGCATCGCCCGTTTTATCGCCCTGCACAATATCGCCTGGACGTTTATTGACTACAATTAAATGATTGTCTTCAAACAAAACTTGAAGATTGTCTTTGGTGCTATGTATGTTGGATTGTTTGATTATTGGATTATTGGATTATTGGATTGTTGGATTGTAGCATTGGTGGAATTTTATATTTATGAATTTTTATTTTTTTCTAATTATCTAAAAATTCAATAATCTAACAGTCTATAAAATTAATATTGTTCACTATCGTTTGGGAAATCACCACTTTTTACATCGCTGCTGTACTGGCTAAAAGCATTTTTCATTTCAGTATATAAATCTAAATACCTACGAAGAAAACGTGGATTGAATTCGTGGGTCATCCCTAGCATATCGTGAGTTACCAAAACTTGGCCATCCACGCCGTTCCCAGCACCGATGCCGATTACGGGAATACTTATTTTTTCGGCAACCTCATTGGCCAACTTGGCCGGAACTTTTTCCAAAACCACTGCAAAACAACCTGTTTTTTCTAATAAAATTGCATCTTCTATAAGTTTCTCGGCCTCTTCTTCCTCTTTTGCGCGAACGGTATAGGTCCCGAATTTATAGATGGATTGCGGTGTTAAACCTAAGTGACCCATCACAGGAATTCCTGCGTTTAAAATTCGCTTTATGGATTCCTTTACTTCCTTACCGCCTTCAAGTTTTACTGCGTGTCCACCACTTTCCTTCATGATTCTAATAGCAGAACGCAACGCTTCCTTTGGGTCGCTTTGATAGCTGCCGAAAGGTAAATCAACAACAACCAAACTGCGTTCAATTCCTCTAACTACAGATGCTGCATGATATATCATTTGATCTAAAGTAATTGGCAATGTAGTTTCGTGGCCAGCCATTACATTTGAAGCCGAATCGCCCACCAGAATGACATCTATTCCTGCACTATCCACAATCTTGGCCATTGTAAAATCGTATGCAGTAAGCATCGAAATTTTTTCGCCTTTCTTTTTCATGTCCACCAAAGTTTTGGTGGTGATACGCTTATATTCTTTTTTGGCTGTTGACATATTTCTAAAATATCTATATATTAGAATGTAAAAGTACTATTTTTGAGTAGTAACCACTTAAATTTTTTATTATGAAATCCATACTGTTACTATTTTCAGTATTTGTTAGCACTGCTTGTTTTTCCCAGGAATCACTTTCCACGGAAAATGGAAAGATAATTGTTGATATTTTCATGGATGGCTATAAAGCCGGAGATACTTTAAAGATGAAGTCAGTAATGCATCCCAAAATGACAATGCAGAGGGCCTATCTTAATAAAGAGCAGCAAAATGTACTGATTTATATAAAGCCATCTGATTTTTTAAAATACGCGGCTACAACTGCAAAAAACCAAGTGTGGGATGAAAAGTTGACGGATTATGTTGTAAATAGCGATGGAAATGTAGCTCATGTTTGGACTTCCTATGAATTCTATTCGGATGGAAAATTTAGTCATTGCGGTGCAAATTCTTTCACATTAATATATACTGATGAAAGCTGGAAAATTTTTAATTTAATAGATTCCGTTCGTATAGGAAGTTGTAATAAAGAATAAGCTTTATTCTACTAGCAATCACTTATATTCACTTGTACCGCTAATCCTCCTTCACTGGTTTCTTTATATTTTGAAGTCATATCTTTTGCTGTTTCCCACATAGTAGCAATCACTTTATCCAACGGCACTTTTGCTTTGCTTGGATCACTGTCCAAAGCCATTTCGCAGGCGTTTATAGCTTTTATGGCGCCCATTGCATTTCGTTCAATACAAGGAATTTGAACCAAACCGGCAATAGGGTCGCAGGTCATTCCCAAATGATGTTCCATTGCAATTTCGCTAGCCATTAAGCATTGTTCTGGGGTTCCACCCATCAATTCACAAAGTGCACCGGCAGCCATGGAGGAAGAAACACCAATCTCTGCCTGGCAACCACCCATTGCAGCAGAAATAGTAGAGCCTTTTTTGAAAATGCTTCCAATTTCACCCGAGGTGAGCAAAAATTTGCGGACATCCTCAAAATTTGCATCGTGGTTTTCAATCACCATATAATACATCATCACGGCAGGAATTACACCTGCACTTCCGTTTGTGGGAGCTGTAACTACACGACCCAATGACGCATTTACTTCGTTTACAGCGAGTGCAAAACACGAAACCCATTTCAAAATCTGGCGAAATTTAACCTCTGTGTTTCTTATGGTTGCAATCCATTCCTCGGCATTTGTGTATTTGCTATTACCAATTAGCATTTTGTTCATTTCAAAAGCCCTTCGTGTAACATTTAGTCCGCCGGGTAAAACTCCTTCGGTATGTGCGCCAACATACATAGAATCCAGCATAACGTCCCAAATTTTCTTTAAACCGTCATTTATTTCTGCTTCGCTACGTAATGATTTTTCATTTTCTAAAACTATTTCCCAGATATTTTTTCCTTCAGCCTTACAGTATGCCAAAAGCTCAGTTCCTTTTTCAATTGGGAAAGGAAACTGGGCGAATTTTTCCTGTTTTATTTTTTTGCGTTTCCGCTCTTCCTTTACTACAAATCCGCCGCCAATGGAATAAAATGAGGCAGATTTTTTTGAACCATCTTTTAATGTTGCCTTAAAAGTCATTCCGTTGGGGTGGAATTCCAAAAATTTACGGTTGAAAATAATATTTTGCTTCGGAAAAAAGGGAACTTCCAATTCGCCGTTGAGTTTTAGTTTATCTTCAGAATTGATAAAATCAATCTCTTTCTCAATATTTTCAATAGGAAAAGTTACAGGGTCAAAGCCCGAAAGCCCCAACATTATGGCAATATCAGTAGCATGCCCCTTTCCGGTTAGCGACAACGAACCATATAAATCCACTGAAATTTCTGCTACTTCCTCAAACTGGTTTTTCTCTTTCAGTTCGCCAATCCATCGCAGCGCGGCACGCCACGGACCCAAAGTGTGGGAACTTGATGGCCCGACACCTATTTTTAACATATCAAAAACACTGATGCTTTCCATAAATTTAATCTTAATTCAAACCTAAGAAATTTTAAGTGATCTTACTAAAAGGAAACAAGGAATTGTTTATAATTTAAAATGGAAATAATCCATAAAATAGGAAATATTCCTATTTTTGAAGTATGGAAATCTTCACTTCAGGAAAACTCACCAAAGTAAAAAGTAGGCACGAGCCGGGCGTCTCAAAACAGACTGGTTTTGCAAGTCCCGCAACGCATTATTTGGAACCGACCATTGATCTGAACCAAGAACTTGTAGTGAATCGCGAAGCTACTTTTTTTGTGCGGGTGGATGGAAATGCCTTTAAAGAACACAACATTCTCAATAAAGATGTATTGATTATTGACCGTTCCTTATCGCCGAGTTTTGACGCTTTGACACTAGTGGTTCAGGATGGGGAATTTAAAATACGCCGTATCCCTTTTGGTTTTACAGAAGAAGAATTCACCGTTTGGGGAATCATCACCTATATAATCCATTACGCCCGATGATTGCCTTGGTGGATTGCAACAGCTTTTACGCCTGCTGCGAACAGGTTTTCCGCCCCGATCTTTTGGGGAAGCCTGTCGTAGTGCTTAGCAATAATGATGGCTGCGTGATTGCCGCAAACAGGGAAGCGAAAGCCATTACGGATATTCCCATGTTTGAACCGGTTTTCAAGATTAAAGACCAATTGATTGCACATAAAGTGAACTTTTTCTCTTCTAATTATACCCTTTATGGCGAAATGTCGCAGCGGGTAATGAATATTCTGGGAACATTTTCTCCAAATGTGGAAGTATATAGTATAGATGAAGCTTTTGCAGATCTTTCGGGAATGAATAATGTTTCATTGAAGGAGTACGGACATTTGATAAAGGATACGATTTTTAAAAATACAGGTTTGCCCGTGGGTGTGGGAATCGCCCCCAGTAAAGGACTGGCAAAACTCGCCAATAAAATGTCAAAAAAAATTGCAGACAACAACCACGTTTTTGTAATCGATTCCGAAGAAAAAAGGATTGAAGCATTAAAATGGTGCAAAATTGGTGATGTTTGGGGCATCGGTAGAAAACATGCTGAACGATTGAAAAACATAGGTGTTTTTGATGCTTTTCAGTTTACGCAGTTACCATTGCAATGGGTTCGCAAAGAAATGACAGTGGTAGGCGAGCGTACATGGCGCGAGCTTAAAGGCGAACCGTGCAATGAATTTGTAATCCAGCCACCACCCAAAAAAGGAATCGGCACCGCAAAATCCTTCGGCATAAAATTACCCGATTTGGAACGTATTGAAGAAGCTTGCGCCTATTACATAAGTGAGGTAAGCGAGGTGCTTCGCGCCCAAAAATCCTGTGCTACTTATGTTCAGGTTTTTATCATTACCAATTATCATAGCAATGTGGACCAACAATATTCAAACAGTCGCACAGTAACTTTGGATATTCCCACAAACGATACTTTCAAACTTATTTCCGCTGCGCGAAAGGCTTTGGTTGCCATTTACAAACCGGGTTATCGCTATAAAAAAGTAGGGGTGAAACTTACTGGCATTATTCCGCAGGATTATGTGCAGGGAAATCTGTTTCACCAGCCGTCAAAACTTAACAATGAAAAACTCATCAAAGCCTTTGATGCCATCAACCGGAAATTTGGAAAAGCTACAATCTCTTCAGGGTTGGTTGGAACGCGGGTTCACGAATGGGAACTCATCAAGAAAGAACGAAGTCCACGTTATACTACACAGTGGGGAGAATTATTACGTGTAAATTCCAAATAGCAAGTGCCAAATTCCAAAAGTCTAAACCGTCACTTTTGGAATTTGGAGTTTAAGATATGGTGCTTGACTACTGCTACCAATACTTTTTATTGAAATTCTGACATCATGGCAGTAGTTCTCCGCTGGCACAATCATTGTCTTATACAGACCGTAAATAAAAATTTTCAGAAACAAATAATAACAATAAATAATAGATATGAGTAAAATAATTGGAATCGACTTAGGTACAACCAACTCCTGTGTTGCCGTAATGGAAGGTAGCGAGCCAGTAGTTATTCCTAATGCCGAAGGTAAAAGAACAACTCCTTCCGTAATTGCATTTGTGGAAGGTGGCGAAATTAAAGTAGGTGACCCTGCAAAACGTCAGGCCGTTACAAACCCTACAAAGACCATCAGCTCCATCAAGAGATTTATGGGGAACAAATATTCCGAGTCTAAAAGCGAAGCGGAATACGCAGCCTATAAAGTGGTAAAAGGTGACAACGATACCGCCCGTGTGGACATTGACGGTCGTTTGTACACGCCACAGGAATTGAGCGCGATGATTCTTCAGAAAATGAAGAAAACTGCTGAAGACTATTTAGGTCAGCCAGTAACCCGTGCGGTAATTACCGTTCCAGCATATTTTAACGACAGTCAGCGTCACGCAACCAAAGAAGCGGGTGAAATTGCAGGTCTTAAAGTAGAACGAATCATTAACGAACCAACTGCCGCGGCACTTGCCTACGGTCTTGATAAAAAAGGTACAGACCAAAAAGTGGTAGTATTTGACTTTGGTGGTGGTACGCACGATGTTAGTATCCTTGAATTAGGCGATGGCGTTTTTGAAGTACTTGCTACAGATGGTGATACGCACTTAGGTGGTGATGATGTGGACCAGAAAATTATCAATTGGATGGCAGATGAGTTTAAAGCTGAAGAAGATTTTGATCTTCGCAAAGACCCAATGGCGCTACAACGTTTGAAAGAAGCTGCCGAGAAAGCAAAAATTGAGCTTTCCTCTGCAACGCAAACCGAAATCAACTTGCCATACGTTACGGCTACCGCTAGCGGACCGAAACACTTGGTGAAAACGTTGACCCGTGCAAAGTTTGAGCAATTGATTGAAGATCTTGTAAAGAGAACCATAGCACCTTGCGAAAAAGCAATGAAAGCTGCTGGATTGAACAAAAGCGACATAGATGAAGTAATTCTAGTAGGAGGTTCAACCCGTATTCCTGTAGTGCAGGAAGCAGTGGAAAAATTCTTCGGAAAAAAACCACACAAAGGCGTAAATCCAGATGAAGTAGTTGCCGTAGGTGCTGCGATTCAAGGTGGTGTATTGACAGGAGATGTAAAAGACGTCTTGCTGTTAGATGTAACGCCACTTTCCCTTGGTATTGAAACTATGGGCGGTGTTTTGAACAAACTAATTGAGGCAAACACAACCATTCCTACCAAGAAAAGTCAGGTGTACTCTACTGCGGCAGACAACCAAACAAGCGTTGAGATCCACGTATTGCAAGGAGAACGCCCAATGGCGAATGACAACAAGACAATTGGTCGTTTCCACTTAGACGGAATTCCACCAGCGCAGCGCGGTACGCCACAGATTGAAGTAACGTTTGATATTGATGCCAACGGTATCATTAAAGTAAGCGCTACTGATAAGGCTACTGGAAAATCGCAGGACATCCGTATTGAAGCTTCTTCTGGACTTACCGAAGAGGAAATCAAAAAGATGAAGGCTGATGCCGAAGCAAATGCTGAAAGCGATAAGGCTACTAAGGAAAAAGCAGAAAAACTGAACGAAGCTGATGGAATGATCTTCCAAACTGAAAAGCAATTAAAAGAGTTTGGCGACAAATTATCTGATGATAAAAAGAAGCCAATCGAGGATGCTTTGGAAGAACTGAAAAAAGCTTACGAAACCAAGGATGTTGAAACCATTCAACCCGCTTTGGATAAAATAAACGAAGCTTGGAAAACCGCTTCTGAAGAAATGTACAAAGCCCAAGCAGATGGCCAAGGTGCACCAACTGGTGATGCTGGAGCAGGAGCAGAGCAGGGAAGCAACGCTGAAAACAGCGATGTTGAAGACGTAGATTTTGAAGAGGTGAAATAAGCTGGAAGACTGAAGTCGGAAGACTGAAGTTTTTAGTATAAATGTAAAACCGCAACCTGAAAGGGTTGCGGTTTTTTTTATAATGAAATTGTTTCAAATATTATTGAATCTCTTTCTGCACGTATGTTTGTAACTCACTTTCATCCATCTTAAGTAGTTTTTCTATCTGCCTACTTTTAGTTACTCCTTTCCCTACATTATCCGAATATATTTTTAGCACACATTTTACGCCTGCAAGATTGCCCATAAGTTTATTGTTTTTTTCGGATGGGGTTTCTATGGCATATTTTGTCCAACCTCCTAAATATGCAATTAATAAATCTGGGTTGTCTTTAGTTAAATCCGTTTGAAATTCTCCTAAGTCTATAGTTATATCTGGCACGCCAGTAATCCATTGTAGTAAAAATCCATTTACTTCCTTTCTTTTGGCCGACTGTTGGTTTACAGGATTTTTTTCCAGCCAAGTAACTGCATTTATAACATCAGTTTCATAGTTTTTGTAATCTTGTTCATTGTTTAAGGTAACATTTTGCGGCACTTTAAATTCTTGCGCTATCAATGTAGTGTTTGCAAAAGTGACTAAGAGAATTAAGGAAATTGTTTTAATGATTTTCATAAAAAAAATGTGAATGTTAGTTTCTATATGTTGGAAATATAGTGAATTGATTTAAATTTTGCTTTTGTGAATATTCGAAATAGTTAGTTTTTAAGATTATTAATATAAAAACCGAAACCTGAGAGGGTTTCAGGTTTTTATTTTTTTTGACATCCCAGTTTAATAAACACAGTAAAATCGACAATCAAATACCAACTTTAAGATAAAGAATTATAATTGTTTAGACATAAACGATGTATAGTGTTGATAATTGGATACTTAGGTTGTATCTTTAGGTACATTCTGAAAATGAATAGCTCACTAAAGTGTACTAACTTAAAACTTGCTATTATGAAAACAATTAATTCAAGAAGACTTTCCGCTGCGGTTCTGTTATGTTTTCTGATAATTTTGGCACCGACAGTATTAGCCCAGGAACTAAAAAACCATGAAGAATACAAAGGAAAGATTACAGATGGCAACACCCAAGAACCCCTTGATGCGGTGAGTATTAACTTGAAAAATACCAACATCAATACAATCAGTAATATGGAAGGTAAATTTGTGTTGAAAGTTCCCCAAAATACAACTAACGGTGTCTTGGTGTTTAACATATTGGGATATCAACCAAAGGAAATTTCCCTTGAAACCCTTATAAAAAAAGAAAACAAGATTACGCTGGAACCTAAAATAACACAGCTTTCGGAAGTAAATATTGCTACTTACATCAATGCGGAGGTTTTGGTGAAAAAGGTTTTTGAGAAGAAAGCCCAAAACAATTTAAACGACCCAGCGGTGATGACAGCTTTTTACAGGGAAACCATTAAAAGACGCAACAGGAACGTTTCGCTTACGGAAGCTGTTGTAAATCTTTACAGACAACCCTACATGTCTAATTCTAAAGATGTAATAGAGTTGCAAAAAGCTAGAAAAAGCACGGATTATAGACGTCTGGACACTGTTGCCTTCAAGTTGCAGGGTGGGCCATTTTCAGCCTTATATCTTGATGTGATGAAATATCCTGAATATTTATTCACCAATGAGACTATTGATGACTATAAATATAGTTTCGAACCACCAAGCACCATCAACAGCAGACCCGTATTTGTGGTTTCTTTTCTACAGAAGGAAATGTATGCTGATGCATATTACAAAGGAAAATTATACATAGATGCAGAAACATTGGCCTTGACCAGCGCTAGCTACAATTTAGAAATTGTAGATGAAAAGGAGGCGAGTAAATTATTTGTAAAAAAGAAACCCAATAACATAAACGTTTATCCTTTGGAAACTTCCTATCACGTAGATTATCGCGAAAAAGATGGAAAATGGTATTACGGCTACAGCAATATGCAGCTTACTTTTAAAGTGGATCAAACCGGGAAACTTTTTAATACTACATATACTTTGGCTACCGAAATGGCAGTTACCGATTGGGAAAACAATTCCGATGGCGCCAAAGGAAACATTCAAAAAAGGTTGAAACCTACAGTGGTTATGAGCGATGCCGTTTCAGGTTTTTCCGACCCAGATTTTTGGGGACCTTATAACGTTATAGAGCCCGAAGAATCCATTGAATCTGCAATCAATAAAATTCAACGAAAACTGGAAAGAAACAAAAGTTAATAAATAATGCTAGTTATAGATTTTAAACCGCCTAATAGTAAAATCTCTATTGGGCGGTTTTTAAATGGTATTTCACAAAAAAAAGAGCGGCCCAAAAAGGGCCGCTCCATTTAAAAGCTATTTTAACCAAATATTAAGCTTTAAGGTCTCTGGAGTGGGTGGGGGCCACTTGGTTCAAAGACCTGGGGCAATCTACTAATTATTTATAATCTGACAATGCGTATTAACGATAAAATAAGTTTTTAAACGTGTTTTAAAAATAAGCGACCCTTTCGGGCCGCTTTGGAAATGAGGATATAGAATAGTGTTAATCTTCAGATTCGTCCCGTTCCACAGCAATTATGGATTGGGCGGGTTCAATATGTGGGGAGTTGTTGCGTAAATCTATTTTTGCTCCGGAATTAGACAGTAGCACTACTGAAAAATCATCGGGGTTGTTAAAATTATTTTCTGCTACCATCAGTTGTTTTAAATTTGGACATTTGGCCAGTTGCTTTGGCAACATTCCCGACAGATTGTTGTCAAAAACATTGAAAACTTCAATTTCTTGAAGGTTTCCCATGCTTTCAGGAATGTTTCCACTTAAATTGTTACTGCTTAAATGCAATTGTTTTAAGTGTGAAAGCTTTCCTAATTCAGCAGGAATGCTCCCTTGAATTTCAGTGCCATTTAATGCCAAAATCTCTAAGTTTTCCAAATTGCCCAGTTCCACAGGAATATTTCCGGAAATTGGATTGAAGGAAAGCTCTAATTTTTTTAAACTTTTTAATTGGCCCAAAGACGATGGTAGTTTTCCATCAACATTGTTAAATAACATATGGATTTCTGTTACCATATTATTTTCCACCGTTATGCCATACCAGTTTGCAACAGGCTGTTCCAAATTCCAAGTATTGATCCAAGCTTGCCCATTGGTGGCTGCATAAAAATCTAAAAGAACTTGTTTTTGTTGTTTGCTCACTTGAGCTACCATTAAAGTAGCTAGAAACAAAAATCCGCAGGTTAGTATCGCCTTTTTCATAGTTTGGGCTAATATTTTTAAAAGCGAAGTAAAAGAAAGACAAAACAAGTTAAAGAACAAACTTATTCGATGAAATGCATACTAAATACTAAATTATCTTGAAACCTTTAATAAGAATTCTGTGTGAACCTCATGGATTCCATCAAAAACCTCAATTTTTAAACGATTTTGAAAGAGTTTGCTACCTTTTAATTTTTCCTCGGTCTCTCGTGCTTCGGTTATGTATTGGTCCTTATTTCCATAAAGGTATATTACCTGTGCACTTGATTTCAAAAACTCAAAATCCTGGGGCTTTAGTTCATTTGGAATCCCCCCGGAATGGAGAATCAAGGTATTGCATTGAATTTTTCTGCTTGCTACCCAGCGCATTGCAATGGAAACTCCCTGTGAATATCCTAAAACTATTAGTTTCGGAATATTTTCCAGGTTTTCCTTTTCAAAAACAGCATCTACGTAATTCAATATGTTTTGGGTATCTACGATAGTATTTTCACGGGTTAGCCAGGAAGCGCCCACGTGTTTAAAATTTTTCCCTTGATAATATTTTGAAGGGGCTTGTGGCGCTACGATGTAGTTTTCTTCAGTGTCCAATTCTGAAAAATACTTGATGAAATATTTGCTTAAATAACCCATTCCATGGAAAACCATCCAAACGTTTTTCGTTTTCTCAGTTAGAATATTGAGGGTGGAATAGGTATTTGTAGCGTTATAGGAAGCTTCTTTTTCGGCGCTCATTTTGTTAAATTCAATTTTGTACTTTTACAAATGTAAATTAATAGAATGAAGTACACCAACGAAGAAATTTTGGCCGGTTGCAACAAAATGTGCCAAAACACGCTAATGGAAACCTTGAATATAGAATTCACTGGAGTAGGTGATGATTTCATCGTTGCCAGAATGCCTGTAACTCCAAGAGTTCATCAACCAGACGGTGTTTTGCACGGTGGGGCTTCCGTAGCTTTGGCAGAAAGTGTGGGCAGTGCTGGTGCGTACTTTTTTTTAAATTCAGAAGAAGTTGTTATTCGCGGAATTGAAATAGCTGCCAACCATGTTAAAAGCGTCCGTGATGGTTATGTTTATGCCCATGCAAGCATTATTCACAAAGGAAGAACCACGCAGCTTTGGCAAATAAAAATTACGAATGAAGAGGGGGCACTTGTTTCACTTGTAAAGCTTACAACCCTCACTTTACCCAAGAAGAATTGATGAATTATAAACTACTCATCGGCAAAATTTCAAAGCATTATAATAAGAAATTGCCTTTTGTGGTTTATTCAATGCCCGAAAGCAATAGTCTAAATGCTTTTTTTCAAAAGGATGCAAAACATTTCACCGCTGAAAAGCTATCAGAAAATGGTTTTGTTTTTGCTCCTTTTGACAGTAAGGAAAACTCTTTTTTTATTCCTGAAAATAATTCTGAAAGCGTGCAATGTGAATTTATAAAGCACGGAATAGAATTGACTCCGGTTGCAATTTTAAAAGATATTGAAGAGAAAAACAGTTATATGAAACTGCTCGACAAAACACTTGAAGCAATAAAAAAGCGAAGTGCCAATAAAATTGTTATTTCCCGCCAAAAAGATTTTAAACTGAAAGATTTCTCGATTGAAAACCTTATAGAAAGGCTATTTTCATCATACCCCACAGCCTTTAGATATATATGGTATCATCCCAAAACTGGATTATGGTGTGGTGCCACACCGGAAACACTGGTGCAAATTGAAAATAATTCCTTTAAAACAATGGCATTGGCTGGCACAAAGCCATTCATTAATAAAGCGACAATTTTTTGGGGTGCGAAAGAACTGGACGAGCAACAATTGGTAACAGATGCAATAATTGATAGTCTGCAACGCGTTACCTCTGTTTTAAAAGTTTCAAACCCACACACACATCAAGCAGGGTCTTTGTTGCATTTGCGTACAGATATTACAGGAGTACTAAAAAATGGCAAAGCTACATTAACCACGATTGCAACTGCACTCCACCCAACACCTGCAGTCTGTGGAAGTCCAAAGAAATTTGCGAAAGAATTTATTCTTGAAAATGAACTTTATAACCGCGAGTTTTACACAGGGTTTTTGGGACCAATTCTTGAAAATGGTCAATATGCCTCATTAATGGTAAATCTAAGGTGTATGAAAATTGAAAGTGATATAGCCCATATTTTTGTTGGTGGAGGTATAACTCTTGCTTCACAACCACAGGATGAATGGGATGAGACCCAAAATAAAATGCAAACTATGCTTCAAGTTTTACAGCCAATGCTTTAATATTTTCAACGACTTCGTACCTTTGTGCAACATGAAATTTTCAAATAAAATTGGCTCCCAGACCCTCGTACAATTATGTTTGGACAAGGGCATTGAACATATAGTAATATCTCCTGGTTCTCGAAATGCGCCTCTTACCATAGGTTTTGGTGAAAACCCCGCATTTAAATGCTTTAGTATTGTTGATGAACGCTGTGCTGCTTTTTTTGCATTGGGAATTGCGCAGCAAATTAAAAGACCAGTTGCCGTTGTTTGCACATCTGGTTCTGCTTTACTCAATTATTATCCCGCCGTAGCAGAAGCGTTTTACAGCGACATTCCATTAGTGGTAATTGCCGCAGATAGACCTTTAGACCGAATTGATATAGGCGATGGCCAAACCATCCGCCAGCAGGATGTTTTTAAAAATCACATTCTTTATAGCGCCAATTGCATAGAGGGTGAGGAATTTCAGATTAAAAATGAAACCGAAATAAATATTGCACTAAACACTGCAATAGAGATGGATGGTCCAGTGCACATAAACATTCCTTTTTCGGAACCATTGTATCACACTGTGGAAAACCAATTAGTTTGGCCACAGAATGTTGTGCCACGTCCGGTCCTTGAAACCTTAAAGGAAGATTTAAATCCTTTTGTTGAGAAATGGAACCGCAGCAAGCGCAAAATAGTTTTAGTTGGAGTTTTACCTCCCAATAGTTTGGAACAGCGTTATGTAGATCAACTTGCAAAAGATGAAAGCGTTTTGGTTTTGACGGAAACTACTTCAAATCTGCATAGTGAAAATTATATTTCAGCAATTGATCAACTTATTGCTCCTTTAACAGACGAGGATTTCACTAAGTTTCAGCCCGATATTTTGCTAACTTTTGGAGGAATGGTAGTTTCAAAAAAGATAAAATCTTTTCTACGCAGCTTTCCTCCAAAAGAGCATTGGCATGTAGATTCCAAAAAGGCATACGATACTTTTTTTGTGCTGAAACACCATTTTAAAACAAGTATTAATTCTTTTTGCGCTGAATTTCTCTCGAAGACAATTTCGGTTGAAAGTGATTACCAGAACTATTGGCTCGCAATAAAACGACACAGATTGCAACGTCATAAAACCTACGAATCTGAAATTCCATATTCGGATTTTATGGTTTTTTCAGAAATATTTAAACAGCTTCCGCAAAATGTTCAATTGCAATTGAGCAATAGTGCTACAATTAGATATGCGCAACTTTTTGATATAAACAACTCTGCAGAAGTATTTTGTAACCGAGGTACCAGTGGAATTGATGGAAGCACCAGCACTGCAGTGGGAGCGGCATACGCTTCAAAACTACCGACTGTTTTTTTAACAGGTGATCTTAGCTTTTTCTATGACAGCAATGCGCTTTGGAACAATTATATTCCTAAAAATTTCAAAATAGTAGTAGTGAATAATGGCGGTGGGGGTATTTTTAGAATACTTCCTGGAGAAAAGAATTCAAAGCTTTTTGATACTTTTTTTGAAACGAAACATAATTTAACTGCAAAACAGCTGTCAGATATGTACGGTTTTAAATATCAAACTGTTGATAAGAAAGAGGATTTGGCAGAAAGCGTGAACATTTTTTTCAGTAAAAAGGATGGCCCAGCCTTGTTGGAGATTTTCACACCTTCAAACTTAAATGATAAAGTGCTTTTGGATTACTTCAAATTTATTTTATAAATATCCTTTACCCCAAATGACGGCTTCAGTAAGATTATCAAACATTAGGAACGGTTTTTTACAAAATTTAGCTTCCAGTTCGGCATTTGAATGACCTACTTCACGATAATTTACAACACCAACGGCGCGTAATGTGGGTACTTTATTGAGGTATTTATAATCCATCGGCTTTATGGAATAGGAATGCACACGGTTTGAAATTAACACCCAACGTTTGGAGCCAAGATAGTTTAGACCTTTAAGCAAAATGGAAAAGCCGGTTTTATATGACATTATAACACCTTCATTTGCTTCGAAGACAACAATATTATCATAAAAATAAACCATACCAATATCTGTTTCCAGCGTTTTCTTCAGATGGAAATCAGGAGGAAGATTATGTGGAGAAATTTTTTCCATATTAAGGTGAATTTACATCTTAAGTTTCATTTGTATATACGTGTTCAGTGAATTTTTTAACAATAATATAGTACCTTTGCAGCTATGATTAAACTGGGCGAATACAATACTTTAGAGATTCTTCGGGAAACCGAACCGGGTCTATATTTGGGTGATGATGAAGAGAATGTGGTGCTTTTGCCACATAAATATAAGCCCGAGGAATATGAAATAGGAGATGAAATTTCAGTTTTTATCTACCTTGATAATGAGGAACGTCCCATAGCCACAACACTGGATCCGTTTCTACAGCTCAACACATTTGGATATCTACATTGCAGCGATGTAACGGAATATGGTGCTTTTATGGATTGGGGTTTGGAAAAACAACTCTTTGTTCCATTTAAAGAACAGGCGCGCCCAATGAAAAAGGGCAATTGGTATATTGTTTACCTATATATAGATGAAAAAACCAATCGTTTGGTGGGTTCCAGCAAGACAAACCATTTTCTTCAAAATGAAACCTTGACCGTTGAGCCTTTTCAGGAAGTATCTATTTTGGTTACACATCTAACCGAAAAAGGCGCTAATGCAATTGTTAATGGAGTTCACAAAGGGCTTATATATATTGAAGATATTTTTGAAGACATCCGCACAGGTGATAAAATGAAAGCTTTCATAAAAAAAATACGACCTGACAATAAAATTGACCTTGTGTTACAAACTCCAGGCTACAAAAGCATTGAGCCGAACGCAAACTTTATTCGTGAAGAATTGGAAGCAGCTGGTGGATTTTTACCGTTGCACGACAAATCAGACCCAGATTCAATTAAAAATATGTTGGGGATGAGCAAGAAAAGTTTCAAAAAAGCAATAGGCACACTTTATAAAGACAAGCAGATTGTAATTAAGGAAGATGGAATTGAGCTATTGTGATGGCGTTGTATAAATACCATAATCTACATAAAAACCACTCCTTCGAGTAGGGCGTTGGTAATAGCCATAGGTATAAGGCATAAGTTCTGGTCTTAAAAACCCGCTAGATTCTTGATATACCATATTCTTCACTTTTGTGGAGCCATCAGCACTATAAGTGGTGTTACCACCATAAACTCCATATTCTTTTGGATCTAAAGAAATTTGAATGTCAGAAGCTACATAACTTTCGGTTGTAGCCATTGCGTCATACATGCTTACCGGTTCGCGATAATTATTTTTATCCATTTTAAAGGAAGGAAGTTTTTTTGAAATTTTTTTGGAAAAACTTGAATTTAATGGTAGTGGAATACTCATTAAACTTTCAACTTCTGGTAAATTCACGAAATCCAACTTATATTTATTGGACTCATAATCCAGCTGAGCCGAAGCAATTAGCGGAAAGAAGAAAAGAAGAAATAACAATTTTTTCATCAGAGCAAAGGTAACAAAAGTTAGGCCAAGTTTAAACACTTCTAAAATTCAAAATATAAGAAAAGCCTTATTGTTGTAAACTTAAGTTTTTAGCCGTATTCTTGGGCAGTGCATCTTTATGAATGGTAACACTTATGGCCTTCAAACGCATATAGGATTCACTGAAATAAACATAACCGCCATTGGCAACCCGTGTTTCGTCTGTACCCCAACTGTTTTTAACTTTATAATACTTTGTGCCGTTTTGATCGTGAAGTAATCCTGTAATGTGCATCAAATGATCATCGGTAGTATCGTAGTTTTCAAATTCCTCTTGACGGAATTCTTGGGTGATTTTTTTTTCGGGATAAATGCCTTGTAGTGCTTTTATATTATTCTCAGTATTTTCAGGAATGACCGCCACGCCGTCCTTTGATGAAAATGTTTTTTCACTTACATCGCAATCCAATTCTACAGTAAAACCTTTCTCCAGGGCATTATCAATCGTTGCCATCATTTCTTCTAGTGGAACATTATAAAAACTTCCATTGCTCCAGTTATCTGGAATGTTTAATATGAATTGTGAATAGAAAGGCGCTTGTGTAAAACTGGTAATGTTTACATAATCCGCTGGCTGGATTTTGGTCATCGCCAAAAAGGTCTGTGGTGTATATTGCTTTCCTTCATAAGTGAAATTGGTTACGTCTTTTCCGATATAAATATCCAAAACGCCATCAATTGCCGCTCTCCACTTATTGCTCAGTTTCCTACCAGGGTTATCAACGTATGTTTTTAGCATTGCTTTAAGAACTGCAACCATTTCGGCGTGGTTGTGTTTAGTTTCTCCTGAAAGCATACCGCTAAAAGCTTCTTCAGGGACTAAGCCATTTTTCTCAACGGAATTCAGCACGTCGTGCGCTAGGCCTCCTTCACTGAATTGTGCTTTTCCTTGACGCATAATAAAATTATCTGCTTTTAGGGGGTATGTATTTCGCACTTGATACATTTCACTTAAATCAATTTTTTTCCCTGTAAGGCGAATAATTTCACTTTCCAAAAACGAAGTACTGCTAAAACTCCAGCAAGTGCCCGTAACGCCTTGGCTGATAACAGGTGTGGTTTCAAGGTCTGTAACGGTTTTGAATTTATAGGCCTCTTGTGCGTTTAGGTTTAATGTAAAAAGAATTGCAAGTAGAAAAAATAAATTGCGCATAATGATGGAAGTTCTATTAATGAGATTCCTGCCTTCGCGGGAATTATTATCTTTGAAAACAAAAATAACAATTATGTCTTCACCCAACTGGAAAACCGTTAAAGAATATACAGATATCACCTATAAAAAAGCAGATGGTGTGGCACGGATTGCCTTCAACAGACCGGATGTGCGCAATGCGTTTCGCCCCAAAACCACAGCGGAATTGCTAAATGCTTTTCACGATGCGCAGGAAGATACTTCTATAGGCGTGGTATTACTTTCTGCAGAAGGACCTTCTTCAAAGGATGGAGTTTATAGTTTTTGCAGCGGTGGAGACCAAAAAGCCCGTGGCCATCAAGGTTATGTGGGTGATGATGGATACCACAGGTTGAATATTCTTGATGTACAACGATTGATTCGTTTTATGCCGAAAGCGGTTATTTGTGTTGTTCCGGGATGGGCTGTGGGTGGCGGACACAGTTTGCACGTGGTTTGCGATCTTACCTTAGCAAGTAAAGAACACGCAATCTTTAAACAAACTGATGCTGATGTTACTAGTTTTGACGGCGGTTACGGAAGTGCATATTTAGCCAAAATGGTAGGGCAGAAGCGTGCCCGTGAAATCTTTTTTCTCGGAAGAAATTATTCTGCGCAGGAAGCTTTTGAAATGGGGATGGTAAACGCCGTTATCCCTCATGCCGAATTGGAAGACACAGCTTTTAAATGGGCGCAGGAAATTCTTGCTAAAAGTCCAACATCTATAAAAATGTTGAAATTTGCCATGAATCTTACTGATGACGGAATGGTAGGGCAACAGGTTTTTGCTGGGGAAGCTACTCGGCTTGCTTATATGACGGATGAAGCCAAAGAAGGGCGCGATGCTTTTCTTGAAAAACGGAAGCCTAATTTTGATAAGAAATGGTTGCCTTAGTATTAGTGAATCGTGGTTAGTTAGATGTAAATATTGGGTTGGAAGTTTTTCCTTTTTGACTTTAATCCCTTTTAGTAATTTCACTTTCTGCCAATTGTTTTTGAACCCAAGCCATGGCTTCGCTTAGGGTTTCAAATACTTCAAAATTCTTTTTATAGAACATGCTTTCCAGTTTGGCATTTGATTTTGCTATCGTAGTATCTGCCACTATGGCCATAGCCACAAGGTTGTGGATTTTTGAAGTTTCTAAATAGGTTAGCGGGTCTACGGCGTAATTATAATATCTGTTGGAAATATAGACTACCTTTTTGTTTTTGAAATGTTTGTCTAGCACGTCCCTAAGCTGTTGGTTGTGTTCTGGGGTAACGGTTACCCCTTGTTTTATTTGATTCACAAGAAAATTATCGAAGATAAATACTTCTGAATCCTTAAAATCATAATAATGGAACATGCTCATAATCTAAATATTTGGTTAGTTGGTAGGTTAAAGATAGACAAGTTTTAAAATGTTTTTAGAAAAAGCATTTTATAAAAGAAAATTCTTTTTATTCATATACTATTAACTGCTACTGATAGCTATTTACCATAAGCATCTGCATGTACATTTTTTACGGCCCGTCCGCTTGGGTCGTTCATATTTTTAAAACTCGCATCCCATTCCAAAGCAATAGGACTACTACAAGCCACTGAAGGTACTGAAGGCACACTGAGTGCCGCGGTGTCACTTGGGAAGTGTTCGGCAAAAATACTTCGGTAATAAAACTCCTCTTTACTGCTGGGTGTTTGTAGGGGGAACTTGTATTTGGCGTTCGCCAGCTGCTCGTCGGTTACTTTTTCGTTTACCATTTCCTTTAAGGTGTCTATCCAACTGTAGCCAACGCCATCGCTAAATTGTTCCTTTTGGCGCCAGGCAACACTTTCGGGAAGCATATCTTCAAAGGCTTTTCGCAGGACCCATTTTTCCATGCGTTCACCGTTTATCATTTTGTCCTGCGGGTTTATGCTCATGGCAACGTCCATAAATTCCTTATCAAGGAAAGGTACACGCCCTTCAATGCCCCAACTGGCGAGCGATTTGTTGGCGCGAAGGCAATCATACATATGTAGCTTATCTAGCTTACGCACGTTTTCATCATGAAAATCTTTTGCAGAGGGCGCTTTATGAAAGTAGAGATAGCCGCCAAAAATTTCGTCGGCCCCTTCGCCGCTAAGAACCATTTTTATACCCATTGCTTTAATGGCACGCGCCATTAAATACATAGGCGTGCTGGCGCGGATGGTAGTGATATCGTAAGTTTCCAGATGGTAAATTACATCCTGTATTGCATCAATACCTTCCTGAATGGTGAATTTTATTTCGTGATGAACGGTCTTTAAATGGTCTGCTACTTTTTGTGCAGCGGCAAGGTCGGGACTGCCTTCAAGTCCGATAGCAAAACTGTGGAGCTGTGGATACCAAGCGCCTTCAGTGTCTTCGCTTTCAATTCGTTTTTCGGCATACTTTTTTGCGATGGCGGAAGTGATACTGCTGTCCAGTCCTCCAGAAAGTAAAACACCGTAAGGGACATCGCTCATCAATTGGCGGTGTACTGCTGCTTCCAAAGCTTTACGTAGCTCGGCGATTTCAGTTGCGTTGTTTTTTACGTTTTCATAGTCCATCCAATCACGGAAGTACCAGCGTTTCAGTTCGCCTTCGCGGCTATCTAGATAATGGCCGGGAGGGAAAAGTTCAATTTTGGTGCAAATGCCTTCCAAAGCCTTTAATTCTGAAGCCACATAAAAAGTTCCGTTCTGGTCCCAGCCTATATACAACGGAATGATACCCATGTGGTCGCGAGCTATAAAGTAATTGTCGTTTTCAATATCGTAGAGTGCAAAGCCGAAAATGCCGTTCATTTCATCAAGAAAGCTGGCACCTTTCTCTTTATATAAAGGAAGAATTACCTCGCAGTCGCTTTTGGTCTGGAATTTATAATCTTTGAATTGCTTCCGAAGCGCCATGTGGTTGTAGATTTCGCCATTGGCAGCAAGAACGAGGTTTCCGTCACTACTGAAAAGCGGTTGCTTGCCCGAAGTGGGATCAACAATGGCAAGTCGCTCGTGCGCCATAATAGCCTTGTCGTTACTGAAAATACCACTCCAGTCTGGTCCGCGGTGACGGATACATTTTGCCATTGACAATACTTGAAGCCTTAAAGCTTCTGCGGGCTCTTTGAGTTTGAAAGCACATACAATTCCACACATAATTTCTATTTTTTAATTGATTAGTTAGTTTCAACATTCCTCCTTTGAAGGTGGCAAGGGGGATGTAAAAAAAAAAAGCCTGTCAAGAAAAAACTTGACAGGCCATATATCGCGACAAGTTTCTGTTACGGCAGCTGGTTATTATTGTTGTTATTTTGGCTAAAAAAAGACATAAACTTGTTTGTTTTAATAATTGAATTGCTAATTTAAAGGAATTAATTTAAGACTTCCAAATGTTTCTTGAATAAAATGCAATTAATAGCTGAAGGCATTAAATATTCGATGAAAGGCAGAATTATCTAAGTTTCGGGAATTCCGAAGGGTTTGCTTCGTGCATAATTTCATAAACCTTTTCATAAACATCTTCCACAGAAGGTTTGCTAAAGTAATCGCCATCGGTGCCATAGGGCGGACGGTGGTCTTTCGCTGCAAGTGTTTGTGGTTTACTGTCCAAATGCTTATAACCGCCTTGAACTTCTACAATGTGATTCAAGATATAGGCCGAGGCGCCACCTGGAACATCTTCATCAATAACAAGTAAACGGTTGGTTTTTGCTACACTCTTTACCATATCGTGATTAAGGTCTAAAGGGAGTAAGGATTGCACGTCAATAATTTCAGCATCTATGCCTGCTTGTTGCAGTTCCTTTGCTGCTTCTTCTACAATTCTTAATGTACTTCCATAAGAAACCAAAGTAATGTCTGTTCCTTCTTTAATAGTTTCAACCACGCCGATTGGAGTTCTATGCTCGCCCAGGTTGTTTGGCATTTTTTCCTTTAAACGGTAGCCGTTCAAGCATTCAATAACCAATGCGGGTTCGTCTGTCTCCAATAAAGTATTGTAAAAACCTGCGGCTTTGGTCATATTTCGCGGTACAAGAATATACATTCCGCGTAGTAAATGAATTAAACCGCCCATCTGAGAACCACTATGCCAGATTCCTTCCAGCCTGTGACCCCGAGTACGAACAATCAAAGGTGATTTTTGAGTGCCGTTGGTTCGGTAGCGAGTGGTAACCAAATCGTCGCTCATAATTTGTAGACAATACAATATATAGTCTAAATATTGAATTTCGGCGATTGGTCGTAGTCCACGTAAGGCCATCCCGATCCCTTGACCGAGAATAGTTGCTTCGCGAATTCCTGCATCAGCAACCCTTAGTTTGCCATATTTTTCCTGCATTCCTTCCAAACCTTGGTTTACGTCGCCAATTTCACCAGCGTCTTCACCAAAAATTAAAACTTCGGGGTGTTTATTAAAAATAGCATCAAAGTTATCGCGAATAATTACACGGCCATCCACTTCTTCGGCATCGCTAGCATAGGAGGGTAGCACTTCTTTTATGGTTTTGGCGTTTTCTTTGGCTTCACTATAAAGGTGGGCGCTGTATTTAGGTTGTATTATTTCGAAATAATTATTGATCCAGTCCTGTAATTGTTTCTTTTCTGAAAAATCTTCCCCAACGGTATATCGTAAAGCTTTACGTGCAGTAGCAAGAATATTTCTGCGCAAAGGTTCTTTTTCCGAAGCCAGCTCGTTTTTTATCTTTTCAATGAAATTTTTGTTTGCACTATTCTCGGCTAAGTTTCCAAGTAATAAAACTGCTTCCTCCTGCTCTTTCTTTTGAGGTGCAACAAATGCTTCCCAAGCCGCTTTTTTACCGTCGCGGACTTGTTTTTTAATAACATTCTCAATTTCGGTTAAGGTTTCTTCCGTAGCGATGTCGCTGGCTATCATCCACTCGCGCATTTTCACGTTACAGTCGTATTTTGCTTCCCACTCCAAACGTTCCTTGCTTTTGTAGCGTTCGTGTGACCCACTGGTACTGTGGCCTTGTGGTTGCGTGAGTTGTTGCACATGAATTAAAATGGGAACGTGTTCTTCTCTTGCAATTTGAGAGGCACGGTTGTAAACTTCAATAAGTTCAGGGTAATCCCAACCTTTTACCCGAATGATTTCATAACCGTTTTCGTCTTCTGTGCGTTGAAATCCTTTTAAAACTTCAGAAATATTTTCCTTTGTAGTTTGGTACTTTGCGTGAACAGAAATTCCGTATTCATCGTCCCAAACGCTCATTACCATTGGCACTTGCAATACACCGGCAGCGTTTATGGTTTCCCAAAAAAGACCTTCACTGGTACTGGCATTTCCTATGGTTCCCCAAGCAACTTCGTTACCATTTATAGAGAAGTTGGTTTTATTTTCAATTCCCTTTACGTTCCTGAATATTTTTGAAGCCTGTGCCAAGCCCAACAAACGAGGCATTTGCCCTGCAGTGGGAGAAATATCAGCACTGCTATTTTTTTGTTGTGTTAGGTTTTTCCAACTTCCGTTTTCGTTTAAACTATGCGTTGCAAAGTGCCCCCCCATCTGCCTTCCGGCACTCATTGGGTCTGCATTTATATCTGTATGTGCATAAAGACCTGCAAAAAACTGTTCAATGGTCAACTTCCCTATGGCCATCATAAAGGTTTGGTCGCGGTAGTATCCGCTTCGCCAATCGCCGTTTTGGAATGCTTTGGCCCAAGCCAATTGTGGCACTTCTTTTCCATCGCCAAAAATTCCAAACTTCGCTTTCCCTGTAAGCACTTCACGACGGCCCAAAAGACTACATTCACGGCTGGTTACTGCTATTTTATAATCGTTCAGCACAGTTTCTTTAAAATCGTTAAAAGAAATCTCGCCGTTTGTCTGTGGGTCTGTTTGCATTACAATGAATTTTATATTTGCAAAAATAGCGAAATTGAGAGTGTTTCGCAATGCATAGTTATACACATCCAATTTTTGAAAAAGAATGTTTTTTTAAGTTTTATCTTTTTTGAAAGGAATTAGCTTAATTATCAATAATCTAAGCAGAAGAATGAAAGGCAATCCGTGGAACAAAACATCAAACCAATCTGCGGCCTGCATCCCTTCTGCGCCCCCGGCAATCCATTTCAATTTTCCCCAAATATGTGGTTCTGGCAGGAAAGGGGCAAGACCAAGCGTAAGGCAAAGAAGGATGATGATGCGCCAATTGTTTAATAGTTGCATTATGGTTGTTTGTTAATTCGTTAATAATAAAGGTAAAAATAAAAAATCCCCGAAATTTCCGAGGATTTATATTTAGATTAATTGGTTACTACACTTCTTTTACAGAAGCTCCGGGCGCATTTTTTCGTACAGATTCAATTCCGTTTTTGGCACCGCTCTCGGCAGCATACATTTGGCTGCTGCCAATAATCTGCCCATTGCTGGCCTTAATGTTGAAATGAACTTTACCGTTTTTTGCAGTTTTCATTTCAAAGCTTTCGTCTTTTCCGCAGTTTTTCTGAACAGATTCAATCCCGTTCATTGCTGAAGCTTTTGTTGCATACATCTGACTTGATAGGATTACTTGTCCGTTACTTGATTTTAAGGTGAAGTGAAATTTATCACCGCTTTTTTTGAGTTCAAACATAATTAGGTGTTTAATGATTACTGAATATTTAAACCCTCAATATCGTGAAAAATGAGGTGGTTTAAAAATTACTGAAAGTATTTATAATAAGTTTATCATTTATTTGAACAAATCCATCCCTGGAATGTTTGGCATTCCTTCTTTTGCAACTGCGGCAACTTCTGTTTCGTGAACATCGGTAGCTTTTTCAATGGCTTTGTTTAGTGTCAGAATCAAATAATCTTCCAACTGTTCCTTGTCTTCCAACAGGCTATCAGCAATCGCTATGGTTTTTATTTTGCGGTTTGCGGTAAGGGTTATTTTTAAAAGTCCGTCACTGCTGGCTTCATCAATAAGTACAGTGTCCAATCGTTTTTTTGTGGCCTCTACTTTTGCTTGCGTCTCTTTTAGCTTGCCCATCATTCCCATTAAATCTCCAAACATAATTTTTCGTTTTAGTTTGCTGCAAATTTACTACTTTGCGTGGCTATTTAGCAACCTTCAATTATGAAAAATAGTTTAATTGTTTCAATCGCTTGTCTTACTTTTGCCGTCGCGTGCAAAAATCAAGAAACTTCAGATAAAAATATGGAAATCACCCCCCCGAAAGCAGAAAAAATCGCCAAAGAATTAAAAGTCCACGGTGATATTCGCATCGATAATTATTATTGGCTTAACAATCCTGAAGACGAAAAGGTAATTGACTATTTAAAAGAAGAAAACAGCTATTATGAAACGATGACTGCCCATACCAAAAAGTTCAAGGAAGATCTTTTTGAGGAAATGAAGGCACGCATAAAGGAAGATGACGAATCGGTTCCATATAAATTGAATGGCTATTACTATATAACCCGTTATGAAACCGGTAAAGATTACCCTATTTATACGCGTAAAAAAGGCTCGTTGGAAGCAACCGAGGAAATTCTTTTTGATGTGAATGAAATGGCAAAAGGACATTCTTTTTACAATCTTACGGGCCTAAATGTTTCCGAAGACAACAAATTGGTTTCTTTCGGCGTAGACACTTTAAGCCGAAGGAAATATGACATCTTTATAAAAAATCTTGAAACGGGTGAAGTTTATCCCGAACGAATTCCTTTAACAACAGGAAGCGCTACTTGGGATAGCGATAACAAAGTACTTTTTTACACCCGAAAAGACGATAAGACCCTTCGTGCAGATAGAATTTATCGCCATACTTTGGGTACAGATCCAATTACTGACGAACTTATTTTTACTGAAGAAGATGAAACTTTTGGAACCTATGTTTACAAAACAAAGTCGAAAAAATTCATCGTAATCGGTTGTTACAGCACGCTTACTTCGGAATATCGTGTTTTGGAAGCCAATAATCCAATGGGCAAATTCAAGATTTTTCAGCCACGTGAAAGAGGTTTGGAATACAGTATTTCGCATTACGGAAACGATTGGTATGTTTTGACCAATAAAGACAAGGCGCTTAATTTTAAACTGATGAAAACTTCAGAAGATAAAACTTCCAAAGAGAATTGGGTTGATATGATTCCGCACCGAGATGATGTTTTATTGGAAGACATCGATATTTTTAAGGATTATTTGGTAGTAAGCGAACGAAACAATGGACTTACACAAATACGAATAAAGAAATGGGACGGCAAAGAAGATTATTACCTTCCTTTTGACAACGAAACCTACACAGCCTATTCCACGCAAAACCCTGAGTTCGATACAAAAATATTGCGCTACGGATACAATTCATTGAACACACCAGCTTCTGTTATCGATTTCAATATGGAGACCAAAGAGAAAACGGTTTTAAAGGAAACCGAAGTCTTAGGCGGAAAGTTTAATAAAGATAATTACGAAACCGAGCGTTTGTGGGCAACGGCTGCAGATGGAACAAAAATCCCCATGTCTGTTATTTACAGGAAGGGTATAAAAAAGGATGGGAAAAACCCAACTTTAATTTATGGTTATGGTTCATACGGTGCAACGATAGATCCGTACTTTTCATCTGTACGCTTGAGTTTGCTTGATCGCGGATTTATTTATGTAATTGCACATATTCGCGGTGGAGAATATATGGGAAGACAATGGTACGAGGATGGAAAATTGCTGAAAAAGAAAAATACGTTTACTGATTTTATTGATGCTTCAAAATATTTGATTGAACAAGGTTATACTTCCAAAGAGCATCTTTATGCTTCGGGCGGTTCTGCTGGCGGACTTTTAATGGGTGCCATTTTGAATATGGCTCCTGAATTATACAATGGCATTATTGCTTCAGTTCCTTTTGTGGATGTTGTTACAACAATGCTGGACGATTCAATTCCGTTAACCACAGGCGAATATGACGAATGGGGAAACCCAAACGAGGTGGAATATTATAATTATATAAAAAGTTATTCACCATATGATAATGTGGAATCAAAAGCCTACCCAAATATGCTTGTTACAACAGGTCTGCACGACAGTCAGGTGCAATATTGGGAACCTGCAAAATGGGTTGCCAAACTAAGAGATTTAAAAACTGACAATAATATTCTTTTATTGCAAACAAACATGGATGCAGGCCACGGTGGGGCTTCCGGACGTTTTGAGGCTTTAAAGGAAGTGGCGATGGATTATGCATTTCTGTTGGATTTGGAAGGAATTACGAAGTAATTAAAATATTTCCTTACCTTTGTGCGGTTAAAATTTTCAGTTTCAGACTGAAGTCATTTTAAAACGAATTCCCTCTTTATGAAAGAAGAAATAAAAGCCCACAATAACGTGTTGGAACTTATAGGCAACACACCGTTGATAAAGCTTAACAAGATTACCCAAAATATGAAGGGTAATTATTTCGCAAAAGTTGAAGC
>Ga0209344_10001625_pt1 | contig 28432 bp, 26 predicted proteins | sample Cruoilmetagenom6_FD_187293 | JGI IMG/M metagenome (GOLD analysis project Ga0209344, IMG submission 187293) | Oil polluted marine microbial communities from Coal Oil Point, Santa Barbara, California, USA - Santa Barbara Oil Seep Sample 6 (SPAdes)... | ecosystem: Environmental > Aquatic > Marine... | reverse complement strand
CAAGAAGCCTATAATCAATCAACATTTTGTAGGGATCGCTGAAAATGGAACAAAATATGCGCAATATGTTGATTGGCGGAGCAGCTGTGCTTGCTGCTGTTCTAATCGGGGTTGGGTACTTCAATTATGGGGCATCGCCCTCTGAACCCTCAGGTGGTGCCACCGGGTCGGTCGCAAATGAAACCTCAGACGCGCTCAGTGTCGAAGGACCCATGGGCGATTATGCACTTGGTTCACCCGACGCACCGGTGACGGTATACGAGTACGCCTCTCTCACCTGCAACCATTGCGCAGCATTCCACCTTCAGAGCTTCCCTGAGATTATGGAAAAATATGTGGAGACCGGCAAAGTGCGCTGGGTGATCCGCTCCTTTCCGTTTGATCCTGCTGCCACTGCAGCCGTGATGTTGGCGCGCTGTTCAGGTGAAAGTCGCTACTACAAGTTCCTGGATGTGCTTTTTGAACAGCAACCACAATGGGCTTTTTCTGGTAACCCTGGTGCTAACCTGGAAGCCATAGCGAAACAGGGTGGTTTCTCGTCGGAGGCTTACAATGCCTGTGTCCAGAACGAAGAGATTTTTGAGCACGTTCGCGATGTTCAAACCCGTGGCCAGGAAGTTCACGGTGTGCGCTCTACACCAACATTTTTCGTAAATGGTGAAAAAGTTGAAGGTGCCTTGCCTTTCGAAGATTTCGAAGAGGTTTTGCTTAAACACCTACCCGAATCGTGATCCATTCTGGGTCCAAATTTTGGGCCGGTTCTGATTTTGGGGAATCAAACGATCTGACTGCTGTTATTTTGGGGATAGTCACTTGAAGTTTTCGCGCTTGCGTCTTTCTGGATTTAAATCCTTCGTAGATACGACTGACCTGCTCATCGAGCCAGGTCTTACGGGTGTCGTGGGGCCTAATGGTTGTGGCAAGTCCAATTTGCTGGAAGCCATGCGCTGGGTGATGGGCGAAAACTCATTCAAAAACATGCGTGGCTCGGGCATGGAAGACGTTATTTTTGCAGGCACAGCTGGGCGACCAGCCCGCAATAATGCGGAAGTGACGCTTACAATCGACAATACAGAGCGCACAGCACCTGCAGCTTTTAATGAGTTCGACACAGTTGAAGTATCGCGGCGCATTGAAAAGGACCATGGCTCGCAATACCGGATCAACGGCAAGGAAGTGCGCGCACGTGATGTGCAGCTATTTTTTGCAGACGCCTCCACAGGCTCTCACTCCCCTGCTTTGGTGCGCCAAGGTCAAATCGGCCAGCTGATTTCATCCAAGCCTGTGAACCGTCGCCGCATTCTTGAAGAAGCAGCGGGCATTACAGGCCTTTATACCCGTCGCCACGAGGCCGAACTGCGGTTGAAAGCGGCTGAGACAAATCTCACCCGGCTGGATGACGTTGTTGTGCAAATTGAGACCCAATTGACAGGTCTGAAGCGCCAAGCCCGTCAAGCCACCCGGTATCGCAATCTGTCTGGCCATATTCGCCGCGCCGAAGCCACTGTTCTGCATATGAAATGGGCTCATGCGACAGAAACGCTTAGCGAAGAAGAAACAAGACTTAAAGAAACAGATGCGCGCGTTGCAGAACTGACCCAACTGGCAGCAGCAGCGTCTAGTGCACAAGCACAGGCTTCTGAGAAATTGCCCGCCCTTCGTGATGCGGAAGCGCACACAGCGGCTGGCTTGCACCGCCTTACCGTTGAACGCGAAAACCTGGACGCGGAAGAAACACGTGCTCGGGACCAAGCCCGTCAATTGACGGCACGGCTTGAGCAGATCACACAGGATATCGCACGTGAACGCCATTTGATGAGCGACACGAGTGAAGCTCTTGAGCGCTTGAACGCTGAGGAAGAAGATCTCACCGCTCAAAATGCCTCACAAACAGAAGCTCACGAAAGTGCACGCACCGCTGTCGCAGATACAAGCGAAGCATTGCAGGCGCGCGAAGCTGAGTTAGATGCGCTGTCGCAGGAGGCCGCGGCACTGGTGGCCGAACGCCAAAGCCTGGAACGGGCCATCGGTCACGCGGAACAACGGATCAGCAAGCTGACGTCGCACTTGGAAGAGATCTCTCGCGAACGCGACACGCTTGCTGACGCAGAAGAAAAGAAAGCAGCAATCGCCCAGCAAGGGGCAGAGCTTGAAGAGGCCATCACGGCTGCAGAAAATGCTGAAACCGTTGCCCTTGCTGCAGAAGAAACTTTGCGCGCAGCACGGGCAGATGAGGCTGAAAAGCGCGAACCGCTTCAAACTTCTGAACGCGAGGTTGCGCGCCTTTCTACAGAAGCAAAAACCCTGGGCGACCTGCTTGCTGTCGATGAAGGTGGCCTATGGCCACCATTGATCGACGCAGTGACTGTTGAACCCGGCTATGAAAAAGCACTTGGCGCAGCCCTTGGCGATGACTTGGATGTGCCGATTGATAGTGCGGCACCTATTCATTGGGACGTGGTGGAAGCAAGCAGCGACGCTGCCCTTCCCGAAGCCGCACGTCCTTTGGCCTCTGTCGTTCAAGGCCCAGCCGCCTTCGCCCGACGCCTTGGTCAAATCGGGCTTGTCTCACCTGAACAAGGCAAGATACTTCAAGCACAACTTAAACCGGGCCAGCGTTTGGTCTCGGTCGCGGGAGACATGTGGCGCTGGGATGGTTATACAGCGGCTGCCGACGCACCAACCTCTGCCGCGAAACGACTTGAACAGCGCAACAGACTTAGCGACCTTGAAGCTGAAATTGAAACTGCAAAAACGCACATGCGGGCCATGCGCGATGCGTTTGAAGCATCTCGTTTGAAGGTCGAAGAAGCCGCGAACAACGAACGTGAGTTGCGCAAAGCACTACGGGACGCGCAATCGGCAGAAGCTGGCCTGCGGAAATCTTTGAGCGATGCAGAACGCCAAGCATCCGCTCAACTCAACCGCCTTGCAGCCATCACCGAGGCAGAAGAACGCCTGACGGGTGATCTGGTCGAGGTCAAACGGACTTTTGAAGAATCTAAAGCCTCGCTCGATGGCCTGCGTCCTGGGGAAGAGCTTCAAGCCCGTGTCAATTCCGCCCGTGAAGCTGTTGCAGCCTTACGTTTGACCGTATCGGAAGCCCGTGCCGCACTTGAGGGCCTCAATCGCGATGCACAGGCCCGCCAACGGCGTTTGCAAGCGGTGGGCGATGAGCGCAGCGCCTGGGAATTGCGCTCTGTCAATGCAAGCAAACAAATTGCGACACTTGATGAACGCAACACGGACACAGCCAATCAGCTTGAGGAACTTCGTCAGGTTCCAGCGCAGATCGAAGCGAAACGCTCTGGCCTGCTGACGCAGATAGCTAAGGCGGAAACAAACCGCACCAAAGCAGCCGACTTACTTGCCGAAGCTGAAAACAATCTCTCAGAATGCGACAAGATCGCGCGCGAAACTCAAAACATCCTGTCGAGCACACGGGAAGATCGTGCCCGGTTCGACGGTTTGGTGGATGGGGCTCGCGAACGCAAAAGCGATACAGAAGCTCGCATTCGTGAAGTTTTGGAATGCGCACCGGCCGATGCTCTCGCACTTGCTGAAATGAAAGACGGTGAAGACCTGCCGCAGCTGGACCAGATTGAAACCAAGCTCGACAAGTTGAAGAGAGAACGCGAAAGCCTTGGCGGCGTAAACTTGCGAGCAGAAGAAGAAGCGCAAGAGCTGAACGAACAGCTTGAAACCATGACCCGTGAACGCGTTGATCTGGAAGGGGCTATCGCCAGTCTTCGCCAAGCGATCTCCAGCCTGAACAAAGAAGGCCGCCAACGCATGTTGGAGGCATTTGAAACGGTCAATGCCAACTTCACGCGCCTCTTCACTCACTTGTTTGGTGGCGGCACAGCGCATCTGAAACTCACAGAATCAGATGACCCGCTTGAAGCTGGTCTTGAAATTATGGCACGCCCCCCTGGAAAACGCCTTCAGGTCATGTCGCTGCTTTCGGGTGGTGAACAAGCGCTAACGGCAATGTCGCTGATTTTTGCGGTGTTCCTCACCAACCCATCACCGATCTGCGTCCTCGATGAGGTCGATGCACCTTTGGATGATGCAAACGTGGAGCGATTCTGTGATCTGATGGAAGAAATGGTTCGCACAACGGACACACGCTTCCTCATTATCACTCACCACGCGCTCTCGATGGCGCGCATGAGCCGCCTGTTTGGGGTGACTATGCAGGAACGCGGTGTTTCCACGCTGGTTTCAGTTGATCTGGAAGCTGCTGAAAAGATTCGCGAAGCGGTTTAGGACCGCCAAACAAGGGAATTTAAGTCAATCGCGTTCAGGGGGAATCAGTTGAACAAACGCGCCAATTGACGCACCTGAAGAGAGTGCAGAATTTCCCTTTGTTTTCAACAACTTAATAGTCAGCTAGCACTCCTTGACAGGGTAGTGGTGCGGAAGTAGTGTGCGCCCGGCTTTAGGCAAATTTCTGCAGTTTTGCTGGAGTTTCGTTAGAACGTGGAGGTTCTGGTCGGCCTATGACATACCCGACCGACCCAGAGAGCGATAAAACAGACAGTAGGGCAGACCTTGCCGCACTGGATGCCAAGCTCCGCGAACATGCGAAAAACCAGCGGAAGAAAAACCCAGAGCCAGCCGATGCGGGAAAACGGGGCACGGCCATTGGAATGGCCTTTCGACTTTCAACCGAGCTCGTTGCCGGTTTGATTGCTGGAGGGCTGGTTGGATGGCTTCTGGATCAATGGTTGGGGACAAAACCCTGGTTATTGCTCATCTTTTTTTTCCTGGGGACTGCGGCAGGAATTATGAATGTGTTTCGAACGGCAACCTTAATGGCTGGCGACGCGGCACAAGATCAGGACAAACCGGACGTTCCGTCTGGTGATAGGTAAGGGCAGAACGTGTCAGCATCAGCGGACCAGGGAGGCGGTGGCCTCGGCATCGATCCAATGCACCAATTTGAGGTGCATTCAATCATTCCCATCGAAATTTCGGGTATCAATGCCTCGTTCACCAACGCAAGCATGTGGATGGTTTTTGCAGCGATAGGCGTTATCAGCCTGACCGTGCTTGCAATGAACGGTCGCGCCATGGTGCCTGGCCGTTGGCAGTCGATTGCTGAGCTGTCCTATGAATTTGTCGCCAACATGGTTCGTGACAATGTGGGCACCGCTGGCCAGTCCTACTTCCCCTTCATTTTCACGCTTTTCATGTTTGTTCTCTTCTCAAACATGCTGGGCATGCTGCCCTACTCTTTCACCACGACAAGCCACATCATTGTTACTTTTGCCTTGGCTATGTTCATTTTCCTTGGCGTTACCTTGGTTGGTTTCATCAAACATGGCGCACACTATCTCACGCTATTTGTGCCCAAGGGCCTTCCCGCTGTGCTGCTGCCATTGATTGTCGTGATTGAAGTCATTTCTTATCTTTCACGCCCGATCAGCCTTTCTGTGCGTCTGTTTGCCAACATGATGGCCGGTCACACAATGCTGAAAGTGTTTGCGGGTTTCGTAATTGGCTTTATTGGTGCTGGTGGTTTGTTCACTGGCCTTGCAATTGCCCCTATGGCTTTCATGGTCGCCTTTACCGGCCTCGAAATTCTGGTGGCGTTTTTGCAAGCCTATGTATTTGCCATTCTGACTTGCATCTATCTGAACGACGCGCTTCACCTGCACTAGTCGCAGACTGAGACGCACTTCTTCAATCGGAGCACCCTGCTCTGCTGGATTAACTGAAAGAGGGATCGCACAAAGCGACCCCATGATAATGGAGACACTGACATGGAACCTGAAGCAGCAAAGCTCATTGGCGCTGGTATTGCTTGTATCGCTCTCGCGGGCGCTGGCGTAGGCATCGGCACAATTTTCGGCAACTACCTGGCAGGCGCTCTGCGTAACCCAGCTGCAGCCGCGGGCCAATTCCCTAATCTGCTGCTCGGCTTTGCCCTTGCAGAAGCGACTGGCCTCTTCGGTCTTGTTGTCGCACTGATCCTGCTTTTCGTTCTTTAATCAGAACAACGAAGCCCTCTTTCACTTGATCCGGTGGCCTTGTTGGTCACCGGTGACGGCGAAAAGCCTCAGCCGCCCCATTCTGGGTATCGCCATTTTTGGTATCCCCATTTTGAGTATCTGAGACCAAGGAGACAGGCGAAATGCCTCAGTTAGATTTTGCCACGTTCGCACCACAGCTCATTTGGCTGACGATTGTATTTGGCGTTCTCTACCTCGTCATGGCACGTGTGGCCTTGCCACGCATTGCCACAGTGATTGAAGAACGTCGGGACCGGATTGCAGACGATCTGGATACGGCAACCCAGCTTAAACGCAGCACGGAAGAAGCTATTACTTCTTACGAGACAGCGTTGCAGGAAGCCCGCGCAAAGGCACACACCATTGCACAGGAAACCCGCGATAAGCTGTCAGCTGAAACTGACGCACGTCGCGCCGACCTAGAAGGTCAGCTAGCCGCGCGCATCAAAGAAGCTGACACACGCATTACGGCGACGAAAGACAAAGCACTTTCGAACGTTCGTGATGTTGCCGTCGATGTTGCCGATGCCATTGCCGAGCGCTTGCTTGGTGAAAGTGACCGCACAGCCGCCACCCGCGCTGTTGACGGCGAACTGGCCTAAAGAGAGAACCTAGACATGCTTCAAGATGCAAATTTTTGGGTTCTCATCAGCTTCTCGCTGTTTATCGGCGCCATGCTCTATTTTGGTGTACCCGCGTTGATCACAGCCGCTCTGGACAAACGTGCAGACGACATCAAGAACGAATTGGATGAAGCCCGCGCCCTTCGTGAAGAGGCGCAGCAGGTTCTTGCCAGCTATCAGCGCAAACAGCGCGACGCTGAAAAGGAAGCTGAGGCTATTATCGAACAGGCTCAAGCCGAAGCAGAACGCCTCGCCATTGAAACACAGGCTGCTGTGGCCGAACAAGTCGCCCGCCGCACGCAACAAGCCGAAGAGAAAATCGGCCGGGCAGAAGCACAGGCGCTGGAAGAAGTTCGTGCCATTGCAGCTGACGTTGCTGTTTCCGCGGCACGTCAGATCATCGAAGAAAAACTCGATGGTGCGAAAGCCGCTCAGCTGATCGACAAGTCGATCGCTGAAGTGAAAGACAAGCTGCACTAAGCGTTCTGTATTCGGTCAGTTACAAGAACCCCGGTCTTATTGATCGGGGTTTTTTGTTGGCGCACGCGCTGTCGTGCCTCATGATTGCTCCCTACTTTGTGATTGTTGGGAGGCAGACACGTGAACGCGTCACCTTATGATGATTTGAGCTTCTGGTGGCGTTCCATTGGAACCCCGGTACCACGCCCACAATTGCATGGCGAGGCCAAGGCAGATATTGCCATCGTGGGCGCTGGTTATTCCGGCATGTGGACTGCCTACTACCTTAAAAGTCTCGATCCTTCCCTCGACATCGCATTGGTGGATGCAGAAGTGGCAGGGTTTGGCGCGGCCGGACGCAATGGTGGCTGGTGCTCACTGAACATCCCGAACTTCGAGGTCTTAGCCGCCAACCCAAAACTTGCAGACGATGCGCGGGCAATGTTATCCCATGCTTTTGATATGGTCGACGAGGTGGGCAGAGTTTGTGAGCGCGAGAACATTAATTGCCACTTCCAAAAAGGCGGTGTCGCGCACGTTGCCATTACGGACAAACAGAAGACTGAAGTGATGCACGAGCGGGACGTGTATTCAAACCTTGGCGCGCCAGATGCCCAGGTCTGGCTTGAACCAGACGAGATGGCATCGCACGTTCGTATAGCCGGATCGCTCGGTGGCCTCTATTCACCTCACTGTGCCGCTGTTCATCCTGCCCGGCTTGCTCGCGGCTTGTCTGATACGCTGGAGGCCAAGGGTGTACGCATTTTTGAAAACTCTCCGGCTACAAACATCGCCAAAGGCCACGTCTCGACAGCGGATGGGCTTCTGAAGGCGGACAAGGTGGTGATCGCGACAGAAGGTTATTCCAGCCGCCTTAAAGCCACTGCCGGACGGCTCGCGGCAATCCATTCGTTTCTGATAATCACAGAGCCCCTCCCTCAGTCTGTCTTTGACGAAATTGGCCTTGGCAACCGCGAGACCTTTGCCGATGGCAGGGCGCTAGTGACGTATGGTCAGCGAACGGCCGACAACCGGATCGCGTTTGGATATGGCGCCCGCTACAACTTCGGCAGCCGCGCACAGGACCGGTTTCCCTCAACTGATCGCTACTTCAAGACCTTGCGCGACATTCTGGTGCAGCTCTTTCCAATCCTAACGGATGCGAAAATTGATCAATGCTGGGGCGGTCCCATGGGAGCCAGCCTCAACATGCAGGCTTTTGTTCAATATGATGCACCAAGCGGTGTTGGTTGGTTGGGAGGGTTCCTCGGCAATGGAGTGGCAGCGACCAACCTTGGGGGCCGGACTATGGCAGAGCTTTTGCTCGACCACAAAACGGAGAGGACGGGTCTTCGGCTGTTGGTACAAGACGGCGATCCACTCAAAAAGTTCAAAAGTTGGCCGCCCGAACCCGCGCGTTGGCTGGGAGCCTCCACACTGATGGGCAAACTTCGGTTCGACGACTGGCGTGATGCCGGATAGCGTGGGCTCTATTCGATGATGAGCTCAGGCCAGTTTCGTTTATACCGCACGTTCTTCTCGTCGTAGCGGTCCTGCCGGAAGTTAGCCGTGACATTCGGCCTAATACGCATGGCGGCCATGTCTTCTATGCCCGGCAAATAACAACGCAAAGTGCCATCCGGGGTTGGCTGAACCCCTACTTTGTTGGCAATCGCCAAAAAACGATCGATCCCCTCGCATGAAGTCAACAATGGTGGATAAGGTCGGCCGTGTTTTTCACCATACCAAATATGCACCCGCGCCTGGTTGCGGAACTCAACGTCAACGCCTAAATCTGCAAACAGTGCCTGGCCTTTTTTGATCACGCGGTCTTCTGCTTCCCACGATGTGTCGGGATCGAAATAGAAGATGTCATAATCCTTGATGCCGTGATCGACGGGCCGATCAGTCAAGACATTCCACACGGTTTGGAAAAGACTGCCTGACACTAACCAGGCGTCATCCAGGCCAAGACTAGGTAGACGCTCGAAAATACGGCAATTGACTGGATTCTGCTTCACTAACTTTAGAAACTCAGCTTCGACCATGTTCGCCCCTCACGAAAAAACGGGCACGCCCCTGCGCACCCGTTTTCTCATGCTAGCCGATTCGCCTGTGCTCTATTCAAAAGAAGCAGCGATAGCGCGGAAGAATTCGATGGTTTCCATCTCCCGATACGCAGACTCATCCAACGATGTCGCATAGTCACTGTTGGCAGACAATTTGACGATAACCAGTCCTCGTGTTGGATTGACGAAGATGAACTGATTGTAGACACCGATCGCCGAATATTCGCCCTCTGTGCTCGCTGGCACCCACCATTGGTATCCATATCCAACAGGGAATGGATCTCCTTCAGCCAATTTAGTTTCTGGCAGAAGATGAGGGGCATCTGGCACGACGGAGGCGACAACCCAATCTGCGGGAACGATCTGCTGGCCATTCCATACGCCACCATTGCGATAAAGTTCGCCGAGCTTTGCATAGTCGCGTGCGGTCGCGTTCAGACCACCAAAGGCCATTTCCATTTCTGAACTGTCGATCAACCAATAAGCGTCTGACTCCATGCCGAGAGGCTGCCAGAGCTTTTCTTCCATGTAGTCCGTGAGCGTGCGCCCGGTTGCGTTGGTAAGCAGCATGCCAAGCACTTGGGTATCCGTGGAATTATAGTGGTTGCGCGTTCCCGGCTCATGTTCGCGCTCCAGCGTTGCTGCAAATTCGTTGAATGATCCGCCCAGCGCCATGATACGGCCGAACCGATTAATGTCGGATTCTGGATCGCTATAATCTTCGTTCCATGCAGCACCAGATGACATTTGCAGAATGTCCTTGATACGCACGCCATCGTAGGCAGAGCCCGCCAAGGATGGGACATATTTGGTGATTGGCTCCTCAATGCTGCCTATGTGTCCTTCTTCAATGGCAATACCGATGGCGGCAGAGACAAAACTCTTTGCCACAGACATTGAGAGCCAGTTCACATATCGCCCACCGGTCAACATGTATCGCTCTGTGCGAACCTCTCCATCTTTCAGAACCAAGACAGCGCTCGTGTCCGTCTCCGCCAAGAACGACTCCGTGTCGATGGTGCGGCCCTTGTAGGTAAAGCTTGTTGGCAGTGAAGCAGCGGCACCTTCGCCAAATTCGAACGGCGTTTCCGACTCCCTCATTGTCGATACTGGATACAGATCAGCCACACGATTGAAGTTTTCATATTGCTCCGCGCCACTAAACAGGCTGGCGGCAAATGCTGCGCGGTCAATCTCACGTTTAAAATAGAGACCGGTACTGACGGCAATCACTAGGACGAGCGCTCCAGCACCCAGAAGTATCTTTTTCATCAAATTTCCTTTCTGAAACTCTCTCTAAATTTTGGGTGTAGTTTTGAGCTCACTGATGAGCGCATCCGCCAATTGCCTGAATGGGATTGCGTTGGCGTTCTTTAGACCGATACTGGTAAAACTCGCTTCGCCGTAGGCAAGAGATAGAAGCGCGTGTGCGACAGCTTCTCGTTCGCTCTTTCCTGGGCCAATTTTTTCCGCAGTCATTTGCAGCACGAGTACGGTGATGATCCGGCCATACATGTCCGCCAACCGTGCTCTGATGGCATCGTCTCGCTCTGCCAGATACCAGAGTTCTCCGACAACATTATTGGACGTCTCATCTCCGAAGGTGCTCGCAAAAACGACGTCCAGAAGCTCATCCAGCGTGCCCGCCTCACCGCTTTGTTGAGACCCTTCCAAAAGAGTCTCAGCGCGTTCAATCATGCGCGCGATCAGCAGGTCGACCATGGAACTGCGGTTACCAACAAAGTAGCGAACCAGGCTTCTAGGAAGACCAACCTCGTCCGCCACCTTCTGTAATGTGGTTTTCGCGAGGCCGTCACGGATCACACACGCCTCGAAAGCGACAAGGATCTGTTCCTTGCGTTCGTCTTCCATTTTTGCGCGGGCCATGAGGCACTCCAATCTTGTCAACAATGACAAGATAAGAAATCCATTCATTCTTGTCAAGTTTGAAAAGATTGGACCCGCAAAAAAAGCCGGAACGACCCGGCCTTTTTCACTTCAGTCTTATTCTGCGGCTTGAGCAGGCGCTGGGGGCGTCCAGGTCAACACGGGCTTGCGTGCTGCCTTGGTCTCGTCCAACCGGCGCATAGGCGCTAAATAGGGCGCCCCGGAGAAACGATCCGTTTCCTTGGCTTTGGCACTTGCAGCAAGATCGGCCAAAGTTGCAATGAAGAGATCAACACTGTCTTTGGATTCACTTTCAGTCGGCTCAATCAACATCGCCCCATGCACCACAAGCGGGAAGTACATCGTCATCGGATGATAGCCCTCGTCGATCATCGCTTTCGCGAAGTCGAGCGTCTCAATGCCAGTGTCTTTCAAGAAACGGTCGTCAAACAATGCTTCATGCATGCACGGCCCTTCGAACGACGCAGACATAACATCCTTCAAGGACGCCAAAACATAGTTGGCCGACAAAACAGCGTCTTCAGCTGCTTGCTTCAACCCATCAGACCCATGGCTCATCATGTAGGCCGCAGCACGCACAAACATGCCCATCTGCCCATGAAAGGCCGTCATGCGGCCAAAGCTGTCGCCACCAACGGCTTCAACCTGTTCACTGGTCTCGGCAAATTTGAGACGGCCTTTGCGTTCCACAATCCAGGGCAGAGGCGCGTAAGGCGCCAAAGCTTCTGAAAGCACCACGGGTCCCGCACCCGGTCCCCCACCGCCATGTGGCGTGGAAAACGTTTTGTGTAGGTTGATGTGCATCGCATCAACCCCCAGATCACCGGGGCGCACACGGCCAACAATGGCGTTAAAGTTCGCACCATCGCAATAGAAATATCCCCCCGCCTCATGCAGTGCATCTGCAATCTCGCGAATGTCTTTTTCAAACAAGCCGCACGTATTGGGATTGGTCAGCATGATTGCTGCCACGTCTGGACCGAGTTTAGCCTTGAACGCGGCGACGTCCACACGACCATCTTCCGTCGCGGGGATCGCATCCACTGAGTAGCCAAGCAAGGCAGCCGTGGCAGGATTTGTGCCATGAGCGCTTTCTGGAACCAGCACGCGGGTGCGGGATGCCCCATCGCCGCGCGCTTCAAGTGCTGCATGAATGGCCATCATTCCGCACAATTCACCATGTGCGCCAGCTTTTGGCGACATGGCGACAGCGGGCATGCCAGTGAGCGTTTTTAACCAATGAGCGACAAGCTCGATCAACTCAAGCGCCCCCTGCACCGTTTTTGTCGGTTGCAATGGGTGTACGTCTGCAAAGCCCGGTAGGCGTGCCATCTTTTCGTTCAGGCGCGGGTTATGCTTCATCGTGCATGACCCAAGTGGATAGAGGCCCGCATCGATGGAATAGTTTTTCTGCGACAGGCGCACGTAGTGACGCATCACATCGGGTTCTGATAGACCGGGCAGACCGACGCGACCCTTGCGGCGGTTTCCGCCTAATCGGCATTCAAACGCGTCCGGCTCATCAAAATCAACACCGCATGCGCCGCTGTCACGTTCAAATATCAACAGCTCTTCTTGTGCGAGCCCACGATTGCCTGTGAAGGTTTTGCGTTCTGCGCCACCCACTTCACCAACACCGGTTGGGCGTCCCTGGCTGTTCATACCGCTCATGACAGCACCTCCTTCAGCGCACTTGCATAAGCTGCGCGGTCTTCATCTGTGTTTACTTCCGTGGAGGCAATCACAATCAGGTCGTCAAGGTCACTTTGCCCTGGCCACAGTCTGGACGCACGAACACCCCCTAAAATGCCCTTGTCCGCCAGTTCATCGATCACCTGCAGCGCATTGCGTGGGGTGCGGATCGTGAATTCATTGAAAAATGTCGGCGTCACAATTTCGACGCCATCAACGGCATCAAGCTGGTCCGCCAATTTCACCGCATTTGCATGGTTGATGCGCGCAAGACGTCCATATCCTTCTTCACCCAAAAGCGACAGGTGAATTGTGAAAGCCAAACAACACAGGCCAGAATTTGTGCATATGTTACTTGTCGCTTTTTCGCGACGGATATGCTGTTCACGCGTGGAGAGCGTGAGAACAAACCCCCGTTTACCTTCGGCGTCTTCTGTTTCGCCGCACAGGCGCCCAGGCATTTGACGTACAAACTTTTGTCGTGCTGCAAAGAGCCCAACATAGGGCCCGCCAAAGTTGAGTGGATTGCCGAGAGATTGCCCTTCACCCACGACAATGTCAGCGCCCATTTCCCCCGGAGGCGTTACGAGGCCAAGCGACATGATTTCAGTGACAACTACAATCAACAGGGCTTTTTTGGCGTGTGCCGCATCCGCAATGGGTTGCAGATCACGCACATTACCAAAGAAGTCCGGGTTCTGTATGACAACACACGACGTATCATCGTCTATGCGCGCAATAATATCTTCCGTCCCATCCGTGACAGGCTCACCCAGATCCAAGTCATCGCGCGCAAATTCAGATAAGTTTTCCACCACCGCCCGGTAGTGCGGATGCAAGGCGCCGGAAAGAACAGCCTTTTTCTTTTTCGTAATCCGGTGCGCCATGAGCACGGCTTCGGCACAACCGGTGGAGCCGTCATACATGGAAGCATTTGCCACTTCCATGCCCGTCAACATGGCGACCTGTGTTTGGAACTCAAAAAGATACTGCAACGTGCCTTGGGCAATTTCTGGCTGATAGGGCGTGTAGGAGGTCAGGAATTCTGACCGCTGTATCAAGTGATCTACCGTTGCGGGAACGTGATGCCGGTAAGCACCGGCACCCACGAAAAAGGGAACAGAGCCCGCGGGCACATTCTTGCTCGCCAAGGCAGAAAGCGCTCGTTCCACTTCCAATTCACCTTTTCGACGTGGCAAGTCGATCAGCTCATCACGACGCGCCGCTTTGGGCACATCGCGGAACAGCTCATCTATGTTTGCAGCACCGATGCGCCCAAGCATGGCCTGGCGATCAGTGTCCGTTAACGGCAAATAACGCATGAGATTAATCCAATCCAGCTACAAACGCCTGGTAGGCGGCTTCGTCCAACAATTCTTCAAGCTCAGCAGTGTCGGACAGTTTCATTTTCACAAACCAACCTGCGCCAATTGCGTCTTCATTCACTGTGGCAGGCGCACCGTCCAGAACTGAATTGACTTCCGTAATCTCACCAGAGACCGGCGCGTAAACTTCGCTGGCTGCTTTCACAGATTCCACAACAGCGACTTCATCGCCCTTGGCGACTGCGCGGCCGGCATCTGGCAATTCAACGAAGACAACATCGCCAAGCTGCTCCTGTGCATATTCGGTGATGCCAATCGTGGCGCTGTCGCCATCGATTTCTACCCACTCATGCTCTTCTGTGTATTTGATCGTGCTCATGGTCTACTCCCCATCATTCGCCGTTATGACGTTCTATTTGCGATATCGTTTTTCAATAAATGGCATGGCGGCGACGGTGGCAGCGCGTGGCTTGCCACGCACCATAAGCGTCACTTCCGCTCCAACTTTGTTATGGCCTGCGTCCACATAGCCCATGGCGACCGGCGCGTCAGCGGTTGGTCCAAAACCACCACTTGTAATCACGCCGATCTTGTTACCATTGGAGTCTACAATTTCTGTGCCTTCACGCGCGGGGCCCCGGCCTTCTGGCTTAATGCCGACACGTTTGCGCGTTGGACCATCAGCGATCTGAGCTTGTATTGTTTCAGCGCCAGGAAATCCACCTTCTTCGCGGCGGCGCTTGGCAATAGACCAGGTCAAGGCAGCTTCAACCGGCGTTGTGGTTTCATCAATGTCATGCCCGTGCAGACAGAGCCCCGCTTCCAAACGCAGTGAGTCACGCGCGCCAAGGCCAATGGGTTCGACTTCTGGTTCGTTCAATAGTTTGCGGGCGAACCCCTCTGCGACATTGTTCATCACGCAAATTTCATAACCATCTTCGCCAGTGTAGCCAGAGCGTGTGATGAGCGCCCGTTCGCCGTCAATTTCGACCCGGCGTAATTCCATGAACCCCATATCTGCCGCTTCAGGTACTAGGCGCGCCAACACATTGGCAGCCTCCGGTCCTTGCAACGCCAGCAACGCTCTATCGATATCCAAGCGTGTCAACTCTGTTCGGTCGCCAAGTTTTTGTTCTAAGTGAGCAAAGTCTTTTTCCTTGTTGCCTGCGTTCACAACAAGAAAGAGCATGCCCTGCCCCCGTGGCAGGTATGGCCGAGTGACCATCAAGTCGTCCATGATGCCGCCAGTATCATTGAGAAACTGTGTGTAGCGCATCTGGCCGGGTTTCAGACCTTTGATGTCGGCGGGAACAAGTGTTTCGAGCAGACCTGCAATGGCCTCATGCGCTTCATCGCCCGATAGACTGCCATCTTTGAGCTTCAAAAATGCAGGACCCATGTGCGATACGTCAAACAGACCCGCCTTGGCGCGTGTGTGATTGTGCTCACCCAAAACGCCGAGCTTGTATTGCACGGGCATATCGTACCCACCGAAGGGCACCATCTTGCCCCCAAGCTCCAAATGGAGCGCATGCAGCGGCGTTTTTTGTAGGTCTTTAGCGGGTTGGTTCCCCATGAACAATTCACTCAATCACGATTCAGAGTCCGCCAGCCGGTGCCAATGCTCCGCTAGCGCCCCCTCTGTCGTGGAACCTGAGAGATTTCACTGACCGCCCGCGTGGCTGCCCGCTTATCCCCTTGGGTGAGACCGACATCGCTGCCGATCTACTTTCCAGAGTGTCCTCTTCTCGCGGTCCGGTTGCCTGAGAGTTTCCGGGGCGGTTGCTCCTTCGGCGCCGGTACAGCAAATGTGCTTACCGAGCTCTCCCGCGAGGGTCGTTGGTTTCGTGGATAATAGGTAGGGGCGGAAAAGAGTCAATTGCTCTCGGTTGCGAAATTTCCGAACGCCCCACCACCGAGAATTACCTATTAAAATCAAATCGGTAGAGAACGTGGCCCTCCCAACCCCCATCGCTCAGCGGCGGTTAAATGCACGTTGTTCAGGCGTCAGTTGAAATCCCACAAGAATCTCATAGGCAGAACCATCAATTCGCGCAACATATGGCACCTTGGTTTCTTCGATCGTATGGATGAAAGACGTTTGGCGCTGATTGCCTTCAAATGCCAATGTCATGGGGAACACGTCTTTACGCAGGACACGAGCATCTAGCTCTGTCAGAGCGATGAAAAGCGGTACCGTGATTTCTCGCGATGTCGCCGCCGGTCCTATTTCTGCCTTGCCACGAAATGCCAAATCTACAAATATAATGCCGTCGTCAATATCGTATTCGCACCTGTTGATAACGCGCTCGATCTCTGCGGTCAGGACGATGTCTGTCACATCAGTGCCATTGCCTGAAAAGAGCGTCAGTGTTTCAGTGCCGCTCAGCGCGCCCACTGACGGGCAAGGCAGTGCCTGCTCCAGCTCGACCTGCTCAGACGATGTACACGCAGACAATAGTCCCACGGCAAAAATGCCAGCTATCAGAGGTTTTACCCAAAGGCTCGTTTCAAAATTCACCCGCATCACCCTTTTGCCTTGCGCCAAACCAGCGCCCTATCCGCTTCACAATACCATCGTTCAGAGGCCAATCTGAGCTGCAGAAATGGCCTCGCCCTTAACTTTACCGTCCTTGACTTTGCAAGGTCTGCCCCTTCTATTATCGCCAGAACAGCCGAGAGCTGGCGGGGCTCGCCTTGTGCACCAGAACGCCCTAAAATCAAAGGGTTGCATGGGACTGCGGGCACTCTAACGAACCGCCCGCGCGGCGACAAGCGTTGGACGATAAGAAAGCAGATGGACCTGAAGTGAACTCTGGCAACGATAAAACACTCGCCCCAATGACGGTTCTTTTGGCAGAACCACGCGGGTTTTGTGCTGGCGTGGACCGCGCCATACAGATTGTCGAACGGGCGATTGAAAAGTTTGGGGCGCCCGTCTATGTCCGTCATGAAATTGTTCATAATCGCTATGTTGTTGAAAACCTGGAGGCAAAGGGTGCCATCTTCGTCGAAGAGCTGGACGAAGTGCCCGACGATGCGAATGTGATTTTTTCCGCCCATGGTGTGCCCAAATCCGTACCCGCCGACGCGGCACGCCGGGAACTTTCCTATTTCGACGCAACCTGCCCCTTGGTTTCCAAAGTTCATATGGAAGCTGAACGGCACTTTGAGGCAGGGCGAGATATTGTGCTGATTGGCCATGCCGGGCACCCAGAAGTTATTGGCACGATGGGGCAATTGCCTGATGGCGCGGTGCAATTGATCGAAACCGTCGCAGACGCCGAAGCGGTGATCCCACGTACGCCCGATGCGCTCGCATTCATCACACAAACAACATTATCGGTCGATGACACGACCGCCATCATCGCCGTCTTGCTGCGCCGCTTTCCGAACATTTCGAGACCGCACAAAGAAGATATTTGTTATGCCACCACCAACAGGCAAGCGGCCGTGAAAGCCATCGCGCCTAAAAGCGATGCCGTGATTGTAATTGGCGCTCCTAATTCATCCAACTCCATGCGGTTAGTAGAAGTAGCGGAGCGTGCCGGATGCGCGCTTGCTTTTCTGGTTCAACGTGCAGAGGACATTGATTGGGCGAGCCTGGATGATGTTACGCGCGTAGGCGTCACCGCTGGTGCTTCAGCGCCTGAAATACTCGTAGATGAAGTCGTCGACGCATTTCGTGCTCGGTTCGATGTCACCGTCGAACCTGTCACTGTCAGCAAAGAACGCGTTCAATTTAAATTGCCACGTGCGTTGATTGACTGAGAGGGTGCCCAATGGCCGTTTATACTGAAGTCGATACTGAAGCATTGGAAGATTTTCTCAGCCTTTATGATATTGGCGCGCCGCTCTCCATTAAGGGGATTGCAGAAGGCGTTGAGAATACAAATTACCTGCTTCACACACAGGCCGGGACCTATCTCTTGACGCTTTATGAAAAACGCGTCGATCCAAATGATCTTCCGTTTTTTCTGGGCCTCATGGATCATTTGGCCGCCAAAGATTTTCCCTGTCCGACGCCCATCAAGCAACGCTCGGGCGACGTCTTAGGCAAGCTCGCTGGACGCCCTGCTGCCATTGTTTCTTTTCTTGATGGCATGTCTGTTCGAAAATCCCTTCCGCGCCATTGCGGCGAACTGGGTGTTGGCCTTGCCGCCATGCATGTTGCCGGCGCCGATTTTGAAATTGCACGTCCCAACGCTCTGTCTGTACCGGGCTGGCGCCCTCTTTATGAAACCTGTGCCGGACGCGCGGATGAAGTTCTCCCAGGCCTCTCACAGGAAATCGAAAACGAACTTTCCTTCTTTGAAGCTAATTGGCCAAACGACCTTCCTTCGGGGGTCATTCATGCGGATCTTTTTCCCGACAACGTGTTTTTTATCCAAAACAAACTGGCAGGCTTTATTGATTTCTACTTCGCCTGCAACGATGCCTTCGTCTATGACATTGCCATCTGTCTGAACGCTTGGTGTTTTGAGAACGATGGATCCTTCAACATCTCTAAAGCGCGCGCAATGTTGCAGTCCTATACGTTGGTGCGACCGTTGAGTTCAGAGGAGCTTGCGGCCCTGCCATTATTTGCACGCGGAAGTGCGTTACGCTTCCTGCTGACGCGGACCTATGACTGGATCAACCATCCAGAAGGCGCGCTTGTGCGCCCTAAAGATCCTAAGGAATGTTTGAAACAAATGCGGTTCCATAAAGATGTTACTTCTGCAGCGGCCTATGGGTTGGATGTGTAATGCCAAAGACAGTTGATATTTTTACGGATGGTGCGTGTTCAGGAAACCCTGGTCCGGGTGGATGGGGTGCTCTTATGCGTTGTGAAGGTTCTGAGAAAGAACTTTATGGCGGCGAAATTTTAACAACCAACAATCGCATGGAAATGCTTGCCGCAATCATGGCCGTAGAAGAACTAAAAGGTCCCACCCATGTGAGGATCCATACAGACTCTACCTATCTGAAAGACGGCATCACCAAGTGGATCACCAATTGGAAAAAGAACGGCTGGCGTACCGCCGCCAAAAAGCCCGTCAAAAATGCAGACCTATGGCAACGTCTTGAAGAAGTTTTGAAAGACCATAAAGTCGAATGGCATTGGGTTAAGGGGCATTCTGGACATATAGAGAATGAACGTGCAGACGAACTCGCCCGCACAGGCATGCAACCCTACAAGATGTAAAAAACCGCCAGCGACTGTCACTGGCGGCTTATCACTTCACACTGACAACGATTAAACTTGCCCGAGCATGTGCTCTGCGCCGGAGAGCTTTGCTTCGCCTGGATTTGCCTCTTGGTTCAGCTCTTTCAACACACCATCTTCAATCAACATTGAATAGCGCAAGCTGCGTGTGCCCATGCCAAAGCCAGAACCATCAAATCCAAGCCCAACAGCATTTGTGAAATCGCCATTGCCGTCGCCCAACATCAATACCGTATCACCAGCACCTTGTGCATCGCCCCAAGCGCCCATGACAAAAGCGTCATTGACCGACAGGCATATGATTTGATCGACACCTTTTTCGGCAAAGTCACCAGCTTTTTGAATGAAACCAGGCAGATGCTGGTTTGAGCATGTCGGTGTAAAAGCACCTGGAAGCGCGAATAAGACGGTTTTCTTGCCCGCAAATAGCTCAGAAGTTTTGACCGGGGTGGGCCCCTTGTCTGTCATATGCATCAGAGTTACGTCCGGCAGCTTATCGCCTACACTAATTGTCATGTTTTGCCTCCAGCAAAGTGCGTTTGAAAAAATGATGTCTTGTGCACCATCTGCTTGATGTCATTAAAGCCTGCGATCAGGTAAAGCGCCAGTACTGAGTGCCCGCTTTGTGGGATCATTCGATGCGAAACATACCCTCAAGCGCCGCATCGCCATCGCTTCCCAAAAAAACAAGATTCACCAGTTGCCCGCGCAACGCCTCTGGCACGTCCGCTTCAAGAGAAACAGAAAAGCCCTTATCTTCGAGTGGTTGAGAGGCGCTGACATAAGTGCCCGGTGGTCCCGTCACGATGACCATGTTGGGGCTAAATGTCCTCGATGCACCGTCTGGGCGCTCAGTCAGTGCGATGATCAACTGGGCTCTGTGGCCACTAATGTCGCTCAACCGGGCCGATGCTCCCCATCCAGTCTTGTGCATCACAGTTGGAAGTCTGGCAAGCGATTCTTCGATAAGTGTCGCGGCCGCCGCACTTTGTGCGCTTCCTGCGGGCACCAGTAATTCGGTGACAATATGGGCTGGAATGCAGACATCGGAGCAAATGCCATAATCCATTTTCAGCGACAAGGTGATTGGTTTGGTTGGATCGTTCACGGTCAGTTTTACTGGCAGGAGTAGTTCATGTTTGTAACCATAATATCGCTCGCCCATTTCATCGAAGACATGAGGAGCGGGCCACAGCAAGTCGATGCTCTTGATATTTTGCGACCCAGACCAGTCAAAGCGTGGAGGGAACCCACTATCGCCCGGGTTCCGCCAATAGGTTTTCCACCCGTCATCCATTGCCATATGAACGCCCAGCAAAAACTGACCTTCGCCGATGGCCGTTTGGGAGCTTACAATTCTAACACGCGAGGACATTGCCTCCACCCAAGATGATGCCGTTTCTTGCGAGGCTGCCACGTCAGTCATGCCCGAAGATGGCGTATCACGGGTTACAATGTGCGTCGACAGTGCTCCCAAAAGCACCCCTGCCAAGACAAATGACCCTATGCGTGCTGCTACAAAAGGCATGGATCGCTCCCGTTGTTACAAACTAAAACTACGTTAGTATTGGCGACCATTTAAGCACACCTGTCGCGCCCGGCGTGTACAATCCCGCACAAAACCTCGTGAGTATCATTTCTGATTTGCACGCCCTTGAGCAAACAGGCGAAGACCGCGTACAATCTAGTTATGGAACAAGACAGCCACGATCATCCTGCCGACGCGCTGCCAGATCAGTATCTAGAAGGCAAGATGCTGATCGCGATGCCAAGGATGGGGGATGTACGCTTCACCCGCACATTGATTTACATCTGCGCCCATAGTGACGAAGGCGCCATGGGACTTGTCGTAAACAGGCAAGTGTCTTCCATCCGATTTCCCGAACTTTTGCAACAATTAGAAATCAGTGCGACAGCAGGATCCAGCGGTGAAGGCGGTTCTGCCCATCCCATGCAAATTTTGAAGGGCGGTCCGGTTGAGCCTGGCAGAGGATTTGTTCTGCACAGCCCCGACTACCTGCAAGCTGACATGTCGATGCCCATCTCCGACAGCGTCACGTTGACGGCGACAAAAGAAATACTGCGTGATATTGCAAATGGATATGGCCCTCACAAGGCAATGCTCGCTCTGGGGTATGCAGGTTGGGCGCCAGGGCAATTGGAACAAGAAATGCAGGCTAACGGCTGGCTCCACTGCGATGCAGATGACGACCTGCTCTTTGGCGAAAAACTCGATGAGAAATACGATCAGGCTCTGGCAAAATTGGGAGTTGATGTTTCATTTCTGTCAGGCGAAGCCGGCCACGCCTGACCTAATCTGCAACCTTTAGTCCTGCCAGTGGTGCGCAATAAACTCGAGTGTATCGGCCGCCGTGCGTGGCTTGCCGAACAAGTACCCTTGCCCATATTCACAACCCATTTTCGTCAACTCATCAACCTGATCTTGTCTTTCGGCTCCTTCGGCCACAACCATTTTTCCCAGATCCTGCGCCATCGTCACAATAGAGCGCACGAGCACAGAAGGCTCCTGTCCGCCGCCTATTTCAGCGACAAAACTTTTGTCAATCTTGATTGTGTCGACCGGGAATTGTTGCAAGTAAGACAGACTGGAATGTCCGGTTCCAAAATCATCCAGCGATATTCCGGCACCCAGGTCGCGAATGCGCGCAAGAATGCGCGAGGCAAGTTCTGGGTTTGTCATTACGAGGGATTCCGTCACCTCCAATCGAAGAGACCCCTTGGCGATTTCTGCTTCCGCAAGAACTTGCTCCACATCATCAATCAAGTCATGACGCAACAATTGTCGGCTCGACACATTGACGCTTGCAAACAGTGGCTTGCGTAGCGGGAAGAGTTTTTGCCAAACGGCCAGATCTTCCGCAGCCGTTGCCAATGCAAAACGACCAAGAGTGACAATCAGTTCGGACTCTTCGGCCAGCGGTATAAATTCATCAGGGGTCAAGAACCCATGCACGGGATGTTCCCACCTCAGCAGCGCTTCAAAGCCCGCCACCCGACCATCCTTCAACGACATGATGGGCTGGTAAAATAACTTCAGCTCGTCGCGTTCAATGGCACGCCGCAAATCAGACTCAATCGGCAATCGGTCGTCGGTGTCTTGACGCATAGCAGGTTCAAAAAATTCGACGCGTGCCTTGCCTGATTTTTTTGCCCGGTACATCGCAATCTCTGCTTCACGCAAAAGGTCCGTTGGGCGCTCGTGCGTATCCTCACAAATAGCGACCCCTGTGCTGGCTGAAGGAAAAATTTCCTGCCCGCCAATGTCCACCGGTTGTGAGAGAATATCATTGATGGCAGTGGCGAGTGCGGACACTTCGTCTTGCGTCGTACACTCCGTCACCAAAACCGAAAATTCATCACCGCCAAGCCGAGCCACTGTTTCTTCGCGCGGAACGACCTGTTCCAGCCGTCTGGCCAATGTCGTCAACAAGGCATCACCAGCGGCGTGCCCAAGACTGTCGTTCACCGCCTTAAACCTGTCCATGTCGATGATCATCAGAGCCGCACGTGCCCGTTCGGTAGGCGCTGTGCGGGCAAGAGCACGTCCCAGTCGGTCAAGCAACAATGCGCGGTTTGGCAATCCCGTCAGACTGTCATGCACAGTGTCATGAAGCAGGCGTTCTTCGGATCGCTTTCGATCTGTGATATCGCGCACAACACCCACACACCGCACGGCAAAACCGTCAGGCCCACCAAGACAGCTGGCTCGCAAATTAAACCAGCGATAGCTGCTGTCTTCATGTTGAAGGCGAAACTCCAACTCAAAAGAAATCGTGCCACGCCCGATATAGGCATTCAGAGCGGTTCGGTAGGTCTCACGATCAGCGGCATGCATGCGTTCACGCCAATGCACCTCCTGGCCACTCACAGCACCCGCAGGCAAGCCTAGCGATGCTTCAAGCAACGGCGAAACATACAGATGATCCCCCAAAATATCCCAATCCCAAATCGCTTGTTGAGCTCCTGCCAAAGCAAAGGCATGGCGTTGTTCGCGGCGCAAAGCATCAATATCAGTAGCGACGGCCCCTGTCTGAGACTGTCGGGTCACGACAGCAGCGATCATGACGAGAGACACGACAAAAATACTGGAAACGGCGGGTGCCGCAACGAGCGTTGAAAAGCCTGTGCCCATCAACGTTAAAAATGCGGCCAGTGCAGCTAGGGACATCATGATGACGGCAGCGATGTGGCGCTGCGCAAGGCGTCCCCCCTTCACCGCCAGCGCAAGGGTGCCAATAAGCCCCCCAACAATCGCTGTTGCTGTTGCGACATTGACAAGCAATCCCGCAAAGGAATGAGACACCAATGCAAAGAGGCCACCCGCGATGCTGATATACCCTAACATCGTCGCGATATCCGCAATTTGCGGCACATGTTTCTCAGGCTCCACAGCACGCACCCAATATCGCAAGCCCAAGGCCAGCATGAGTCCGTGCGCGAGTATGGCGAAGGCGCCGCTCCAATGTGCACCAAGACCAATATTTGCTCCGACAAAACCAAGACCGGCCAGAAGTGAAACAAAAACAGCTGCAACAAAAAGAGCAGCCCGCCTACTTAAATCAGATCTGTTTAAAACGAATAGTCCCGCAAGGTAGACAGCGAGCAGAGCCACGACGCCTAATATCAAACCACTTAGCAAGGCTGTACGCTCTGCTGCATGGGTATAGGCCTCTGGCTCCCATAGCACCACTGATCGCGGGACACCATTTGGCATCCGCAATGCAATTGTGACTTCACCCTGGGGCGGAAGGGTCAATGAAAAGACATCACGCCCATCAGCAAAAAGACGCAACGGCACAGACCCCCCGCTCGCCAGAATGCGCTCAACAGGTTCTGCGGAGGGGTTAGGCCAAAAAAAGCCTTTATCTTGCATTCCCGCCGTCGTCGTTAGAACTCGGCGAACGGGAATAGGCGCATTATTTTTCAAGGCGAAGACGCTCCAGAGCGCGTCAGACGTCGCATCCCCTTCTGACAACACCATCTCATAAGGTTCGGCGTCCGTTGCCCCTGAAACATCGAGTGCGAGCCGGTTTTCATCTTCTCTATAAAGTTCGACGAGTGGCGTGATGTCGAGCTGATCGATACTGGGCTCCACCAAAGCGATGTCAATGGCAGCAGCAGGCACGCTGCCTAGACACAAGACGAGCAAACTCGCCAAACCATGAATGCCTGCGCCAAAGACGCCTTTGAAAAATAAATTCAACAATCAATCCTCTGCCACTTCGGCAAACATTCTCACGTTCGTGGATCACCTATTAAAAGCGCAAATACCACATGGTCTTGCCATGCGCCATCGATACGCAAAAAGCCTCGCGCAATGCCTTCTTGGCGAAAGCCACATTTGTACAAAACCGCTTGCGAGCGTTCATTATCTGGCAAACAGGCCGCCTGAACCCTGTGCATACGCAACTCATCAAACACAAATGGTATAACGGCGCGAACAGCGGAGGTTGTATAGCCGTTGCCCGCAAATGCCTCACCCGCCCAATATCCCAATGTGCATGACTGCTGAACGCCACGATGCACATTTGAAATTGTGACACCGCCAACAAGCGCATCGTCGTCATTTCGAAAAACAAAGAATGGATAGGCAAGATCTTCACGGACATCACGCATATAACGTCTTAATCTGCGCCTAAAGGCTGGTCTCGTCAGATCATCCACGGGCCATGTTGGCTCCCACGGAGTGAGAAACGAACGGCTGCGGGCCCGTAAATCTGCCCACTCAGAAAAATCGCCCATGGTTGGTCCACGCAGATAGACACCTTCGCCCAGCACAAGGGGTGCTATTTCAGGCCTTGTCATGGAGCGTAGAAACGCCATCGGAAAACACATCCCCCACTGCCCGGAGCCCTTACAACCCTCGGACTATTCAATCAAAAACCGTCACAGTCGCCCGGACCAAATCACTTAGCCGACGCCGAAACTAGTTTAACTGAATCTTGCCGCGATCTGCTCATGAGTTTCAAGTCCGCTGAGGGGTCCAACGGCCCCAATAGCCGGTTTTCTGGAGGTAATTCGCATGGCAAAGCGGCGCAAAGCGGCTGCATCCACGGCATCCACGGCATCGGTGATCTCTTTCACCGGCATGGCGCGCCCATAAATCATTTGCTGGCGGGCCACTTGCTCAACACGCGAGGCTGACGATTCCATTCCCATCAGCAAACCCGCCTTCAACTGAATGCGCGCGCGCGCCGCTTCTTCATCGGACGCATCGTCCGATAAACGACAGACTTCTTCCGCCAGAACAGGGACGAGCGCTGCAACATCTTCCTCAGCGGTTCCCGCATACACGCCAAAAAGACCTGTGCCATCAAAGGACCAATTGAACGCATAGACGGAATAACAAAGACCACGTTTCTCACGGACTTCTTGAAATAAACGCGACGACATGCCACCGCCAAGAACAGCGGAAAACACCTGCGCAGTATAATAATCTGGATCACCGTAGGGCACACCTTCAAAAGCGAGTGTGAGATGAACCTGTTCCAGATCTTTTTCTTCTCGACGATCAGTCGCGGCAAACTTCGCAGTCGGAAGGCTGTTTGCAGTTGTCTGAGGCAGTTCTGAGAACAGGCTTTCTGCCAAATCCACCATCTGCGCGTGGTCAACCCCTCCTGCACCCGCAAACACAACGCCCGGAGCGCTGTAGTGCGTGGACATATAGTTTTTCAGACGCGCGCCATCGAAAGACCGAACGGACTCTGGCGTTCCCAAAATCGGGCGTCCCAAAGGTTGGTCGGGAAATGCTGCCGAGAGAAGATGATCAAAAACCAGATCATCGGGCGTGTCTGCCGCCTGCCCGATTTCTTGAATAACAACGCTTTGTTCGCGGGCAACTTCATCAGCGTCAAAAGTAGAGTGCTGAAGAATGTCTGCCAAAATATCGGCGACCAGTGGCACATCGTCTTTTAGCAGGCGCGCATAGTAGGCGGTTGTTTCGTGTGTTGTGTGAGCATTCAGGTTGCCGCCAACAGCTTCAATCTCTTCAACGATGGCGCGCGCGGATCGACGTTCTGTGCCTTTAAAAGCCATATGCTCAAGCATATGAGAAATGCCGTGTGTTGGTTCTGTTTCGTGCCGCGAACCCGCGTTCACCCAAACACCAACCGAAGCACTTTCCAGATGCGGCATCGCATCCGACACCACAGTCATGCCATTTTTAAGGCTCGTGATTTCTGTCGTCATAAACTATGCGCCTGTTGCGCGGCTGCGCGCGCGAATAAATTGTTCAACGGCCACAAGATCATTTGGCAATTCGTCCAAACGTTCCTCCCGCTCAAAAATGTCTGCCATGCGTTGTGGTAGCTCTGGCGCCTTGCCACAAGCTTCTTCCACAGGCGCTGGAAACTTTGCCGGATGGGCAGTGCTGAGCGTTACCATAGGCACTGACGTATCGCCTCGATGTTGCTCTGCAACGGCCAACCCGACGGCTGTGTGCGGGTCGATCAGCTTACCAGTCGCTGCAAAGGAGGCCTGCATGGCGGTTTTGGTTGTCGCTTCGTCCGCACGGTCAGCCACAAAACAGTCACGTGCTTTTTCCAACTGAGGTTCGCCAATGCCAAAGCCGCCGGACTGTTGTAATTGTTGCATCAATCTTGTGACGTCATCACCCTTGCGCTCATACAAGTCAAATAACAGGCGTTCAAAGTTGCTGGAAACCTGAATGTCCATACTGGGGCTGATGGTTGGCGTCACGGTCCCCGTGTCATAGCGACCGCTGTTGAGCGCGCGGGCAAGAATGTCATTCACATTTGTGGCCACCAGCAATTTGCCAATGGGCAAGCCCATCTCCCGCGCCACGTAGCCTGCAAAAATGTCCCCAAAATTTCCAGTCGGAACGGAGAAACTCACTTTGCGCGCAGGGGCGCCGAGCGCAACTGCAGCAGTGAAGTAATAAACAATCTGAGCCATCACCCGGCCCCAGTTGATTGAATTGACGCCAGCGAGCCCTAACTCATCACGAAATACCAGATCATTGAACATGGATTTCACAAGCGCCTGGCAATCGTCAAAGCTGCCGTCGATTGCGATGTTGTAAACATTGGCATCGAGCACCGTCGTCATTTGACGGCGCTGCACATCAGACACGCGACCCTTGGGATGCATGATGAAAATATCGATAGCATCGCGACCCCGGAACGCTTCAATGGCGGCAGAGCCCGTGTCGCCAGAGGTCGCGCCAACAATGGTCAGGCGACGCCCCTTGCCTTTCAACGCGTGATCAAAGAGGCGCGCAAGGATTTGCATGGCGACGTCTTTGAACGCAAGCGTGGGGCCATGAAAAAGCTCCAGCACCCAGTCGTTCTGATCGATCTGGCGCAAGGGGGCGACGGCTTTATGATCGAAAGTCGCATAGGCCTCGACAAGCATTTTATGCAGGTCAGCGTCAGAAATTGCATCACCGATGAAAGGTTTCATCACCGCTTCGGCGACCTCAACATAGGATTTTCCCGCAAACCCAGCGATCTGGGCTTCAGTGAGGCGTGGCCATTCAGACGGCACATAAAGCCCACCGTCCCGCGCTAGGCCGGTCAGCAATGCGTCTTCAAAATCAAGCTCAGGTGCTTGGCCGCGGGTGCTCACATATTTCACGATAGATCTCCAGAATTTCGAGCGTACCCTATCCGCCCTTGGCCTTTGTGAAAAGCCAGATAGATTGCCACCAACACAATTGCCAGACCAAACCATGTCAACGCGTAATCCAGGTGGTTATTGACCAGTTTCGCCTGTGCGGCCCCCGGCTTTGGCCAGACATCTGCAGCCACCTCGCCATCACGCTCCAAATAGAGCGGAATGTAATTTTCATCGCCCGCGAGCGCAATCATGGCTGCAATGTCACGCGTGAACCAAATGTTGGCGGCAACATCGTTCTCCGCATCCAACGCACCCGGTATCTCTGGAATGCGGACAATTGCCTCAAATGTCTCAAGGGCATTGGGGACCATTCGTGTAGTCGGGTCTTTCAGGGCTACAGGAATGTAGCCGCGATTGATGATAACGCGGCGCCCATCGGTCAATTGGAAGGGCGCGAACACCTGATACCCCACGCCAAATTCATCTGACGTGGTCAACCAATGGAACTCTGAGCTCGACACAAATTGACCCG
>Ga0209344_10001624_pt1 | contig 28442 bp, 31 predicted proteins | sample Cruoilmetagenom6_FD_187293 | JGI IMG/M metagenome (GOLD analysis project Ga0209344, IMG submission 187293) | Oil polluted marine microbial communities from Coal Oil Point, Santa Barbara, California, USA - Santa Barbara Oil Seep Sample 6 (SPAdes)... | ecosystem: Environmental > Aquatic > Marine... | reverse complement strand
TAGCGGGTTTGTTGCAGTATTTGGAGGGCCTGAAAGCAAAAGATGGGCTGGATAAGCTGCGCAATAAAAAGAGCGGTGACATTGTCTGCGTATTTCCCTGCCCAGACGGCCCTTTGCCTTATATGGACGAGTATTTCAAATACGTTGATCGGTCACATTTCCCGTCCATACAGAACGAAGAGCTACTATTGAATAAGCCATAAGACCGCAGGAGTGTGAACAGATATCTACAATGATTACATTAACGGGAATCAAGTAGCTATTACACTTTAAGATAACATACTAAATACCCGCTAATTAAGGATAATATCATGCTAAGAAGACTTATTTCAGAATGGATTGGCACATTTTCCCTGCTTGCAACAGTTATAGGCTCGGGTATCATGGCCGAACGTTTGGCGGACGGAAATGTCGCGATAGCCTTACTGGGTAATACCATACCGACAGGGGCCATTCTGGTTGTTCTGATATTGATATTCGGTCCGATTTCCGGAGCACATTTAAACCCTGCAGTGACAGTTGCTTTTGCAATTCGCAAAGAAATTTCCGCGCGGGATTCATTGCTTTACATACTGACGCAAATTATCGGGGGTATTTCCGGCGTATTGGTGGCCCATGTGATGTTTGACAACCCGCTGATTGATCCCTCGACAACAGTGCGTGCAGGTCTTGGTCAGTGGGTGGGGGAATTCGTTGCCACTTTCGGGTTGGTCGGCACAATTCTGGGCTGTCTGAAAGCCCGGCCCGAAGCCATTCCATATGCAGTCGGTCTATACATCACCGCCGCCTACTGGTTTACCTCTTCGACATCATTTGCCAATCCGGCTGTAACTATTGCGCGCGGATTTTCAAATACATTTGCTGGCATTCAACCGGATAACATTGCTGCTTTTGTTGCTGTACAACTAATTGCTGCCATCCTTGCCACGTATTTTTTCAAGTGGCTACTGGAGGAATAGGTTTTGGTAATGTTAAAACCTGACAATACCCCATCATTGGATCAGGACATAAACCGACGCGAAGTCCCTGCCTTGAAAACCCACTTAATGGTTCTGGGGCAAGATGGTGAAGCCCTTTTCCCCGCTGGTGTGGCGGACATGGACTTTAAAGCCCCGCAACCTGTACTGGATGCATTGCAAAAACGGCTGGACCACGGCGTATTCGGTTATGAAACGGTGCCTGACGGCTTGATGCCTGCCCTAATCAATTGGTTACACATCCGCCACAACTGGACGGTGAACAACGCCCACATTCTGCGCGCGCCCAATGTTTTGAACATCCTTGCTATTGCGGCATCACTGTTCACAGACGAGGGTGATGGAGTGATTGTTCAGCCTCCGGTGTTTTTCGATTTCTACGACATTCTGCATGAAAATAACCGCCGCATGATTTCAAACCCGCTGATCTTGAATGACGGCCGTTATACAATGGATTTTGACGGGCTGGAAACATTAGCGTCTGACGTGCGCACAAAAATGATTTTCCTGTGCAATCCGCATAACCCCGTTGGGAGAGTTTGGACAAAATCAGAATTGCAAAAGCTGGGGGATATTTGCGCCCACCACGGTGTGCTTGTGGTTTCGGATGAAATCCACGGAGACATTACATTTTCGGGCCATAAATACACGCCATTTTCCTCTCTTGGAGCGGCGTATTCAAATAATGCCATTACATGCTTGTCGCCAGCCAAAAGTTTCAACATCGCCGCCTGTTGTTCTGCCTTTACGGTTATATCCAATGACGCCAGACGCACCGCGTTTCAGGTTGAAAACAGCCGTTTGACCGTGAACAAGAACAATGCCTTTGCCAGTGTTGCAATGGAAGCGGCTTATTCAGCGGGTGCGCCATGGTTGAACGATGTTCTAAATTATCTGGAAGAAAACCTATTGTCGGTGCGTAACTGTGTGAAAGATATTCCCGGGGTGGAACTGATCGAACCTGATGGTACCTTTTTGTTGTGGTTGGATTTTCGCGGGCTTGGACTTGCGCCGGATGATCTGACCGCTTTTCTACGCACCAAAGCAGGCTGGGCTGTCACGCGCGGCCAGGCGTTTGGGCGCGAAGGTGAAGGTTTTGCCCGCCTGAACATTGCGTGCACAAAGGCCAAACTTGCAAAAGCGTTGGCCCAACTCGAAAAAGCAGTGTAAAAACCGGTAAGCATGATCTTGTGCATATGCAAAACAAGCATGCCCGAAAGTTTTGCTAAAAACTCTAACCCGTTTTAACCTTGAATTTCCAGAACAGCTTGGCTCGGTAAAATTCGATTGTACGTAACGCGCTTGAGAACGACCAAAAAGACATGTCAGCTTCAACATCATATTGCCAGATGTGTTGCGTTCACCGGTTGAAATCACCGCCGGATGCGGGCTTTCGTCAAATAACAATATCAGATCAATTAATTCTGTAATATGCATGTATACCAGTGCCATGCTAATTGGCTTGCAGCGGTGGAGCGACATAACATGGATAGCAGTATCAAGCGGCCAACCGATGGTTTCCAGCTGACGGTGGCATTCCAGTATTATCGTGATTTGCCGGCGGCGATGGCTTTTTACGAGAATGTCTTGGGATTCGCACTGGCGATTGATCAGGGTTGGTCGAAAATTTATCTTATTGAAGGCCAGTCTCATATCGGGCTTGTTGATGATACCAAAGGCATGCAGCATTGGGCCGAGTCCAAGACATGCCAGATTTGTTTACGTGTGCCGGATGTCGTTGCCTGGTATCGTTGGGCCCGCCAAGAAAGAGTTGCCGGGTTGACCGAGCTTCGCGAAAACAAAGAGTTGGGCATTCGCGCTTTTGCATTCCTTGACCCTGAAGGCTATCAAATCGAAGTGCAAACTGCGGATCCCGGCCACTGAGCATTTGATGGATACAACATACTAGAGGCGGCAAACTACGCTCAGCATTTTGCATAAAAGTCGACATTTCGACAGTTTCCGTATCCATTTTATAATTGTCAAATTCCGTTGAAACTGCGCCTTTTTCATAGACACACACCCTCATAGCCAAATGTGGCACATGTCATTTATGGCGTATTAACAATCAATCTTCTGTATGAGCCACCTTTTATACTGATGGACAGAATGTCAGTTGTGTAATAGAAACCTGACGACAATATGGGGCCAGGCAAATGCAGAAAATTACAGTAAATAATAAATCATTTTTTGTTGATCCGACGGGTTACGAATATTTTTGGCCACAAGTGAACGGTGGTGGTTGGGAACCCGATACGTATCAGGTTTTTGATGAGAACATCGATGATGAAACTCTGGTCATTGATATTGGAGCCTGGATTGGGCCAACCGCTCTTTACTCTGCACAATTGGCAAAGAAATGCGTTGCCTTTGAACCTGACCCTGTTGCTTTTCCAAGGTTGCAACAAAATCTGAAACTCAATGAAGCAGCTTCATGGAGTAAGAATATCACGGTCTATGACAAAGCTATTAACGCTGAAAGCGGGGATATTTCCTTTGGAAGCCAACTGGACGGAGGGGATTCTATGTCCAGTGTTCTGTTCGCCGAATCCGCGACAAGTTGGGTCGTAAAGGCGATTACACTAGATGAGGTTTTTGCAGAGCATTCAGCACCCGATCAAAAGATTTTTTTAAAAATTGACATCGAAGGCGGTGAGTTCGATCTGGTACCAGAGATAAAAAAACAGCTGGCTGACCCCAGAGTGGTTGCCTATATTTCCCTGCATCCGCATTTTTTAAGACGATCACTTAAAAAGTCTGCTGGAACATTTCTTTTTATACCGAGGTTCATTAAAACAAGGTTACAATACCTTCGGATCTACAAAAAAGTTGTAGCAGCACTTCCCCGCAATAAAAAAGTGACTATTAACGGAAAAGAATACAAGAACTATACATGGTTTCTTTTGCATGCATTCTTACGCCTGCGTACTCCCAGTGACATACTGATTAGCCTCTCCTGAACAATTAGAAAGGACAAGGCTTTAAGCACAGGCGGCAAACTGAACCAAGCCGTATGACCTGAAAATCCGTTACTATTGCCAGCGCTCAACGCGGCTTATATCGCAAATTGAAACTGCCCGCGGCCATTTTTCTTTGAGGCATATAATGCCTCATCCGCCGCTTGTAGGTAAAAATCCACCGAACTGCCGGTATTGCTATGGCATTTGACGATGCCAATACTCGCACCGACCCTGCATTCTTTACCGTTCCAAATTACCGGGTGTTCAATTTTTTGGATAATACGCTTTGCAATGGTTTCCAGCGGTGCGGTTCCGTCCGTGTCCCCGATCACCAATACAAACTCATCGCCACCGGTACGTACAACAATATCTGTCGGGCGAGTTTCATTTAAAAGAATGTCCGCCACTTCTTGCAACACCCGATCACCTGCCGCATGGCCCAATGTGTCATTGACGTGTTTGAAATGATCAAGATCTATTAAAAATACTGCAAAACCAGTTGGTTGCCTGCGGCGGAACATGCGTTTTATGTAACGATCCAATGCACGCCGGTTGGACAGACCAGTTAAAGGATCAGTATAGGCCTTTTCTTCTGCTTCTTCCCTTTGACCGTTCAGGCGGTCATTCAGATTTCGCGATTCTTCCAACAGTGCTGACTGCACTTCGATGACATAAAGCATTTCCACTACGGGATCGGCTGGTGAGAAATCTTTACTGTTTAGCTGCCAATGTGCAACCGCATCCTTTAATGACGCACCAAATGCAAAATTTATCAGAACACCCCGATTGCCGGGCATTGGAACCGCAACGGCTTTTAGATCATAAAGATTTCGGGATTTGATCTGCGCCGTTAAAGCGGCGCCATAATATCTGGCAAAATCCTGATGAGTAACGATGTCTTTCGGTTGTGAAAACGAAATGTAATCCAACAGGAATTTACCTTCGATTGAATGTTGCCGTACTAACAGTTTGGCAAATGTCGGGCCAAGATGCACAACCCGGCCTGAATGATCCAATTGAACGTGCATCGGCAGCAACATGTTGAGCATTGTGTTATCAAAAGTATCGCTGCCGATACCGCTGACAGTTAAGGGAACCGGGTGTCCCATCAGTGCTGAACCAAATCGGGGCCAGGTTGCACATAACATTCAGAATTGTGTAATTCAATTACAAAGATATCTTCATCCACGTGTTTTAATTTATTTCGTGAATGTTCTATTGATATCAATGTATTATAATCATCTGCTAATGCACGCAACAAGCCTAATAGCGCCACGCCGTAGCCACGTTTTTGGAAGCGGGCATAAAGTGTAAATCTGCATGGGTCATGTGCGACCAGTTCCATCATCGGTATGTCCAGATCGGGGACTGCCAGCTTTACGCGGTCATAGACAAAATCAAGTGATTGCAGGAATTCCACATAATTTGTGCCGCCAAATTTCAGCAATCGACGCACGGTACTAAGGGCATCCTCCGACACGATATAGACGCCGAAATCTTCCAGAATTTCATCTCTTTTACGTCCGACCAAGGCCCCGAAACTGCTTAACAAATCTTCGGTTGTCGCGTCATCATAGGTCAGCATGTATTCGAAATTATAATACGGCAATTTTGCCTGTTCACAGGTCTCTTCCCAGATATCCACGCCGTGAATATCGCGGATATAACACTGCAAACCCCGATTGATCATTCCATGCACAAGAGGCCCTCCTACTGTCAGGAATAGCGGGCAAATGTTAACAACCTATTATGAAAAGCAAGGGTATGATCGGCGTGCACCAAGCGTGCACTGCGCGTATGACAGATGTCGGATTTGGATATTTGGGCAATAGTGTCGTTATCCGCGAGAGGTGGAAGAGGTTTTACTTCATCACCGTAAACTATCCGAGGTATCGGTTATGGGTAAGCCCGGCGTTGAATGAGGTGAAATTGTTGTCGACTTTATTTCCGGTAAAGACGTGGATGCCGCAGAGCCCGACTGTTTTTGCGTGGATAATATCGCATGATTTTCAGGCCAGTTCTCAACCCTTTCGCGGGCACGCTTTAATGCTTTGCTATTACTCATCATTGTACTCCGATCCTCATTAAGGTTGATATACAAACGTTAATGGCAACCTTGTCACGGATAAGACTTTAAGGTGTCAAGAATAAGGAATTTAAAGTACTTCGGGATACTAGCGAATGAGCATGTAGCCTAACTATTTGTCAAGTAATGCATAAAACTTCAACCAATTTACTATAAGATTGGGGGGGGGTATAGTGCCTAGCTTTGTTTAATCTGATACTCGCATCCAGTGAAATCAATTCCCGCAAGATTTGTAATCCCTATCCACACAATCACGCACCATTGCCTGTGCTTTGTCCACATCATCCGAGGACATTTGTTTTGCTATCTCATCCTTGTTTTTATGGGCAAGCTTATTGCCCTGTGATGCAGCAATACTGAACCACATATATGCTGTGATATGGTCATGCGGAACACCACGGCCATTGTCATACAACACACCAAGATTGGATTGTGCGGATGCGTCCCTTTGTTCCGCCGCTAGCTTGTACCACTTTGCAGCTTCGGCATAATCCTGCGGGACATCGTGGCCTTCATCGTAAATCACACCCAGATTGTATTGCGCCGACGCATCCCCTTGGGCCGCTGCACGTCTATACCATTTCACCGCTTCAAAAGCATCTTGAGCAACACCCAGACCACTTTCGTATAGCAAACCCAGATTGTATTGGGCGGATAGATCCCCTTGCTCGGCAAGTGGTGTCCATTCGCGCATGGCTGTTGCATAATCACCGTTCAGATAGGCATCCAAGCCCTTTTGGATGTCAGCCGCAATTGCAGGTGCCAGGGATAGATTTAGTAAGGTAATGAAGGCCGCAATCATATGTTTCATAATGGGTATCTCCAATAGCCATTAAACTTTAAAATCTATACTATGACCATTTATATTAACATATGCTATTTAAGAGTTCCCTCCATTGGCACATCAGACCAAAGCTCAATGACTTTCAAATATTTATTGAGAGAATTAATTCGTGTATCTATTTCGTCATCATCTATTTCTCTATTGAAGAGCTTTTTAAAAAACTTATTTGTTTCTTCCTTGCTAGCCTGTTTTGAATTTTTCCTATCCTTAAGGTCTTTCTTTTCTTTTTTGATAGTTCTATTAGTTTTTTTGTGCGTTTTAACTCTTCATCCAAACGTTTTTTTTCGAGCTTCTTTTGTCTTAAGCTTGGCCATATCCTTCACTAACCTGTGCGTTGATTTGCGTTCATAAAACGCCATATCTATCAGATCATCTGACCCCGCATAGCTAAATCCTTCTACCTTTTTTCCAGATCCATTTTCATATTCTTTACGTATTTCTGCAGGGCTCAGCCTAAGAAACTTGGATTGTGACATCGTCACTACAGATCCCTTTTCTTTCTTCGCTTTAGGCTTTTTATTCGTTGTACTGGATTGATGGCCAGAAGTACTGTCAGGGTCAGGTCCACCACCACAAGCGAAACCGGGTGAAGCTATGAAATTTGCCGCAAGGAATGCTGCACCTGTTACTAAGGTTTTTCTGCGATGCCGGTTCACGAACCTGCGTGGTTGTTGATATCTAGCATAATTTTCCACCCCCCTGATTTCAAATTTACCTAAGGTTAAGATTAGCTCAAATGATGGCTCAAGTCTACGAAGCTCAATAAAAGCGTAAATATGTGCATTTTAGAAACTGCTATTAGGAAGATAAGGGAAACATACTATTTACGAACTCCCTCCATTGGATTTCTGGCCCATCTTACAACTAAATATCTGTAATCAAAGTTATCGTCCATTCGCGTCTTTTCATCTTTTACGGCGGCTTTTGACGCTTTGTTTTTTTTAAGGGTTTTAATGGATTTCACCAAAATACGATCAAGATCGTCTGAGCGATTAATCTCTTTTCTTAAGTGTTCTTTACGTGTTTTTTTTGTCTTAAGCTTGGCCATGTCCTTCACTAGCCTGCGCGTTGATGTGCGGTCTACATTTGCCATACGAAGTAGGTTAATTGAATGTTTAGGGGAAAACCCATCAATTTTGATGGTAATCTTATTATGCTCCACATCATCCATAATTTCATCTATGTTTTCAGCACTCAGATTCCGAAATTGACTTTGTGTCATACTATCTACGGGCACTTTTTTCGAGCTGTTTGATTGCACGTCTTGCTCGCCACCGTCACCACCACCATCACCACAAGCCAAACTGGCTGTTGGGGTAAAATACACCGCAAGGAATGCTGCACCTGATAATAAAGTTTTCCTGCGATACTGGTTCACGAACCTGCGTGGTTGTTGATATATAGCATTATTTTCCACCCCCCGATTTCAAATTTACCTTAAGTAAAATTAACATATTGGGTGGTGTAAGTATAGAAAAATACCAATAGACAATAATAAAGTAAAAACCTTAATAAAGTAAAAACCTTAGTTGAATTTTATTCCCTAAAAATCCGTCGGTGCGCCGCCCTCTTCTTTGCGTTTGGCTACGAATGCTTTCAGTTCCTCGTCTATGGCAGGATCAATCGGCGGGGCTTCGAATTCGTTAAGGATGTCTTTCCAAACCTTATTGGCCCTTTGCGCTGTCCACTTGCTACCGTCCAGTTCCCATGCCTCATAATTGCGCCAATCGGACAGGAAGGGTGAATAGAACGCGGTTTCATAACGCTCTTGCGTATGCTGGATGCCAAAGAAGTGGCCCGTAGATCCCACGTCTTTGATCGCATCCACCGCAATATCATCGGGGCCGGTCGCGGTTAGAACAGGTTCCATATAGCGTTGAATTTGTTGCAGAACTTCGCAATCCATCACGAATTTTTCATAGGATGCAATCAGCCCGCCTTCCAGCCAGCCTGCGGCGTGGTAGACAAGGTTCACGTTGGATTGCACCGCAGACCAAAGCGAGTTGCAGCTTTCCCACATCGCCTGCCCGTCCGGTGCGTTCGATGCACATGCATTGGTCGCACGCAGCGGCAATCCGTAGTAACGCGCCATTTGGCCGGTCATTTGGGTGGCGCGCATATATTCAGGCGTACCAAATGCAGGTGCGCCCGATTTCATGTCCACGTTCGAGGTAAATGTACCGATAATACACGGCACGCCCGGATTGACGTATTGCAACAGCGCAATTGCTGCCAGCCCTTCTGCAATGGATTGTGCCACGGCACCCGACATCGTAACAGGGGCCATAGCACCTGCCAGTGTAAACGGTGTGACCGTCACGGGTTGACCGCGCCGCGCCAAACGCAAAGCCCCGTCGATCATCGGCATGTCGTGTTTCAGGGGCGAGGTTGAATTGATGTTGGTGTACATGCGCGGGCAGGCATCAAACTCTTCATGTGTCAGGCCTGCTGCAATACGCACCATTTCCATCACGTCTTCTACGCGTTCCTTGCCCAAAGAATAGGCATGGGTCACTTTGTCTGTCAGGGTCAGTTTGGAATAAAGGCAATCAAGGTGGCGCACGGACGGATGAACATCTACAGGTTCAACGGGATAACCACCTGCCACATGGATACAGTTAAAATATTGCGTCAGCTTCATGAAGTTTTCAAAATCTTCAAAATTACCCACGCGGCGGCCTTTATCCAGACACATGGCGTTGGGCGGTGAAGAGACGTTGATAAACGCCATGTTGCGCCCACCGATTTTTACAGCACGTTCAGGATTGCGCGGCGTGATGGTGAATTCCGATGGGCAATGCCCGATCATTTCCATTACCCATGCGCGGTCCATACGCACGTTACTGCCGTTGATGGTGCAACCCGCTTCACGCAGGATTTCCAGCGCTTCTTCATTCAGAAATTCCAGCCCGATTTCCTCAAGAATACGCATTGCGCCGTCATGAATGGCCTCGACGCCTTCCGGACGCAATGGCTCGGTTGGATTGTCCATGTTTACGATTAGCCGCCATGGCATTTGGTCGATGGCTTGCGTACCCCCGCGACGTGCATTCCCTGCACGCCCACCTGCTCTGCTTCGTTTGGCCATGATGTAATGTCCTTAAAATCCTGATGTCTTTGACAGCTTGCGAAATTTCTGTCGTAATTTGCACGATAAAAGCGACAAAGCATGTCGTATCCAACAAGACTAATGTCTTTTACATGGGATAAATTCAGCGGATGCATACGGCCAAGGACAAGGATGTGATGTCTTTAGAATCAAAATCAAAAGATCAACCGGCTCAAACGATTGGCATTATGTTAATTGATGGTTTTTCGATGATGAGCATCACGACGATGATAAACCCGTTTCGCAGTGCAAACCGGGAATTGAATGCCGAGGCTTTCAAATGGGAGTTTCTGACACTTGATGACCTGCCGGTCACCGCGTCTGACGGGTTTGAGGCCAAGCCCACTATCAATATCAACAGCACACAAAAATTCGACTATTTTTTCATCTGTTCCGGGCTGAAGACAGACCCGCCAAACCGGGCCAGGCTGAATGCCGCATTGCAACGTTTCGCAAAACAGTCAAAGATTTTCGGCAGCCTGTCGTCAGGTGCATATATGTTGGCGCGCGCGGGTTTTCTGGACGGTAAGGATTTTACGTTACATTGGGAAAACCAAACAGCATTTATCGAAGAGTTTCCCGAACTGCCCCCCAGCTCGGCGCTGTTTGTAACAGACGGCAATCTTTGGACGGGATCGGGGGGCTTATCCAGTATGGATATTGCTCTTAAAATTATTGACGATGCATATGGTGTAAAAGTCGCCAATGCGGTGGGAAATCAATACCAGATAGACCGCATCCGTAAGCCGAATATCAAGCAACGGCCCTTTTTTATGGCTGAATACGAGACTTTGCCGCCAAAACTGCGGGCGGCTGTTAAATTGATGATCGAAAATCTGGAAAGACCGTTATCTGTCACCGAGCTTGGGGACGCCGCCGGCATCACCGTGCGGTCCTTGGAACGCGGGTTCAAGCAGCATTTAGGCGTGTCACCGGGCAAGCATTACCGCAAGATCAGGCTTGAAAAAGCCAAGCAACTGTTGTGGCACACCAATATGTCTATTTTAGAGGTGTCAATCCTGACTGGCTTTCCATCGCCATCTTATCTGTCACGGCTTTATCGTCAGGAATTCGGGATGTTGCCGTCTGATGAGCGCAAACGCAGCGTTTCAGAATAAGCTCGGCAAAGCCGATATGTCCGGCAATATGACGTCTGCCAGATGTTTGATATCTTCGTGTTTTGCGGGACCCGTCAAAACGCCGACGTTCAGCCCGACGCCAGCATTGCGCCCCGCTTCCAGATCATGGCTGCTGTCACCGACCATAGCAACTTGGCCCGGTTTCAGTTTCATCTGTTCGCAAAAGCCCAAGATCATATCCGCTTCGGGTTTTGGTGTGTAACCGCTGTCAAAGCCGCATATGAAATCAAAATGGTGATGTATATTTTCGCCCTGCATCTGATTAACAGCGCTTTGTTCAAAATCGTTGGTGGCAATGCCCAGCAGTTTGCCGTTATTTTTAAAGCCTGTAAAAAGTGTATCAAGGTCACACACCGGGATTGCTGTTGTATCTTGGAGTGCACTAAAAGCAATCTTCTCTATCGCTTTTGCATCCAGTTCAGGGTGCACAGAGGCCAGCAATACGCATTGCTCATCCACTGATGCATTCACCGAAATCGAGCCTGTTACAAAACTTTTTGTAGCCCAATTGAACCCAACCAAATCCGCCATTTTCAGACGCAGATTGTGATCATCGGGGGCAAGCGTGGTTAGAAACGAGACAGACCAATCGGCCCAAGTATCATTGAAACCGAACAATGTTCCGTCTTTATCAAACAATATGCCATGAATATTTGCTGTCATAAGTGGCCCGCCTTTGGCGCATATGACCCAGATGAAAGGATTTTGGCAAGTGTTATTAACACCAGTTCGGCAAGCTACCGCCCGGCAAAGCCATCCGGATATGTTGTAGTGCATCATAGGGCAGAGAATGATCGTCGCAAAACATCTTGATCCAGTCGTCATCCATCATAATGAAATCCATGACAGACGCCAAGAACTCGGCGTCCCCTGCCCGCTCGCGGACATCGTCCAGCCCTGATCCTGTAGAGCCCAGAAATGTCATCATCAGATCGTCTTGGCCGGAAAGCCAACCTAGTGCTTGAATTGCAATCAACTCTGCCTGTTCATTTGTATATCGCATTAATCCTTGGGCTTTCGAGAGTGTTTTTTGCGCCATTTGTGACGTTGTTCTTTCATATTGTCCACATACTGTGCACGCTCTTTATCTGTCATGCTAGCAATAATAGCGACAAACGCCTGCTGTGCATTTTCTGTCATGGTCACAATATGTGCCCTTTGTGCGCTAAATGCTTCATTCAATACGTTTGCATCAAACGGTTGTGCGGTTATGGCTGTCGCGATGTTATCAAGAGAGGTGCGCATAACGTCGTCTTTTGCCCGTATTTTATCCCGGTTTTCGTGAAAATATTTACGCACATCCGCGCGTTTACTGTTTGGTAAAGCATGCATCAAAGCACGCATACCTGAACCGCTCGCATGTGACATCCCCCTTGGCCCATGGCCCGAGATTTTTGCGCCAATCACCAAACCGACAACCGCAAGGTTCATACCTAGTGAGATTACCAACAGGATTTTCATCCACGGTTTTCCCTGTTTTATAGATGTATCTGTCATATCAACCCTCTTGGAATAGTGCTTCAATATCTGAAGCCACTGAAAAACTGTCGTCTGAATAGGTTTCAGCCGTTGTTTGTGTGTTGCCGAAATAATCCAATGCGCTTGGGGCGGCATAGCCTGCAGTGATGCCAAGAAATGCCGAGGCCGTAAGGGCTGCGGCGGATTGCCAACCGCCTATGTTGCGAAATAATCCGGCCCACCAAGGCTGCGTTGGCGCTGACCGCTGTGTGCTTTGGGTGCGCGTCTGTGTCTGGTTCATGGCATCTGCCAGAACAGCTTCCATAAAGGCCGCAGTTGGTTGCGCATCCGCGTCCTTAGCGGCATCAAAAAATGCCGTTAGATCCGTATCCGGTTTTGTATCAGGTTTCTTTTTCATCATTCCAATCCCAGTTTCTCTTTCTGGCCAAGTAACAGACCGGCTAATGTGCGTTTACCCCTAGCGGTCAGGCTTTCCACGGCATCGACACTGATATCCATGATCTGTGCAATCTGTGGATTGGACAGCTCTTCGATATGGCGCAATGTCACCGCCAGTTTTTGTCGCGCGGGCAATTGGGCCATCGCCGCTTGCAAGGCTGTTGCCCTGTCGTTTGATTGCATCCGGCTTTCAATCGAAGGCTTGTCATCCACAAGTTCCGGTATCTCATCCAGATTAGTGCCTTTTTTCTTGCGCATCCGGTCAATGCAAAGGTTGCTTGTGATCCGATACAGCCAGGTCGAAACTTTTGCCTCTCCCTGTCGCCAGTTCGGTGCAACCTTCCATAAACGCAGCATCGCATCCTGTGCCACATCTTCAGCCTCGGCCGTATTTTGCAACAACCGCCGTGATAAAGCCAAAACACGTGGCGCATGACGGTAAGTCAAAGCACGCGCAGCTTGCGTGTCTCCATTTGCGTAGAGCACCATCAAAGCGTCATCACTGACGTCGTTCATTGCATCCAAAGCCATCATATCCCTGCTTTAACGACCAGCCCGTTATTGGGCAATGCTGACGGCGGGCCGGGTTTTTCGGCCCGCCAAGACAGTTAACTTTTATGTTTCTTGTGCCCGCGCATATTTTTGGCTTCGTCTTTGGATATTTTACCGTCGCCATCCGTATCAACTTTCGGGAACATATACGCACTGCGCGTCTGCATTTCCGTCGCGTCGATTTTACCGTCACCGTTTTTGTCCATTTTACTGAATTTATGGTTCAAACGTTTTTCCATTCTCGCGGGATCCGGTGTTTTACCCATTTCCGCCATTCGCGCGGCCATTCCAGTTTGCATTTCTTCTTTGCTCATTGCACCATCACCGTTTGCATCAATTTCTTTGAAATGTGCGACACGATGTTCTGCCATTTCATCCGCAGTGATAAATCCGTCTGCGTTGGCATCGATCTGATCAAACCTTTTATAAAGACCGCCCTTTCCATCATGTTTGCCCTGCGCATAAGTTCCGCTGGCGGCAACTCCGACTGTTATAGCGCTTAAAATAACTGTTTTAACGAATTTATTCATGGTCTTCTCCTGTTTAAGTCCCGGCAGGACTGTCCTGCTTTCATATATAGATACGTTGCCGAACCCGCTTTCCGTCGCGGTTTTAAAAATTATTTGCGACATCGCGACGCGAGGCAGCAAGTCCCGGTTTATTTTTTCTATAAACAGTCTATCTAACAGCCATGACAGAACAAACCGTACCCACAAATGCTGAACGCCCCGTAAAGCCCGCCATTTTTCGCGGCTGGCGCAGGCTATGCCCGAACTGCGGTTCCGGCCCTATGTTCAAAAGTTATTTAAGTGTGCGCGATACCTGCCCTGTATGTTCAGAAGAATTGTTCCATCACCGTGCTGATGACGGCCCGGCCTATATTACCATCCTGATCGCCGGACACTTGCTGGCTCCGCTTATGTTGATCGCATTCGAAGCCTTCAGGCCTGATCCAATCATCCTAAGTCTGGTTTTTATCCTGTTTTTTGTGACCTTGGCACTGTTCCTTTTGCCCCGCATCAAAGGCGGGCTTATTGCCTTGCAATGGGCCAAACGCATGCATGGGTTTGGGACAGAAAGATCCCACGCCCCGGCCGAATAGGTAGTTTTGGTTTTTCCAACGCTAATTGTATAAAATCAAAAATCTAATTATACTTATAAATAACAATATCTTACGATAACTTTCTCTCTATAATACAGTTTACCCAAAATTCCTTACATAAAAACCATTTGGTGTTTTGGTCATTCATCTGAAAGGATTGCGTTGTTGGAATCATCGTGCATAGCAATTATCATTGCTTTGCCAGTGTGATATCGCACGGTGTGAAAACACTGAATAAAATGCCGTATAATTAGCGGTTCACAACAGGGAGACTATAATGAAATTAACGAAAACTCTTACAGCTATGGCTGTGGCACTTGCTGCTTCCACTTCGGCTGCATCTGCTTTAGACGAACTAACAGTCGCATATTTCTTGGAGTGGCCAACGCCAAACCAATTTGCACAAACTGAAAAACTATACACAGAAGCACTGGGTATCCCGGTGAAATGGGTATCTTTTGATGCAGGTACTGCAATGTCAGCAGCGATGGCTTCTGGCGACGTACACATCTCTTTCTCACAAGGCGTTACACCTTTTCTAGTGGCAACAGCTGCTGGCCAAGATTTGCAAATTGTGGACATTGCTGTGTCTTACTCTGACAATGACAACTGTGTTGTACATGCAGAACTAGAGATCGACAAAGACAATGCGGCGGCTGAGCTACCAGGTAAAAAAGTAGCTGTTCCTTTGGGCACTGCAGCACACTCTGGTTTCTTGGCTCAAATGAAGCATCTAGGTATTGACGAAAGTACTTTGAACATCGTTGACATGTCACCATCTGATTCAGCTGCTGCTTTTGGTCAACCGGGCACTGACCTGGCTATGGTATGTGGTTGGGGCGGTTCATTGCGCGTAATGAAACAACACGGCAACACAATCTTTTCCGGTGAAGAAAAAGAAGCAATTGTTGGCCAAGTGTTTGACGTGACATCAATCCCAACAGCTTTTGGTGAAGAAAACCCGGAACTTCTAGCAAAATTCCTGAAAATCACTGCTGACATGAACGCACAATACTCTAAAGACAGTAGCGCAATGATGGAAAGCATTTCCAAAGCTGCCGGTATGGATCTTGAAGGTACAACAGCCGTTATCGGAACATTCGTATTTCCATCAATTCCTGAGCAATTATCAGAAAAATGGTTAGGCGGTAATGTTGCTAAATACCTCACAGACAGTGCAGCTTCACTTGAAGCAAGCGGCAAAATCAAAGCCCTTGGTGACTACAATGCTGTGATCAACACAAGCTTCCTGGAAGCTGCATCAAAAATGTAAATAGCCCTCTTGGGACTTAAAATGTGCGTGGCCTTATTGTTAGGCCACGCGATCAAAACTCACACAAATGGGGGGCTTTATGTCAGGACTAATCATCGATGATGTGTCCATGACCTTTGAATTGCCGAATGGCGGCAAGGTAGAGGCATTAAAGAACATCAATATGGAAATTAAAGAAGGCGAGCTGCTGTCAGTTCTAGGCCCTTCTGGATGCGGAAAATCAACACTCTTGAACATTCTTGCAGGCTTTTTGGCCCCGACCGATGGGGTTATGACCCTGTCAGGCGAGCTGATCACAAGCCCAAGCCCTCAGCGCGGGATGGTATTCCAACATGGCGCATTGTTTGAATGGATGAACGTATCAAAGAACATCGGCTTTGGCCCTTCTATGAAAGGCACGCCGCAAGCTGAAATTGACGCCAAAGTAGAAGAACTGTTAGACATCGTTGGTTTGCAAGAATTTGGCCAAAAAATGATCTATGAAATGTCAGGTGGTATGCAACAACGTGTGGCTTTGGCCCGTTGTCTTGCCAATGAACCCGATGTTATCCTGATGGATGAGCCATTGGGTGCGTTGGATGCGTTGACCCGCGAAAAAATGCAAAGTCTGGTTCTGGATATCTGGAAAAAAACCGGCAAAACAATTATCCTAATCACCCACTCAGTGGAAGAAGCACTGCTATTGGGCGAACGTCTGTTGGTTATGGCACCACGTCCTGGCCGCGTGCTAAAAGAATACAGGTTGCCCTTTGCCGAGATGGGCGTAGGCGCAGATCTGCGCGAAGTGAAACAGCATAAAGATTTTGGACCGACACGCGATGAAATCCTGAACATGATTTGGGATATGGAAGAAGAAATCATGGGCCGGGCGGAGGAATCATAATGGTACAGGAAATTCTAGACGTATTAGGCACCACATTCTGGATGGTGATTGGTATCATCGGCATCTTTTGTCTTTATCTGGCCGTAAGTGGCCTGTGTTATTTTGTGCATAATCTATACAATAGAGGACGCGACAAAGCCAAAGGGTATTCAAGCCTGAAAACGGTGACATTCGGCGACGAAAGCTCTGTTGTTGCAACACGGGCCGCATCAATTGCAGCCGTGATTACACTGTTTTTATTCTGGGGCATTGCCACGGGTTCAAAAATACTTCCAATTGGTTTACCAGGCCCATTCGTTGGTGACACATCCTTTGAATACACAGCTACAAATGCTGCTGGTGGTACTGCCGATGCAACCGTTTTTGTGCGCATTCATGAGGCTGACGATAAAGACGCACCCACACCAGAAGTGTCTGGTGACGGCGGGTTAAGCTTTGCGAAATCTGATGTCATTCTATTACCAGAACGGCGCACCAAGATCATCAAAGTGCAAAACAATGATGAAGGCGGTAAAGAAGAAGGCTACAAAATCACTGCTGTAAACGGTCAAGCGATCAGCCCTAATCAAACGGTTCCGTTTAGTGATGGCGAGGTCTTCATGACCAGCAAAGGCAGCTTATCCGTACGCCCTGCTACGGGTGTGACGATGGAAGCGCTATATCTACCGCCACCTGAATTGGTTTGGAAACGCTTTGGCAATCTTTGGAATAATGGATATCTGGGTGTAGGCCTTTGGGAAAACGTTTTCTGGTCACTGATCCGCGTTGTTATAGGCTTTGCACTGGGGTGCCTATTCGGTATTCCATTGGGCTTTGCGATGGGTCTGAACTCATGGCTTCGCGGCTGGTTTGAACCTATCGTGGAATTCATGCGCCCCGTGCCACCGCTGGCATTAATCCCGCTGATCATCATCTGGTTCGGCATTGGAGAGCAAGGGAAGATCAGCTTGCTGTTCCTGGCTGCTCTATGGATCATGACAATTGCGGCACGTTCGGGTGTATCCGGTGTGAGTATCGCCAAAATCCACGCGGCTTACAGCCTAGGGGCCACTAAGAGGCAGATACTATCCAATGTGATCTTACCAAACTCCCTGCCCGAGATATTTACAGGTGCACGCGTTGCGATGGGTGTTTGTTGGGGTACTGTTGTTGCGGCCGAATTGGTTGCGGCGGAAAAAGGGGCCGGTAAAATGATTATCGCTGCGTCAAAATTCCAGCTTACAGACATCGTGATCATTGGTATCATCATCATTGGTATTATCGGCTACGGCATCGACGTTATGATGCGTATTGCTGAAAACAAATTGGTTCCTTGGAAAGGCCGCGGATAACAATGACATCACCGTTTTTAACAAACAGAGAGGCCGCTATACCAAGCGGCCTTTTAACTTTGGCACAGTCATTTGGCGCCCCGCGCGTGGCGATTGCGCGCGCTGGTGCGGAGCTGCCGATGCAGGCAGCTTATGATGCCACGACTGCGGGTATTATGGAGCCTGTTTTCACCGGCGAAGCGGATGCAATCAAAGCCGAAGCGGATAAGCTGGGTTGGAATATTTCCGCCTTTGAGATTATTGAGACTGTCGGCGAAGAAGCAGCGGGCCATGCCGCCGCATTAGCTTGTGGAGAGGGTCGCGCGGATGTGCTGATGAAGGGTCATTTGCATACGGATGTGTTCATGAAATCGGCCCTGTCACGCGACAACGGCCTGCGTACGGGCGGGCGATTGGTGCATGTGTTCCACATAACGCACCCCGATGGCGGCAAGCCATTGATAATATCCGATGCCGCCGTAAATGTGACGCCAGACATGGACACCCGTAAGGCTGCGATTACGAATTGCGTAACATTGTTGCGAAAACTGGGGACTGACCAACCCAAAGTGGCGATGTTGTCGGCCACAGAAAGCGTACTTCCTGCGGTACCTTCATCTGTTGAAGCCCGCGAATTACGTGATTGGGCGCGCACGGAAATTCCGAACGCCTATTTTTCCGGACCTTTGGCAATTGATCTGATCCTGTCACCCGAAAGCGTTGCAATCAAAGGCATGGGCGACGATCCCGTTGCAGGCAATGCCGATGCGATTATTGTACCCGACATTGTCAGCGGAAACACCCTGTTCAAATCGCTTGTCTACCTGTCGGGGGGATGTGCGGCAGGCGTCGTCATGGGCGCAAAAGTACCGATCCTGCTGACAAGTCGTGCTGATCCTGCGGTGGCGCGGATTGCGTCGGTGGCGTTGGCTGCGGTCATTAACGGGTAATTCTGTATCGCTTATCATCATATGCAACAACCGTGCGCCCCGCTTACACAATCGCAACCATCTGAAGTGTATAACACCCCTGTCGACAAAAGTGGTTCACGGGTTTTCAAAGATTGCTTTGCAATCTTCTGTCACCCCAGCGGGTTTTCAAAGGGCGTATAGCAACGTCAAACGCGAAAACTACCGAAACGACCGGTAAGATTAGGTGTAAAGGGTAAAACCTTTGTTCGGCTTTATAACCGCATATGGTGGCGCCACCTTCTTATAATAAACATACCCAATAATACATAAAACCCCGCCACCGATGAACGGCGACGGGGCAAAAAGGCGTATTTAAATCAATCCTTTACAGACAAGCTTCAAACAGCGCCCGTGTGTTGTCATAGGTCATCTCTGTCGGATTGCCGCCAACGCTTGGATCGTTCAGGGCTTCCTTGGTCAGCAAATCGATATCAGGGTCTTTTACGCCCAGTTCTGTCAGGTTTTTCGGTATGCCCAAGCTGTCGTTCAGGTCTGACACAAAGTTGTAAAACCCGTCAAAGCCACCTTCTATATCCAAATAACGCGCAGCATCGGTTATCACACCTTCTATCGCGGATCGGTTGAATTTCAACACTTCCAGCATCACAACAGCATTGGTTGTGCCGTGGTGGGTGTGGTGCATCGCGCCAATAGGATGGGACAGCGCGTGAATAGCGCCCAGACCTTTTTGAAAGCCGGTTGCCCCCATTATAGCGGCGGACATCATATGACCGCGCGCTTCGATATCGGTGCCATCCGCATAAACCTTCGGCAGATTTTCCTTGACCAGACGCATACCTTCCAATGCCATGCCCTGGCTCATCGGGTGGTAATGCGGTGAGCAGAACGCTTCCAGACAATGGGCGAACGCATCCATGCCTGTACCTGCAGTGATGAAGGCAGGCATGCCAACAGTCAGTTCAGGGTCGCAGATCACAACACTTGGCAAGATTTTCGGGTGAAAGATGATCTTTTTTTGGTGGGTTTCGGAATTGGTGATGACCGATGCGCGCCCCACTTCCGATCCCGTACCCGCAGTCGTCGGCACAGCTACAATCGGGGCTATGGCATTGCTGTTGGCACGTGTCCACCAGTCGCCGACATCTTCAAAATCCCATAACGGGCGGGATTGGCCCGCCATAAAGGCAATGACCTTGCCCAGATCAAGACCGGAGCCACCGCCAAAGGCAATCACGCCGTCATGGCCACCTGCGCGGTAAACCTTCAGGCCGGCCTCGACATTGTCGCCGGTGGGGTTCGGGTCAACTTCGGAAAACATCGCGCGGCCAAGACCTGCTGCATCCATAAGATCAAGCGTGGATTGGGTAACAGGCAGGTTCGCCAAGCCTTTGTCCGTGACCAACAGCGGTTTTTTCATGCCGGCGGCAGCACAGGCGTCGGCAATTTCAGAAATACGTCCTGCGCCAAAGCGGATAGCGGTTGGGTAAGACCAGTTTGCGGTAAGTGTCATAATATTCAAGCCTTCTTGATGTGATAGGATTTAGGGCGTGTCAGGTTATGATAACCTATGATGGATAACCCGCCGCCGCGTCCGGTGTTTTTGCAACCCGTCCAGCAAAGAGCGGGGTCAAGATAATCGCAGCGGTTGGTGAATACAGTACCGGTATCGATTTGATCGGCAATACTTTCCGCACGCGCATAATCGCGTGTCCAAAGCGATGCCGTCAGACCGAATTCGCTGTCGTTCATCAGTTTGATGGCTTCTGCATCATCTTTGACTTTCATAATGCCAACAACAGGCCCAAAGCTTTCGTCACGCATCACGCGCATATTATGGTTAACATCAACCAGTATTTGCGGCATCAGATATGCATCGTGGTCATTCGGGAATAAAGCGGGATCAATCAGGGCCGTGGCCCCGTCGGCAATAGCTTCGGCGGTTTGGGCGCGCACTTCATCGGCAAAACGCACATGCGCCATCGGCCCAAGCGTGGTTTCGGGGTTCATGGGGTCGCCCAGCTTGTATCCGTTCACAATTGCCACAGCTTTTTCAACGAATGCGTCAAACAGGCTTTCAACCACATAAATCCGCTCGATGCCGCAACAACATTGACCCGAATTGAACATCGCACCATCGATAAGCGTGTCTACGGCCGCATCCAGATCGGCGTCTTCCATGACATAGCCCGGATCTTTGCCGCCCAGTTCCAACCCTACCCCAGTGAAAGTGCCGGCAGCAGCGGTTTCAATTGCCATACCGCCCCCGACAGACCCTGTGAAGTTTACAAAACCAAAGGAATTAGCCGCGATAAGGGCAGCTGTGGTGCCGTGGTCTAAAAAAACATTTTGAAACACGTCTTCGGGAATACCTGCCGCATGAAATGCCGTGGCCATACGTTCGCCCACCAGCAGCGTTTGCGATGCCATTTTCAGCATCACGCTATTGCCCGCGATCAGTGCGGGGACTACCGAGTTCACAGCCGTCATATAGGGGTAATTCCAAGGGGCGACCACAAGTACCACGCCATGCGCTACGCGTTTTATTTTACGGGTGAACGCATCGCTTTCTTCGACGATGATCGGGGCTAAAGCGTCCACGGCAATATCCGCCATATGGCTTGCACGTTCATCAAAGCCGCCAAATTCGCCACCGTAACGGATCGGACGGCCCATTTGATGCGCCAGTTCCGGTACGATCTGATCGTTCATCGCGCCAACAGCGGCCACACCCGCCTGCACTAATGAAATGCGTTCGGATAAGGGGCGTGCAGCCCATGCAACTTGCGCGGCTTTTGCACGCATCACGGCCTCCAGAGCCGCTTCCTGTTGCAACACAGGCCGTTCAGCATAAAGCGACCCATCAATGGGCGAGATACATTTTACAGTGTTTGTCATTGTTATACTCTTTCAAATCCGCGTGCGATTTCGTAATCGGTCACGACTTTGGCAAATTCTTCCAGCTCCCATTCCGCAGCCCGGGTGTAGTGGTCGACCACATCGTCACCCAACGCTTCGCGCAACATTTTCGAGCCTTTCAACGCATCTTTCGCATCCCGCAGGTTTTGCGGGATAAAGCCGCCCGTACCCTCATAGGCGTCACCCTCGGAGGGTGGATCAAGCTTTTCTTTGTCTTCAATCCCTTTGATACCTGCAGCCAATTGAACGGCCATTGCAAGATATGGGTTCATATCGGAACCGGGGATGCGGCATTCAATGCGAACCGCCTTGCTGCCTGCTGCACAAAGGCGAAACCCTGCCGTGCGATTGTCCACGGACCAGATGGTGCGTGTGGGCGCGAACGAGCCTTTGGCGAAACGTTTGTAGCTGTTGATGTAGGGAGCAAGGAAATACATGTAATCGGGGGCATATTTCAAAAGACCGCCCATATAGGCGCGCATCAGGTCTGACATGCCAAGCTTGTCTTTAGCGTCGTAAAACGCGGGTTTTCCGTCTTTCCAAAGCGATTGATGTACATGCGAGGACGAACCAACGCGGTTGTGATCCCATTTCGGCAGGAATGTCACCGCATGGCCCTGCGACCACGCAATTTCCTTGATCGCGTGTTTGGCGATACTGTGGTGATCGGCGGTATTGATCGCGGTATCGTATTTGATGTTCAGCTCTTCCTGCCCCGCTTCCGCCTCGCCTTTGGTGCCCTCAATCGGCAGGCCCGCAGCATAGAGGTGGTTGCGGATCGGGCGCATGATATGTTCTTCTTTGGTGGTTTGGAAGATGTGGTAATCTTCATTATAGCCGCTGATCGGTTCCAGATCGCGGAAGCCTGATTTGCGTATCTCGTCAAAGCTTTTCGCAAACAGGAAAAACTCCAGTTCGGTCGCCATCATCGGGTCGAACCCCATGTCAGCAAGGCGTGCAATCTGCTTTTTCAGCACGGCACGCGGTGAATGCGAAATTGGCTCGTAGCTGTGGTGATCCAGAACATCGCAGAGGATCATGACAGTACCTTCCAACCACGGCACTGGGCGCAATGTGGCAAGATCCGGCTTCATCACATAGTCGCCGTAACCGCTTTCCCAACTGGTAGAAGCATAGCCGTCAGGCGTGGCCATTTCCAGATCGGTGGCCAACAGATAGTTGCAGCAATGGGTTTCTTCCCAGCCGCCATCGACAAAATGCTGCGCGAGGAAACGCTTGCCCATCAAGCGGCCTTGCATATCGACGATACAGGCCAGAACCGTATCAACGGTGCCGTCCGCGACTTGCGAATTCAGTGTTTCAAAACTTAGATGACCAGTCATTGACGTTCCTAGAAATGTTAAGAGTGTTGAGGGGCGCGGATAATCACCCGCGCCCGCCTTATTATTTAGCCATAACGGTATGGGCGTCCAGCTTTAACCATATCGGCGTTGTATTTCTTGAAGATATCTACAACTTTCGCCTTGGTTGGGCTTTCGGCTGCGATCTCGTCCCAGAACTTCACGGCAGCGGCTTCCACTGTATCCCATTCCGCATCCGGAATAGTTGTCAGCTTCATCTTCGGCCCGTTGACGCGCAAAGCTGCTTCACCGCCCCAATACCACCACTGGCGATAGTAATGCGATTGGTCACAGCAAACCCGGAACAGCGTTTGCAAATCGTCCGGCAGTTCATTCCAGCGATCCATATTGGCAAAGAATGACCCTGCCCATGCGCCCGAGATATTGTTGGTCAGGAAGTAGTCCGTCACATCCGCCCAGCCAACTGTGTAGTCTTCGGTGATGCCAGACCAAGCGATGCCATCCAGCTCGCCGGTTTGTACGGCAACTTCGATATCTTCCCATGGAAGCGTTACAGGCACGACACCGAACTGTTCAAGGAAACGTCCCGCAGTCGGGAAGGTAAATACGCGTTTGCCTTTCAGGTCAGCCAGGCTGTGGATCGGGTCTTTGGTGGCGAAGTGGCATGGGTCCCAAGACCCTGCACTGATGTGTTTAACGCCAACCTTGGAATATTCTTCATCCCATATTTCATTCAAACCATACTGGTTGAACAATACGGGCACATCAAGGCTGTAACGCGAGCCAAATGGGAAATATCCACCGAAAACAGTGACTTCCGTTGGTGATGCCATGCTGTCGTCATCGGATTGCACTGCGTCGATCGTGCCTTTTTGCATGGCACGGAACAATTCGCCCGTCGGAACCAACTGATCTCCATAAAAAAGCTCGATCTGCATACGATCACCGGCAATCTGGTTAAACATATTTATCGCCGGTGTGACGACATGATCAGCCAATGCCGCACCTGCATATGTTTGCATACGCCATTTGATCGTGGATTGTGCAAGGGCGGGGGCTGCCAGGCTTGCGCCTACGGCACCCGCACCGGCGGTGGTTAAAAACTTACGTCTAGTTGTCATTTTCAGTCTCCTGGTTGGTTAATATATACCCTGAACGGGCGGTGAATTTTATGCTCCTATCGGAGTTCTTCTTATTATTTTCCATAAACATATTCCGGTAGCCAAAGGGCGATCTGCGGGAACATCATGATTAACGACAGTGCGAACACCATAATCAATACAAACGGTACGATTGAGCTATATATGTCGCGCAATGTTATTTCCGGCGGTGCCATGGCACGCATCAAAAACAGGTTATAACCAAAGGGCGGCGTCATATAGGCAATCTGTGTTGTGACTGTATATAGCACACCGTACCAGATCAAATCAAAGCCCAAGGCCCCGACCAATGGTACGTAAAGTGGTGCGACAATCACCAACATGGCGGTATCGTCCAGAAATGTGCCCATCAAAAGAAATGAAAGCTGCATCAGGATCAGGATCATCCACGGGTCAAGACCCAGTTGTTCGGTGAACAGATAGCGAATTGCGTTCACAGCACCCAAGCCGTCAAACACGGCACCGAACCCAAGAGCTGCCAGAATGATCCACATGAACATGCAAGATATTGCCAGCGTTTGGCGCACGGATACTTCCAGCACCGCTTTATTCATCCGCCCCTTCACGATTGCGGCAACAAAAGCGGCCATCGCACCGATAGCGGAACTTTCCACCAACGACGTCCAGCCTTTGACGAACGGTACCATCATGGACGCGAAAATGATCAGCGGTAATAGCCCTGCCCGCAACAAACGCAGTTTCTCGGACAAGGGTACGTTCCGCTCTTCAGGTGGCAATACCGGCCCAAGCGCGGGGTTTATTTTACACCGAATTGCAATGTAGATAATGAACATGCCGGCCATCATCAGCCCGGGCAGAACACCGGCCAACCACAATTGGCCAACAGGTTGGCGCGCAATCATTGCATAAAGCACCAGAACAACGGAAGGAGGTACAAGGATACCAAGGGACGATCCTGCTTGGATCACGCCTGTGACCATTTTTTTGTCATACCCCCGCTTTAACAATTCGGGCAATGCAATGGTCGACCCGATGGCCATACCCGCCACAGACAAGCCGTTCATCGCCGATATCAGCACCATCAACCCGATTGTACCAATAGCAAGCCCACCATGTATCGGCCCCATCCAGACATGAAACATTTTATAGAGATCATCGGCAATTTTACTTTCGGACAGAACGTAACCCATGAAAATAAACATCGGCAGCGTCAAAAGCGGATACCATTTCATCAGCTTCATCGCGGCCGAGAACGGCATGTCGGAACCACCGATACCCCATAGGCTAACGGCGGCAATCGCACCCACGGCTCCGATGGCTGCGAATACGCGTTGGCCCGTAAACATCATCAACATCATTGACGAAAACATCACTATGGCAATCATATTTTGCGACATTACAATGCCACCCCTTTAATTTTAGCGATATCTTTAATCAGTTCCGAAATTGCCTGAAGCAGCATCAAGAAAATACCAATAATCATGGTCACTTTAATTGGCCAGAGGTATGGTCGCCACGCGGTCGCACTGCGTTCCAGTCGCCCGATAACTTCACTTGCGCCATCAAACCCACCTGTAATAAAGCCCACGAACAAGTTTTTGAAAAACACAAACGGTTCCATATTATACGGCTTGCCCAGCGAAAACGCGGTGGAATCGATAGCGCCATATAAAAGCACACCAAGATAGGCCAGTAAAAACAACACGGTAAGGCTGTCTATTTGGGCCTTACGCCGATCCGTCCACTCGCCGTAAAACAAATCCATCCGTACATTTGCGCCCAGTTGTATGGAATACGGCCCACCTAAGATATAATAGGCCACCATAGCAAATTGCGCGACTTCCAATGTCCAGCGAGATGGTAAAAACGCGACTTTCGATATTGACGACCACAACAGTATCCCGACCATTACGAATATGCCGTACATCATCACGCGACCGATGCGATAGTTGGTTGCATCAACAATGCGCACATATTTTCTGGCGAAACCTAGCACGGCGACCCCTTTGTAGAGATGTCTTCGCTTAACTTGGCCAGGCTTACCGATAGCAGTTCTGCCAACATCTGTGAGATTTCATCTTGCTGTTCCGGTGTTTCGATCAAATCATTGCAGACCTCGATCATCACATTGATCAAGCCGTTTTTTGTGCCGTGCATTTCCAGTGTATGGGCCACTTCGTCAGCTTTTGAATAAGGCATGTTCAAAGCGTAATTCAAACCCAGACGTGCGCCCGATAGATCGACCATAGTCGCCGCCAGTTTCGCATGTGCATCATGGATCATGCCAACATCCACTGCGCGAACACGGTCGTTATATGTGCGGGTAAAGCTGTGGATAGTGACAAGTATCGGTGGCGTTTTAAAAGATTTAATCGTGTCTGCCACGGTGCGTGTAAACGGTTCATAAACCGTTTCTACACGCTCTATTTGGTCTAGCGTCGTTAGGGCCTCGTTACCGGGAACAATGATTTGTTCACTGACAGCGCGTATCGCACCGGTTGAGGTAGGCGGCCTGTTGCAATCGTAAACCAGACGCGAAACAGTGCTGACTACCAAAGGCGCATCCAGCAGTGCACTTAATCGCTCGGCTACGGCCTGTGCACCGGGGTCCCAGGCAGCGTGGGAAATCTTAGCGGCATCGGTCATACCCAAACCTGCATAACGCTCCGGTATATGGTTACTGGCGTGTTCGCATACCAATAGAACCCGCGACAGCCCTTCCCCGTTGATAACGAGGGCAGAAGACAAAGGTTTATCGGTATTGATGTCGGACGTGGCAGCGAGCGGCAAATTGATTCCTCTTGGTGGATTTTGTAAAATTCTCTTCACTTAATGTCCGACTGTCAATAAGATTGTGTAAATTCCTCTTCAATAAACATGCCGCTGGCGATATGTATACATTGTGGAGGATCAAATGGGTTCAGGTACAATTGCAGAACGCTTGCAGACAAAAGTGGATACGCTCACGCGTGCAGAACGCCAACTTGCTGATACTATTATGGAAAATTACCCCGTATCGGGATTAGGCTCGATCACGACTGTTGCTGAGAAAGCTGATGTTTCAACTCCCACAGTTGCCCGTTTGGTGCAGAAACTTGGGTTTAAAGGTTTTCCGGAATTTCAAAAACAATTGCGTAAAGAGCTGGAAGCAACCATATCCGGCCCGATTGCAAAGCACGATAAATGGGCCGGAGATGCGCCGGACACACATATTCTAAACCAATTCACTGATGCGGTGATGAAAAATATAAAGAAATCTCTGGCGCAAATCGATCCTGCTATTTTTGATGAAAGTTGCAAATTACTGGCCGATGAGAACCGATCTGTATATGTTGTCGGCGGTCGTATCACCCGTGCATTGGCCGATTATTTTTTCCTGCACATGCAAGTGATCCGCCCGAATGTCACTTTAGTTCAATCAATTTCAAACGCATGGCCGCACTATCTGTTGAATATGAAAAAAGGTGATGTCATCGTGATCTTTGATGTGCGGCGCTATGAAAATGGCACGCTTATGCTAGCCGAACTTGCTGCAAAAAAAGGTGTGGAGATTATATTGCTGACCGATCAGTGGATTTCACCAATCAGCAAGTTTACCGATTTGGTTTTCGGGTCCAGGATCGTTGTGCCTTCGGCATGGGACTCTTCTGTAACAAGCCTGCTGCTGTTGGAAACTATACTGGCCGAGGTTCAGGGCATTATTTGGCCCCAAACCCGTCGGCGTATGCAAGAACTTGAAGATATGTTCGATGAAACCAAGCTTTTTAGAAAATTCACATAAAACCCGAAATCTTGCATAACCGTGCCTGGCATACCTGCCAAGCCCACGTATTTTTATATTAATGGACAGTGGCATCCACATTTATTTTTATTGGTAAACGCGCCTTTCCCAAAAACTGCCGAGAATTGCTACGATGATTTTTAAGCCAGAGACCCATTTCATTGCTTTCCAATGTGACAACACCGTCTTTGGCATAACTTGAAAAATAAGCACAAAGA
>Ga0209344_10001623_pt1 | contig 28459 bp, 26 predicted proteins | sample Cruoilmetagenom6_FD_187293 | JGI IMG/M metagenome (GOLD analysis project Ga0209344, IMG submission 187293) | Oil polluted marine microbial communities from Coal Oil Point, Santa Barbara, California, USA - Santa Barbara Oil Seep Sample 6 (SPAdes)... | ecosystem: Environmental > Aquatic > Marine... | reverse complement strand
ATAAATAGATGCTACCACCATCTTTAATTCCGGTTTTCTTACGGATTTTTGCAACCGTTTCTGGGAAATTACGTGTTGTTATATTTGCCTTTTGCGATGGAATTAATTTCTTGAGCTGTTTTTTATTGTATGAAATAACATCTTTAATTATAAATCGTCTTCCCGGAAAGTTCATTAGCTCTTTTGAAGTATAGAGATGACTATTTTGATGTAGTTTAGAAACACCTAATCCGATAATGCTATCAAATAAACCCGCTTTTAAAATTGAAGCATTGGGCTCATATAAATAAGCTTGAGGTAATGAGAATTCAATTGCAATCGAACTTTTGAATTGAGCATCAAAATATTGATCTTTTTTTTTGTTGAGGTTTACGGTTTTTATTGAAATATCTTCATCATGTGACTTGTTTAGGATGAAGAGTAATTCTTTTACTTCATTCTCAACGGCAACAACGTGCACTTCTTTTACAAAATCTAATTCATTAATTGCACTGGTAATGTCTAGCATAGATGAGGCTTTTATAAGAATGTTGTTGGTATATTCAAATAAACCATCAAGATTCTTCGGAACGTTTGGCAAGCAATCTTCTAATAAAAAAACTTTTCCTTTTAGTTCATTTCGCCGAGAAGGGTCTATATAAATCCAATTGAAATGATCTTTTTGAGATTTTAAGTATTCCATTCCATCTTTAGCTACTGTTTGAATATTATCAGTCTTCAGTTGCATATAATTGTGTGCTACGATTTGCGAGAGTTCAGTATTGATCTCACAATGTATTACATTTTTAAACCGTTTCGAAAAATAATAAGTATCCACACCGAAACCTCCAGAGAGGTCAATGATGGATTCGCCAGAAATTAAATGACTTTTATACTTTGCTGTAATTTCTGATGAGGTTTGTTCAATATTTAATTTGTTTGGATAATAAATGTTTTTAGAAGAAAACCAAGTTGGCAGTTTCTTTTGTGTTCTATTCTTCGCTTCTATTTGTTCTACAAGTACTTGTATAGTAATATCATCGAAAGGACTTCCCTTAAAAAGGAGTTTGGAAGTATCTTTGTTGAGATTTTTGTTTATAAAACCTTGTACTTCTTTATGTATGATGTTTGGATTCAAATTTTTAATTGCCGTCATCACAAGGAGCTCTGAGAATTCGGAGCGACGTGGTGATCTTTTTAAAGATAACTATATATTCGGACAGATTACCACGTCGTTTCACTTCTCGTAATGACATTATAAATCTTTTGTCAATGATTTAACAATCTTATTATCTGCTAAAAATTCTTTTAAGATTACTTTAATAGCAGTATACATCGGTACGGCAACTATCATACCGACTACTCCAAAAAGTAAACCTCCAATTATTATTACCAGGAAAATTTCTAAAGGATGTGCTTTTGTGGCTTGAGAGAAAATCTTTGGTTGGCTAAAAAAGTTATCGACTAATTGTGCAATCAGATAACCAATCATAACATAAATTGTGGTTGGTAAAATTTGGGTTTGAAAATCTTGATCTAAGTGGCTTGTCATTGTTAATGTTAACATTAATGCTCCACCAATTAACGGACCAACATATGGTATCAAATTTAATAAGGCACATAAAAAAGCAATCACTACGGCATTGTCAATACTAAAAATGAGTAGAGTGATTGTGTATAATACGAATAGAATGGTGATTTGTATTACTAAACCCACAAAATATCGTGATAATAGATCTTTAATTTTCTCGAAAGAGGAAGTAAATCTACTTTCACTATTGTCAGGCACTAATACCATTAAACCTCTGTATAACAGATGACTATCTTTCATTAAAAAAAATGAGATGAACAATACAGAGAATAGACCTATACTTACTGTACCAACAGCACCAATAATGTTATTCAAAAAGTTTGGAATTGCCTTAAAATTTGATAAAATATCGACACTCTTGAGTTGTTCCAGAATATTGATTCCGCGTGAAGCGAAATAATCACTTGCTTGATTTATTAAGTTTTCGATATTGTATTCCAACTGATTAATATCAAGCAAAGAAAGATTTTTTCCTTGTTTAATTATTAACGGAATAAACATAGAGATTAAACCAAAAAGCATTCCTAGAAATAATACCATAGTAGATACAACAGCCAGTGTGTTAGGAAATTTTAATTTACGCTTTAGAAATCGCACAATTGGACGCCCTATCAATGATAAAACGGCAGCAATTATAACATAAATTATTACAGATTGTATTTTATATAAAAAGAAAAGTAATAAAGCTATACCTAAAATAATGGCGAGTGCTCTTAAAATACCGTTGGCTATGATTTTTGAGTTCATAAAGGTAAATATATGAAAATTTAGTATTGCTTAAAACTCACTTGTAAAATGTAATTTTACACTTGGTTATTTACTTTGTGTCATTTGAATAGTAAAAACAGAATCTGCTAAAAATTCCGTTGGCTAAGATTTTGGGGTTCATTGAGGCAAATATATGAAATTGTTAAACTTTAGATACGATGATGATATCTTAGTATTTCCAAATATGATAAGGTAATCATTTTACTTCCTATAAATAGAGAGGATTTGAATAAATATTTTAACGTTATCAAATTTAAAAGTTTAAATTAATGATTATTGTATTGTAAAGAGAATTTAATTATCTTTGATACAGGCAATTAATTCAATTAATCACCCTATACAATCAACTAGACATTCTCATTTAATGAGAAAGGGTGAAGTTATTAATCATAATTTTCTTACCCATTATGTATTCTATCAAAGCCCTTCTTAAAACAGTAGCCTGTGTTACTCTATTTTTTATTTTTTCAACCTCATTCGCTCAGACTGAAACCAGAAACAATGGTCTAATTACTTTAAAAACCAAAACATCGTTAGGTTCAATTTATACTTATTTTCCTGAAAATTATATTCTAGGTAAATCAATTTCAGGCTCGTTCTTTTTAGAAGCGGCAGGAAATTCTACCAAAGATGTTCAAAAGAACACGAAAAAATTGGTTGAACATAGTTTGCGAATAGGTAATTCTAAAATTAATATAAAAGATAAAGTATTTTCAATCGTCCTAAATTCTAACCAAGTTAATGTGACTATACTAGATGCCAAAGGAAAAATACTTCAATCTTTTAACCCTAAATTTTCTACTAAAATAGAACCAACGAATTTTAGTTTCCCAAAAGGGGTTAAAAGTGAGGGTAGGTCACAAGTGATAGGAAAATTTGATGGTGATTTAAAAAATACTTCACTACAGCTTGGAGGTCAAATGTGCGAAGTTTTGGCTGAATCTCCAATACAGGTATTATTTAAAGCTCCAAAATTAAATACAAATATTCATGATTTTAAAGTTAAGGAAAACAATAAAGAAGTTGCAAACGGTAAAACGCAATTAGTGAACTATGAGCTTACTGCAGGTCAACTGAATTTAAAAAGAGGACAAAGTACTCACATACAAGCCAATATTACTGGATTAAATTTTTTAGAGAAACCAATTCCGCTTACTGTAACAAATTTAACACCTGCAGTAGTATTTTTAGAGGGAGGAAATTCACAAACTCTTATGATTTCTAAACAAGATGGAGCATTTATTAGGAGATGGAATATTAGAAGCGTTAAAACAGGATCGTTTTCTGTTTTTACTGAGTTAAAATTACCAGACACAAAGTTTCCTATTGAGGGTGTGGCTATCAGTAATGATTTTGATGAAAATGATCCTTGTAAGGAATTGAAAAAATCTTGTGATGAGTTATTAGCTGATCTAAATGCTAAAAAGGCAGATGCGAAAGCGGCAAAAGATATAGCTGATGCCGATAAAAAAGAAGCAGATAAATTGAAAAAGGTTGCAGATGACCTAGAAAAGAAAGCTAAAAAATCTGAGAATGATGCAATTCCATCAGATGAGGGTGCTACCATTACTTATGAAGGTTTTACGTATAAAATGATTGATCATAAATTATTAAACGTGTTGAGAGGCGAAGCTTACGCAGATTATAAGGCTGGAAATTCTAATGTGAATGAATATCAAGATCGATTAAAAGAATTAAGCGGACCAGAAGCGCTTAAAGAAATGGAGAAAAAGCGTAAAGAACTTGAAGAAAAATTAAAAAAGAAAGCTAAGGAAGATAGGGAGGCAGCTGATAAAGCAAAAGAACCCTATAATAAAGCAAAAGCTAAAGCCGATGCTTCTAAAAAAATTGCAGATGAAAAGCAAGCTGAGGTGGACGCTGCTCAAAAAGCATATGATGAATGCATGAAAAAAGTAAAAGAAAAATGTGATAAAATAAAAGCTGACATTGCTAAGGCAGAAGCCGAAAGAATTAAAAAAGAAAAGGAGGCTATTGTTGTTGCTGCGGAAGCCGAACGTATAAAAATAGCTGAAGTGAAAAAGAAAGCTGAGTTGGCAGAACGTAAAAAAAAGGCCTTTGAATATCAAAAATATCTTCTAGATAATATTAAGGAATTGGGTTTACTTGGAAGTGCAGGTATAAAAGAAGTACCAGGTATTTGGGATTGGTTACCAGGTTTTTTACAAAACCCCGTGGGCAATTTTATTGAAGATAGAACCGGTGGTGTAATTCCTACTGATGTATTTAAAGCAATAGGTGGTTTGTATAATGTGGTGTTGATTTTTTATGATCCTTGTAATATGCAACGTGGATACCTTAAAACTGTAGAGCGCTTACAAAAAATGACCAATCCATATACAAATAAAAAATACACTGAAAAGGAGGCCGAAAGAAAAACTGAGGCTATGTGCAAATTATTGCAAAAGTTAAAAGCAAAATCTTTACAGCTTAAAAAAGCAATTGGAAATTAGTTTTTTTTAATATTTAAAACTCACTTGTAAAATGTAATTTTACACTTGGGTATTTGCTTTGTGTCATTTGAATAGTAAAAGCAGAATCGGCTAAAAATACTAATTGCCCTTGTTTATCGGTTGCCAGGTAACGTTGTTTTACACGTTTAAAATCTGCAAATTCAGCATTTTTTGCATCATCGGGCTCAACCCAACATACCTTATGCATTGGTAAGTTCTCGTAGGTACACTTGGCGCCATATTCATGTTCCAATCGATACTGAATAACTTCATATTGTAATGCGCCAACAGTGCCAATAACTTTTCTACCATTTAATTCCAGTGTAAATAACTGAGCTACTCCTTCATCCATTAACTGATCTAAGCCTTTATATAACTGCTTAGATTTCATGGGATCAGCATTATTCACGTATCTAAAATGTTCCGGTGAAAAACTCGGAATTCCCTTAAAATTAAGGATTTCTCCTTCAGTTAAAGTATCACCAATTTTAAAATTTCCGGTGTCGTGTAAACCAACAATATCACCTGGAAAGGACTCGTCTACTATTTCCTTTTTTTCCGCAAAAAAGGCATTCGGGCTTGAAAACTTTAATTTTTTGTCATGACGCACATGCAAATAAGGAGCATTACGTTTAAAAGTACCAGATACAATTTTAATAAATGCCAAACGATCACGGTGTTTAGGATCCATATTTGCGTGGATTTTAAATACAAAACCCGATAATTTTTCTTCTTTAGAATCCACCAATCGCTCTTCGGCCATTTTTGGTTGAGGTGAAGGAGCAATTTGAATAAAACAATCTAAGAGTTCTTTGACCCCAAAATTATTCAAGGCTGAGCCGAAGAATACTGGTTGTTGCTTTCCGTCAAGGTATTCTTGTTGGTTAAATTCGGGATAAACTTCATAAATCAATTCTAGCTCTTCACGTAATTGATTGGCTGAAACTTCACCCACGATTGTATCCAATTCAGGGTTCGAAACATCATCAAATTCTATACCTTCAGAAACAGTTTGTTTATTATCTCCCGAGAATAGATTTAATTTCTTATCCCAGATATTGTAAATACCTTTAAAATCATAACCCATTCCAATAGGAAAACTTAAAGGAGTTACAGTTAAGCCTAACTTTTGTTCAACTTCATCTAATAGATCAAATGCATCTTTACCCTCCCTATCTAATTTATTGATAAAAACAATAATAGGTATATTTCGCATTCTACAAACTTCTACTAATTTTTCAGTCTGTTCCTCAACACCTTTAGCAACATCTATTACAACAATAACACTATCAACTGCAGTAAGTGTTCTAAAAGTATCTTCGGCAAAATCTTTGTGACCAGGAGTATCGAGAATATTTATTTTTTTGTCTTTGTATATAAATGCCAGGACAGAAGTAGCTACCGAAATTCCACGCTGTCGTTCAATCTCCATAAAATCGGAGGTTGCACCTTTTTTAATTTTATTATTCTTTACTGCTCCCGCTTCTTGAATGGCTCCACCAAAGAGCAATAATTTTTCCGTTAAGGTTGTTTTACCAGCATCGGGGTGTGAAATAATACCAAAGGTTCTTCTGCGCTGTATTTCTTCTAAAAAACTCATGTATTATAGATTAGGAGCGCAAAGATAGACTTAATTTGATGATTTTTAATTGAAATTTATTTAATTACCGATACCTTAAAGAAAACATCTTCAACAGGCCATTCATCATTTCCAACTTCAACTAATGCTATTTTTTCTAACGTGTCAAATCCACTAATAATTTCACCAAAAACAGTATGTTCTCCGTCAAGATGATAACTACCATTTTTATCTTGAACAAAGTAAAACTCAAAAGGGGTAGAGCGTTTATTCGGGTTGTTATCCCAATCTCGAGCCGCTGCAAGTGCTCCATACTTATGTTTTCTGTTTGCCCTGAATTCTGCAGGTATGGTATAACTTTGGTATTTACTTCTAAACCTTCGTGTCTTTGGTTGTTCTGAATTACCACCTTGAACTACAAAATCTTGTACTATTCTATGAACACAAGTAGTACTAAAATAACCAACTTTAGTTAGAAAAATAAAACTAGCTCTATGGATAGGTGTATTGGTATAGAGTCTGATTTTTATATCTCCTAAGCGGGTTTCAATCAGTACATTCGTTTCAGGATTTTCTCTACCATACGCGGTTAAAAATTCTATAGTGTTTTTTCTGGTTATTGTGTCTAATTCTAGAGCTTTTGGAGCTTTTTTTATTTCTTTAACACGAATATCGATAACAGATTTTTTCTTAGAGGTTACTTTCACAGGAGTAGTTTCTTTTTTCTGGCAAGCAGAAAAAAGGATCAAATTTGTGAGCAATATTATAAGTAATCTCATATATAAATTCATCTGTCAAATATAAATGTATTCATTAAAATCTTTGTATTTTCGAAAACATTAATTAAATGTTTTTAAATGTGTAAGCCAGTATCATTTCTTTGTATACTTATTTTTTTCTGGTCGTGTACCGAAAAAAAACAGGATGAAGAAGTTAAAATTGTTCAAATAATTGAATCTCCTACAACAGGAGTGAGTGCTCAGCCTTTTTTATTTTCGGGAGAGAAAACACTATTATCATGGATAGAGAATAAAGGAGATTCTATTTTTAGTTTGAAATATGCTGAGCTAAAGGATGAAAAATGGGAGGCTTCAAAAACCATTATTTCTGGCAAAGATTGGTTTGTAAATTGGGCCGATTTTCCAGCTATCGCAGAGCGAAATGGAAATATATTGAGCCATTTTTTACAGATGTCTGCAGAGGGTACTTATACCTATGATATTAGAATGAAGCTATTTAATAAACAAGAAAACGTCTGGAAAGATGATTTTATATTGCATAATGACGGAACAAAATCTGAACATGGTTTTGTTTCAATGTTACCATATAAAAAGGATTCTTTTTTTATAACATGGCTAGATGGTAGAAATACTACCGGTGGTCATGGTCATAATGGAGGAGGAGCAATGACAATTCGAGCAGCCTTAATCACTTCAAAAGGTGAGATATTAAATGATTCTGAGTTGGATGGTAAAACCTGCGATTGCTGCCAAACTACGGCAGCAATCACTAAAAATGGACCAATTGTTTTTTACAGAGATCGATCTGATGACGAAATAAGAGATATTTATATTTCGAGATTGCTTGATAGTACATGGACAACTCCAAAACCGATTTTTAACGATAATTGGAAGATAAATGGTTGCCCAGTAAATGGACCAAAGGCTGTGGCAATTGATAATACATTGGCGGTATCATGGTTCACAAATGCAGACGAGCAAGCTAAGGTTAAATTAATTTTTTCAAAAGATGCAGGGGCAACATTTAATGAACCAATAATCATCGATGAGATAAAACCTTTAGGAAGGGTAGATGTTGCGATGCTAGATCCTGAAAATGTATTGGTAAGTTGGATTACTGATAATGAGACAAAAACAGTTATTAAAGCCGTAAAGGTTCATATTTCTGGTCAAAAAAATGATGCTATCTTAATTACTGAATTAGATGGTTCTAGAACAAGCGGATTTCCTCAGTTAGAAATAGTAAATGATAAAGCTCTATTTGCCTGGACAGACGTATCTAATGGAAAGACAACTGTAAAGACAGCAAGTATTTCTTTAGCATATTTTTAGCATATATTCAGAATAAGGATTATATTAAATTCGTAAATTGCGCTCATAATTATGGTTGAAGAAAAAGTTATTCTGGTAAATGAAAATGATGAGCAAATTGGCTTAATGCCGAAATTAGAAGCTCATGAAAAAGCAGTGTTACACCGTGCCTTTTCCGTTTTTATTTTAAATAAAAATGGGGATTTAATGCTTCAACAAAGAGCGGCTCATAAATATCATTCTCCTTTGTTATGGACAAATACATGTTGTAGTCATCAACGTAACGGAGAAACTAACCTTGAAGCCGGTAAACGACGTTTATACGAAGAAATGGGCTTTGATTGTGAACTTAAAGAAATATTTTCTTTTATTTATAAAGCTCCTTTTGATAATGGCTTGACAGAACATGAATTAGACCATGTAATGATTGGTGAGTACGAATATGATCCTAAGATAAATAAAGAAGAGGTTAATAGTTTCAAATGGATGACTCTGGAAGCGGTAAAAAATGATATCAAGTTAAAGCCAGAAATTTATACAGAATGGTTCAAAATTATTTTTAAAAAATTTTATAATCACTTACAGGAAGCAACAATATAATGGTTACAGTTAATAGAAAAGCACATTTTAATGCGGCACATCGTTTGTTTAGAGCTGACTGGTCTGGTGAAAAAAATGCAGAAGTTTTTGGTAAGTGTAGTAACCCTAATTATCACGGGCATAATTATGATCTGATAGTATCGGTAACAGGTGAAATTGATCCCACTACAGGGTTTGTAATGGATTTGAAAGTACTGAAAGACCTTATTCGTACAGAAGTTGAAGATCCTTTTGATCATAAGAATTTAAATGAAGAAGTCCACGAATTTAAAACTCTGAACCCAACGGCGGAAAATATAGTTGTGGTAATTTGGAATAAACTCCGGCCTCATATTGATTTAGAAAACAAGCTTTCAGTTACCTTGTACGAAACTCCAAGAAATTTTGTGAGTTATGACGGAGAAAAATAAATATTAAGTATGGGCTTAAAAATTGGAGATAAAATTCCTTCATTTACTTTAAAAGATCAACACGGTAAAGATTTTCGTATAGATGAGCTTGTCGGAAAAAAGGCAATTGTAATTTTCTTTTATCCTAAAGATTTTACACCTGGGTGTATCAAAGAAGTTTGTAGTTTTAGAGATCAATATGAAGATTTTACCGATCTAGGTACGGAGGTTATAGGTATTAGTGGTGATAGTGAAAATTCACATGAACAATTTTCTAAAAAGTACAAATTACCATTTACATTGCTTTCAGATAAGAATAAAAAAGTAAGGAATTCATTTGGTGTTAAAAGTTCATTATTGGGTTTATTACCAGGGCGTGTTACTTTTGTAATTGATAAAAAAGGAATTATACAATTGATTTTTGAAAATCAATTTGGTGCAGAAAAACATATAGCTGAATCTTTAGCTATTTTAAAAAATGCTATGAAATGAGTTTAGATTATCCTATTAAATTTTATCCTATCTTAAAAGATAAGATTTGGGGTGGTGAAAAGTTAGCTAAAATGCTCCATAAGAAATCAGATAGAACTGATATTGGTGAGAGCTGGGAAATTTCTGATATAAAAGACAGTATGTCAGTTGTATCAAATGGTAAGTTAAAAGGCCATTCTTTGCAAGATCTGATGGTTATATACCGAGGTGATTTTTTAGGAAAGAAAGTATTTAATAAGTTCAGCTATAATTTCCCTTTGTTATTAAAGTTTATTGATGCCAAAGAGGCCTTGAGTATTCAACTACATCCGAACGATACACTGGCAAAAGAACGTCATAATTCTTTTGGTAAAACCGAAATGTGGTATGTGATGCAAGCGGATAAGGGCGCAAATTTAATAGTGGGTTTCAAAGAAGATATTGACAAACATACATATCTGGATCATATGGTTAAAAAATCATTACTCGATATTTTGAATGTTGATAAAGTAAAGAAGGGTGATGTTTATTTTATCCCTACAGGAAGAGTACATGCTATCGGAGCAGGAGTACTTTTGGTTGAAATACAGCAAACGAGTGATATTACGTATCGGGTTTATGATTGGGATAGGCAAGATGAATATGGTAATTATAGAGATTTACATACAGCAGATGCTTTAGAAGCTATTGATTATAAGGCAGAAAAAGAGTACAAGACGTCTTATGAAAAGCCATTGAATAAAACCTCTAATATAGTTGATTGTAAATATTTTACAACGAATATTATACCTATTATGGCAAAGAAGATCAAGATAGATCATTCTGATAAAGATTCATTTGTTATCTATATGTGTGTACATGGTCGTGTTGAGTTTGTTTGCAATAAGGAAGTCACTATTGTTGAAAAAGGTGAAACAGTAATTATTCCTGCTACCTTAAAATTTTTTTCGATTAAGGCTAAAAATAAAGCTGAACTTCTGGAAGTATTTATAGATAAAAATTCACCAATTTTAGAAGATGATATATATAAGAAAACGTAATTTACTTACTTTTAAAAATGAGTGATACTTTTAAAAATATTGAAGTTATAGCCTTTGATGCTGATGATACTCTTTGGGTAAATGAGACTTATTTTAGAGAAGCAGAAAAGCAGTTTGCAAAGTTATTGGCGAATTATGAAACCGAAAATAAGATAGACCAAGAACTCTTTAAAAAAGAAATGGAAAACCTTGATTTGTACGGATATGGAGTTAAAGGATTTGTACTATCAATGGTTGAATCGGCTTTAGAAATTTCAAATTATAAAATCAATCCTAAAGTTATTAAGGAAATTGTTTCAATTGGAAAGAATATGATTCAAAAACCAATAGAATTACTTGCTGATGTCAAACAAACCTTATCTGTTCTAAATCCAAAATATAAATTAATTCTAGCAACTAAAGGCGATTTGTTGGACCAAGAAAGAAAATTAGAAAAATCAGGCTTGTTAAAATACTTTCATCATATTGAAGTTCTTAGTGAAAAGAAGGCTGAAAACTATAAAAGATTATTGGGACATTTGGATGTGCCTCCTTCAAAATTATTGATGATAGGTAATTCATTAAAATCTGACATTCTTCCAATACTTGAAATAGGAGCCCATGCAATTCATGTTCCTTTTCATACAACTTGGGCTCATGAAGAAATTAAACATAATGGAGAGGGTTATAAAACAGTTAGTAAGTTAAGTGATATCTTAAATTTTTTATAATTAATGAGAGAACTAGATATTGAAAGTTGGAATAGAAAGGAGCATTTTGCTTTTTTTAATCAGTTTGAAGACCCTTATTTTTCGGTTACAGTTGACTTAGATGTTACAAACGCTTTTGCTTATTCAAAGAAAAACAATAGATCTTTTTTTGTAGTGTATTTGTATGCTTGTATGAAAACTATCAATACCATAGAAAATTTCAAGTATCGTATTCATGACGATAAAGTTATTGTTCATGATGTAATTCATGCTTCACCTACTATTTCTAGAGATGACAATACTTTTGGATGTTCTTTTATTTACTTTACGGATGATTTTGATCAATTTGATAAAAATTATCAAGCCGAAAAGAAAAGAGTGCAAGGTACTACTGATTTATTCCCCCCAGAAGAAGGAACAGATGCGTGCATTTATTGTTCTGCTATGCCTTGGTTTAGTTTTACAGGTCATAAAGAACCAGTGTTTGGAGTGAAGAAAGAATCTGTTCCAAAATTGGCTTTTGGTAAATACGTTGAGAAAGACGAAAGACTTTCAATGCCTGTGGCAATAGCTGTAAATCATGCTTTAGTTGACGGTTATCATGTGGGCTTATTTGTAGAAGCTTATCAAAAAGCATTAGACAATTTTTAAGATAATTTTAAAAGACTTATTTGGTTTAATTATCCTAAATTTGCCAAATAATTAAAAAGTAAATTATGGCGAGTGTAAAAAACTTAAAGAAGGATATTAATTATATCTTATCAGATATTATAGAAGAGTGTTATGTTTGGCAAATCTTACAAGATGATGCTAAGAAGGCTGATAAAGCAGAGAAAATTATAGATGAAAGTATCGATACTTTTGATGCACTAATTGAAAAAGTAAATGCTAAAGATATAGAAAACAAGAAAGCACATTTTAATGCAATTAGTAAAGAATTAGAAAAAAAGGCAAGCGGTTTATTAGCAAAAATTCAAAAATTATAATTTATTAAGAATAATTTATTAAATTTATAATGTAAAATTTAACTTTTTTAACAGTTAAATTTTGTAATAATTGACTACCTTTTACGTTCTAATTATTATTTAATGCCAATCTAAAATACCTACACATAACCTATGGCAAGAGCAATGTTTGAATACACTAAAACGGTACTGAAAAAAGTTAGTTTTAATGTAGACCTATTCTGTAAAGAATTAGAAAAAGCCATTACCAGATTACTTCCTCATGAAATTGAGGAATTAAAAATATGGCTTCAGGAATTTACTGCAAACAAACCTGAATTAATCGTTTGTTACACAGTTATTAATTAACAAATAAAATTAAGGGAGCTTTTAAAGCTCCTTTTTTGTTCTCTGCAGTGGACTTACAATTTTGACGTCGCTAAATGAAATTACACCTCTTATTACACCATCAATAGTGTTTTTTAATGCTTCTATTAATTGCATCTTCAATTGTGACTTGTGATAAATTAAAGAAATTTCTCTCGCGGGAGCAGGATTTTCAAATTCTTTCAAATATTTTTTGTCACTATCATTAAGATCGAGAGTTTGCAAAAAAGGTAATAGGGTCATACCCAAACCTTCTTTTGATAATTTTATGAGTGTATTGAAACTACCACTTTCTAATTTAAAATGTTCAGGGTCATTTGTCTTTAAGTTTTTACATAGATTTAATACGCTGTCTTTAAAACAATGACCGTCTTCAAGTAGTAAAATATTATCAATATTTAAATCGTCAACAGAAAGTGTATTTTTTTGATATAATGAATTGTCTGAATCCATAAATCCGACGAAGGGCTCATAGTATAATACCCGTTCCTTAATAGCTTCATTTTCTAATGGTGTTGCAGCAATGCCCGCATCTAAGTGCCCTTCGGTTAGTTTTTGTAAGATTTGGTTTGTGTTTAGTTCTTCAATTTTTAAGGTTACTTCTGGGTATTTTTTTACAAATGTCTTTAAAAATAAAGGTAATAAGGTAGAGGTTACCGTTGGGATAATGCCCAGCTTAAATTCACCTCCTATATAACCTTTTTGTATGGCAACAATATCGCTAACGCGATTACTTTCATCTACAATGACTTTTCCCTGTTCCACTATTTTTTCACCAATTGCAGTTAATTGTATCGGTTTTTTCTTTCTATTAAATATAGTTACGTCCAATTCTTCTTCTAGCTTTTGTATTTGCATACTCAATGTTGGTTGTGTGACAAAACATTTTTCAGAAGCAATCGTAAAATTTTGATATTTGGCTACAGCCAAAACATATTTTAATTGTGTAATAGTCATGTAGTATAAATTTTGATGATAAATATATAAAATCTATCAATTATATTTATAACTAACTAATTTTAATTTTTAAGAAATTTGTTTAAATATTTAAAATTAGATAATTATGAGTGAATTAATATTAGGTCTAAACCAAAATAAAGTAGTTATTTTAGTAGCAGAATTAAATCAATTATTAGCAAACTTTCAAGTTTACTATCAAAGTTTAAGAGGATTGCACTGGAATATTAAAGGAAAGTCATTCTTTGAGCTGCACGTAAAATTTGAAGAATTTTATACAGATGCACAGGAAAAAGTTGATTTAATAGCAGAGCGAATATTGACTTTAGAAGGCACACCTTTACACACATTTATTGATTATAAAAAAAATGCAATAGTTCCTATAGGTAAAAATATTTCAAATGATATTGAAGCTGTTGAGTTGGTTGTAAAATCATTATCAGAATTATTGAAAATTGAACGCAATATATTGGATATGTCTGATGAGGCAAATGATGAAGGGACAAATGCTATGATGAGCGACTTTATTTCTGAACAAGAAAAAACTATTTGGATGATGAAAGCTTGGCTTAGTTAAAATATCCTTTTAATAGAAATCGAAAAATTTTCGTTTTTTGTTTAATTCTTCCTCTTGTTTAGCATACTCTTCAACAGGGATGACTTTTAAAAGAGAAGGGTGCTGTTCTATTGCAAATTGTAATTGTTCTACAATTTTCTCTACAGAATCATTTTCGTAATCAATTTTGAGTGGTTCCTTAATGACCATAGACTGTAAAACATTACGTTTTTTAAGCATTATACCTTTTTTGTCATAGGCTCGTCTAAAACCATCAATAACAATAGGAATTACAACGGGTTTGTTTTTCTTAATTATATGAGCTGTTCCTCTTCGGATTGGTTTAAAGGGAGTTGTCGTACCTTGAGGGAAAGTTATCACCCAACCATCATCTAATGCTCTACTGATACTACTAACATCAGATAGTTTTACTTGTCTATTTACATCTTTTCCTTTACTTCGCCATGTGCGCTCTATTGAAATGGAACCCGTATAAGCAAAAATCTTTGGCAAAATACCTGACTTCATCGTCTCAAGTGCAGCTACATAATATAAATTAAGTTTAGGTTGCCATAAATAACCAACATTTTTTATGCTATCATCTCTTCCGCTTAAAGCGGCATTAAATACATGCATCATAGCTGCAACATCAGCAAAATAAGTCTGATGATTTGAAACAAAAAGAACACCAGTATCTGGTAAATTTCTAATTATTTCTGAACCTTCAATATTCAATTTGTTAAAACCCTGATAACGCTGATGAGAAACTGCACCAATAAATCTGATCAGAAACTTCTTTAGGAATAAAGCATTACCAAAAGGATCTTGCTTATATAATTTCATATAAATTTAGTAGGTTAGGGTAACAAACTTACAAAAGATATGGTTTTAAATAGATTTTATTAAGTCTTTAATTTCGCTTAATATCATGGCCGTTGCACCCCAAACGATATAATCATTTAATTTAAAGCAAGGTACATCTATATTTTCCATGTAAGAAGTAGTTAGGTTTTTACTAGTGATACTTGTATCATTTAACAAGTCTCTCAATTTTACTTCAATGAATTCACTAACTTCATGGCTTGCTACTAACTTAGGTGTATATTCCAAAAACCCCATAAATGGTGTAACCCAAAAATTACTTGGAGGTATATATGTTTTTGTGATTTCTCTATAAATTTTTATATCATTTTGTGATACTCCGGTTTCTTCAAAAGTTTCACGAAGCGCAGTTTTTTCCAAATTAGTATCACTTTTTTCCATTTTACCGCCGGGAAAACTTATTTGAGCTGAATGTGTTCCATTATAACTGGCTCTTTGTGTCAATAAGAAATTTGTCTGATTGGTACTATCTGGATAAAAAAGTGCCAATACAGCAGAGTCTTTAGGATTTGCAATAATGAGATCTTTTAGAACAAACTTTTTTCGAATAGCTGGTGCCATTTTGAACTGCGAATCCATGCCGCCTAGAGGCATTTTTTTTAAACTCGAAATATGTGATAAAAATGAATCGAAATCCATTAAATGTTTTTAATTTTACAAAAAGCTAATTTACTGTTTTATCTTTTGATATTTTAAAAAAAGAGAAAGTATTCGTAGCTATTCACGACTAAAAAAAAATTCATTAAATGAAAATAGGAATTGTTTGTTATCCAACTTTTGGGGGTAGTGGTGTTGTTGCAACTGAATTAGGTATTGCCTTGGCAAATAAAGGTCATGAGGTACATTTTATAACATATAATCAACCGGTGAGACTCAATGCTTTATCAAAAAATATTCATTTTCATGAAGTGTTTGTAGAAGAATATCCTTTATTTCATTTTCAACCTTATGAATTGGCATTGTCAAGTAAATTAGTTGCTATGGTTAAATTACATGAGATTGAAATATTACATGTACATTATGCCATTCCGCATGCTTATGCAGCCTATATGGCGAAACAGATGTTGAAAGAAGATGGTATTGAAATTCCAATTGTTACAACCTTACATGGTACTGATATTACCCTTGTCGGAAGTCACCCTAACTATAAAACAGCTGTAGAGTTTAGTATTAATAATTCTGATGAGGTAACGGCAGTTTCGCATAGTTTAAAAGAAGATACTTTACGCCTATTTAATATTAAGAAGGATATTAAAGTCATTCATAATTTTATTGATATTGAGAAATATGCTGCTATTGAAGGCCCTGATTGCCTGCGAGGAAATCTAGCTAACGAAAATGAAAAAATACTAACACATATTAGTAATTTTAGACCTGTAAAACGTACATCAGATGTTATCGATATATTTTATAAAGTGCAACAAAAGATCAATGCAAAACTATTAATGGTAGGTGATGGACCAGAAAGAGATAAAGCCGAAAAGAAAGTTATTGAACTAGGCATAAGTGAAAAAGTACTTTTTCTAGGAAACAGTAGTGAAGTAGATAAAATATTATGTTTATCAGATTTGTTCTTATTACCATCTGAGACTGAAAGCTTTGGTTTAGCGGCTCTTGAAGCTATGGCAGCAAAAACAGCTGTAATCTCAACGAATTCTGGGGGTTTATCTGAAGTTAATATGGATGGTGAAACAGGTTTTTTAAGTAATGTTGGAGATACGGATGATATGGCAAAAAAAGCGATTTATATTTTAGAAGATGATCAAAGATTACAAAAATTTAAAAATGACGCCTGTACTTTTGCTCAACAATTTTCATTAAAAACTATTTTACCGCAATATGAAGATATTTATAGAGCAGTTAAGGTTGGGTGTTGTTGAGTTTATCAGAAACATATATTTAATGTTAAAAAATTGTGATTTTGCATAGAAAATTGTTAGATTTATGCGATTTACTAACTTAAATTAAATTGTATATGAAATCAAAATTACTTTCCTTAAAATTAAGGCATTTTCTCGTATTGGTTTTATGTTGCACTTTTTTTACCAAAATTAACGGTCAGCAACTTAAAACTTCACATGATCCTAAAGCAAATAAAGGGCATCAGCTTTACAAACAAACAAAAATTTATGACAATTCAACATCAGAGGGTACAGAAACCAAGCCAAGGCCAGTTGGTGATAGAGCTTCTGATAGAAATGAATATGAATTTAACTTACTAAAAAACCCTTATACGGGTAAAATCCCTAAGGGAATAAAAAAACTAGAATTAAAGTTCTCAAAATCGATTCCTTTAGAAACATCACCTCTAACATTAGCAAAAAATGGTGGAAGTAGATTTGTTAACAGAGGGCCTTACAATGTCGGTGGACGAACTAGAGCATTAGCGATTGATCGCAATAACGAAAACCGTATTTTTGCTGGCGGTGTTTCAGGTGGTTTATGGCTATCTAAAAACGGAGGAGATAGCTGGAGTAGAATTACTAAAAAACTATCACCAAGCATCACTTGTATAGTGCAAGATCCTCGACCAGATTATGTTAATGTTTGGTATTATGGTTCTGGAGAAAGAGCTGGTAATTCAGCTTCTGGAGGAGCTGCTTTCTATACTGGGGCTGGAGTTTACAAATCTACTGATGGTGGTAGAACCTGGAATGTATTGGCTGCCACAGATGATCAAAATAAATTATCAACTTCGCCTTTTGACATAATTAATTCAATTGCTGTAAACCCTTCAAATGGTGATGTTTATGTTGCTACATTTAACGGTGTTCATAAATCACAAGATGGAGGTAATACTTTTGTAGAAGTGTTGGCTGGAGGTTTTGATAACTGGACTGAAGTTATAATAACACCTAGTGGAAAAATTTACGCAACCGTGGATTATTTTGGAGGACCTAATTTCGGATTTTATAGTTCAGAAGATGGAGATAATTGGATAGACATAACTCCTACATCGATTTCAGTTTTTAATGGTAGAACAGTTATGACTTATGATCCATCAAATGAAGATATTGTATATTTCTTTGCGGAAAATTACTTATCATCAACATCACCACTATTATTAAGGTATAATGCTGCTGCAGCTGATCCGAATGATTTATGGACAGATCTAAGTAGTAATTTACCAACTAACATAGGAGGTTCTGTAGGAAGCTTAAACCTACAAGGAAATTACAACATGTTTATAAAGGTAAAGCCTGATAATCCAAACTTTATTGTTCTGGGTGGTACAAATTTATATAGATCAACTACAGGTTTTACAACTCCTGCTGATCAAGAAAGTTGGATAGGTGGTTATTCACCTTTGAACAACGTGAGCGTCTATAATGACCATCATCCTGATCAACATAATTTTATTTTCTACCCCTCGAACCCTAACAAAGCATTATCGGCCAATGATGGTGGAGTACAAGTGACTGACGACATAAATACTAGCTTGAGTGTAGCAGATCCAGTTGATTGGATTTCTTTAAACTCCGGATATTTAACGACTCAATCATATGCCGTATCTTTTGATCCTGAACCTAACAGTGATGACTTATTATCTGGTTTTCAAGATAATGGAAGTTGGTATACAGATTCTGTTGACCCAACAGCTTCATGGATAGAGGATTTCGGAGGAGATGGTTCGTATAATGCTATAGCTGATAACGGAAAGACAAGATATGTTTCTTCTCAGTTCGCAAATATATATAGACTGAATTTTGATGATGCTGGCAACTTCATTTCATTTGCTAGAATTAGACCAGCTATTGCATCAAGTCCAATATTTATTGCTCCTTTTATTTTAGACCCAAATAATGACAATATAATGTATTTGCCAGATGGTAATAGAATATTAAGAAATAATGACCTAGATGGAGTTCCTGGAGGTACATTCAATTTTGCTACGGTAAATTGGGTTGACTTGCCTCAATCTTCGGTTTCAGGAACTATTACTGCTCTAGATATTTCAAGATACCCACAAGCTAATAGATTGTATTATGGTACCAATAATGGAGGGATTTATAGAATGGATAATGCTAACTTAGACAATCAACCATTGATTGATATTTCTTCAGGAAAAGGATTACCCCCTGGAAATGTGAGTAATATTACAGTTGACCCTTCAAATAGTGATAGAGCAATGGTTGCATTTTCAAATTATGGAATTCCCAGTTTGTTCTTTACAAATGATGCTGGTGAAACATGGATTGATATAAGTAGTAATTTGGAAGAAAACCCAGATGGAACCGGGAACGGACCATCAGTAAGATGGGCTTCATTTTTTGGTAATGGGCATAAGTATTATGTTGCAACAAGTGTTGGATTATTTAAAGCAAATAGTCTAAACGGAAATAATACAAGTTGGTCTAGAGTTAATATTCGTAATACTGGTGAAAATGTTGTTGTGCAGGTAAAATCTAGAAAAGATGGTTTTATAGCACTTGCAACTCATGGAAACGGTTTAATTAGTGGTAAGTTTGAAATTCCAAGTAAGAGACAAATACCTGAATCTTCATTAAATGTCACTTACCTTTTAGATGATTTAACAGTTGATTTAAACAGTGATGATACCGTAATTGATATTACTGGTTTGTTTGAAAGCTCAGTAGGTGGAGATATAGATATAGAGCTTACTAATTCAAACCCAGCATTAGTCACAGCATCTTTGAATGATAATATATTAACTTTAAGTTATACCGCTAATACTGAAGGAAGCTCAACAGTTGGTATAATTGCTAATTCTGGTGGTGAAACTGTTTCAGAAGGTTTTACGGTAACCGTTGTTGAACCACCTATATATGAACAGATTGAGGCTCCTGTGAGTTCGGCACCTTCACAATTTTTCTTAGATTTTGGGGGTTTAGCTCAATCTTCGGATGATTTTACTGTTCCTGAAGGAAGCGTATGGATGGTTAATAGAGTATTGGCTTTTGGCGGTGCAAATGGCACCCCAGTTTTTGATAATGCTACAGTAGTAATATATGAAGATGATGGAGGTAGACCTGGTGTTGAAGTTTATAACAGCGGAACTGTTACACCAATATCAGATCCTAATAATGCAAATTTAAATATACAATTGCCAGAAGAGACCCAACTAGAAAGCGGATCGTATTGGTTAGTAGTTTATAGCAGTTTTGCATTTGCTGGTGGTAATCAATGGTTTTGGAATACTCAAGCTACTGTTAACGGTGTAGAAAGTCATTTTAGAGATGAAGCAAATCTATTTGGTACAGGAGCTGTAGATTGGGCTCCGGCATCAATTGCTTTTGGAAGAGCACCAGCAGATCAAGTTTTTCAGATTTTCGGAACTACAGGTGATGATGATACTAGCGAAAGTAATAATGTAGAGAATTCATTAGCAACTTTAGATGCGAAATTAGTTCCTTTGGCCTGGCCAAACCCTTCAACAGATCAATTTAATTTTAATATTAGTGAATTGGGAGGAGTAAAAAACTTAGGTGACAAAGCGACTTTAAGAATATTTAATATTAGAGGGCAATTAATTTATGAGAAATCTGATTTAGATGCTAACAGAACATTCACTTGGGATGCATCTGGGAAAGCTTCAGGATTATATCTTGTAAATATTGCAGGTAAAAACTTTAAATATAAAGGCAAATTAATTAAAAAATAATTAAGTTTTTTAAAAAAGGAGTTGAATATTCAACTCCTTTTTTTTGTTATTAAAGTAATTTTATAAATTTATAGTATGAAGGGGATAATAATAGTATGTCTTGTTTTATTTTGTTTTTCATGTAAACCTTCTGTTTTAATAGCTCAAGAAAAGGAATCGGAAACAATGCAAAATAAAAAACCTAAGTTTTCTGAAAAGGATATGTATCAGATAAGTCCAAATACTATCCATATAATAGGTCAAATTAAAACTATTGAAGATAAATCAGTTGAACTCTGTAAGAATAAGTATAATCACTTGGCTTTGATAAAAGTAGTTGACATTGTTGGCTCAGGTTCGGGGATAATAAATATGCTTAACAAAGATGACCAATTACAAATGGAATTTATGATGGGATTTTCTGAGGTGAAAAATAATGGAAAAATTATGTTTGAAGGAATTAAAGAAGGCGAACTCTTTAATGGTATTGTAGTCGAAAAATTGTGTAAGGATACTAGAAAAACAATTTATATTATATCTGATTATAAAAAACAATAATTTCTATTTGTCATAATATCTAAAACCTTCAATTAATAAATCATTAGATACTTTACAATCTATATTAAAATCTGCTAAATTGTTTAGTAATACAAAATTTACAGAGCTTCCAATATTTTTTTTATCATATTTCATTAGCGAAATAATTGAAGCGTAATCCTCTTTGCGAATTTCAATTTTACCAAATAGTTCAATAATTTTTGACTTTATAATCGATAATTCTTTTTGTGGAAAATTAAACAATTTATAAGAAAAATAACTTTCTATCACCATACCAATTGCTATTGCTTCACCATGAGTTAAGGTTTCTTTATCTTCACTTTCTAAAAAAAATGATTCAATTGCATGCCCAATAGTATGTCCGAAATTCAAGACTTTTCTCAATCCATTTTCTTTGGGATCCTGAATAACGACCTCATTTTTTATTTCAATAGAACGGTAAATAATTTCATCTAAATGCGAGTTAAAAGGATCATTCTTTTTTATTGAATCCCATAAATTGATATCATAAGTGAGCCCATACTTAATAACTTCCGCAAGACCCGAATGTAATTCTCTCTTAGTAACAGTATCTAAAAATTTGGTATCTATAACTACCATTTCCGGATTACTAAATAAACCTACTAGGTTCTTTAAGGTGCCCAAATCGACACCGGTTTTACTCCCAACTGATGCGTCTACCATACTTAATAGGGTAGTGGGGATATTTATAAATTTTATTCCTCTCTTAAAAGTAGATGCTACAAATCCCCCTAGATCCGTTACCATTCCTCCGCCAAGATTTATCATTAAACTCTTTCGGTCGGTATTCAATTCTGCCAGGGCTTTCCAGACATCAACGCAAGTATTGATATCTTTATGAATTTCTCCAGCATTTATTTCGACAATTACCGTTTGAATGGATGTTTTTAGTTTGGACTCAAAATATGGTAAGCAATCCTTTTTTGTATTCTTATCAACTAAAACTATTATTTTAGAAGGCTTGTTCTCAGACAAATAAGAATTCAATTCTTCAAATGCATCCTGCTGAAAATAAATAAAATAATCTGTTGCTTGTATAGATTTCACTTCTGAATTTATTTTTTAGAATAAATGGCGAATTTATCGAAAATTTTATGGGTAGTAATTATATTTGTAAAAAAGATTATCCTTCGAATGGAAAAAATATTTGAAAATACTGAAATAGCATTTGCTTTAAAGTCTAATACAGAGTTAGAAAGAGCCTATTTTTTATTTAAAATGATTCAAAGTGAACCTTTGGTCAGAATAGGAACTGCTATAACAAATTTTGCACTGAAAGCGCATATGCCTGTTGAACAATTAATTAGAGCTTCTGTTTTTGATCATTTTTGTGGCGGTATTGATGAGGATAATTGCATGGTAACTATTGATAAAATGTTCACCAAAAATGTACATTCGATATTGGACTATTCAGTAGAAGGTAAAGAAGAGGAATCGCAATTTAATCTTGCTTTGAAAAAGACAATGCAAAATATAGATTTTGCTTGTAAGAAAAAAAGTATTCCTTTTGCAGTTTTCAAACCAACTGGTTTTGGCCGATTTAAATTGTATCAAAAAATTACTGAGAAGCAAAAGCTAAGTGATCTTGAACAAGAAGAATGGGATAAAGTAGTAAACCGTTATGATACTGTTTGTAAAGCTGCAAGAGAAAAGGACGTACCCTTGTTGATTGATGCCGAGGAAAGTTGGATGCAGGATGCTGCCGATGATTTAATCGAATCGATGATGGTTAAATATAATAAGGATAAAGCTGTTGTTTATGGTACTTTACAAATGTATCGTTGGGATCGACTAGATTATTTAAAAGGCTTATATAAAAGAGCACATGAGGGAAATTTCTTTGTGGGAATGAAAATAGTAAGAGGTGCATACATGGAAAAAGAAAGAGATAGAGCCAAAGAGAAAGGTTATGTATCTCCTATTTGTGATACTAAGGCAGCGACAGATACTAATTACAATAATGCAATAAAGTTTATGATAGATAATAAAAAATTAGCTTTATTTGCAGGCACTCATAACGAAGAAAGTTCTTATAAATTAATGCAGTTGGCAAAAGATAAAGGAATTGCAAAAAATGATAAACGCTTATGGTTCAGTCAATTGTACGGGATGAGCGACCATATTAGTTATAATTTAGGAGCTCAGGGTTATAATGTTGCCAAGTACCTGCCTTATGGACCTGTGCGTGATGTGATGCCTTATTTAATAAGAAGAGCCGAAGAAAATACTTCAGTTGCCGGACAAACAAGTAGAGAGTTGAAATTATTAAAAACAGAACGAAAACGAAGGAAATTATAATGATCTCTATAGATGAAATAAAAATACTTATTCATAAAAATAGAAAGCGACTGGGCAAAGAGCTTCATCAAAGTAAAGAGTTAGTAATTTTATTAAATAAATCGGCATATACCAAACTCACTGAACAAGAGAAAGAGACTGTAAAATCACAATTATTAGAGATATTTAAAAGTATACCGGCTTTTACTATTTTTATGTTACCTGGTGGTATTATTCTATTGCCAATTGTGGCAAAACTAATACCCGATATTATACCCAATGTTTTTAAAGGAGATGCTGAAGATGAAGATAATTAATCACTCAAAAATCACATGTTCTTTTAGTTCAAACCAAGATTTATAGTAGTCCTGATGTATTTTTTCAATACTGTTTCGTTTTACTTTTAAGGTAGGTGTTGTTAATCCATTATCAACGGTCCAATCTTCTTTCATAATTACTACTTTCTCTATTTTTTCATGCTTTTCGAGTGTTGGATTGATAGTTTCCACCGTTGAATTCAAACTTTTGGATAGATCATTTTTAGTTTTCTTTTTAGCCAGTTCTGATAAAGTAATTAATGCAATAGGTTGTGGTATACCAGTACCCACAATACAGATTTGTTCAATATAAGTATTCTTAGATAATTTTAATTCGATGGGAGTGGGCGAAACATACTTACCCTTATCAGTTTTAAATTGATCTTTAATACGACCAGTAATAGTCAAATAACCATCATGATCATATTCCCCAATATCGCCAGTTTTTAAATAACCATCTTCCGTAAAAATTGTAGCTGTTATATCAGGGGCTTTATAATAACCTTTTAATAAACATTCATTCTTAATCAAGATTTCACCTTCCTCCGATAATTTAGCATGCACACCTGGTAAAGGTTGTCCAACAGTCCCAATTTTATTTGCACCAGGAAGGTTGAAATGAGATATAGCTGAATCTTCTGTCATTCCATATCCCTGTTGAATAAAAATGTCAATTTTTTGAAACCATTTAATGATACTACTGGAAAGAGGAGCGGCTGCGGAACACACAAACATAGCTTCATTTAGGCCAAGTTTTTGTTTCAATTTTCTTTTAATAATAGATTTTAATATGGGTATATTGAGCAGTATATTTAATTTTTTTTGAGGAATAGTATATAAAATTTTTTCTTGAAATTTCGACCAAATTCTCGGAACGGCAAAAAACACATGTGGTTGTGCGGCTTCAAGATCTCCCGCGAAAGTCTCCAGTGATTCTGAAAAATAAATGGCAGCGCCTCTCATATAAGCTTGTAAGGCGGTGCCATTTCGTTCTGCAATATGTGCTAATGGCAGATAAGAAAATAGCCTAGGATGTTCAGGAGTTTTAAGAACATTTACCAATGTATTTCCACTATTCATAAAATTACCCACAGTATGCATAACTCCTTTTGGAGTTCCAGTTGTTCCAGAAGTATAAATAATAGTTATAAGATCTTCTTTCTGTGGTTTATACGGCTTACTCATAGGTTGTTGTTTTACTATTAAATCTTCCCAAAGGTCACCTTCGTTTTCACCATACATGGCAATACTTATCTTATGAATATCTGGGATACCAGATTTTTGAGACACAAAATTGTCTAATTTTCCAATTATTATTGCTTTGGATTCACTGTGCCTAAGTAATTGATTAATCGAATCAGCATTAAGTGTAGGGTAAATAGGTATAGAAACATGACCAGCCATCATTATTGCAAGGTCAGACATAATCCAATGTGCACAGTTTTTTGATAGAAGTGCTATATGACTTAATTCGGGTAATTTATAATCACTTAAAGCCGAAGCAATTTTACGGACTTCTGTACCGGCAGTTTTAAAGGTATAGGTTATAATATTACCATTAATTGGTTGTTTTAAAAATGGAAGGTCAGGACTGTTTTCTTCCCAATAAAGAAAAGCCTCCAAAGGAGAGTTAAATATGTTCATGGTTAGCAAAATTGTTCTCTAAAGATAATATTATTTTAAAACTACGGTCTAAGTACTTTGAGATTAGCTATAACCCTATAATGGCTGCTTCTGCACACCGTTCGCCATCCATTGCAGCCGAAACAATTCCTCCGGCATAACCACCGCCTTCTCCACAAGGAAATAAACCTTGGATTTCAGGATGCTCTAAATTATCTTTTCTGGGAATATTCACAGGAGACGAAGTTCTAGATTCAACACCTACAATATTAGCTTCTTCGGTATAATAACCTTTCATTTTTTGTCCGAATGCTTTGAAACCTGCTCGCAATCTGCTGCCAATAAATTTTGGCAGTAAAGAATGTAACGGTGCTGATTGTAAGCCTGGTTGATAAGAGGTCTCATTTAAATTAACTGATAAACGTCCTTCTACAAAGTCCGTCAGGCGTTGAGCAGGAGCAACTTGGGATCGTCCGCCTGAAGTATATGCCAATTTCTCTAAATCTTTTTGGTATTCCAAGCCTTTTAAAACTCCAAAATGTTCGTATTTTGGAAGATCTTTTTCAACATCTATTTCTACAACAATACCAGAATTCGCGAATTTGTTATTTCTTTTTGAAGGAGACATTCCATTAACTACAATTTCACCATTTGCGGTTGCCGCGGGAACGATAAACCCTCCAGGACACATACAAAACGAATAGACACCTCTTTCTTTTATTTGTTCTACTAAACTGTATGCGGCAGCTGGCAACAATGCATCACGTTTTCCATTACAATGATATTGAATTGTATCAATAATATGTTGAGGATGTTCGACACGAACTCCCATTGCAAACGATTTGGCATGCAAAACAATGTTTTTTCGGTCTAATAAATAATAGATGTCTCTAGCTGAATGTCCCGTTGCTAAAATTACACGCTCTGTTTGAATTTCGTTATCGTTTTGTAATTGAAGTGCAGTGATCTTATTATTCTTAATTATAAAGTCTATAACTCTACTTTCAAAATGTATTTCGCCACCAAATTTCAAAATAGTATCACGAATATTTTCTACTACTTTTGGTAGCTTATTCGTTCCAATATGCGGATGGGCATCAATTAAAATTTGTTCTGAAGCCCCATGGTATACAAAACTTTCAAAAATGCGACGAACATCACCTCGTTTTAAACTTCGAGTGTATAATTTTCCATCAGAATATGTGCCTGCTCCGCCTTCACCAAAACAATAATTTGAGTCTTTATTGACATAATTTTCCTGATTTATGGCACGTAAATCCCTTCGGCGCTCTTGAACTTTTTTCCCTCTCTCTAAAATGATAGGTTTATATCCGAGTTCTAAACAACGAAGAGCAGCCCACATTCCCGCAGGACCAAAACCAATTATATGAATTTCTTTTGAAGACGAAACATCTTTATAGTCAAATGAGTAGTTAGAAGAATCTGGTGCTTCTTCTTGAATATAAACAGAAACTTTGTAGTTGAAAATTATATTTTTTTTACGAGCGTCAATAGATTTCCGTAAGACTTTTACAGCAGTAATTTCGTTTTTATCAATGCCTAAAAATTGAGCAGCTTTTCTTTGTAAGATGTTCGCTTGTTGTTTTTCTACAAGATTGATACGAAGCTGAATTTCTTTTACCATGATTGGCAAAATTACTCAAATTTTAAGCAATGATTTGAGAAGTAAGAATTTGCTCTTATAATACTAAAAATTATTTCAGTACAATTTTAATAATACCACCAGCACCTCTACTTCCATACAGGCTGGTTGTGGTTCTTTCAACCACTATTGATTTAATATCAATAGGAGCAATTGATGCTATACTACTTACTTGGCTTCCGTTAACTATAAAAATTGGTGGAATACTTCCATCATTTGAACTAATTGTAGCCCCGGTACCTAATATTCTAATCGTTTCTCCTCTAACTTGAACATTGGTGAATCTGGACCTAAGAAGTTCAAAAATATCTCTATAATTATCATAACTCGCGTCTTCACCTTTATAACGACCATTATATGAAAAATCATAACCAATATCAGTTAGTTCCTCTTGGGTTACAATCTCGCTATTTTCAGGAAAAATAAAATTTACTTTTTCTTGTTTATTGTAGTCAATATCTATAATTCCATGATTTATAGAGAAAACGGTTAAAAGTTTAGCTTTTGGGTCTAACTTTATTTTATAATACCCCTTTTTGTTTGTTTTGATTTTTGTTTTTAACGAATCAACAAAAATAAAAGCTCCCTTAATTGGCTTATTGCCGTAATCAGTTACCATTCCTGTAACAGTAATTTTTTTTGAAACTTTTTCTTGAGCATTCATAGTACCAATACTGGCAAAAGCAAAAAGGAATACAATTAATAAGCGTGACATCATAATATGTGATTTGATAGATTAGAATTATATAATCAAATATATCAAAAATTATACCCAAAAAATAATTTTTCGAGAATTGCCGTTGTAATTATCGTTAAGATTAAATGATCAATTATGAAATGAATTAAAATTTGCTGCCTATTTAATAATTGAAAATAAATCACTCACTCTCCTGTACATTAATCTACATTAATAAATACAGGTAGTAAGGTGTGTATATGTTCCATTTTTTTGCATTTATTAAATACCAGACAATTTGTTCTTAACGTTTAAGTTTTACTTAAATTTTTACTGATATAATTCCCAAAAGAATAGATACACCAAAC
>Ga0209344_10001622_pt1 | contig 28475 bp, 29 predicted proteins | sample Cruoilmetagenom6_FD_187293 | JGI IMG/M metagenome (GOLD analysis project Ga0209344, IMG submission 187293) | Oil polluted marine microbial communities from Coal Oil Point, Santa Barbara, California, USA - Santa Barbara Oil Seep Sample 6 (SPAdes)... | ecosystem: Environmental > Aquatic > Marine... | reverse complement strand
CCTCTTCAACAGGTGTAATGTTGTTGTTAGTTTATGGATTGGGCATGACTTTACCGTTTATTCTGGCAGCGATGTTTATCGGGCCATTCATGCAATGGATGATCGGTTTCAGAAAACATCTGCCCCTGATGGAAAAAGCAATGGGGGCAATGTTGATCGTATTTGCCGTGCTAATCATGACCAATTCAATCAATCAGATTGCTCAGTGGATGTTGGATATTGCCCCGGATATTGGAGTGTTGAGATGACCGAACTAAATGTTATCATCTCTGAAACTGGTCGTCTGAAACCTATTTTGGCTGAAGTTGGTTCGCATACAAATGATTCTTGTTTTGGCTGCAAAAATTTTCAGACTTGAATTATACCAGTATGGTTGATGCACGTGTTGTTCGGATCACAACTGAACTTACAACAGTATTTATCTGAGCAAGCGCACATTCTGTTTTTCAGGCCAGGTTCAGAGTTTTCCAAATAATCATATGGGTTAGCTGTAAATTGTTAGGAATTTGTGGTGGCAAGGTAAGGGTTTTCGAGACCAACAAATACAAAAATTCAATTAATTGAATTTATTGTTGCATGAATCGAAGCTTGTCGACTAGGATTGATAAAAGTCTTTGGGAGGACGCATGAGAAAATCTATTCTGACGGTAACTGCGTTTGCGTTTGGCACATGTGCCGCGCTTGCCGAAACAATTTCACCCGGTGATGTCAGTTTTGAAGACGGGGTTGTGAACGCTTCGCTGACCGGCAATGCAGGGGATCCTGTAAGCGGTCGCAAAGTTATGAACAAAGGTGTTGGCAATTGTATTGCCTGTCATCAGGTTTCTGAACTGACAGAATGGCCGTTTCACGGTGAAATCGGCCCGGCGCTTGACGGGGCGGCTAGCCGCTGGAGCGAGGCTGAACTGCGCGGAATTGTGGCGAACGCAAAGATGACGTTCGAAGGCACGATGATGCCCGCGTTTTACAAATCCACTGGCTATATTCGCCCTGGCAACGGTTTTTCCGGCAAAGCTGCAGAGGGTGAACTGGAACCGCTTTTAAGCGCGCAACAGGTCGAAGATGTGGTCGCATACCTGCTTACTCTGACCGAGTAACAGCAAAGATTTAGATAGGAGAATAGCATGAAACTAACACGACGTGATGCTTTGGCTCTGGCTCTTGGTGCAACGGCGGCTTCTTTTTTGCCACTTCGCGCAATGGCGTCATCCGATGAAGTTATCGCAATGTTCACTGGTGGGGCTGACGTTGGCGCTGGTGGTTTGACTTTAACCGCACCTGAGATTGCAGAGAATGGCAATACTGTTCCGGTATCTGTGGATGCACCCGGTGCAACATCGATCATCGTTATAGCAACAGGTAACCCAACACCTGCTGTGGCAACGTTTAATTTTGGCCCGCTGTCCGGATCCCAAGCTGCATCAACTCGAATTCGTTTGGCCGGTACTCAGGATGTGATTGCTATCGCCAAACTGGCAGATGGCAGTTTCGTACAGGCGTCATCGACTGTGAAGGTTACCATCGGCGGCTGTGGCGGCTGATTAGAGGAGAATAAAATATGGCATCTGGTGTCAAACCCCGCGTGAAAGTACCAAAAACGGCTACGGCCGGTGATATTATCACAATCAAAACCCTGATCAGTCACAAGATGGAATCAGGTCAGCGCAAAGGAAAAGATGGCAACATCATTCCGCGCTCGATTATCAACCGTTTTACATGTGACTTTAATGGCCAGAACGTCATTGATGTGACATTGGAACCGGCAATTTCAACCAACCCGTTTTTTGAATTTGAAGCGATGGTTCCTGAATCCGGTGAATTCAAATTTATCTGGTACGACGATGATGGCGACGTCTATGAGGCAGCAAAATCAATCACAGCTTCATAATCTTCATGCGAACAGGGAGGAATAATATGAAAAAGAATATGTTGCGCATGGCGGTTGCTTTGTCGTCGATTTTGGGCACCGCCGCGGTTGCGGATGAAGGTGCCAATCTGGTAATCAATGGTGACATTGGTATTACCGTACGTGCGCCCGCTTCGGCGCATCTTGATAACCTGGATGAAGTGCTTTCGGGCTGGTTATTCAGAGCTGATGAAACACAAGTCATGCAGATGGATGATTTTGACAATCCGGGAATGATCTGGGTGGATGCAGCGCGCGATCAGTTCGCTGCGGTTGAAGGCGGTGAAGGTAAATCCTGCGCATCTTGTCATAATTCACCGGAAGATCTGGCTGGCGTAAAAGCCGTTTATCCCAAGTGGAACGAAGAAGCGGGCGAAGTTCGCACGTTGCAAATGCAGATTAATGATTGCCGCGTCAGTCGGATGGGCGCGGAAGCGCAGAAAACAGATCACAAGTCGATGTTGTATATGGAAGCACTGATGGCATCTGTTTCACGCGGTATGCCCGTTAATGTTGCAATCGACGGCCCTGTGCAATCCACATGGGAACAGGGTAAAGATATCTATTACACCCGCTACGGTCAGCTGGAATTAAGTTGTGCCAATTGTCATGAGGACAACTACGGCAACATGATCCGTGCGGATCATCTTAGCCAGGGTCAGATCAACGGCTTTCCGACTTATCGTCTGAAGAATGCCAAGTTGAATGGCACCCATTCACGCTTTAAGGGGTGCGTTCGCGATACGCGCGCTGAAACATTCAAACCCGGATCGCCAGAGTTCATAGCACTTGAACTGTACGTCGCATCCAGAGGTAATGGCCTGTCAATTGAAGGACCATCGGTCCGCAACTAAAACAATTTGCCGCGCCGGGAAACTGGCGCGGTTTTTTTATCAAAAAACATTCAAACTAATGAATGTATATAGGGAAACAATGATGATTTCGCGCCGTGATTTTCTACAGGCTTCTATGGCAGCATCTGCTATTTACGGCGCTTCAGGGTTTGGGAATTGGGCGCGTGTCGCAGCCCAGCAAGCGATGACGCAGGATCAGTTATTGCAGTTTGAAACAACCGGCAACGTCACGCTGATGCATATCACGGATACCCATGCACAGTTGAAACCGATCTATTTCCGTGAACCGGAAATCAACCTTGGTGTGGGTGCTGCAACTGGACAACCACCACATGTTACTGGTCAGGATTTTCTGAAACTTTATGGAATTGATGGTGGCTCGGCGTCCAGTTATGCACTTACCTATCCGGACTTTGAGGCACTGGCACGCGGATACGGCAAGATGGGTGGACTTGATCGCGTCGCCACCGTGATCAATTCGATCCGCGCTGATCGCCCTGATGCGCTATTGCTGGATGGCGGGGACACCTGGCAGGGGTCATATACCGCGTTGAAAACAAATGGCCGTGATATGATCAATGTGATGAATGCCCTTGGGGTGGAAGCCATGGTCAGCCACTGGGAATTCACCCTGGGCATCGACCGCGTCACACAAATTGTTGAAAATGAACTGAATTTTCCGTTCCTTGGTGCCAATATATTCGATACCGAGTGGGATGAACGTGCCTATGAACCTTACAAGATGTTTGAACGTGGCGGTGTGAACATTGCCGTGATCGGACAGGCGTTTCCTTATATGCCGATCGCGAACCCGGGCTGGATGTTTCCGGGGCTTAGTTTTGGCGTTCGTCAGGATAATATGGCGTTGGTGGTTCAGGAAGCCCGGGATGCGGGCGCCGAGCTTGTGGTTCTGCTGTCCCATAACGGTTTTGACGTGGATCGCAAACTGGCCGCGAATGTGGATGGGATCGACATTATCCTGACCGGGCATACTCATGATGCATTGCCCGAACCACTATTGGTCAACAAAACCCATCTGATTGCCAGCGGTTCGCACGGTAAATTTTTAAGCCGCCTTGATCTGGATGTGCAAAACGGTGAATTGAAATCTATCAATCATAAGCTGATCCCGATCTTTTCTGATGTAATCACGCCTGATCCAACGATCAAAGCGCTGATCGACAAAGAACGCGCGCCCTATGAGTCTGATATGGCCGAAGTGATCGGAAAAACCGACAGCCTGCTGTACCGCCGCGGTAATTTTAATGGCACCTGGGATGATCTGATCTGCAACGCGCTGATCCAACAACGTGATGCAGATATTGCCCTTTCGCCGGGATTTCGTTGGGGTGCTTCGATGTTACCGGGGCAAAGTATCACCCGCGAAGATATATTTAATGCCACATCGATGAGCTATCCAAACGCTTACCGGACCGAAATGACAGGTGAAACCCTGCATCTGATACTGGAAGATGTGGCGGATAACCTGTTCAACCCGGATCCTTATTATCAGCAGGGCGGCGACATGGTGCGCGTTGGCGGGATGGGGTACCGGATCGACATAACCAAACCTCAGGGATCACGGATCACTGAGATGACCCTGCTTAAGTCTGGCGAAAAGATTGACCCTGCAAAATCTTACATCGTTGCGGGTTGGGCCAGTGTGAATGAAGGCACCGAAGGCCCGCCGATCTGGGACGTTCTTGAAAATCACATACGATCCCAAGGTTCGGTTTCGGTTGATCCTAACACTAGTGTGAAAGTTGTGGGCGCATGAGCCGGAAAACCAATGCGGAGGCATGTCTGATATGATCGATAATAATGAAGGTTCAAAAACCTCGCGCCGCGGGTTCCTGACCTCAGCAGCGGCTGCAGGGGGAGCTGCATTAACCGCAGGGGCGGCAAAAGCGGCAAGTGGCGATTCTGCAATTTTGGAAACCCAAAACTGGAACAGTGAATTGGGCGTAGGTGTTGATGCCGCCCCTTATGGGGTTCCGTCTGAACATGAAAAACACGTTAAACGCCGCAATGTGGAATGGTTGACAGCTGATACTGTCAGTTCAATCAACTTTACGCCGCTGCATGAACTGGACGGTATCATCACACCGAATGGCCTGTGTTTTGAACGCCACCATGGGGGCGTGGCCGAAGTTGAACCGGCGCTACATCGGATCATGATCAACGGTCTGGTGGATACTCCGTTGGTATTTACTATGCAGGATCTGCTGCGGTTTCCCCGCGAAAATAGAATATTCTTTCTGGAATGTGCGGCGAATTCAGGGATGGAATGGCGCGGCGCCCAGCTTAACGGCTGCCAGTTCACTCATGGTATGATCCACAATGTCATGTATACAGGCGTGCCATTGCGATACCTGTTGGAAGAAGCAGGGGTGAAAACCGCTGGTAAATGGATTATGCCCGAAGGCGCGGATGCGTCTGGTTTAACCCGCTCCATCCCGCTTGAAAAAGCACTGGATGATTGCCTTGTCGCGTTTAAAATGAACGGAGAGGCCTTGCGCCCCGAACAGGGCTATCCGGTACGCCTGGTTGTGCCGGGTTGGGAAGGCAATATGTGGATCAAGTGGTTGCGCCGTATCGAAGTTGGCGATCAACCCTGGCACCACCGTGAAGAAACCAGCAAGTACACCGACCTGCTGGCCAACGGCAAAGCGCGCAGGTTTACATGGGAAATGGATGCCAAATCGGTGATTACCAACCCGTCACCGCAAGCGCCATTGACACATGGACCAGGTCCAACGGTTCTAACCGGGGTCGCCTGGTCAGGCAGGGGAACAATACCGCAGGTCGATGTTACGACTGATGGCGGTATCAACTGGCACAAAGCCCGGATATCCGGGCCGTCGCTGGATAAATCGATGCATCGTTTCTATTATGAGTTTGACTGGGATGGCAGTGAATTGCTGTTGCAAAGCCGCGCCCATGACAACACCGGATATGTGCAACCGACAAAGGATCAGCTGCGCGCAGTCCGCGGGACTAATTCGATCTATCACAATAACGGTATCCAGACCTGGTCTGTGAACGCAGAGGGGGTCGCTGAAAATGTTGAAATTTCTTAATCCAGCGGTAGTAGCAGTTTTTGTTCTTGTCGCAGGTCAATCCTTTGCTGGCGGGGACAAGTTTGGCCTTGGCCGCCTAGCCACCACGGATGAAGTTGCAGCCTGGGACACTGATGTTCGCCCGGATGGGCAAGGTTTACCGGTCGGTAGTGGCGACGCCTATACGGGTGAAGAAATATTCGCGGAGAAATGCGCGGTCTGTCACGGAGATTTTGGCGAAGCCGTTGGACGTTGGCCGGTTCTGGCTGGGGGGCACGATACACTTACTTCGGATCGTCCGGTCAAAACTATCGGGTCTTACTGGCCATATCTTTCTACGGTATTTGACTATGTAAATAGGGCGATGCCCTTTGGGGATGCAAGATCACTGACCCCGGATGAAGTTTATTCAATTACCGCATATCTGTTGTACGTCAACGATCTGGTGGAAGAAGATTTTGAACTGAATTCAGACAACTTCACCTCGATTAGTCTGCCCAATGAAGACAACTTTTATGACGATGATCGCGCAACAACGGAATTGATAGCGTTTAGTGGCGATGTCTGCATGGTCGATTGTAAAGACAGTGTGGAAATCACTGCACATGCGGCTGTGGTTGATGTAACCCCCGAAGAAACAGCGGTTGCAGCAGAAACAGTTCAGGTCGCAGCAGTTGAACCGGTAGCTGCTGAACCAGAACCCGTTGAAGTTATTGATCCAGAACTTATTGCGTCAGGAAAAAAGGTTTTTAAGAAATGTAAGGCCTGCCATCAGATAGGTGAGGGTGCAAAGAATAGAACCGGGCCGATGTTGAACGGTGTGGTTGGGCGCGCTGCCGGATCAGTTGAAGGGTTTCGATATTCAAAAGCTCTCGTTGCAGCTGCGGGTAGCGGGTTGACATGGGATATCCAAGAGCTTTCATTATTTCTGACCAAGCCCAGAGATTTTCTTAAGGGAACCAAAATGTCATTTCCGGGGTTGAAGAAGCAGGCCGATCTGGATGCTGTAATCGCCTATATGCAATCTATTGCTGAGTAAACCCGGATGCGCGAATTCGGATTTATCTTGCGAACGGTTGCCGCGTCCAGCTTAATGCTTGTAGTAACAATGGCTAATGCTGGCGACGTTGAGCAAGGTGAAAAAGTTTTTTCCAAATGCAAAGGCTGTCATCAGGTAGGATCAGGTGCGGTTAACAAAGTTGGTCCGCATCTGAATGGGTTGTTCGGTCGCAAAGCCGGATCTATAGATGATTTCCCCTATTCAAAACCGTTTAAACGCGCTGCTGATGGTGGGCTGGAATGGCACGCAGAAAATCTGGATGTGTTTATTGAAAACCCAAGGGTTCTTGTTTCTGGCACAAGGATGAGTTTTCGTGGTTTGAAAGACCTGCAGGATCGCAAAGATTTATTAGCGTATCTCAGAACATTTTCGGACAACCCTGCTGACATTCCCGAAGCTGATCCAACGGCAACAGGTACTGACCACGCGGTTGATCCGGCCATTTTGGCGATACAGGGGGATCCGGAATATGGCGAATACCTTTCTGGCGAATGTACCACTTGTCATCAGGTTACAGGCGGTGATGAAGGCATCCCATCTATCACCTTCTGGCCTGAAGAAGATTTTGTAACCGCCTTACACGCATATAAAAACAAGACCCGGGCGCATCCCGTGATGCAATTAATAGCCGGGCGATTATCTGATGAAGAAATTGCAGCTTTGGCTGCTTATTTCCGGGTTCTGGAAAACTAGACCCGATTTTATAGGGAGAACGACAATGAAATTAAACAGACGTATTTTTATAGGCACGGCATCCGCAGTTGCTGCGTCACTTAGTGCACCGATGGTGCTAGCGGGTTCGCATGGCAAGCCTCGAGTGGTAGTCATCGGAGGTGGCGCTGGCGGCGCGACCGCTGCGCGTTATCTGGCAAAAGATAGCAAAGGTGAGATCGATGTTACACTGATCGAACCAACGCGCACTTATTATACATGTTTCTTTTCGAACCTTTATATCGGTGGATTCCGTGACATTGCTTCGATCGGTCATTCTTACGGTGCGTTGGCCTCAGAATATGGCATTAACGTTGTTCATGACTGGGCCGTCGGTGTGGATCGGGATGCAAAAACCGTAGCGCTGGCCGGTGGCGGTTCAGTGGCATATGATAAACTGATCCTGTCGCCAGGTATTGATTTCGTCGATGGTGCAGTGTCTGGTTGGGATCTGTCTTCACAAAACAAGATGCCTCACGCCTATAAGGCTGGTTCACAAACAGAATTGTTGCGTGCGCAGGTTATGGCGATGCCACAGGGTGGAACCTATGCAATGGTTGCGCCGCCAAATCCGTTTCGCTGCCCGCCTGGCCCTTATGAACGGGTTTCCATGGTCGCGCACCTGTTGAAAGAAACCAATCCAACCGCAAAAATAATCATCGCTGATCCCAAGGCCAAGTTTTCAAAACAAGGGCTGTTTCAGGAAGGTTGGGGTGAACATTACGAAGGAATGATTGATTGGATCGGTGCCGATTTCGGTGGCGGTGATGTATCGGTTGATCCGGACGCAATGACCCTGACTATTGATGGTGAAGTAACCAATGTTGACGTTTGCAACGTCATCCCGGCGATGAAAGCGGGACGGATTGCAGAACTGGCTGGTGTGACCGATGGCAACTGGGCGCCGGTAAATGCTGCAGATATGTCATCGAAGGCTGATGGCGACATCCACGTTTTGGGTGATGCCTGTTCTCAGGGTGATATGCCAAAATCCGGTTTCTCTGCCAATAGTCAGGCCAAGGTCTGTGCAAATGCGGTTCGGGGTGCATTAACTGGTTCCAAGGTGTTCCCGGCCAAGTTTTCCAACACTTGCTGGTCACTGATAGACACGAATGATGGTGTCAAAGTTGGTGCGACATACGAAGCGACCCCTGAAAAGATAGCGAAAGTTGATGGGTTCATTTCCAAAACAGGCGAAGATGCTGCGACCCGCGAAGCCACATATAACGAATCCGTCGGCTGGTATGCCGGTATAACAGCGGACATGTTTGGCTAAACAGCCTTGCGTCGGGTCTGATTTGAATCAAGGCCCGGCGCTCTTTCCAAGGGTAAACTATGCCCAAAAGGAAAGGAAATCTTGATGTTACGTGCTACCTTATTTCTGATATTTGGCTTTGTTGCGGGGGTCGCATCCGCGCAAGATACCGCCACTATCTACCCATTTAGTGGTAATTTTGACGATGCAACTTTCAGCGTTGAAAGTGCTATCATTGATCGTGGTCTGGTAATCGATTTCGTCAGCCACACGGGTGAAATGCTAAATCGAACAGGCGAAGATGTCGGCAGTGACAAAAAGTTGTTTGATGCAGCCGACATATTCATTTTTTGTTCAGCACAACTGTCTCGTAAGGTGATGGAAGTTGACCCTATGAATATTGCCCATTGCCCTTATGGTATTTTTGTTGCGGATCAGGACGGTAAAGTTGTCGTGGGGTATCGCAACTATCCAGAAGGTGAGATGCAGGAAGTTCAATCATTTCTTGACGCTATCGTTCAGGAAGCGATCAGCGAATAAGGACAAGCCCATGAATTCACCTTCATCCGAGGCTGACCAGTTTCAACAAGGGTGCTTCAATTGAAGGGTTTTCCGGATTTACCACCGATATGGTTCTGTTTGGCAATGGCACTGATCTGGGGGGTGGCCGCGCTTTTTCCGGGCGTGGCTTATTCGGCTGACTGGTTGAACGTGATTAGTTGGGGCTTTGTTATCCTTGGAATATTTCTGATCCTGTGGGCGGCAACGTGGTTTTTCAGGAAAAAGACAACTATCGAACCGCATCACACCCCGACCAAGCTGCTTGTCCAAGGGCCGTTCCGGTTTTCACGCAATCCAATTTATCTTGGGTTTGTCCTGATCGCCGCAGGGTCTGCTATTGGTCGGGGAAACCCATTGGCATTCATTGCAGTTGCGGGCTTGTATTATGTTCTTCACACAAGGTTTGTTCTGCCCGAAGAAAAAGGGTTGCTGGCCCATTTGGGGGATGACGCAAAAGAATACGTATCAAAAACCCGGCGCTGGATTTGAACTGTTAAGGTCTTATTGTTGTTGCGAACAGTTCAAGGGCAGCTGCTTTGTCCACAACGGGCAGACCGCGCGCAATCCAGCCGGGGCCGCGTTGATTGCCAATCATTCCTTCTGATACGTCCACCAAACCGCTAATTCCGTTTTTTTCCAGCACTTTGATCACATATTCGGTGCGCCCACCTGTTGCACAGATAAGGGCAATTTTGCGCCCATTGGATTGGGCCAGAATTCTGGTCAGGTTGGTGCTGAAATCGGGTGTGTGCATGCTAACAGGCAAGGCTCCTTGGGCAATGCCAGTTTCATCCCATTCGCCCGGTGATCGAATATCCAGCATTAGTACCTGATCATTTTCCATTGCGTTCTGGGCTTCTGGTGCGGACCAGATCATGGATTGTGCAAGGGCAGGGGTGGAAACGGCGAACAGGCTTGCCACAAGAACCGCGCCCCCGGTGTTCACAAAGTTTCCCTTCATTCAAATTCCATCTGTTCGTAAACCCGCCCCGCATTTTTAGTTGCCAGTACTTCAAAAGTGTCCAGATGGGCAAAAGGCGACTGATCAACATAATAGGCGTCTTCCAGCCCGCCACCATTATCGAGATGCTCACCTATTTGCCCGCGCAAGTATTCCAGATACCCTTTGGTATAGCGGCGCACCTGTGCCATGTTTGTCGGATGTCCGTGACCCGGGATCACATAGGATGCGCCCAAAGTTTCAAATTCAGCGTCCCATGTTTCCAGCCAATCAGCCGTCTGTGTATCATCAAAGATGGGCAACATGCGTTCGTGAAAGGCCATATCACCCGCGATGACCAGCTTTTGTTCGGGCAGCCAGATAACGATATCACCCGGGCTGTGAGAAGGGCCAAGGTATCGGGCCTCAACATGAAAATCCCCCATATCGACAATATACTCATCGCTAAAAGTTTCAGTGGGGCTCGTCAGAATTGTTCCTTCGGCCTTGTCTTGGTTATATCTTAGCATTCCGGTAAGGGAACCGGGCCCGCGATCGTCAATTTCATGCGCGGCATCTGTATGGGCAACGACAGATACTCCTTGTTCAACCCAGTACCCATTGCCCAGCATCGCATGACCCTGACCATTTTCATTAAACACCAAACGCACAGGTTGGTCTGTCAGTTTTTTAATTTCATCATGCAGGGCTTTGGCGAGCAGGTAAGCCGCCCCTGAATTAACTACGATCACCCCGTCTCCGGTGATGATAAAGCTTAGATTGTTGTTGTGCCCCGAATTTTCATAAGTCGGTGGCGCAGTGGCGCCAATAGCTGAAAATACACCCGGAATGAATTCAACTGGCTTGGAATAAAGCAATGAACCGGGGTATTGATCCGCTATGTCCTCGCTGGCAAATGCAGGGGAAATTAGTGCGGAAAGTATAATTGTCAGAACATGTTTCATTGATTAAACCTCTGTCACAAACTGATAACTGTCATCTTTTCGTTCGACCCGGCCAATTCCGCCATCGGGTAGGTGAAAACCGATCATTGGCATCTGGGCCGAGGCAAGTTGATCCAACAGTTTCACCCGCGTTGCGGCACCCAGTTCGCGATCCTGGTCTGAGCCTGATGCCCATTCTGGGCGCTCAAATCCAACATGGTGATTGCCAATTGCATCCCCGACGATCATCACACTATCATTGCCGGATCTTACCTCAAATGACATATGACCGGGGGTATGCCCATATGTTGAGCGCGCTGCGATACCTGGGACTATTTCCTGATCATCAGCAAATAAAGTGATGTTATCTTCGATCATTTGTAAACGGCGTTTTGCACCGACAGCAAAGGCCGTGCGCGCACCACCTATGGTATCAACGGTGTTCGGGTCGACCCAATAATCCCATTCATCCTTGCCGATCATATAACTGGCGTTTGTAAAAAGTGGGTCGTCAAAATCGTCAAGCACCCCCCAAAGATGATCAGGATGGGCATGGGTAAACACAATATCTGTGATATCTTCTGGAAATACATCCAGAGTTTCCAGCATTTCGACCAACATGCCCGCACTTTGCGTAAAATCAGGGCCGGAACCAACGTCAAACAACACGGTCCGTTCGCCGTTACGCAATAAAGTTACATTGCATTCCGGGGTTAATTTTTCAGGTGATATCCCGTGGCGCGTAAGGATTGGTAACAACTGATCTGTCGGCATCCTGTCGAAGATGAAACTGCCGGGTAATGACAGGTGGCCATCTGAAACAGTATCTATCCGACTGTCACCAAGATCAATCTTCGTGCTGGCAAATGCGGGTTTCGCGCTTATTGAAGCTGTCAGGCTGGCCAAGGTCGCGACACTGGAATTCTTTACAAACTGGCGTCTAGTCATTGTCATACCGCAGTCTCCTGTAATATTCTAACCTTTGAATATGACTGATTTACCCGGATGGCAAGTGCTGTGACAAAAAGCGATACCAACTCAGCCTTTATGGGAAAACGGATCAGAGGGTGTGTGTAATCGCAGATGCCGGATAAAAGCGCGCGCAACCCGCGGCAGCGGTCGCTGATCAGATATCGTAAAATAGCTGCGATATTGGATTTGTGACGCGAATGGTACGAACGTCAGATCTTTGGCGCGGTAATGGAATACCGGGAACGGATTAATGATGGCCAGCCCCAACCCTTCCTTGGCTAGATCCACGGCGGCAAAAGAGGTTGAAACTTCAGCCATGATACGCGGTGTAACACGCGCCTGTGTCAGAATTTTTTCCAATTGATTACGACGCGCATGACGATGTGTAAGTGCGATCAGTGGTTGGTCATGCAGATCTTGCGGCCGAACGAGTTTCCGTTTTGCGAAAGGATGATCCGAGGCCATGACGCACACGGCAGTTGAGGCGCGATAAGGAAGCAATTTCACCCCGGTGCGTGACAATTCCACCCCGGTGACGCCCAGATCGAACCGGTCGTCAAGGATGCCGCGGATAACTTCATCTGATGTGTTTACTTCAAGGCTGACGAAAAAATGCGGGTTCATTTTCAGAAAACTGGCAATCAGTGATACCAGGAAACGATGCGCATAAGTCGGCGGAGCGATAAGGCGCAGGGTTTCGCGTATTGGTGCTGTGGGTCCGTCGATCCGTTCAAGCGCCTCAAACAACGGATCAAGACGGCGGTTCAGGCGCACGGCCTCGGCAGTTGGGCGCAACCGCCCGGCGACCCTTTCAAACAAGGTTAGCCCTGTTCGCGATTCCAGACTGGCGATTGATCGGCTGACCGCTGATTGCGATAACCCAAGGCGTTCCGCCGCCAGCGTGGCAGTTCCGCCCTGCATTAACGCCCGCAATGCCTGATATTCAGGTAAACTGTGCCATGATTTTCGGTGCAAATGTTCGTCCTTGCGTAAATTGCATAGTTTAATGAGTAAAACTCATGCCATTTTTTCTGGCCTATGACAATTACTGGTGTAGCTTGGCTGAAATATTAGGCGAGGGGCCCATTTGAGTAATCCGCTAGAACCTGCTGTTTTCGATGGTCACAATGATGTTTTGTTAAAGCTTTACCGCGCAGGTGGGCTTTCGGCGTGCGAAAAATTTATACTCGGTGACAAAGGCGCAATTGATCTGCCTCGTGCGCAAGCTGGCGGATTTGGCGGCGGTTTCTTTGCCGTTTATATTCCCTCGCCGATAGATCTCGACGGAAAATTCGACGAGATGACCAAGGCGTCATATGATCTGGCACTGCCCGATCCGATTGAATGGGAAGACGCGTTGCCAGTGGCAATGTCGCAGGCGGCGATATTATTTGATCTGGAAAAGCGCGGCGCATTAAAGGTCTGTCGCAGCGTTGATGACATCCGGGGCGCAATGGCCGCAGGGAAAATTGCTGCGATTTTTCACATTGAGGGCGCAGAAGCCATTGATCCAGATTTGCACACACTGGAAGTTCTGTATCAGGCAGGATTGCGTTCAATCGGCCCGGTCTGGAGCAGAAATACAATTTTTGGTCACGGCGTTCCGTTTCGCTTTCCAAGTGACGGTGATATTGGGCCGGGCCTGAGTGACCACGGATTGCGTTTGGTAAAACGTTGCAATGAACTTGGGATCATGATCGACCTTTCCCACCTGAATTCGGCTGGTTTCTGGGATGTTGCACGACATTCTGACAAACCACTTGTGGCGACCCATTCAAATGTTCATTCGATTTGCCCGCATTCGCGAAATCTGACCGACGATCAGTTGGCCGCGATTAAAGACAGTGAAGGAATGGTGGGGCTTAATTTTGCGGTGGCGTTTTTACGCGAAGACGGGCGAATGATAGATGAGGTGCCGTTAACACAAATGTTGCGCCACCTTGATTATCTGATCGAACATTTGGGTGAAAACCATGTTGGGCTTGGGTCAGATTATGACGGTGCGATTGTACCTACAGAACTGACTTCCGTGGCTGATTTGCCAAATCTTAGGCAGGCGATGGTCAACCACGGATATTCTGATACGCTGATAACCAAGCTATGCCACGGAAACTGGCTAAGCGTTCTGGAAAAAACCTGGGGCTAAAGCAGTAGTAAAACCAACTCGTAATTAAAAAGGGAGAACTAAACCAATGAAACCATTTAATAAAATCATGGCCAGTGTGGTCATGGGGTTTGCAGTCGCGGTGACTGCGATGCCGGCGGCGGCGGACACGCCCGCAAATATGCTGGTGATTGCCAACCGCATTGACGACGTCACGACACTTGATCCGGCGCAATCCTTTGAATTTGCTGGTGGCGATGCCAGCCGCAATATTTACAGCCGTCTGGTAAATTTTGACCCCGCCGATCTGAGTGCTGGTTATAAGCCTGATCTGGCCGAAAGTTGGGATGTGTCTGAGGATGGCAAGACCATCACGTTCCACATGCGCCCCGGTGTTAAATTTGCCTCTGGCAATCCGGTGACAGCAGCGGACGCTGAATTCAGCCTGCGCCGTGCCGTGACACTGAACAAGACACCATCGTTCATTCTGACACAGTTCGGATTTAGCGCCGAAAACGTCGGTGACACGATCAAAGCCACCGATGCCATGACCCTGCAAATCACTACCGACAAGCGCTATGCGACGTCGTTTGTGCTGAACTGCATGACGGCCACAATTGGCGGCATCGTGGACATGAAAACCGTGATGGAGCATGAAGCAGACGGTGATCTGGGCAATGAATGGCTGCGCACTAACACCGCTGGATCCGGCCCGTATGTTCTGGGCAGCTGGAAACCAAACGAAAGCCTGACACTGGTATCCAACCCTGATTATTATGGCGGCGCGCCTGCCATGGAACGTGTGGTTGTTCGCCACATTCAGGAAAGCGCGACACAGCGTTTGCTGTTGGAAAAAGGCGACATTGATATTGCCCGCAACCTGAACCCTGATGATGTATCCGGAATTGGCGGCATGGATGGTATCGATGTCGACAGCGAACTTCGCGGGCGCCTGATGTATATCTCGCTCAACCAAAAGCACGAAGCGCTGTCTAACCCAAAGGTTGTTCAGGCGATCAAATATCTGATCGACTATGATGGCATGGCAAACAGCTTTCTCAAAGGTCAGTATACCGTGCATCAGGCATTTTTGCCGCGCACCTATCTGGGTGAGATTGAAGACAAGCCATATTCGCTGAACATCGAAAAAGCCAAGGCCCTGCTGGCCGAAGCGGGATACGCTGATGGCTTTGAAATTGGTCTGTTCGTGCGTGAAGCGCAGGAACGTATCGAGATCGCCACAAGCCTGCAAAACACCTTTGCACAGGCTGGCATCACCGCGACTTTGACTGTGGGAACCGGTAAACAGATCCTTGGTGTGTACCGTTCACGTGAACACGATATCTATGTTGGCGCATGGGGCCCGGATTATCCGGATCCAAACACCAATGCGGGTACGTTTGCATTTAACCCGGACAATTCGGATGAAAAGCAGGCAACCGGTCTGTTGGCATGGCGCAATGCTTGGAGCATTCCAGAAATGTCCAACGCAACACTTGCAGCGGTTGAAGAAGGTGACCGCGCAAAACGTGCAACAATGTATGAAGCGCTGCAGCGGGATCATCAGATGGTGTCTCCATTTGCAGTGATGTTCCAGAAAATTGAACAAAACGGTATGGGCTCAGACGTTGAAGGCTTTTCAATGGGTGGCGCGATCACTGGTGCTGGTTACTGGAAAGTCACCAAGTAATGGCAATGGCCACAGAAACTGGAAAAGGGCGGCGCGAGTCGCCCTTTATCCAACTGGCGAACAAGGTTCTGGGAACATTGGTTACCATTGCCGTCACCATGCTGGGCCTATTATTCGTTACATTTTTCATAGGGCGGGTGATGCCTATTGATCCCGTCTTATCCGTGGTTGGTGAACGCGCAACCAAAGAAGTTTATGATGCTGCCTATATCAAGCTGGGGCTTGATAAGCCCCTGATTATACAGTTTTTCAAATATGTCATCGATGTCGTGCAGGGCGATTTCGGTCAGTCCCTACGCACCGGGTTTCCGGTTTCCGACGACATTAAACGCCTGTTCCCGGCCACGCTTGAGCTGGCCACCCTTGGCACATTGATAGGCGTTTTCGTTGGGGTTCCCCTTGGCGTGATCGCGGCGGTAAAACGTGGATCTTGGATTGATCAGGTTGCCCGGGTGGTTGCCCTGATCGGATATTCGATGCCGGTTTTCTGGCTTGGTCTGATCGGGTTGCTGATCTTTTACGGAAACCTTGGCTGGGTCGGTGGCCCGGGCCGGTTGGATATCTTTTACGAAGACATCATTCCCCCCGTTACAGGTATGATCCTGATTGACAGCGCCCTTGCGCAGGATTGGGGAATATTCCGCAATGCGCTTTCCCATATCATCCTGCCGGCTTGTTTGCTGGGGTATTATTCGCTGGCGTACCTAAGCCGGATGACCAGATCCTTCATGCTGGAACAGCTGAGCGCCGAATATGTAACCACCGCTCGGGTAAAGGGCCTGTCTGAGTGGGCGGTTGTCTGGAAACATGCATTTGCCAATATCAAAGTTCAACTCATCACAGTTGTCGCCCTTAGCTACGCTGGTTTGCTGGAAGGCTCGGTTCTTACCGAGATCATTTTTGCATGGCCCGGGATCGGGTCTTATATCACCACCTCGCTTCTTAGTGCCGATATGAATGCGGTAATGGGGGGGACGGTTGTTGTAGGCTTGGTATTTGTCCTGCTGAACATTTTTTCAGACCTGCTTTACAAGGTCTTTGACCCCCGTGCGAAATAGGCATCTGAGATGAGCGATACCCAATCCCTGCGCGCGTGGCTGTTAACTGAAACGCCAACCTCACGCCGCCATGCGAAACTGTCCGCGATCTACCATGCGTGGCTATCTTTTCGCACCAATACGATGGCGATGCTTGGCTTGGCCATATTGGTGTTGCTGGTAATCATAGCTATTGCGGCACCGATACTGGCCCCTGCTGATCCCTTCGCACAGGAACTAAGTAACCGATTGCAGCCGCCGGGCGCTGAAAATCATATTCTAGGCACGGATAGCCTGGGACGTGATTTGTTAAGCCGGCTTATCTATGGGTCGCGCATCACTTTGTATATAGTTGGCCTTGTGGCGTTGATTGCGCCGATTACCGGGCTTCTGGTTGGAACGGTGTCTGGCTATGCCGGGGGCTGGGCCGATTTGATACTGATGCGGATTACCGATATTTTCCTGGCATTCCCCCGGCTGGTTCTGGCCCTTGCATTCGTCGCAGCGCTTGGGGCAGGGATCGAAAACGCGGTATTGGCCATTTCGCTGACTGCTTGGCCACCCTATGCGCGAATTGCCCGCGCCGAGACGCTGACCATTCGTTCGTCGGATTATATCAGCGCGATCCGTTTGCAGGGCGCTGGCCCGCTCAGGATCATCACCAAACATATCTGGCCGCTGTGCATATCGTCGCTGATCGTGCGCGTTACACTGGATATGGCCGGGATCATTCTGGCCGCCGCCGGTCTTGGCTTTCTGGGTCTTGGTGCGCAGCCCCCAAGCCCGGAATGGGGGGCGATGATATCGGAAGGGCGCCGGTTTATTCTTGATCACTGGTGGGTCGCTACCGTGCCGGGACTGGCAATTTTTACAGTGTCATTGGCGTTCAACTTGCTTGGCGACGGGCTGCGCGACGTTCTTGATCCAAAGGATGGTGAAACGTGACGTTGCTGGATGTTGAAAACCTGTGGGTGAAATTCCCTTCACGCCACGGCGCGTTTGACGCGGTGCGCGGGGTGTCTTTCACACTTGGGCGCGAACGCCTGGGGATCGTCGGTGAAAGCGGATCCGGCAAATCAATGACCGGGCGCGCAATCCTGCGCCTGATCCGACCACCCGGTATTGTTGAGGCTGATCAGATTTCCCTTGAAGGTAGGGATCTGATGAAACTTAGCGAACGTGACATGCGTGAAGTACGCGGTCAGCAAATTTCAATGGTGATGCAGGATCCCAAGTTTTCGCTGAACCCGGTTATGACCATTGGCGATCAAATTATTGAAGCGTACCGGCTGCACAACTCCACCAGCAAATCCAAAGCCTATGCAAAATCCATTGAGATGCTCGAAGCGGTTTCCATTAGGGGGCCGGAACGGGTAATGCGTGCCTACCCCCATGAAATGTCAGGTGGGATGGGGCAGCGGATCATGATCGCGATGATGCTGATCCCCAACCCGCAAATACTGATTGCCGATGAACCGACTTCGGCTTTGGATGTTTCGGTGCAACGGCAGGTTCTTTCGATCATGGACAAACTGGTCACTGATCGCGGAATGGGGCTGATATTCATCAGCCACGACCTGAACCTTGTGGCTGATTTTTGTGACCGGGTTCTGATTATGTATGCAGGGCGCATTGTTGAGGTGTGTGATGCCGACAAGCTACACGAAGCAACACACCCATATACCCGTGGATTGCTGAATTCTCTGCCTCGTCTGGATGCGCCCATTGATCGGTTGGAAGTTTTGAAACGTGATCCCGCATGGTCACAGACCCCAAGCGTGAGTGGCCGCATATGACGATGTTATCAGTTGAAAACCTGAACGTCTGGTTCGGTGAAGGGTGCGACCGGGTGGATGCAGTTATTGGTGCGACATTCGCGGTTGAACCAGGTGACAGTTTTGGTCTGGTAGGTGAAAGCGGGTCAGGAAAATCAACAATTTTGCGCGCGGTTCTTGGGTTGGTCCCGGACTGGAGCGGCAAAATAACGGTGGCTGATAAGGTGTTGGGGAAAACCCGCGAAAAATCATTCTACAAAACTGTGCAGATGGTATTTCAGGATCCTTACGCATCGTTGCATCCGCGTCATTCTGTGGATCAGGTTCTGGGTGAGACCCTGTATTTGCACGGGTTCAGGGATATTGATACGCGGGTCGTAAAACTGCTTGATGATGTGGGGTTGGGGGGTAAGTTTCGGTTTCGCTATCCGCATCAGTTATCTGGTGGGCAGCGTCAGCGCGTCGCGATTGCGCGAGCATTGGCCGCAGAGCCCGAGATACTGTTGCTGGATGAACCGACTTCGGCGCTGGATGTATCAGTGCAGGCCGAAATATTGAACCTGCTTGCGGATCTGCGCACAGAACACGGCCTGACATATGTCATGGTATCGCATGACTTGTCGGTGGTAGGCCATATGTGCGACCGGCTTGCCGTGATGAAGGACGGCGAGATTGTCGAGGTAATGAATGTAGATGCCTTGCGCCAGTCCAAGGCCAAGCATCCCTATTCCCAGGATTTACTGCGCGCTTCGGTTTAAGGTTGTTTAAAGAATATCGCGGATACGCCGAAGTGCTTCGCGGATATTTTCTGCGCTGTTGGCATAAGAAAACCGCAAATATCCTTCGCCCCATTTACCAAAGCTGGTACCAGCGATTGTCGCAACTCCCGCTTCGTTCAGAAATTTGTCCTGCGCCTCGCGGGAGCTTAAGCCTGTACCTTCAATATTTGGGTAGGCGTAGAATGCACCTGCCGCATCGGTGCAACGAAAACCGGGTAACTGATTTAGTTCTGGCACGATGATCTGCCTGCGTTCATCAAAAGCGGAAACCATGCTGCGCACCGCGTCCTGTGATCCAGTAAGTGCGGCCAGTCCGGCATATTGTGCAGCCGCATTGACGCAGGAATGATCGTTGATGCAAAGCCTTGTCACCTGATCCACCAACTGATCTGGCCAGATCGCGTAACCCAAGCGCCAACCGGTCATCGCATAGGTTTTTGACCAGCCATCCAGCATGATCAAACGGTCGCGGATTTCCGGGTATTGCAACAGGCTGACATGTTCGCGCCCATCATAAAGCATCTGGCTGTAAATTTCATCCGACAACAGTGCCACATGTGGGTGATCAGCTAATCCAGCTACCAGTTTGTCTATTTCAACCTTTGGGCTAACACCCCCGGTAGGGTTGGCTGGGCTGTTGATGATAATCAAGCGGGTGGCCGGGGTAATCTGGGCAAGCAATGCATCAGCATCAAAGGCAAGATCGTTTTCTTCGGCCAACGCAATCGGTATTGGCGTAGCACCACTGTAATTGATCACCGATTCATAGATAGGAAAGCCCGGATTGGGGTACATGATTTCGGTTCCTGCCTCACCAAACATCAATATGGCGAAAAACATTGTTGGTTTGCCGCCAGGAACAACGACCACATTGTCCGGGTTGACCTCGACCTGGTGACGTTTGTTCAGATCTGCTGCGACAGCCTCTCGCAATACTGGTAAGCCATTGGCCGGAGTATACCCATGATGACCATCACGAAGGGCTTTTATACCGGCTTCAACAATATGTTCAGGTGTTCGAAAATCCGGCTGCCCGATCCCGAGGTTGATAATGTCTTTACCTGTCGCGGCTAATGCCTGCGCGCGGGCAAGAACTTCAAAAGCGCTTTCAGTTCCAAGGCGGGAAAGGGAAGTTGCAGTTTTTATCATCGGATAACTTTCGAACAGACAGAATAGGCATTTCAAAATTGATTTTATTGGTAGCGCAGCATTGATCAGGGGTCTATGGCTGTCACGTTGGATCCATTCACAAAAAAACCGCCTGAAACAAGGCGGTTCGTGTGTTTATCTTTGTGTTAATCCCCTGGGATCAACCGCCCCAGATGCGAATTGGTCCGCAATCCATGTGGACGAAATTTGATCGCGAATATTTGCCAACGCCACCCGCTGAACAGGCAGCCGCTGCTTTGGCCATTTGCGGAACTGATCGGGATTTCAGGCGAAGGTCAGCCGCTTGTCCCTTCATATGCAGGGAATTTTTTGCAACTGAGCGCGAGCGTGATCGCAGCATCGCATTGGTTTGCGGGGATCGGTACCCAGACAACATCATGTAGGGTTCATTTACATCCATCAAAGCGTGGGACGCTGCCAGGATGTCAATGGTGCGTGCGTCAATCGAAACTGACTGGTCAGTGCGCCAGTCACGCATAAAATAGTTTATTTCTGTCAAAGCATCTTTGATGTAGTCGCCTTCGATCCAGTAAATTGTATCAAGGCTTTCACCGGTGCGACCAGAATACATTTTTACCCGGCGAATATCACCAGCACCACGTAAAAATCCGAAAGCGTTGGAATAAGTTGGGGCTGCAACCAAAGCTGACGCTGCAAATGCACCAAGCAACGACCGCCGATTAATACCGTTCGAATTGGAATAACTCATGTGTTCGTGCGTGTCCCGTCGCTTAGCCACCTGTGCAAAAGTAAGCGGCCCACTGCTACATCCCCAGATGTAAGATATTGATGCCACATGTTGTTTTGTGGATAAAGGCCCGAAATGTCGCAGATTGTTTAGTAAGCTGATTTCGGCGGGTTTTTGCTGATAAATGTTGGTTTTCAGTAAAAGCAGGGCCGGTGCATCACGGTGACACATTTTGCACATTGCGAAAACGTGATCGACGTCATACTGCAATTGTTTACCCGCATGGGGTATATTTCATGCGGGGTGCATTTTTGTTATTTGAGGTTTCTAATGTTGATTTCCCATCTGCTCGCAAGAAGAATTTCTTTTAAAGCGCTGATATTATATGTTTTAATCGTTGTTCCTGTCTATTCAACGCCAGCGTTTGCACAAGTTACTGCCTACATGCAGGCGGTTGCGGAAGCTTCGGCAAAGGACAGTGCACTGTCTGGTTTTTACAAAGCTAACGGATATAAACCGATCTGGACTGGAAAGACCGGTAAACACAAATCTCGCAGATCGGCTTTGTTAAAGGCATTGGGTAGTGCGGGCAATCATGGCCTGCCAGTCAAAGCCTATGACACAGAATTTCTAAAAGCCAATCTGCGCTCTGTTAAATCTGAACGTGATCTTGGCCGTATCGAAGTGGAACTAAGCCGGCTGTTTTTGCAATATGCACGTGATATGCAAACCGGCGTTTTGACCCCAAGCCGAGTGGATCAGGGTATCGTGCGCAAAGTTCCCCTTCGCAATCGTATGGAAACTTTGATTAATTTTTCAAAATCATCACCTGCTGCCTACCTCAAGTCGCTTGCGCCTAAATCCCAGGAATATACGCGGTTGATGAAGGAAAAGATCAAAATGGAACGGCTTTTGGCCAAGGGGGGCTGGGGGGCAACCGTTCCGGGTAAAAAGCTGAAGCCCGGGCAAAGTGGTGCCGCGGTAATAGCTCTTCGCAACCGTATGATAGCAATGGAATACATGCGTCGCAGCGCTAGCAAAACTTATGACACCAACCTGCAAAAAGCTGTTCAGCAGTTTCAACTTTCCCATGGGCTAAGCCCGGATGGCGTGGCCGGTGCGGGTACGCTGGCTGAGATAAATAAATCTGTTGAAACACGGCTTAGTCAAATTCTTGTGGCGATGGAACGTGAGCGTTGGGTGAACATGCCACGCGGCAAGCGCCATATCTGGGTAAACCTGACCGATTTTTCGGCCAAGATCATCGACAACGGCAAGGTTACTTTTGAAACCCGTTCTGTGGTTGGGGCAAACAAGCATGATCGTCGAAGCCCCGAATTTTCGGACACGATGGAACATATGGTTATCAATCCTACGTGGAATGTGCCACGTTCTATTGCGATCAAAGAATACCTGCCCATGATGCAGGAAAATCCCGAAGCAGCGGGTCATTTGCGTATGATCGATGAATCGGGGCGCGTTGTTAATCGGGCGGAACTGGATTTCACTGAATATGATGAATTCAATTTCCCATTTGATCTGAAACAACCACCTTCACGCCGAAATGCGCTTGGGTTGGTGAAGTTCATGTTTCCGAACAAACACAATATCTATTTGCACGATACACCTGCCAAAAACCTGTTTTCGCGTGAATCCCGCGCGTTCAGCCACGGGTGCATCCGGTTGAATGATCCGTTTGATTTTGCCTATGCGTTGTTGAAAAAACAAATGAACAATCCTGAGCCATTTTTTCAGGCCAAGCTGGCGACCCACAAGGAAAGTGTTGTTCCGCTTGAAAAACCGGTTCCTGTACATCTGGTGTACCGCACTGCTTTCACAAGCGCGAAAGGCAACATGAATTACCGTCGGGATATTTACGGACGAGATGCCAGAATATTCAAGGCTCTGCAAAAAGCCGGGGTGGTACTCCGGGCGGTTCGCAGCTAGGCTTTTGGCAACACAAATGGGGTAGCCGTGATACGGGGGCAAATGATCCGCTATACTCTGAAAGAAATTGCAACGGCGCTAAAGGCAGAAGCTTTTGGCGCCGTTGCTATGTTGGTTGAACGCGCTGCTGAGCCTGCCAGTGCCGGACCAAAGGACTTGGCGATCGCAATGGATCCCAAATATGCGAATGACATCGCATCAGGGCGCGCAGAGGTTGCGATTTTGTGGAAAGGTGCCGACTGGAAAGGTATGGGCCTGAAAGGTGCAATACTGGTGCCACGTGCCCGCGTTGCAATGGCCGGGTTGACAGAAATATTTTCACGCCCCCCAAATATTCCCCAAGGAATACACCCAAGTGCCGTTGTGGACACAAGTTCCCGAATAGGAACAGGCGCTTGCATCGCACCGCTTGTGGTTGTTGGAGCGGACGCAATTATAGGAAAGAACGCCGTTATTGGCAGTCATGTCAGCATTGGTGCGGGTGCGATCATAGGTGATAATGCGTTGATCCATAGTGGTGTACGCATTCAGGAAAACGTCACGATTGGCGATAATTTTATCGCCCAACCCGGCGCTACGATCGGTGGTGATGGCTTTTCTTTCGTAACTGCGGAGAAATCGGGGGTGGAAACGGCTCGCGAAACTCTTGGTAATCAGGGGGATGCCAAACCACAAAGCTGGATCCGCATTCATTCACTTGGCGGTGTCAGGATCGGCGATGATGTGGAAGTAGGTGCAAACACCACCATAGATCAGGGAACCATCAGACCAACTAGTATCGGCAATGGAACGAAGATCGATAATCAGGTTCAGGTAGGGCACAATGTAATTGTTGGTCGCGATTGCCTGCTTTGCGGTCAGGTCGGCATCGCAGGTTCGACCAGGATCGGCAATAATGTGGTGCTTGGCGGGCAGGTTGGTGTTGTGGACAATATCATCATCGGTGATGGCGTCGTTGCTGGCGGCGGGACGACGATTTTGTCCAACGCACCACCGGGGCAGGTTATGATGGGGTATCCAGCTATGAAGATGGAAACCAGCATTGAAAGCTACAAAGCCTTGCGTCGTTTACCACGCTTGATTCGTGAAGTTAGGGATCTGCAGAAACTGGTTTCAAAAACCCGCCAAAATGACTAAGTGACCATCATCAGCAGTGCGAGGATCGTCATGCCGGACTCGGTTCAGGAAAAAGTCATAGACATAATTGCCAGGCAAGCGGTTCTGGATCGGTCTGACGTTTCATTGAATCAGACGCTCGAAGACCTTGGTATCGACAGCCTGGCACTTGTAGAGTCGATCTTTTCGATCGAAGAGGCATTTGATATAGAAGTCCCGTTCAACGCCAATAACCCCGCAGAAAGTGATTTTGACATTTCTTCTGTGGCGTCCATTGTGAAGGCGGTAAAGAAACTGCTTTCCGAGCAGGGCGGATGAACCGAGTCGTCATTACCGGTGCCGGTACCATCAATGCCCTTGGTCATTCTGTTCCTGCAACAATGGAAGCTATGCGTGATGGGCGCTGCGGTATAGGCGAACTGAAAATTCGGGATGTCGAACGTTTATCTGTCAGAATTGGTGGGCAGGTGCGCGAATACGAAGCAGAAATACATTTCAACAGGCAGCAAATTTCGCTGTTTGATCGGTTTACACAGTTCACAATGTTGGCCACGAAAGAGGCGATTGGACAATCTGGCCTGAAATTCGCCGGCGAACTTGCGGTTCGTTCAGGTGTCGTTCTGGGAACTGCGGGTGGTGGTGTAAACACCTGGGACGAAAACTACAGATCAGTCTACGAAGATGGCAAGAACCGCGTTCACCCTTTTGTTGTTCCAAAATTAATGAACAACGCCGCTGCCAGTCATGTGTCGATGGAATATAACCTGAAGGGTCCATCGTTTACCGTCGCTACTGCGTGCGCTTCATCCAATCATGCTATGGGGCAGGCGTTCAATCTGGTTCGCTCAGGCGTGGCACCGGTAATGGTAACTGGTGGATCGGAATCCATGTTGTGTTTTGGTGGTGTAAAAGCCTGGGAAGGGTTGCGGGTTATGTCAAAAGACGCCTGTCGCCCCTTTTCCGCCAATCGAAATGGAATGGTGCAAGGTGAAGGTGCGGCAATATTTGTGTTTGAAGACTATTCTCATGCAAAAGCGCGAGGTGCTGATATCCTGGCGGAAGTTGTCGGATTTGCAATGTCTTCGGATGCGGCAGATATTGTAATGCCGTCCAAACAAGGTGCAGCACGATCCATATCCGGGGCAATGACCGATGCCGGATTAAATCCGACTGATGTGGGATATATCAATGCACATGGGACCGGCACCGCTGCCAATGATAAGACGGAATGTGCCGCGGTTGCTGATGTTTTTGGTCATCACGCGGACAAACTGATGATTTCGTCAACGAAATCGATGCATGGACATCTGATAGGTGGCACCGGTGCTGTCGAACTGCTGGCCTGTATCATGGCGTTACGTGATGGGGTGATTGCACCGACCATTGGCTATCAGGAACCAGATCCAGAATGCGCGCTGGACGTTGTACCAAATGAAGCGCGGGACGCAAAAGTAACGGCCGTTTTATCGAACGCTTTTGCATTCGGAGGCATGAACGCCGTTATTGCGCTTCGCAAGATATGAAAACGCCGCCGGAATTCGGCGGCGCTTACCAGACGACACTGATTTGTTCTATTCGCTGCGCGGTGTCAGCGCCACAATTTCATCAAATGCGGTCGTAAATCCTGACAATGAAATTGTCAGCGGAACTTTAACATCTGGTGCGCCAACCGGAACGATGGTCATGGTTCCGGATGCGCCGCGTTTAAACGTTGCGATATCAGCAGCCGAAAATCCTACACGAGCATAACAACCACCTGCGGAACACCAGGTAAACGGATAGCGGCGGGCCTGACCATTGTCGACGGAGATCGTTAATTGTTGGGTCAGCAACGTTTCCAGTGGAACTGCGATTGTGGCACCGGCAACAGCTTCTTGTCCGGGAGGTAAAGCAAACATACTGAATTCAGATACCGAATTTCCGTTGCTATCTTTTAATAACTGATAAAGCTGGCAAGGGTCGTTGCCATCTTTGGTCCGGACACAGCGGATTTCCCAGTCACCATGTGTTGACGCTGTATAACTCTGACCGATTTGATTTTCAGGTGTAACTTCCTGGCCCAGATTCAGGCCCAGTTCACCGGACCCACTGCTTTGGGTTTCTTCGGTTACGGCCGGTTCATCTGTCGCAGTTCCAGTTTCTTGCGCAATCGTCGGGTTGGATGCAAGCAGCGCAACAATTGTCAGGACCGACAAGGATTTGATTGGGTTGGACATTTGTATTCCATTTGGTTGACTGAATATGATGAGCAGCGAATACCATGACATTGTGCCAGTGTCAGGGCTGAATCATGCACATTGTATTGATATGAACTTTTTTGCCTAGGATAAGCTTGAGGCTAATAATAGAAAAAGGGACCCGCAGGTCCCTTTTCGTTGTCAACTCTCCCTGTCGGACTGGCCGACTTATTTGTGCAGATTGTTACGTTTCTTTTCAGCAACCGTCAACAGTTAACATTCTTGTTTACACGCCATTTTCCTTGCCTGACGGGCCCCAAAGTGTGTCTAATCCGAAGCCAAATTTCTAGTGCAGAAACCAGTCTGGTGTTCTGGGGGGTGATGAATGCTGGCAGGTGCGTCCAAATCTAGTATTGTAGCGCGAACGACAATCGGACCTGAGGAGAATGCCCTGTGAGTGAACGGATTTTTGTAGGCGGTGGTGGCGAGGACTATGGGGTTTCACAGGGGTTGTTACTGAAATATGCCAATCGACATGGGCTTGTTGCCGGCGCCACTGGAACAGGCAAAACCGTTACGTTGCAAATTCTTGCAGAAGGTTTTTCCAACGCAGGTGTCCCGGTGTTTTTGTCGGATGTAAAAGGCGATCTGTCGGGGCTGGCCGTACCCGGATCCGAGAACTTTAAATTGCACGAAGCGTTTACGAAACGCGCTGGTACGATTGGGTTTAGCGATTATTCCTACGACGCGTTTCCGGTTACGTTTTGGGATTTGTTTGGTCAGGCTGGGCATCCGGTTCGAACAACCGTTGCTGAAATGGGGCCGCTTCTTTTGTCGCGATTGTTGGACCTGACCCAAGCTCAGGAAGGTGTGCTGAACATTGCATTCAGGGTGTCTGATCAGGAAGGCATGGCGCTGCTGGATCTAAAGGACTTGCAATCGCTGCTGGTCTGGGTTGGGCAAAGTTCCAAAGAATTATCACTGCGCTATGGCAATGTATCTGTTGCGTCAGTTGGTGCAATTCAAAGGGCGTTGCTGGTGCTTGAAAACCAGGGTGGCAACAAACTGTTCGGCGAACCGGCATTGGAACTTTCCGACATCATGCGCACAGATGTTGATGGGCGCGGAAGAATTAACATTCTGGCGTCCGATAAACTCATGTCATCGCCGCGGCTTTATGCAACATTCTTACTGTGGTTGTTGTCTGAATTGTTTGAAGAGTTGCCGGAAGTCGGTGATCCGGACAAACCCAAGCTGGTATTCTTTTTTGACGAAGCACATCTGCTTTTTGATGACGCGCCAAAAGCGCTGGTGAACAAAGTAGAACAGGTTGCCCGCCTAATCCGATCCAAAGGGGTAGGGGTATATTTTGTTACTCAGAATCCGGCGGATGTACCCGAAGATATTCTTGGTCAACTTGGTAACCGGGTTCAGCATGCGTTGCGCGCCTTTACGGCCAAAGATCAAAAAGAACTGCGTCAGGCTGCTGATACATACCGTGACAACCCGAGGTTTTCGACAGAACAGGCGATCCGCGAAGTAGGGGTTGGTGAAGCGGTTACATCGATGCTGGAAAAGAAGGGCATACCAGGTGTGGTGGAACGTACATTGATCCGGCCACCTTCGTCGCAGCTTGGGCCGATCACGGATCAACAACGTAAAGACGTTATCAACAATTCACCGATTGCCGGAAAATATGAAACACTTGTTGATCGCGTTTCTGCGTATGA
>Ga0209344_10001621_pt1 | contig 28475 bp, 27 predicted proteins | sample Cruoilmetagenom6_FD_187293 | JGI IMG/M metagenome (GOLD analysis project Ga0209344, IMG submission 187293) | Oil polluted marine microbial communities from Coal Oil Point, Santa Barbara, California, USA - Santa Barbara Oil Seep Sample 6 (SPAdes)... | ecosystem: Environmental > Aquatic > Marine... | reverse complement strand
CTAGCGCAGTCACCTTTCCATTCATCACCAGGATACCAACCTCCGTTGGTGTTACCAGATTCACCATTAAGGAATTCACCATTGTTTTTGTCTGTAAATCGTAAGCTTCCGCGTTGACCGTTTCTTTGAACGTCAGTGGGTCTTAACATTTGAGCATCAGAGCCAGGTCCATAAGTCCCTAAATTTGGGTTTCCTAAAGATTTAGGATACACATGTTCTCTATTCCAATCTCCAACACCACCTCCGTTATTATACTTTCCTCTTGTTCTGTCAGTTGTTATGTCACCATCAGTATCATTATAACCGTAAAGTAAAATGACATTGTTAGAATTGTTAGGATCTACATCCGTAATTCTAGACGCATCCCAAATATCGCTATAACTTAAATAATATATGTGATTATCTGTGGTAACGTCGATTAAATCATTTTTTAAGGCTATACCTGTAGCCGAAAAATCAACGCTATTGTAATAAGATTCTAATTCGGTCGGAGGAACTAATTGTGCAAATGCAATTGAAGTTGCAAATACTAATAATAGTGTGTATATATGTTTCATTAATTATAGGTTTTTTAATAGAGACAAGTGAAATCTGTAGAAAGAAGATTTATGTATTTAGTCTTCTGCAAAGGTAAAAATTTTTATAGATTATATGTTTTTTTAACATCTCCATAGAAAGCCTTTCTTTAAGTTTTGATAATGTCTGTTTTAAACAAAAAAAGCAGCTAAAGAAGCTGCTTTTTATATTAAAAGTTTGTGTTTTATTGCTTAACAAGTTTTTTTGTTACTGTAGAGTTCCCTTGTGTGATTTTTACAATATAAATCCCCGTTTTTAAATCTTGAAGATTTAAATGGCTTGTTTTAGATATATTCTTTTTAAAAACGCGTTTTCCAAGAATATCATAGATTTCGATGTCTGTATCTGTATTAGATTTTAAATCTACAGTTAAACTATTTTTAATTGGGTTAGGATGTATCTTAACCTTTGTTGTATTAAATTCATCTGTACTTAATTCTGTGTAACAGGTGTAAGTTAAATCGTCAAATATAACTCTATTGTCAGATGCACTATTATCATTGATTACAATAGAAACACTATTTTCTATATTAATATTAGGAATTGTAATGGTTTGTTCAGTACCACTGTATGCAATTGTACCTACGAATGTTCCGTTTACATTAAAATTAAATGTGCCATCAGAACCACTAAAGACACGTTTTGTTGTTACAGTAAGCGCACCAATTCCACCAGAGGTTGTCGGTAATGTTAATACACCATCTTTAATAGTAATAGCAGGAGTCATATTAATTTCTTGATCTGTTCTAGCATCTGTAGCAGTCCAGGTTCCACCTTCATCACCTATCCAGCTAACTGTAGAATAAGATCCAATAGAGGTATCTAAATTCTCGAAAGTTTCAGTTAAACAATCTGATCCGCCAATAGTACCATTGTCTGTTGTAGTTTCACAATCTTGATTACTAAATCCAGATTCGTTATTAGCAGCATCTTTAGCTTTAACTGTAAAACAATAATTAGTTGCAGCAATTAAACCCGTTGCTACTGCTGTGGTATTACCAGAGCTAAAGGCAAACGTTCCGTCAATATAGATATCATACGATATAACTCCAATATTATCGCTAGAAGCTGTCCAAGATAAAGTAATAGTATTGTCTGTAGGATTAGAGGCTATTAAATTAGTAGGGTTTGTTGGAGCTTCAGTATCTGGAGTTGGGTTCCATATCATGTCGGCGTATTCTGGATGATCTACAAAAGGGTTTGCATTGCCTTGAAAATCATAAGCCGCATTGTTTCTATCACGTTCTCTTTGGTCTACAGGGTCTACATTGTTGTGCCAATCGAGTAAAACCTCAATTGCCCATGGATAAAACACTTGGTCATTAGAGCCGTTAAACATGTCAAAACTTGTATAACCATCAACAGTATTTTCATAACGTGTAGCAAAGTAAAGTAAGGCTCTAGCGATATCTCCTTTAAACTCATCGATAGGTTCAAAAACTATACCTGAATAACCAGGCATTGCACTTGTACCTCTTTTAGAACCATTTTGAGATGTAAGGTTTGCAGATCCTACATTTCCAAAAGGATAAGAGCTTCTATAGTTATTAACTCTACAATCTGTTGGAATAACGTGATGGATATCACTTTGCATAGGGTAATTACTATTAAAAGAGGATTGTGGTACTAAGTGCTCTCTGTTATAACAATCTCCTTCTGAATTTTGATTACCACCTTCATCAACATTATGTGTAAAATTGTATGGATCTGCACCTGTTGGATTTTCAGAATAGAAATCTAGAACCGTTCCGTCATTTTCATAAATGTTTCCAGAAGATACAGGAACATCAGAGTGTGTGTCTACATAGCCATTAGAACCAGAAACACCAGAACCGTCATAAAGTTGGTCGTATGTTCTAGCTGTGTGACCGTTAGATATAATACTTTTTAGCTGTGTTTTTAATTCGAAACCCGATAAGCCATTAGCACTATCGTAGTAATTAGATGGTATTTGAGCAAAACTAAAGCTTAAAGTAAATAATGCTATAATTATAGTGTAAATATGTTTCATGCTTAATATTACTTTTTAAAATTGGGGTTATTTTTTTTCTAAAAGTGCCATATAAAATCCATCAAAACCAGATTTGTATGCTAAAACTTTTTTGTCTTTAATAAACGTAAATTCTTTGCCTGCATCTGTTGTTAAAAATGTCTCAACTTGTTTTTGATTTTCTGAAGGTAAAACAGAACAGGTTGCATAGACCATCTTTCCGCCAGGTTTTACCATTTTAGAGTATTGTTCTAAAACGTCTTGTTGTGTTTGTTTGATATTTTCTATAAACTCAGGTTCTAATTTCCATTTGGCATCTGGATTTCGTCTTAACACGCCTAAACCAGAACAAGGAGCATCTATTAATAAGCGATCTGCTTTACCATGTAATTTTTTAATAGGCTTTGTAGAATCGATAACTTTCATTTCAATATTATGAACTCCATTTCTACGTGCTCTAATTTTAAGTTTTTTCAATTTACTTTCGTAAATATCCATAGCAATAAGTTGACCTTTATTTTCCATTAAAGACGCTAAATGTAAAGTTTTTCCGCCAGCACCAGCACAAACATCTACCACCTTCATACCAGGCTTTACGTCTAAATAATCGGCTACTAATTGTGAAGAAGCATCCTGAACTTCAAACCAGCCATTTTTAAAAGCTTCAGTTTTAAATACATTAGCACGTTCAACTAATTTTAAAGCCGAAGGATGCTGAGGTAAAAACTCGGTTTCAATATCTTCTGATTGTAATTTAAGTTGTAAATCTTTTTTAGTTGTTTTTAATGTATTTACTCTAAGAATAACATCTGCTTGTTCATTTTGTTTCGCAATTTCCTTGGTCCACTCAGCTTCACCTAATTCCTTTACTCCTAATTCATCTATCCAATCAGGAATAGATTCTTTATATTTTCTAATTTTAGAAAGCTCATCAAAACGGCCTTTTATTTTTCGAGTTGGAGTATCTGTAAAGTATTTCCAATCTGGTAATTTAATGCCTTTTAATGTTGCCCAAACAGCAAACATTCTCCACAAATTATCTCTGTGGTATGGTGCTTTTACATTTGCTATTTCGGCATAAAGTCTTTGGTAACGTACAATGGTATAAACGGTTTCTGCAACAAAACCTCTATCTCTGCTTCCCCAACGTTTATCGCGTTTTAGTAATTGTTGTATCACTTTATCTGCATATTCACCTTCATTAAAAATAAGGTGTAATCCGTCAATTACGGCAAAGCATAAATTTCTGTGTAGTCTCATAAAAAAAGATTCAATTTTCTTCTCTTAATATGCAGTTTGGTTTGTCTGCAAAAAAGAACAAGCAAAGGTACGTTAAAAGTTTAAAAGTATGAGGCTTTGTTTAAAAGTGTTATTTTTAAAAAAAAAATAATTAGAAAGAGCGCAAGTTTTTGTTAGAAATGGTATCTAAAGATAATTAAGCAATAAAATTTTTTGACAGAAACTGAATTTATAGAGCAATTAAAACAGAAAAGCACAATAGCTTACAGTAGGCTTGTGGACGATTTTCAACAAAAAGTCTTCGCGACCTGTATCTCTTTTGTGCCTAATAAAGAGGATGCAGAAGATATTGCTCAAGACGTTTTTGTAGAGGTCTATAATGCTATTGATAAGTTTAAGGGAGATTCAAAATTATCGACTTGGATTTATAGAATTACAACAAACAAGTGTTTAGAATTTATTAGAAAGAAAAACACCAAAAAACGTTTCGCTTTTTTACAGTCTATAACAGGAAATGCCATTCCAATGGATAAAACAGATTATTTTACTGAAATGAATCATCCTGGAATTTTATTAGAAAACAAAGAGCTAACTGCTACATTGTTTAAAGCAATTAGTCGTTTGCCAGAAAGCCAATCCGTGGTTTTTACACTGCATAAAATAGACGGTAAAAGTTACCAAGAAGTTGCAGAGATTACAAAGCGAAGTTTATCATCGGTTGAATCTGTTATGTTTAGAGCCAAAAAGAATTTAAAAGGATTATTAGAAAATTATTATAAAAATGAGCAGTAGCGCAAGTTTTTTTAAACTTTTGCATCTAAATATAAAATATGAAAATTAATGTTGATATGACTAAAAAAGTAAATGACACTTTCGATTCTATTGAAGCGATACAAGAAGTTAAAGTGTCTCCTTTTTTTAAGGAAAATGTGATGCATAAAATTCGTATGGCATCCGAAGATATTCAAGAAACAACCTACTCATGGTTTACACCAAAATTACAGTTAGCGACTTTGGTTTGTGTAGTTGTTTTAAATATGATGGCATTTAATAATTTAAAAGAAACTACTTACGATAAAAATGTGAGCAGTTTTGCAGAGTCTTATGGCTTATCTACAACTATTGAATCTACTTTATTAAAATAATCATGAAGAAGAATAACATATTATATATTTTAGTTGCTTTTCTAATTGTAGTTAATGGATTTTTTCTATTTAATTACATGAGTAAAAGTGATGGAAACACGTTAAATGAACCTAAAGGAAATAGAGATTTTATTGTAAAAGAATTGGGGTTTAATAAAGCGCAGTTAGCAGAGTTCAAGGCCAATAGTAAAGACCATCATAAAACGATGATGCGCTTATCAGACGAAATTAAAGATTTAAAAGATGAACTCTTTAGTAAATTGTCAGATGACTCTATTAATGAAGCAACAATTGATTCTATTTTATCTTTAATTAGCGAAAAAGAAAAGATAAAAGACAAAGAAGTTTTTTATCATTTTAAAATGATACAAGAGTTGTCTAATGATAAACAAAAAGAAAAGTTTAAAACAATAATAATGGATGCTTTACGTAAGGGCGAACAAGGACAGAGACCACCACGTCATGGAGAAGGTAAAGGACATAGACCACCGCCACGAAATTCGTAATTAAAAAACTACTAAAAGACCTTCAAGTATTGAGGGTCTTTTTTTGTTTTATTTCAGAAAAACGGTCGCTCGTTTAAATCTGTACGTAGGTCAATAACAGACAAACATTTAAGAGGTGAAATCCAAATGTTAGCTTTTAAATAACAAAACGAGTTCGAAGATGAGTAGTGCTTTTCTTTTTTCAAAAAAAGAGAGCATAAAGCACAAGTTTTTTTTAAATACGGCATCTAAACAATTATTGCGTTAATAATTTTAAACTAAACAAATGAAAAAAACAATTACTCAGTTAGTATGCATGTTACTATCAATAAATGCGTTTTCGCAGGATTTGTATGACATAAACACTATTCAAACTATAGAGATTCAATTTACTCAAAGCAATTGGGATGCGCTTTTAGATGCCGAAAAAGCAGGTGATAATAATTATACAGAAGCCACTTCTGTAACAATTAATGGAACCGTTTATAATCAGGTTGGTGTAAAATATAAGGGAAATAGCTCTTATAGTGCAAACCAAACAAAGAATCCATTTCATATTGAGCTAGATACTTATGTAGATCAAGACCACCAAGGTTATACAGATATAAAATTGGCAAATGTAATGTTTGACCCTTCTTTTGTAAGGGAAACGGTAGCTTATAATATTGTAAATCAATATATGGATGCACCTCAAGCCAACTATGCAAATGTGTATGTTAATGGGGATTTAATAGGTTTATACACCAATACAGAATCTGTTTCAAAGAAATTTGTGAATAAACATTTCAATTCTAATGACAATGCTTTTTTTAGTTGTAGTCCTCCAGATGGTGCAGGACCTCAGAGTAATAACTTACCAAACTTACAATATTTAGGAACTAATAGCTCAAGTTATGATGATGCTTATGAAATCAAATCAGATGACGACAATGATCCAACAGTTGCTGATGCTCATTGGAATGATTTAATAGAATTAACTCAAATTTTAAATAACGACATCACTAATATAGAATCTGTGTTAGACGTTGATATGGCTATTTGGATGCTAGCATTTGACAATGTTATGGTGAATTTAGACAGTTATATCGGTCAGTTTAAGCAAAATTATTATTTATATAAAGACAATAACGGACAGTTTAAGCCTGTGGTTTGGGATCTAAACATGTCTTTTGGAACTTTTGGTATGACAGGCGAAAGTGGAGGAGGTCCTGGTCCAGGTGGTCCAGGTGGAAATTTAAACTCAACGACACAAAAGGCACAGTTAGATCATTTATTGCACGATACAGATGCTAATTTCCCCTTAGTTTCTAAACTGTTGGCAGTACCTAAATATAAGAGAATGTATTTAGCACATTTTAAAACTATTTTAACCGAAAACATTAGTAATTCAAACTACTTAACTTTAGCTAATGATTATCAAGCTATAATCTCTGCAGCAGTAATGGCAGATACAAATAAGTTCTATACCGATGCTCAGTTTACTGGTAATATAAATACAGATTATAGTGTAGATATGAATACAGCTTCTGGACTTACAAATTTAATGAATGCTAGAAGTGCATACTTATTGGCACAATCAGATTTTACAAATACACAACCCACTATAGTTAACTTAGGATCTTCGGTAACTACACCTACAATTGGAGATGTAATTACAATTACAGCAAATGTTACAGATACAAATGATGTGTTTTTAGGATATAGAACAGATGAAACACTCCCATTTACAAAAGTTGAAATGTTTGACGATGGCGCACATAACGATGGTGTTTCAGGAGATGGTGTTTATGGTACAGATATTACAATAGATGAAGCTTACATGCAATATTACATCTATGCAGAAAATAATAATATAGGTGTCTTTTCTCCAGCAAGAGCAGAATATGAATTTTATACAGTAGATGCTACTTACCCGACCTTAAATGTAGGTGATTTGGTAATCAACGAAATCGTAGCTTCAAACGATACAGGTGAAACTGATGATGCGGGCGAATATGAAGATTGGGTAGAGCTATACAATACCACAAACACGACATTAAGTTTGGATAACCTATATTTATCTGATGATGCAGAGGATCCTTTAGTTTATCAATTTCCAACAGGAACAACTTTAGCAGCAGACAGTTATTTAATTGTTTGGTGCGATAAGGATACCGAACAAGGAGAGTTTCATGCCGATTTTAAATTCTCTTCAGGTGGTGAAACGGCTATATTGTCGTATGCAGATGGCACTGTTTTACAAAATATAACCTTTGGAGAACAAACTACAGATATGGCTTATGCTAGAAATCCAAACGGAACAGGTGATTTTGTGATTCAAGCACCAACATTTGGAATGAATAATGAATCTCTTTCGGTTGACGAGGTTACATTTAATAATCACTTAAGATATTTTCCAAATCCAACAAAAGATTATATAACTATAGAGAATTCAAATTTTTCAATTGAGTCGGTTGAGGTATATAACCTACAAGGTCAGCAATTGCATAAAAATGAATACACAAACAGAAATTCAATCACTTTAGATTTTACATCCTTTTCTAAGGGACTATATATGGTGGTGGTTAATAAAACATCAATTTTAAAAATCGCAAAAAAATAACAGCTTATAGGATTTGTAATTCACATCTATTTAAATTGTTTTAAAAACAGAAAAGCTCAAGAAATATAATGGTCTTGAGCTTTTGTCTTTAATAATGCTTACAATTAATAGATGAGTTTATGCTTTAATAATGACGGTTATAAGTTTTGTGTTTTTTTTAACAAGAATGCACACAAGTTAAAAAGGATAAGCACATCTAAACTTATATAACTTAAAATTTAAAAAAATGAAAAGCAACACATTTAAAACAGCAGTACTGGTCTTTGGAATTATGATTATTTCCAATATGTCTTATGGACAATCACAAGGAAGGCAAGAAAGAAAAGCACCACCAACATTTAGTGAGTTACTAAAAGAGATGGATAAAAACGAAGATGGTAAACTTTCAAAAGAAGAATTAAAAGGCCCATTAAAAGAAAATTTTTCTAAAGTAGATACAGATGAAGATGGATTTATTACAGAAGAAGAATTTAAAAAAGCACCAAAGCCAAAAAGAAAAGAGAGAAACAAGTAAATCTAAAAAATAGAAACAAGAATTTGAGTTAGTCCTAAGATTTTTGATTTTGATTGGTAGATAGTGGTTAAAGGCTTCGAGAGAAATTTCGGAGCTTTTTTCAAAAACAGACCCGATTAGCACAAGTTTTATTAGAATAACGCATCTAAAAATAAAATTTAAATCATAGAAAATGAAATATTTAAATAAAAGCATAGGTATTATGGCTTTATCTGTGTTGTTAATTTGTAATAGTTGTAAAGGAACTAGTGAACATAGTCATGATGGTTTAGGTGAGCACTCACATGCAACTGAAAGCGTAGCTAACGATTATTTTGGAGCTTACAGTTTAGAGGATGAAAATTATGGTACCAAAACAAAAGTAACACTTACAGCAAATCAACGTATTATGGTAACCAATGCATTACCAAATCATAAAACAGGCGCATTTCCAACAAAAGGAAATCCTAATACAATTTCTGCACAAAACAGAACCTATACCTTTCCTATAACCCCACAATATACAGGAAAAGCAGAATGGGTTAGAGAGCCAGGGGTAGCATTAAATGGAGTAAAGTTTGAACCAGGAACAGCAGAAGTTGTAGAGTGTGAAACAGGTGAGAATTATCGTGTTGAAGCTCTTCAAGATGTTATCGATTTAGGGTTGGATTTTAACCATGCACATGTACAACCAACAGGAGCTTACCATTACCATGGCACGCCAACGTCTGTTATCCAAAATTTTGATACAGGAGAAGATTTAGTTCATATTGGATTTGCACACGATGGCTTTCCAATGTATTACTCTAAAAGTGGTAAATATAAACCAAGTTATAAAGCCCTTGATGGAAATAGAGAAGGAGAAGAATGTACGTATGAAAATCCGCATCAATCTATGGATATTTCTGTTGGAGGTCATCACGACGGTACCTTTACTTCAGATTTTGAATATGTAGAAGGCTTTGGAGATTTGGACGAGTGTAACGGAATTACTATAAACGGACAATACATGTATCTAGTAACTAATGAGTTTCCTTATGTAAGTCGTTGTTTAATGGGAGAAGTTTCTCAATCAGAACGCCAAGGACCACCAAATAGAGATGGTAGAAACCAAGGTCAAAGACCAAGCGCAAAAGCTATTATAGCTAACAAAGACGGAAAACTATCTAAAAACGAAATAAAAGGACCATTAGTTAATGAATTCTCTACGGTAGATACTAACAACGATGGTTTTATCTCTCTTGAAGAATTAAAAAATGTAAACCAAGAAAAAAGACAACGTCCTTAAGCGGTTAGGAATTAATTTTTAAAACAAAGCGCAAGTTTTTTTAGATAAGCACATCTAAATAATAAACGGCCTAAAAAAATATCATACAAAACCACTAATAAAATTAAAATTATGAAAAATATATTCAAATTATTAGCCTTAATATTAATGCTTTTTGCTGTTACAATTGCTTGTTCTTCAGATGATAGTTCAACATCAACAGACGATGGTGGGGATGATGGAGAGGTAACAGAACTTCATGCAGCCTTTGCCGATTTTAATACAGATAATACAACAATAGCATTAAGTGGAAATAACGTAGTTATTCAAACTAATGGCTTGCCAGATCATAACTCTCCGTATTGGTCTAATACAACATCTAGAACAATAACAGGTCCTGAAGGTAATACTATGACTACGGTATCAAGTTCTAATCATCCGCTTTGGGTAGAGCCTACAATAACCTCTTATGGTCAAATGGCACCAGGAAATATTGATGATTTTAATGGGTCGTATACATTAACAGTTTCAGCAAGTCCTACTTTGGCCAGTAGCTCTACTGCAACAGGATTAGGCGCTATTGGTATTTCAGTTTCAGGAGCTGTAATCTATAATGATGAAGAAGGACCAAATATTCCTCTAGATAATGCCGTAGGATCTTTAGATTATACTGCAGCGCACACTGGGCCACAAAGCTACCATTATCATTTAGAACCAAAAGCATGGTCAAATAACGATGATGATTTAATAGGAATTATAGCAGATGGGTTTTTCTTATATGGAAGAAAATGTAACTCAACAGGAACATATCCTACAGATTTAGATGCTTCAGGCGGACATACAAGCACAACTCAGCATACAACAACTGCCGAGTATCATTATCATATTCAAAACGAATTATACTTAAACCAATACTATATTTTATTCCCAGGTGACTATCAAGGAACTCCAAGTAATATTCAATAAAAGCTGTATAATTTTCAGTTTAGTATTCTTTTTTAATTGTCAAAATGAAGGCCATAAAAATGAAGTACTAGCTATGGCTCAAGTTGATGAGATAAAGGAACTAAGTGTTGCTAAGTCGCAATTAATATTGAATCAAAATGTAGGGCTTGTTTATTATAAAGGCAAGCCTTTTACAGGGACTTCAGTTGTAAATTATCTTAATGGTAAAAAAGCTGAAATAATTAATTACACTAACGGAATAAGAGAAGGAGTTTATAAAAAATGGTTTGAAGATGGTTTATTGAGTTTTGAAGCCTATTATGTAAACGGTAAGTTAGATGGTGTCTCAAAATCATGGTGGTTTAATGGTAACCTTAGATCAGAGTCACATTATATAGATGGAGTAGCAAACGGTATTCAAAAACAGTGGTATGTTACGGGTGAAAAGTTTAAACAAATGACCATTGTTAATGGTAAGGAAGAAGGCATGCAAAAAGCATGGAGACGTAACGGGAAAATCTATAATAATTACGAGGCCAAAAATGGACGCATTTTCGGATTAAAACGTGCCAATTTGTGTTTCCAACTAGAAGAAGAAATTGTTCAAGATGAAAAAATATAGTATTTTATTTTTAGTATGTATACTGCTGAGTTGTAGGGAGGAAACTAAAGTAAAAACAAGTAGAGTCGCTACACTTCCTTATTATAGTGAAGCCAGTTTTACACCACATTGGCTGCATAAAGGAGATGAAGAATTAAAAAACTTTCATAAAATACCAAGCTTTAGTTTAGTAAACCAAGACGGGAAAAAAGTCACTGAGAAAACTTTTGAAGACAAAATTTATATCACAGATTTTTTCTTTACAACTTGTCCTGGTATTTGTCCAAAAATGACAGCAAATATGTCGGTTTTACAAGACGAATTTCTTAATGATGATGAGGTTTTACTATTGTCACATTCTGTAACACCAGAAACAGATTCTATCCAAGTTTTAAAAGATTATGCAGAAGCTAAAGATGTTGTAAGTGCCAAATGGCATTTAGTTACAGGCGAACGGAAAACTATTTATGACTTAGGTCGTAAATCTTATTTTGTTGAAGAAAATTTAGGTGAAGAAAAAACAGAGGATGACTTTTTGCATACTGAAAATTTTGTGCTAATAGATAAAGATAAACACATACGTGGAATTTATAATGGTTTAAATAAAACAGCTGTTCAACAATTAATAACAGATGTAAAAACCTTAAAAAACGAAAAATAAAAAGACCTTGATTTGATTGATTAAGATTGATTTGTTGAAAGGCTTTACGATTATATCGTAGAGCTTTTCTATTTTTAGGGAAAATTATTGAATATGAGATTTATATTGCTATTACTTTGCTTCGTTTTTTGTAATTCTTGTAAAGATGAATATATAAGACCGGAAGTTTTTTCTAAGGTCATTTTAGAACCAATAGTAGAAGATTCTACATTAAGTGTTAGAGCTATTGATTTTAATAATGAATACTTGTTATATGGAAGTTCCAATCATTTAGGAAAACATGCATTAAGTTCTGAGTTTAAGATTAACCTTAATGAGCTGAATGTAAATACTGGAAAAAATCACTTTAAGTATATACTTAATTATAATGAAAAGCCACTTCATTTTAGAGCAATTGAAGAAGTGAATGGAAACCTTTTTGCTGTCTCGATAGCTAATCCTGGACGATTGTATAAACTATCTAGAAAAGCGAAAAATCCTAAATTGATATATGAGGAAGAAGATGAAAAAGCCTTCTACGATGCCATGGACTTCTGGAACGATGATGAAGGTATTGCCATTGGTGATCCAACAGACGATTGTATGAGCATCATCATCACAAGAGATGGCGGAAATACATGGACAAAGCTATCTTGTGAGGATTTACCGAAGACTAAAGAAGGAGAAGCAGCTTTTGCTGCAAGTGACACCAATATTTCTATTGTAGGAGATCACACTTGGGTTGCTACAGGTGGCAAAGCAAGCAGAATATTATACTCACCAAACAAAGGGAGAACTTGGGAGGTATTTGAAACTCCTATTATTCAAGGTACAGCAACTACAGGAATATATTCTTTAGACTTTTACGATGAACAAAATGGATTCGCTATAGGTGGAGATTACACCAAGCCAAACGATACTTTAAACAATAAGATAAGAACTAGTGATGGAGGAAAAACATGGCAAGTTGTGGCTAATGGAAGAGGTCCAGGTTATAGGAGTTGTGTGCAATACATTCCAAACTCAGATGGAAAGGAACTCGTCGCTATTGGTTTTAAAGGTATTGATTATAGTAATGATGCTGGAGAATCTTGGACACATTTAAGTGATGAAGGCTTTTATACCATTCGGTTTTTAAATGATTCTGTGGCTTATGCAGCAGGAAAGGGAAGAATAAGCAAACTTAATTTTAGAGAATAAAAAAAAGGAAACTGAAACAGTTTCCTTTTTGTCTTTTTTATTAGCGATTGCCTTTTTCATTGGTATGGCGTTTTTTATATTCTTCAAACATTTTATGTTTAAAGGATCGCTCTGCCTGATACAATTTTATTATTTTTTTAGCAGGAAGAATTTCTAGCAATTCATTTAACATTTTAGAGTGTATGGCTACCTTTTGTTTTTCCATTTTTTCCATATCTAATAACAGGGATTTGGCTTCAGTTTCAGAAAGGTCTTCAAGCCTTTTTTCTTTTCGCCTTTCCATAGATTGCTCTCTAAGTTTGTCTTCTGCATCTTCATTAGCATTATATATTGGCCAAAATTTCTGTGCCTCAGCTTTAGTTAAGTCTAATTGCTCGGTAATATGAGCAATTTTTAGGGCTTTAATTTTTTCTCTATCTAGTTTTTGCGCAAATAAGCTGGCAGAAACAAATAATGTAAGAATGATTGTGTGTATTGTTTTCATAAACTTTTTTATTCAAAAATTAGGTCTTCTGGTTCTATGTTTTCGAAATATTGATTTAGTGTTTCTTCTGAAATGTTTATATCTATAAAATCGGTTTCTGAAATATCGCTAGTTTTAAACAAAGAGGCAAAATCATCATTGGTATATTCTTCATAATACAAATAATTTTCAATGAGTGCAGTGTCTATGTTTTCAAAAGAAATACGATCCTTATTAAATACTAAGCTAAAAAGTAATACAAAACTAGCAGCAATACCTGCAATGTAATAAAATGTATTTCTAGATTTTAATGTAATTACTGGTTTTTTAGTTGTTGTTTTAAGCTCTTCTAAAATTTTAGTTTCAACCGAATTAAAATAATCATTTGGAACAGTAAAGCCAGGAGTTTTAGAACCGCTAATTATTTCTTTTTCATTTAGACGTTCAAAAATTTGATTGTCTAAAGATTCAAAATAGTGATCTGGCGTTTTAAATCCCGAATCTTTAATGTTATGGATGCGTTCTTCTTTCATGTTTGCTGAACTTACTTCAGTATCTGTTTTCTTGAAACTGACGTTATATTCTGTATTCTATGTATTAAGACTTCAAATTTCTAAAATGGTTTAATCTGAAGTTAAAAATGCTTCAATCTTTTTAGCTGCTATATGATACGATGCTTTTAATGCTCCTTCACTAGTATCTAATATTTCAGCCATATCTTTATATTTTAAATCGTCAAAATACCTCATGTTAAATACCAACTGTTGCTTTTCAGGCAGCGTAGCTATAGCTTTTTGTAATTTTAGTTGAATGTCATCTCCTTCAAAATAAACATCTGCTGTCAAATTATTAATGGCCTTTTGTTGATGCTCTTCGTTTGTAATCTGTAGTCGCTTAGCATTTTTATTAATGAGCGTAATAGATTCATTAGTTGCAATTCTGTACATCCAAGAAAACAACATGCTGTCTCCCTTAAATTTATCAATACTACGATAGATTTTTATAAAAGTATTCTGCAGTGCATCATCAGCATCATTATGATTAATCACAATTTTTCTAATATGCCAATATAAACGTTCTTTATAAAGCTGCAATAACTCCCTAAAAGCAGCCTCTTTAGACTCTGGGTTTTGTAAACGTTTTATGAATTCTAATTCGTTAATCAAATGATTTACTTTAAATATTAGACGCGTTAAATTACTAAAAGTTTAATTGTAAATTAATAGTGAAAATTTAAGGAGTTTGCTTTTATTGATTATCAGTTTGTTATGTTTGGTATTTTCGATAAAAAGCATAAAAACACGATAAAATACGCTTTTTTCTTGTGTAGTATATTTATTTAGTATATGTTTGTCTTAGCTTAACCTATTTACCGTTATCAGTTCCCCAAATCTGGTAACAAAAGAAAAAGGATGCATTTAATTATGCATCCTTTTTTATGTATTAAAACGAAAGTTTTGTTTTACTCAAAGCTTTGCATATCAACAAGTTTTCTGTAAACACCATTTTTAGCAATCAGTTCTGCATGAGTGCCCTGTTCTGCGATCTCACCTTTTTGCATTACCACAATTTGATCTACATTTTGGATTGTAGATAAGCGGTGTGCAATAACAATAGAGGTTCTGTTTTTCATCATGTTTTCTAAAGCATCTTGAACTAAGCGTTCGCTTTCTGTATCTAAAGCTGAGGTGGCTTCATCTAAAATCATAATTGGTGGATTTTTTAGTACAGCTCTTGCAATACTTAAACGTTGTTTTTGTCCACCAGACAATTTGTTTCCTGAATCTCCAATATTAGTTTCTATGCCTTTAGGTAAGTCTTTAACAAACTCCCAAGCATTAGCAATTTTTAAAGCTTCTATTATTTCTTCATCTGTAGCATTTTCTTTGCCTAAAAGAATATTGTTTTTAATACTGTCATTAAATAAGATGGAATCTTGAGTTACTAATCCCATTAAATTTCTTAACGAGTGTTTTGTAATATCTTTTATATTGTCATCGTCTATTTGAATGCTGCCTTCATTTACATCGTAAAAGCGTGTCACTAAATTGGCAATAGTACTTTTCCCGCTTCCAGATTGCCCAACTAAGGCAACGCTTTTCCCTTTAGGAACTTGTAGCGTAAAGTTTTTGAGGACTAAATCGTCTTCGTATTTAAAAGAGATATTATTTAAATGTAGTGCTGAATTAAAATTGGTTTTAACTTTAGCATTGGGCTTATCTTCAAGTACAGAAGGCGTTTCAATAATTTCTAAAACACGGTCGGCCGCTGCATTACCTGCTTTTACTTTATAACTGGCCTTACTAATAGCTTTGGCAGGAGTTAAAATTTGGTATGCCAAGGCCATATAAGTTATAAAGGCACCTCCAGAAAGGCTATTCTCTATTAATACCATGCTGCCACCATACCATAGTAGTGCAGCTATTGTGGCAATACCTAAAAACTCACTTGCAGGCGATGCTAAATTTTGACGATTCAGTAATTTGTTCGAAAAATTATAAAAACGAGTTGTAGAGTCCTGAAATTTTTTATTAAAGTGTGCTTCTGAGTTAAAGCCTTTTATCACTTTTAGACCACTTAAGGTTTCTTCTAAGGTTGATAGAAATACTCCTTGTTCAGTTTGTACGCGACTAGATTTTTTCTTCAAACTTTTTCCTATTCTTGAAATAATTAATCCAGCTACGGGAATAAAAATAAATACAAAAATGGTTAGTTTTACTGAAATTGTAAACATGGTCACAATTGCAAAAATAATGGTAAGAGGTTCTTTTACTATAAGTTCTAATACGGCAAGTAGTGAATTTTTTACTTCATTAACATCACCAGAAATTCGGGCTATAATATCTCCTTTTTTCTTTTCAGAATAATAAGAAATAGGTAAGGTTAGTACTTTATTGTAAATAGAATCTCTCAAGTCTTTTAAAACTCCATTTCTAAGAAAAGTAATAAAAAATAAAGCGAGATAATTAAAAATATTTTTAAGTAAAAACAAACTAATGATTAGCATAATCATATACAGTAAGGTGCGTTGCGGACCTTCGCTATCGTTAGTTGTAGTTACAAAATAATTTAAATAATCTTCGGCATAAGGTTTAATCTCTCTAATGCCATTATAGACAGGCTTTACGTTTAACCTTTCGGTTTCACCAAATAAAACATTAATCATTGGCATTAAAGCCACCATAGCTAATGTGCTAAAAAGCGCATAGAGCACATTGAAGAAAATGTTGAGGTAACCAAATTTTTTATACGGAATTATAAACCGGGATAATTTTTTTATATAGTCCATTAATTACAAATTCATATCCTTGAGGATAGCATCAATTCTATCTTCCAATAACCGCTCCGTTGAAGCAAAGTCTGCCGTATTGTCAAGATCGGCATTTACGCTGATATAGAATTTTATTTTTGGTTCTGTTCCACTTGGTCTTAGTGCTATTTTACTACCATTTTCGGTATAGTAAATTAAAACATTAGATTTTGGAATGTCTATAGTCGTTTCTTCTAATGTTTGAAGGTTTTTAGAAATGGATAATTGATAGTCTTCAATTAAGACCACTTTTTCTCCATTGATTTCTTTTAAAGGATTTTCTCTAGCATCAATCATCATTTGTTTAATTTCTTGTGCGCCTTCAATACCTTTTTTAGTTAAGGCAACTAACCGTTCTTTAAAGAAACCGTGTTCTTTATATAAATCAATTAATTCTTGATACATTGTTTTTCCATTGGCTTTAGCTTGTGCAGCTATTTCGCAAGCCAAAAGAGTAGAGGTTACAGCATCTTTATCTCTAACGAAATCGCCAACCATAAACCCAAAACTTTCTTCTCCACCTCCAATAAAATCGAGTTCAGGAAAATCTTTAATCATTTTAGCAATCCATTTAAAGCCTGTAAGTCCAATTTTACATTCTACATTATATGCATTTGCTAAAACAGACATCATAGGTGTAGATACAATAGTAGAGGCAATAAATTGATTTCCATTAATTTTTCCTTCTTTTTTCCATTGTTTTAATAGAAAATTAGTCATTAAAACCATCGTTTGGTTTCCATTAAGAATCACCAATTCATTTTCTAAGTTTCTAACGACAACACCTAAACGGTCACAATCCGGATCTGTACCAATAACGATATCTCCATCTACTTTTTTAGCTAATTCCATAGCCATTTTTAAGGCTTCTGGCTCTTCAGGGTTAGGAGAAACAACTGTAGGGAAATCTCCATTTGGTATACGTTGTTCTTCAACAATGTTTACATTAGTGTATCCAGCACGTTTGAGCGTCTCAGGTATTGCTGTGATAGACGTTCCGTGTAAAGATGTAAATACAATATTTAAATCTTCTTTAGCTTTAGAAGATGTATTAAAACTACCATTACTCACTGAGGCATCAAAAAAAACGTTATCAATGTCTTTTCCTATAAATTGAATTAATTCAGAATTGGATTCAAACTTAATTTCAGAATAATCTAATCGGTTTATTTCTTTAATTACAGCAGCATCTTGAGGTGGCACTAATTGACCTCCATCTTGCCAATACACTTTGTAACCATTATATTCTGGTGGATTGTGTGATGCTGTTAATACAATTCCACAATGACAGTTTAAATGCTTTAAGGCGAATGATAACTCTGGAGTTGGTCTTAAGTCTTCAAATAAAAAGACTTTAATTCCATTTGCAGAAAAGACATCTGCGACCAACTTGCCAAAAGTATTGCTATTATGTCTGCAATCGTAAGCAATAGCGACTCTTAGTTCTTCATTAGGAAAGGACTCTTTTAAGTAATTACTTAGCCCTTGTGTATTTTTTCCTAAAGTATATTTGTTTATTCTGTTGGTGCCAAGTCCCATAATACCTCGCATACCACCAGTTCCAAATTCTAAATCTTTATAAAAACTCTCTTCTAAATCTTTTGGATTAGAAGCAATCATGTGTTTGATTTGTTTTTGAGATTCTTCATCAAAAGCTGGAGTTAACCAACTGTTTACACGTTCTAAAATTTCTGGCTTAATATGTATCATCTATAAATAAGTAAAATGGATTCAATAACAAAAATAAACAATTCGTAATTTGAAATGGACTTACAAGACTATAAATTCTAATCGCTAGGATAGATTCAAATTTTCTTTAATAAAATAACGTTGCTGTTGGCGGTTAGATCGTAAAGTAAGTTCGCCTAAAAAGCCAGCAATGAAGAATTGTACTCCAATTAACATGGTAGATAAAGCAATATAAAATTGGGGCCTGTCTGTAATTAATCTACCTGTAGGATTAAAGAATAGTTTGTCTAATCCCAAATAAAGAGAAAAGCCAAAACCAATAATAGACATTACGACTCCTAATGCTCCAAAGAGGTGCATTGGTCGTTTTCCAAATCTAGAGATAAACCAAATGGTTATTAAATCAAGGAAACCATTGATAAAACGATTCATCCCAAATTTTGTATGCCCATATTTACGGGCTTGGTGCTGTACTACTTTTTCTCCTATCGCAGTAAAACCAGCATTTTTGGCTAAAACAGGGATGTAGCGGTGCATTTCGCCATAAACATCAATGTGCTTAACAACTTGATTTGAATAAGCCTTTAAACCGCAATTAAAATCATTTAAGATCACACCAGATGTTCGTCTCGCTGCCCAATTAAAAAGTTTTGAGGGTAAGTTTTTAGATAAGTAAGAATCGTATCGTTTCTTTTTCCAGCCTGAGACCAAATCAAAATGGTCTTCTGTAATCATTTTGTAAAGTTCGGGGATTTCTTCTGGATTGTCTTGCAAATCCGCATCCATCGTAATGACAACATCTCCTTCAGCTTTTGCAAAACCAGCATGTAAAGCTTGAGACTTTCCAAAGTTTTTTAGAAACCTTATCCCTTTAACGCTAGGATTTATTTCTGCAAGTTCTGAAATAATATGCCAAGACCTATCAGTACTGCCATCGTCTATAAATAGAATTTCATAAGAAAACTGATTGGATAGCATCACTGATACTATCCAATCGTGTAATTCTTTTAAAGATTCTTCTTCGTTAAGTAGTGGTATAACTACTGATATATTCATATTGATGTTGTCTAATTTCTAGACTTCAAAAATAGAGAAAATTTTTAAGCTGCATTAGGATCATTTTTTTTAACTACAGCAGCTACAATTAAACCTATAATACTAAAGCCAACAAGTTGGTATGCTATAGATTTTAACGAATTGCTTATAGAGAAAAAGCTTCCTTGTGCTTCCATTTGTTTAATTGCTTCGTCAATAGCTTCTTGAGGTGCACCAAAATTTTGCATCATAGATAATTGAGATTCTACGATTTTGTCTTGTAATAAGGTAGCGGCATCAGGATCAATAAAATTAAAGATAACTAAACCAATAAGAGCAGGTATAACTATACCAATTGCAATAGTTATAAAAAAGGCAGTAAAAGCTTCTTTAAAACTTATAAATCCACCAGAAAGTGTTCTCGCTTTAACAGAGGATACAATACCAAAAATAATAACAAGTAACATTTGGCCAATTCCAAACCACCATTGGGTAAATAAGTCTAGATATACAGCGTATCCTATTATAGTTAGTGAGGATAGAACTAAAGCTAAATAAAGCCCGTATGACGTTGCTGAAGATTTTAAAGATTTTTCCATTTTTAGTTGATTTTTTAGTTAATTATCTAGTTAGTACTCAAAGTTACGGAAATGTTACATAAATTTGTGAAATAAAAAGTACTAAAAAGATTGTACATTTATAAAAAATACTTAAATTTGCACCTCGAAAAATCGAATACATTTAAAGCATTTAGTGATGAAAGCAGGAATACATCCAGAAAATTATAGAGTAGTAGCGTTTAAAGATATGTCTAACGAAGATGTATTTTTAACTAAATCTACAGCAGATACAAGTGAAACTATTGAAGTTGACGGTGTTGAATATCCATTAGTTAAGTTGGAGATTTCTAGAACATCTCATCCATACTATACCGGTAAATCTAAATTAGTAGATACAGCTGGTCGTATTGATAAATTCAAAAACAAATACGCTAAGTTTAAAAAATAAACTCAAGCTATTAGATATTTTTAAAAAGCCCTTCTTTAACAGAAAGGCTTTTTTGTTTTATACAATTAAGTTATTTTTGAAGGGTTAATCGAGGTTTTTAGATGAAGCTAAAAACTTTAAATTTTAAACTCAGAATGAACTATATACTTTTTGATGGCCCATACCGCAACAACTTGTTGCCATTTACATTTACAAGACCTGTTGCAGATATTAGAGTCGGTATTTTAACGATTCGTCAAAAATGGGAGTCGTATTTAGAATATACTACCACTACTGTAACTGAAGACTATTTGGCAGATAAGTTTCCAATGGTAGAAATGGAAGACAACATTATGATTAATGCGTCTTTTTTACCTAATATGGAAGTGGTTGAAGTTGTAAAAAACTTAAGTCATAATCAGGCTTTATTTAAAGCAGAAGATGTCATTGCCTTTTTTGCTAAAGAAGGAGAGGAAGTGAATGATTTTTCAAATTTTGAAGCGATAGAATTTGAAGGTGATATTCTGAAAATTGAGCATACTTGGGATATTTTTTCTAAGAATGGTGAAGCCTTAGTTGAGGATTTTAACTTAATAACAAAGGACCGACAATCAGAACCAATTCCTGCGACAATCAATACCATAAATCCTGAAAATATTTTTATTGAAAAAGGAGCAACTTTAAATTTTGCAACTTTAAATGCCAGTTCTGGTCCAATTTACATTGGTAGAAATGCCGAAATTATGGAGGGTTCTATTGTTAGAGGGCCTTTGGCACTTTGTAATAATGCGACATTAAAAATGGCTAGTAAAATTTATGGACCAACCACTATTGGGCCACATAGCAAAGTTGGTGGCGAGGTTAGTAATTCTATTATTTTTGGTTTTTCTAACAAAGGGCACGATGGCTTTTTAGGTAATTCAGTATTAGGAGAATGGTGTAACCTTGGTGCAGATACCAATAACAGTAACTTAAAAAATAACTATGCAGAAGTAAGGCTTTGGGATTACCAAACCAAAGGTTTTGCTAAAACAGGATTGCAATTCTGCGGATTAATGATGGGAGATCACAGTAAATGTGGTATTAACACCATGTTTAATACTGGTACAGTTGTTGGTGTAAGTGCTAATATCTTTGGAAGTGGATTTCCTAGAAATTTTGTGCCAAGCTTTTCTTGGGGCGGAAGTAAAGGCTTTGTAACCTATAAAACTAATAAAGCATTTGAAGTTGCAGAAGTAGTTATGGCAAGACGAAAAGAAGAGTTTACGGACCAAGATAAAGCGATTTTAGAGTATATTTTTGAAGAAACAAAACAATATAGAAGAGAATAGCATGATACTAAAACCCCAATTTACCCTACTTTTTTTATTTATTTTAAGCCTTGGATTTTCTCAAGAAGTCGAAGTCAAAAGACTAAAAATAAACAACAAACTCGATCATTTTGCAGCAAGAGTTGTAAAAGATAAAGTGTTTTTTAGTTCTAATTTAGTGACTAGAAGTGGTAGAGCAATATTAGATAAATATGCGCAAAATTTATATGCCATTTATGAGGCTCCATTACGAGAAGACGGAGAGATAAAGGATGCTAAGCTTGTAAAGAAGAAGGATGTAGGTATGTCTAATATGTCTGTTTCAACTTATTCTAAAGATGGTAAGTATATGTATTATACAGCAAATCACACCGAAAAAGGAGAAAATAAGTTAAAGGATATGAATACGTTTAACCTTTTAATACAAAGAGCAGAGTATGTGGAAGGCAAAGGTTGGACAAACATAACCACCTTACCATTTTGTGATCCAGATTATAATTTTGCGCATCCTGCTTTAAGTCCAGATGGGTCTACATTATATTTTATTGCAGATATCAAAGGGACAAAAGGCAAATCAGATTTATACAAAGTTTCCGTTTCTGATCATAAAACTTATGGCGAAGTGACAAAATTAGGAGAACATATTAATTCGCCACGTACTGAGACCTTTCCTTTTGTTAGTGCAGATAATAAGTTGTACTTCTCTTCGGATAGACGTGGAGGAAAAGGTGGTATAGATATTTATGAATACGATTTAAATGCTACTAACATCATTAAAGAACCGGTATCTTTAGATGAACCTATTAATAGTCGTGGTGATGATTTTTCATTTTTCTTAAATGATGATTTAACCTCAGGATTTATATCATCTAGACGCTCTAGAGGTGAAGGTGGTGATGACCTTTATTATTTTACTGGATTTTAGTTTTTCTTACCGATTTTAATTCCAATAAATTTGTAGCATTAATTCCTAAACCATTTACGTTTTGTCTTGTAAACCTTACTACTTCGTCATAAAAGAGTGGTACAATAGGAGCAGAGTTCATAATAAGCGAATCCATTTTAGTATAAAGTTTTGCTCGTAAATCAGGATTAGTTTCTAAATAAGCAGCTTCATACATTTGGTCGAATTTTGAATTTTTAAAATGAGTATAATTGGGGCCATTTGGTGCAAAATTCTTACTGTAATATAACGACAAATAATTTTCAGCATCAGGATAATCGGCTATCCAACTCGCTCTAAAAAAATCGACTTGCCCATTAGCTTTAGCATCTTTTAAGCTAGAAGGTGGGATAACATCCACATTAACTAATAAGCCCGTTTTCTGTAATTCGCGTTGAATAAATTCACAAAAACTTAAATAATTGCTTGTGGTGGTGAGGGTGATTTCTGGGTTTTTAATTCCAGTTTCAGTCTTGAATTCTGAAACGAGTTGTTTGGCTAATTCAGGTTGATATTTAAAACCAATAGAAGCATCAAAACCAGGTAAACCTTTTGGTATAAAACCGCCATTTGCAGGAATTCCAATGCCATTTCTTAAATACGTCATCATTTTGTTTCTGTCAAAACCTATATTAATTGCTTTTCTCAGTTTTAATGCCTGAATTTCATTGACTTCAGATGCCATAAAAAAGGCTAAATATTCGGTGTTAAGATATGGTCCTCTTATCATTTTTACGTCATCAGCATAGGTTGCCCTTAATTTTCCTTCTGCGGTTAAAATTTCATCTTTATAAGAGCCATCTAAACCAGAAACAAAGTCAATATTGCCTTGTGCAAACTGTAGAAACTCACTTTGCTTATCTGGCAAAAAAGTAATAGCAATAGCTTCAAGATACGGCAGCTGTTGCTTATGAGCATCGGTTTCAAAATAATGCTCATTTCGTCTAAACACTAACTTTAAGTTTTCTTCCCAGCGTTTAAATTTAAAAGGACCAGTTCCTATGGGATGTGCTCTAAAATCATTACCATAATGTTCTACGATCTCTTTAGGAACAACAGAGCAGTATTTCATGGTTAACAAACCTAAAAATGCAGGAAAAGGCTGTTTTAATTTAATTTGAAATGTTGAATCGTTAATAGCAGAAAAGTCTTCTACTTTATTTAAAACCCAACTACCTGGAGAAGCAATGGTTTTATCTTTTAATCTATTGAAACTATATTCAAAGTCAGAAGCATTTACAATTCTAGTAGAATCCTGACTGTTTGAAGAAGTCGCAAATAATTCATGTTTATGAAACTTTACATCGTTTCTAAGTGTAAAAGTGTAGGTTTTGGCACTATCTGTAATGGTCCAATTTTTAGCAATGGAAGGTTTAACATTAAGCTGGTCATCCATTTGTACTAAACCATTAAACAATTGATGTGTTGCCCAAATGTCTGCTAAATCTTTAGAAAAAGCAGGGTCTAAAGAGCCAATATTTTTGTGTTCATTGTATCTAAATACCAAATGGTCTAATTGAGAGCTTTCTTTAGAGCTGCACGATAAAATTATGAAAAACAATGATCCATAACGTAATCTATTGAATAAGGATAGTCTGAGTTTTAGCATATAACTTATATGTTGTAAATTTGCCAACTTGGTAAAAGTACAAGAATGAATCCAACAAAAAAAGTCGCATTTTATACACTAGGTTGTAAACTGAATTTTTCTGAAACGTCTACCATAGCTAGAGGTTTTACAGACGAAGGATTTGATCGAGTAGATTTTAAGGAATCGGCTGATATTTATGTAATTAATACCTGTTCTGTAACTGAAAATGCAGATAAACGTTTTAAGTCTATTGTAAAACAAGCTCAAAAGAATAATCCTGAAGCATTTGTAGCGGCGATAGGTTGCTATGCACAATTAAAACCTGAAGAATTAGCAGACGTTAATGGTGTAGACTTGGTATTGGGAGCGACAGAGAAATTCAAAATTACAGATTACTTAAATGATCTTACAAAAAATGACTTAGGTGAAGTGCATTCTTGTGAAATTGAAGATGCTGATTTCTATGTTGGCAGTTATTCTATAGGTGACAGAACTAGAGCTTTTTTAAAAGTACAAGACGGTTGTGATTATAAATGTACTTATTGTACAATTCCTTTAGCGAGAGGGATTTCAAGAAGTGATACAATGGCAAATGTTTTGAAGAATGCCAAAGAAATTTCAGAACAAGGCATTAAGGAGATTGTATTAACAGGTGTAAATATTGGAGACTACGGAAAAGGGGAGTTTGGGAATAAAAAACACGAACACACTTTTTTAGATTTGGTTACAGAACTTGATAAAGTTGAAGGTATTGAGCGATTGAGAATCTCATCTATTGAACCTAATTTATTAAAAAACGAATCCATAGATTTAGTTTCTAAATCTAGAGCATTTGTACCACATTTTCATATTCCATTGCAAAGTGGAAGTAATGACATCTTAAAAAAGATGAAACGTCGCTACATGAAAGAATTATATGTAGACAGAGTTTCAAAAATAAATGAAGTTATGCCACATGCTTGTATTGGTGTGGATGTGATTGTTGGTTTTCCTGGTGAAACAGATGAACTGTTTCTAGAGACTTATAATTTTTTAAACGCATTAGATATATCGTATTTACACGTATTTCAGTATTCTGAACGTGATAATACAGAAGCTGCTAAAATGCCAAATGTGGTGTCTAAAGCTAAAAGAGTTAAACGCAGTAAAATGTTACGAGGCTTATCTGCCAAAAAACGTCGCGCGTTTTACGAAAAACAAATAAATACAGAACGAACTGTTTTATTTGAAAGTGAAAATAAAGAAGGTTACATTCATGGTTTTACAGAAAACTATGTAAAGGTTAAAACACCATGGAATCCAGAATTAGTAAATACATTGCATAAAGTAGAACTTACTAAAATTGATGAAGACGGTTTGGTGCGTTTTAAATTTCTCGAAAAATAAAAACATAATACACTGATAAAAAAAAATCCGAAACTTTAAAAGTTTCGGATTTTTTTAATGTTTTTTTCTAGAATTATATTCGAATTCCAACTGGTAGCATGCGTTTATATTTCCTGTTTCGCCTTACAAATTTTGCGATTTCAGGACTTGTAGGTACAACACTAATGTTACGTTCCTTAATATTAGAGAATACCATATCAATAAAGTCCAGTTCAAACTCATCTGTTCTAATCGTGTCAGGAATAATCATTTTGGTTAAGAATATCTTTCGTTCTTGTAAAGAATATTCAATAATAGCCATTTCGTTTTCAACCTTTAATTCAAATTGACGTAGAAAATCATTGTCAATCAATTCAGCAGTTTCTGTCATAATTTTATTGTATTAAATTCAGCGGTTGGTAGCGTAGATACTATATTTTATATAGTTTTGCTGTGCAAAGGTACAAAAAATCAACTAAAGTATTAGGTTATTGTTGTTAAAACCTTAAATTGTAATTAATTAGGACGTCTCAAACACACCCCATGAATCCCCAATTAACACAGATTTATTTAATGCCTGGTATGGCAGCAAATCCATCTATATTTGAGCATATAGATCTTCCAAAAAACAATTATGAAACCCATTGGCTAGAGTGGCAGATTCCCAATAAAAATGAGACACTCAAAGATTATGCTCTGCGCATGTGTACATTTATTAAACACGATAATGTTGTTTTGTTAGGTGTGTCTTTTGGAGGTGTTTTAGTACAAGAAATGAGTAAGTATTTAAATTTAAAAAAGTTAATAGTAGTCTCTAGTGTAAAGTCGCATCACGAGTTGCCAAAACGGCTTAAATTACTTAAAGTTACTAAGGCTTATAAATTTTTGCCTACGCAATTGATGAGTAATATTGATTTATTAGCCAAATATGCATTTGGAGAGACCATAAAAAAACGTGTGGATTTGTATAAAAAATACTTATCTGTAAATGATAAAACCTATTTAGATTGGGCTATTAAACAAATGGTTTGTTGGAGTCAAGAGGAAGCTCATCCAGATGCGATATATATTCATGGAGACAATGATGCTGTTTTTCCGCACTCTTGCGTTGGAAATTGTATCGTAATTAAGGGCGGAACACATATTATGATTATTAATAAGTACAAATGGTTCAACGAAAATTTACCAAAACTTATTGAAGGTTGAATTTGAATCTTGTTCTTAGATTGATTACATTTATAAAAAAGAAAAATTATACAATGCTCATGTTTATAGCCTTGTCATTTAGGACATATTGGTAGTGAATAACATGGAGCGTTTAAAATAAATTAAAACTTATGAAAATCATAAAAAATAGTTTCGCACTAATTGGAGTTGTTTGTATATCAGGCTTATTTATTTTTGCCATGCAAAAGGCACCAGATAAAAAAGCACCTTCAGATTATTTATTAGGTAAGGAAGATCCAATTGTAAATAGTTATAATGTGTACGCATTAGAAATGCCAGAAAATTTAAATTTTGCTGGTGAACCAGTTCCTGTTGAAGATCCCGATATCTATGAGCGTATGGACAGAGAGTTATTAGTCAATACCTATTGGCAATCTAATGGTTTGCTAATGTTTAAACGTGCACAAAAGTATTTTCCTATTATAGAACCAATTTTGAAGAAAAATGGTGTGCCAGATGATTTTAAATATTTAGCAGTTATAGAAAGTGGGTTGGTACAAACAGCAAAATCACCAGCAGGTGCTAGTGGTGTTTGGCAAATTATGAAAGCCACAGGAAGAGAAAATGGTTTAGAAGTAAATACAAATGTTGATGAGCGTTATAATTTAGAAAAAGCAACAGAAGTCGCATGTAATTACTTAAAGAAAGCAAAAGAGAGCTTAGGTTCGTGGACAAAAGCTGCCGCTGCTTATAATGCTGGTAATTATGGTGTGTCAAGACGTTTAAAAGAACAAGATGTTGATGGGTATTACGATTTGTTACTAGGAGAAGAAACCGGTCGTTACGTATTTAGAATTGTAGCTCTAAAAGAAATTCTTTCTAATCCTGAGAAATATGGCTTCAATTTTAATAAGAGTCACTTGTATAAGCATGTACCAACTTATAAAGTCGAAGTGGATACTGCAGTGACCGATTTTGCGCAATTCGCAAAGAAATTTGGAATTAACTATAAGATTTTAAAACTTCATAATCCTTGGTTAAGAGAGCCGCATTTAAATAATAAATCAAGAAAATTATATCAAATAGATATTCCTGAAAAAGGGTATTACAATACTAATACTCAACCTTAATTCTTGGAATTTGTTAGAAATCATATCTGGCAAATCTTAATTGCACTCAATTATACGCTTGCATTATCTGCTGTTGTAACAATTTTACTTAAAAAATTGAACCCAACTAAAGCCCTTAGCTATATAATAGGTTTGTTGGCTGTGCCATTTTTGGGCTTAATTGTTTATTATTTTTTTGGACAAGAATATAGAAAGACTAAAATATTTAGTAGAAAGCATGTTTTAAATCAATCTATTGTAAAAAAGATTCAGGACCAATTGCAGCTTGACACTAAAGCTATTAATGAAGTAGATGAATTGCT
>Ga0209344_10001620_pt1 | contig 28480 bp, 25 predicted proteins | sample Cruoilmetagenom6_FD_187293 | JGI IMG/M metagenome (GOLD analysis project Ga0209344, IMG submission 187293) | Oil polluted marine microbial communities from Coal Oil Point, Santa Barbara, California, USA - Santa Barbara Oil Seep Sample 6 (SPAdes)... | ecosystem: Environmental > Aquatic > Marine... | reverse complement strand
AGGACGCGACTGCCGCGGCAAGTTGCGCGATCGTGGTGAAGATCGGTTTGTCTGCCGCAACTGTTGCCGTGCGAATTTCGTAGCCGTCGGCCCGAGCGCTACGACCACTTGGCGTATTGATGACTACGTCGACTTTGCCGTCGTTAATGAGTTCCACGATCGATGGCTCGGCCGCATCCAACTCTTGCCCCATGAAGTACTTGCGCACGACGCGAGCCTCGATGCCATTGCGGGCGAGGATCTCTGCGGTGCCTTCTGTGGCCAAAATCGTGAAGCCGAGCTGACTCAACCGCAGCACTGGCAGGATTACGGCGCGCTTGTCGCGGTCGGCGACAGAAACGAAAACTGATCCCCCATCGGGAAGACCGCCGTACGCAGCCTCCTGGCTCTTAGCGAACGCCTTCGGGAAGTTGGAGTCGATCCCCATGACTTCACCGGTAGAGCGCATCTCCGGGCCGAGAACCGAGTCGACGACGTTGCCCTCAACGGTACGGAACCGCTTGAACGGCAGCACTGCTTCCTTGACCGATACCGGCGAAGTCGACGGTACCTGCGAACCATCGAGCACCGGCAAGAGACCGCTCTCGACGAGAGAACGGATGCTTGAACCAGCCATCACGAGTGCGGCAGCCTTGGCGAGCGGAATGCCCAGCGCCTTCGACACGAAGGGAACCGTGCGGCTCGCGCGAGGGTTAGCTTCGAGCACGTAGAGGATGCCCTGGCCGATGGCGAACTGCACGTTCAATAGACCGCGAACGCCGATGCCTTCAGCAATAGCGAGCGTCGCTTCACGAACCCGGTTGAGAACGTCGCGACCGAGAGTGACGGAGGGCAAAGTGCACGCCGAGTCGCCGGAGTGAATACCGGCTTCTTCGATGTGCTCCATGATTCCGCCGACGTAGAGTTCGTTGCCGTCGTAGATAGCGTCGATGTCGATCTCGATGGCGTCATCCAAGAAACGGTCGACCAACAGCGGCGACGTCTCCGAGATAATGACGAGTTCTCGAACGCGCTCGAAGTAGTCAGCCAGCGCTTCGGAGTCGTACACGATCTCCATACCGCGACCTCCGAGAACGTGCGAAGGACGCACGAGCACGGGGTAGCCGATGTTCTCCGCAATCGCGATTGCTTCGGACTGGTTGGTTGCCGTGCCGTTCTTCGGAGCGAGCAGTCCCGCGTTGTCGAGAATGGCGGAGAAGAGCCCGCGTTCCTCGGCAAGATCGATAGCTTCGGGACTCGTGCCGAGAATGGGGACGCCGGCATCCTTCAGCCCCTGAGCAAGCCCGAGCGCTGTCTGTCCACCGAGCTGCACAATGACACCCATGAGTTCACCGCTGCCGCTCTCGGCGTGAATGATCTCCAGCACGTCCTCCAGAGTGAGCGGTTCAAAGTAAAGGCGATCGCTCGTGTCGTAGTCGGTAGAAACCGTCTCGGGGTTGCAGTTGATCATGATCGTCTCGTAGCCGGCATCTGACAGCGCGAACGAAGCATGGACACACGAGTAGTCGAATTCGATGCCCTGACCGATACGGTTCGGGCCAGACCCGAGAATGACGACCTTCTTCTTGTCGCTCGGTACGACCTCAGTTTCGGAGTCGTAGCTCGAGTAGTGATACGGCGTCAGAGCGGGGAACTCGCCAGCACACGTGTCAACAGTCTTGAAGACGGGACGCACATCAAGGTTCCAGCGCAGATCACGCACCTCAGCCTCGGTCAACCCGCGCAGGTCAGCGATCTGAACGTCGCTGAAGCCGTGGTTCTTCGCGTGGGTCAGCAGCGCCGCCGTCAGCTCAGGGGCCGCCGCGACATCCGCCGCAACCTCGTTGATGAGCGCAATCTGGTCGATGAACCAGGGGTCGATCTTGGTAGCGTCGAAGACTTCCTCTGAGGTGGCACCGGCACGCATGGCCTGCTGCACCGTGATGATGCGACCATCGGTGGCGACCGACGACAGCGTGAGCAGTTCATCCTTGTTGCCGACTTCGCCGTTCCAGTGGAAGCTCGAATCACGCTTCTCTAGCGAACGGAGTGCCTTCTGCAGGGCGGTTGAGTAGTTACGGCCGATAGCCATAGCTTCACCGACCGACTTCATCGTCGTCGTAAGACGCGTGTCGGCGGCGGGGAACTTCTCGAAAGCGAAGCGAGGAACCTTGACGACGACGTAGTCGAGCGTGGGCTCGAAGCTTGCCGGAGTCACCTTGGTGATGTCGTTGGGGATCTCATCGAGGCGGTAGCCGATCGCGAGCTTGGCTGCGATCTTTGCGATCGGGAAGCCCGTTGCCTTCGACGCCAACGCACTCGAACGCGACACTCGCGGGTTCATCTCAATGACGATGACGCGACCATTGCTCGGGTCGATCGCGAACTGGATGTTGCAGCCACCGGTGTCGACGCCCACCGCGCGGATGATGTCGATACCAATGTTGCGCAGGTTTTGGTACTCACGGTCGGTCAGCGTGAGCGCCGGGGCGACCGTGATCGAGTCTCCCGTGTGCACCCCAACCGGGTCGACGTTCTCAATGGAACACACGACAACCGTGTTGTCTGAGGTGTCGCGCATGAGCTCCAGTTCGTACTCTTTCCAGCCGAGGATGCTCTCTTCGAGCAGAACCTCGGTGGTGGGGCTCTGGTGCAGACCATCGGTGACCATGCGCACGAGCTCTTCGCGCGAGTACGCGAATCCGGAGCCGAGGCCACCCATCGTGAACGAGGGGCGGATCACGAGCGGATACCCGAGATCTTCGGCAAACTGGACCGCCTCGGCAACGGTGTGAGCGATGTGGGACTTAGCGACATCCGCTCCACACTCCAGAACGAGGTCCTTGAAGATCTGGCGGTCCTCGCCCTTATTGATCGCTTCAAGATTGGCGCCGATCAGCTCGACGTTGTATTTCTCGAGGATGCCGTGGGCGTCGAGCTCGATGGCCGCGTTGAGAGCGGTCTGGCCGCCGAGAGTCGGAAGCAGTGCATCCGGACGCTCTTTGGCAATGATCGACTCGATGACTTCCCACGTGATCGGCTCGATGTAGGTGGCATCCGCGAAGTCGGGGTCAGTCATGATCGTGGCGGGGTTTGAGTTCACGAGGATGACACGGATGCCCTCCTCACGCAGCACACGGCACGCCTGGGTGCCGGAGTAGTCAAATTCAGCTGCCTGACCGATGACGATCGGGCCGGAGCCGATAACGAGTACCGATGAAATGTCGTCTCTCTTGGGCATTACTTGGCGTCCTTTGCGGTCTCGAGAACAAGGTCGCGGAACCTGTCGAAGAGGTAGTTAGCATCGTGGGGGCCTGAGGCCGCCTCGGGGTGATATTGAACGGAGAACGCAGGGATGTCGAGGGCGCGAAGGCCTTCGACTACGTTGTCGTTGAGGTTGACGTGGCTCACTTCTACGCGACCGAATCCTGCCGGTGACTGGCTGATCTCGCCGACCGGAGCGTCAACCGCGAAGCCGTGGTTGTGCGCTGTGATTTCGGTGCGCAGGGTCTGCACATCGATAACGGGCTGGTTGATGCCGCGGTGGCCAAACGGCAGCTTGTAGGTGCCATAGCCGAGGGCGCGGCCCAAGAGCTGGTTGCCGAAGCAGATGCCAAAGAACGGGAGACCTTTCTTGAGAACCTCGGTCAACAGTGCAACGTGACCATCGGATGCCGAGGGGTCGCCCGGGCCGTTCGAGTAGAAGACGGCAACCGGTTCGATCGCGAGCAGCTCGTCAAAGGTGACCGTCTGAGGCAGAACGTGCACCTCGAATCCGCGCTCCGCAAGATAGTTGAGGGTTGACGTCTTCACACCGAGGTCGAGAACGGCGAGTCGGCCGATGCTCTCCCCCTGCGCCTCGACAACGTAAGCCTCGATTGTCGAAACTTCTGACGACAGGCTCTGGCCCGCCATCTCGGCCGCAGCGGTGATCGATGCGAGCTGCTCTTCGGTGCTGAGGTTAGCGGCCTCGCCGGAGAAGATTCCGCCACGCATCGAACCGGCGTCACGCAGACGACGGGTAATCGCGCGGGTGTCTACGCCGCTGATACCGATGATTCCCTGCTCGGTGAGCTGGGCATCCAGCGACTCTTCCGCACGGAAGTTGGAGACGATTCGGCTCGCATCGCGAACGACGAAGCCCGACACCCAAATTCGCGAGGACTCGGGGTCTTCGGAGTTCACACCGGTGTTGCCGATGTGGGGTGCCGTCATGACGACAATCTGTCCCGCGTAGCTGGGATCGGTAATTGTCTCTTGGTAGCCGGTCATGCCGGTCGCAAAGACAACTTCGCCGATCTTCTGGCCGCGGGCACCATAGGCCTGACCGAGATAGCGCGAGCCGTCCTCCAATACGAGAACTGCTGGTTCAAAAGTCACTTGGGCTGCCTTTCATTGCCGACGACACCGTTGAGCGCCCGCTCGCAGGCCTCCGGGTCATCCATTCGGAAATAGCTGTCGACTGCGGTGCCAGCGAGGTTCCACTCGATCACGTGCAGTCCATTGGTTTCAACGACGCGGTCGATCGTCCACGTCGCGCGGGAGATGCCGCGCAGTTCGTCGCGCGAAATCCAAATATCGTCCGATCCAGCGCGTGCCACAACGACTCCGTCGGCATGCACCGCGAGGAGGCAGTTCGATCGAAAGCCCAGGTCATGCACGTTTACCCGATTGAGTTGGTCTCCGGCAATGGTTGTCGAGACATATTTGCCGGTGAATCTGAGGTCGGTTTCGCCGAGATCGACGGGTGGGCGGGCCGGCGCACCGATATGACCTTGACGTCGCTTTCGCGCGTACCAGCCCGCGATCATCAGCCCGAGCAGCACAAGAAGGAGAAGGATGACGAGCGTCATCGAAGCGTCTTTAGACATCGGCAGCCTCCACCGCTGCAGCTTTCGCATTGACGGCGACTTCGGCCGCATCGACAACGTCACCATCGCGCACAGTTTCATAACCGTTGTGAATTGTTGCCATAACCCGTCCGGGCAGAGATCGGCCGAAGTAAGGGGAGTTTGTGCTCTTGCCGCGCAACGACCCCGTGCCGAACTCTGAACGGGCGCTAGGGTCGACCAGAACGAGGTTCGCTGGCGAGCCCAGTTCGAAAGGCGCATCGTAGCCAGGGAGACGACCAATTTCGGCGGGCTTGCTGGAGAGCACTCGGGCGACATCCGTCCACGAGAGCTGGCCCGTGTCAACGACCGCTTCTTGCACGACGTTGAGCGCCGATTCGAGGCCGACCATACCGAACGCAGCTTCTGCCCAGGAGCACTCCTTGGCCTCAGGCGGATGAGGAGCATGATCCGTCGCGACGACGTCGATCGTGCCGTCGGCGAGAGCAGCCCGTAGAGCGTGGACATCTTCATCTCGACGCAGCGGAGGGTTCACTTTGAAGCGCGCGTCGTACCCACGCACCAGTTCATCGGTAAGGAGCAAATGGTGTGGTGTCACCTCTGCTGTCACGGCAATCCCGCGCGCCTTTGCCCAGCGGATTACGTCAACAGATCCCGCCGTCGACAAGTGGCAAATGTGGAGGCGTGCGCCAACATGCTCCGCGAGGAGCACGTCGCGCGCGATGATCGACTCTTCTGCGACGGCAGGCCAGCCCGCGAGTCCGAGTTCGCTGGAAACTGCGCCCTCGTTCATCTGCGCGTCCACCGTGAGAGTCGGTTCTTGCGCATGCTGCGCAACGACACCATCAAAAGTTTTGACGTATTCCAAGGCTCGACGCATCAAAAGTGCGTTGTGCACACACTTCCCGTCGTCGGAGAAGACGCGCACCCCCGCTCGCGAATTGGCCATGGCGCCGATTTCCGACAGCGTGGTGCCCGCAAGACCCTCTGTCACCGCGCCAATCGGGCGGACTGTCGCATACCCGTGGGCTCGGCCGAGGGACTGGACTTGTTCGACGACTCCCGCCGTGTCCTGAACCGGCATCGTGTTCGCCATGGCGAAGACCGCGGTGAAACCCCCGATAGCGGCAGCGCGAGTGCCGGAGAGCACAGTCTCGCTCTGTTCAAAGCCAGGCTCGCGCAAGTGCGTGTGCAAGTCAACGAGCCCCGGGAGCGCCTGCAAACCTGCAGCATCAATTGTGCGATCTGCGGTAGCCGAATCAGTGAAAACTCCGCGTTCGATCGTCAAGTCGCCCCGCGTTCCGTTCGGCAGGGTGGCGTTGACGATTCTGATACTCACGAGAGTCCTCTTCTCTGGATTGATTCGCATTCAGGGGCGGCGGGCACGACGACCGCGCTCACTGCTCCACAGCTCCGGACAGCAAGTGATAAAGCACCGACATTCGAACGGAGACTCCATTGGCCACTTGCTCGAGCACGGTCGATTGCGGCGAATCAGCAGCCGCAGCCGAGATCTCCAGACCGCGGTTCATCGGTCCAGGGTGCATAACCATGCTACTTGCTGGAAGAGCCTGCATTCGCTCGTCATTGAGGCCCCATTGCTTCGAATACTCGCGCGCATTAGGGAAGAACGCCGCAGCCATGCGCTCGCTTTGAACGCGCAACATCATCACGACGTCGGGGCGTTTCGCGATGGCGTCATCGAGGTCATATGAGATGTCCGCCGGCCACCCCGTCATGTTCACCGGCAGCAGAGTCGCCGGAGCAACAAACGTCACCCGAGCGCCCAAAGTCGTGAGGAGCCACACATTCGAACGTGCAACGCGCGAGTGCACGATATCGCCAACGATTGTCACGGCAACACCGTCGAGGCCTCTCCCCCGCGCCGCGGTACCGTGCAAGCGACGGCGAATCGTAAAGGCATCAAGCAAGGCTTGAGTTGGATGCTCGTGCGTGCCGTCGCCCGCGTTCACAATCCCCGCGTCAATCCAGCCGCTATCTGCCAGCGTCTTCGGGGCGCCGGACGCCCAGTGACGAACGACTACCGCGTCGGCACCCATCGCGGCCAGAGTCTGCGCAGTGTCCTTAAGGTTTTCGCCTTTCGACACGCTCGATCCTTTGGCGGCAAAATTGATGACATCGGCGCTCAGGCGTTTAGCCGCAGCCTCAAAAGAAATACGCGTTCGTGTGGAGTCTTCAAAGAAGAGGTTGATGACGGTCTTCCCGCGCAGCGTCGGCAACTTTTTAACTTCGCGTTCGGAGACCGCAGCCATGTCTTCCGCCACATCGAGAATGGCGATCGCTGCATCGCGTGACAGACCTTGTGTGGTGAGTAGGTGCCTCATCCGATAGTCACCTCGTCGGTGCCGTCGATTTCCTCAAGTCGCACGTTGATGCGCTCCTCCATCGAACTTGGCAGATTCTTGCCGACGAAATCAGCACGGATCGGAAATTCACGGTGCCCCCTATCGATGAGAACCGCGAGCCGAACAGCACGGGGGCGCCCCAAGTCGCCTAAGCCGTCTAGAGCAGCACGGATCGTGCGCCCCGAGTAGAGAACATCATCGACCAGCACCACGGTCTTACCGTCGATACCGCCGGCAGGAATATCACTCGGCCCCGTCGCTCGCGTCGGGTTCTGGGCGAGGTCATCCCGGTACATCGTCACGTCGAGAGCACCCGCAGCAACCACTGTCGAGTCGACCGATTGGATAATTCCCGCGATGCGCTTGGCCAGGGTCACGCCTCGCGTGGGAATACCCAGAATGACGAGGTTGTCTGAACCGCGATTGGACTCAAGGATCTCGTGCGAGATCCGAGTCAACGCTCGGGTGATATCAGCATGCTGCAGCACGGTACGTACAGGCATTCTGACCTCCTTCCCCGCCTCTCCGGACGGAACTTAAAGGAAATCTGTTTCACCGACTATACCGCGCTCACGGTGTGGTTACGAACCCCATCTTTTCAACAGGAATCGTTCAAGCAAGCCGACCAAGCTATCCGTCGTCTTGCCAAGTACGCCGAGCAAAATAATTGTGAGGAACAACCGATCGATGCGACCATTTTGTTGGGAGTCAACAAGCAAATAGCCGAGCCCCAGCGATGCGCCAAGTAGCTCGCCAGCCACTAGGAACAACCACGCTTGAGCCAACGCAAGGCGCAACGACGAAATCACTGCCGGAACAACAGCGGGCAACTGCACGAGACTCAACAACGCTGGCCCCGAATAGCCGTAGCTCTTACCCAGTTCAACAAGCTGCACATCGACATGGCGCAGCGCCGAAGCAACAGTCGTGTAAACCGGGAAAAAGGCGCCGATGGCAATCAGTGCGACCTTCGAATCCTCATTGAATCCCAAGTAGAGGCCGAGAAGTGGAACCCAGGCCAGCGAGGGAACCGCGCGCAGCGCACCGAGCGTCGGAGCGAGAAGCTCAGACACTCGTGTAGACAACCCCACTACGGCGGCGAGAGCGAGGCCAACAAGGGATCCGATAGCAAAGCCCACGAGAACGCGCTGGGTAGAGATGGCAACGTGCAGGTAGAGGACGCCGCGTTCGTATAGATCAACGCCCGCAGTCCACACACTCTCCGGGGTGGGAAGACGGTAGCTGGCCACAAGGCCGGAATTCGCAATGAGCTGCCAGAGCACGATCAGCGTGAGAGGAAGAACCGCCCCCAGAATGACCGAACGAATCCAGCGGCGTCGCGAACGCCGGGCGATTGGAGCGCTCGCCGGAGCGGCCGCAACGATTGTCTCGTCGGGCCGCTCCAGAACGCTGGTTGCGCTATTCCTTGACACGAGTGGGATCCGCTACGTCTACGAAGGAGGTCTCGAACAGAGAGGCAAGCGCTTCATCAATTTGTGACTGTTCAGCGACGGCCCCCGACTCGACGAAAATCGGGCCAATGACATTTAGGACGTCCAATTGCTTTTGTCCCGGGGCGGGGTCGATCGCCAGGTTGGTGCGGTCGAGGAGGACCGAGTTAGCGATGGGAAGATCGATCCCTGCAACATCTGCGAAGATCGCCGCGGCATCGTCGGGGTTGTCTGCTGCCCACTGGCGCGCCTTCTCATAGGCATCGATCACGAGTTGGGCAAGGTCAGGCGACTTCTCGAGAAAGCTCTCGGTCGCGTTGAGGAATCCGTAGCTATTGAAATCAGGGTTGTCGTAGACGATGCGAGAGCCCGCGTTGACGACGGAAGCGCTCATGAGTGGATCGAGCCCGGCCCAAGCATCAACAGCTCCTGATTCGAGTGCGGTCTTACCGTCGGCATGCTGGAGTTGAGTGATCGTGACTTCGTCAAGCCCAATTCCAAACTCCGCGAGAGTCTGGAGCAGGAAGAAGTAGGGGTCTGTTCCCGCGTTCGCCCCAATGTTCTTACCCTTCAGGTCATTAGCCGACTGAATGGGAGAATCCGCCGCGACCACAATGGCTGACCAGTTTGGCTGGGAATAGACATCCACGGTCTTGATAGGCGAACCGTTGGCGCGAGCCAAGAGAGCCGCCGAACCCGCCGTTGAGCCGACATCGACAGCTCCTGCGCGCAACGCATCATTCGCCGCTGCTGATCCAGAAGACTGAATCCACGTGACTTCAACGTCGTCACCGAGGGTCTCTTCGAGCCAGCCTTCTTCCTTGATGATGAGGCTAAGCGGGTTATAGGTCGCAAAGTCGACCGAGAGGTGGTCGCTGCTCCATCCGCCCGCGTTGTTGGCCTCAGCGGGGGCAAACGATGAGCCTTCTCCCGCAACACAACCCGAGAGCCCGAGCGTTAGCGCGATTGCACCAGCAGCGACGGTAGTAAAGATCGATCGGCGAGACATAGTTTCCTTTGTGGGTGAGAGGGGTGAATAACGTTGGTGGTACTAGTGAGAACTGAGGTGGTGCGTTTCCACTCCGAGGCCCTCGAGAAGCTCAGCTCTGAGCTCGGCAAGATCACTGCTGCCTCGGTCGCGGGGGCGCGCTCCGGGAACAGTGACAGTCGCTCGAATACTCGACGACTCGTTCGCAGAGTCGGGAGCTACCGCTTCCAGCAGAATCACGCGATCGGCAAGGTACAGAGCTTCGTCGACGTCGTGCGTAACAATCACGATCGTCGCTGGCTCAGCCGCGTGAAGTTCGAGAAGGAGATCTTGCATGGCCAGCCGAGTCAGAGCGTCGAGCGCACCGAACGGCTCATCGAGCAACAGAACGCCGGGACGACGAGCCAACGCTCGCGCCAATGAAACTCTCTGAGCCATACCTCCCGAGATTTCGCGAGGGCGCAAGTGAGCAGATTCAGAGAGTTTGACGAGCTTAAGAAGATCGGTAACCCGAGCGCGGTCAGCTTGCGTGCGTGTGCCGCGAGGCAACCCGACTTCGACGTTACGGGTAATCGATCTCCACGGGAGAAGTCGCGGTTCTTGGAAGGCGATAGCCGACCGTTCGTCCAAGCCGACAACAGGAGCATTTCCGATGCTGATGGAGCCCGCAGTCGGAACGTCGAGACCACCAATGTGGCGCAGGAGTGTGGACTTGCCGCAACCAGAGGGACCGATAAGAGCAACGATCTCCCCCGCGTGGATATCGAGCGAGATATCGCTCAGCACGCGCCGCTCGCCAAAGCTTCGCGACAGCGCGCGGAGAGAAACAGACAGCGCGTCGGCTGCTGCGTTATGGCGAAGAGATGTAGAACTCATGACTGAACGCTATGACCGCGTCCTGCGATTCGCCATCGCAGTCGTAACGTAGCGTCACGCAATGACGTAACGCTACGTCACACGAAGAAAACTACTCAGTGCTTGCGGCGATTCGGCCCAACAGGCCATTGATGAATCCAGCGGAGTCTTCTGTCGAATGAACTTTCGCCGATTCGACGGCTTCTGAAATCGCTACCCCCGCGGGTACGTCAGGGTTGAACATGATCTCCCAGAGACCAATGCGTAGCAACGCTCGGTCAACCGCCGGCATCCGATTGAGCGGCCAACCTTGCGAGTAAGTCTCAATCAGCTCGTCAATTTCGTCGCCATTTTCGGTGATGCCAACAACGATCTCTTGCGCGTACGCCCACGCGGTTGCCCGAGCGGGATCGTTCAGGGCTCGCGACGATTCAGCGGCGAGAGCGACGTTGATGCTCTCCCCGCGAACATCTGCACCGTAGAGAACGTCAAGCGCTCGCTTGCGTGCTTTGCTGCGTGCCCCCATTTAGTCGTTCACGCGACCGAGGTAGCCGCCATCGCGGGTGTCGACCTTGACCTTGGTGCCCTGTTCGACGAACAGCGGTACCTGAATCTGGTAGCCGGTCTCCACGGTTGCGGGCTTGCTGCCACCGGTCGAACGGTCGCCTTGCAGGCCAGGCTCGGTGTAGGTGATCTCCAGGACAACGGATGCCGGAAGCTCTACGTAGAGCGGCTCCATGTTGTGCAGGGCGATCGTCACGTTCTGGTTCTCCAGCATGAAGTTGGCGGCATCGCCCACGGCGGCCTCGCTCAACGTGATTTGGTCGTAGTCACTCGTGTTCATGAACACGAAGTTTTCGCCGTCCTTGTAGAGGTACTGAAAGTCGGACCGGTCGACGGTCTCAGTCTCAATCTTCGCGCCAGCGTTGAAGGTGCGGTCTACGATCTTGCCCGTACGCACGTTCTTCACCTTGGTGCGAACGAAAGCTCCGCCCTTACCCGGCTTGACGTGCTGAAACTCGATAACGGACCACAGTCCACCGTCCATGTTGAGAACGACGCCGTTCTTGATGTCAGCGGTAGAGGCCATTCGTAAATCCGTTTCTGTTAACGAGCAAAAGCGCGATTGAGACACCGAAGTGAAAAAACCAACGTTCGAGTCTAACTGAGTCGTCGTGCAACCGCGTCGAGGCCCAGAATATAGGACTCAAAGCCGAAGCCCGCGATAACACCGGTTGCCACACCCGAAATCACGCTCGTGTGGCGGAACTCTTCTCTGGTGTGCGGGTTTGTGATGTGAACTTCGATCAGGGGCAAACCGGCGCTGGAGACCTGAGCTGCGGCATCCCGGAGCGCGTAGGAATAGTGCGTGAAAGCAGCGGGGTTCATGATGACCGGCGCGCCAGCATCCACCGCTTCGTGCAGCCACGAAATCAGTTCGGTTTCGCTGTCCGTCTGGCGAAAATCGAGAGTGATGGATACCGCGTTGGGCAGTGTCTGGGCGTGGGATTCAAGCTGCGCCTGAAGCTCAACGAGCGTTCCTCCGCCGTACACATCGGGTTCTCTGCTGCCGAGCCGACCGAGGTTGGGCCCGTTGAGCACGAATACTGTAGTCACTGCTCCACTCTAGCGAGGCGCCCGCTAGACCCCGACTTCTTGGTACGCCGAGTACAACATGGCTTCATCGGGTCCATTGAGCATTGACGTGCGGCCCACCGAATCGAGAACGACAAAGCGGATCATGCCTGCGCGGGCTTTCTTATCGCGCTGCATCGTCGCGAGCAGGGTATTCCAGCGACCGAGCGGATAGTCGATGGGCAAGCTCAATGACTGCAAGATGCTGCGGTGGCGGTCCACTATCTCGGAGCTCAGCGAGCCCGCGAGGTGGGCAAGCTCAGCCGCGAACACCATTCCCACGGAGACCGCCGCGCCATGCCGCCAACGGTATCGCTCTGCGTGCTCAATAGCGTGACCGAGCGTGTGTCCATAGTTGAGAATCTCCCGCAGCCCGGTTTCCGTGAAATCCTCCCCGACAACGCGAGCTTTGAGACCGATTGAAAGTTCCACCACTCGGCGGAAGGACGAGGAGTGGGGGTCGGTGGCGGCATCCACATCGGCTTCGATCAGGTCGAGGATCTCGGGCTCGCCGATAAACCCACACTTCACAATCTCTGCGAAACCAGCAAGAATTTCGTTGCGCGGCAAGTCTTCCAACACATCGAGGTCGGCGACGACGGCACTCGGTGCATAGAAAGCGCCAACGAGGTTCTTGCCCTCGGCCGTGTTGATCCCAGTTTTTCCGCCAACAGCAGCGTCGACCATGCCCGCAACACTCGTCGGACATTGAATGAGCTTCACCCCGCGCAACCAGGTCGCCGCCACGAACCCTGCGAGGTCGGTTGCTGCTCCACCCCCGAAACCAATGACAGCGTCCGTGCGAGTAAAGTCAGTTTGTCCCATGATCTGCCAGCAGAAGGCGGCGACCTCGACGCGCTTGGCGTCCTCAGCATCCGGAATTTCAGCCAACAGAACTTCGTAATCCTCAGAGAGAGACTCGCGGAGCGCATTCGCTCGGGCGCCCAACGTGGGCGGGTGGATGATCAGCACCTTTGCGACGCGGGGGCCGAGTTGATCGGCAAGCCGAGGGAGCAATCCGCGGCCGATGAGTACGTCATAGGGGGTCAGTCCCGCTACCGGGATCGTCGTCGTTTCAGTCATTGTTGTTGGGTTCCCAACCAGTCGGCAATTTCCCGCGCGACTTTGTCCATTGGCTTCAGTGAAGTATCGATAGTGAGCGACGACAAGGAGTCGTAAATCGGGCGCCGCGCTTCCACAAGCTTTTCCCACTCGTCGGCATTTTTGGCGAGAGGGCGCTTACTGCCCGCGATCCGAAGTCGAGCTGCGGCTTTCGACATCGTGAGCTGAACTACTCGATGCGCGGCAAGGTCGGCACGAGTATCTAGATCGAGCACTGCTCCCCCGCCCAAAGTAACGACCGCAGGTTCAAGCAGTGCGTGAGCTACCGCTTCGCGCTCGCGCTCGCGAAAGTACTGTTCGCCAAATTCGGCAAAAAGTTCAGGAATTGGGCCGTGAGACGCCACAACCACTTTGTCCGTGTCGATGAGCGGTGCATCCAGAATCTTCGCCAGCCGTTTACCAGCGCGCGTCTTGCCTGCGCCGGGAGCGCCGATGATGACGACTAGCGCCCCGCCATCATTCAGCACGGGACGCCTTGGTCGTGTTGAGAGAATCCGGAATAGCAGCCACGTAAGAGTCAAGGTTGCGCTTGGTCTCACCAAGAGAGTCGCCTCCGAACTTTTCCAGCACAGAGTTCGCCAGAGTAAGCGCGACCATAGCTTCCGCGACAACCCCCGCAGCAGGCACGGCACACACATCGGAACGTTGATGGTGCGCAACCGCAGCTTCGCCAGTAGCGACATCGACCGTGCGAAGCGCGCGAGGCACAGTCGAGATCGGTTTCATCGCGGCACGAACGCGCAATACAGTTCCCGTGCTCATCCCACCCTCGACGCCACCGGCCCTGTCACTCAATCGCGAAATGCCGTCGCTCCCCTGAACGAGTTCGTCGTGTGCCACTGAGCCACGGCGAGTCGCGGTCTCGAAGCCGTCTCCGACTTCGACGCCCTTGATCGCTTGAATGCCCATGAGCGCTGCCGAGAGTTGAGCATCGAGCCGGCGATCCCAGTGCGTGTAAGACCCAAGCCCGGGTGGAAGGCCGTAGGCAAGAACTTCTACGACCCCACCGAGAGTGTCACCATCCTCGTGGGCGAGATCTACTTCTGCGACCATCCGCTCGGATGTCGCGGGGTCGAAGCACCGCAGTGGGTCAGCATCGAGAGCAGCGACATCGTCAGGAACCGGGAGCACGCTGCCCTCGGGCGCACGCACACTCCCGATCGAGAGTGTGTGGCTCACCAAACGGATGCCGAGACCGCCCAAGAACGCCCGCGCAACGGCGCCGAGGGCAACGCGTGCAGCGGTCTCGCGAGCACTAGCACGTTCGAGCACGTTGCGTGATTCAGGGAAATCGTACTTCTGCATCCCCACCAGGTCAGCGTGGCCGGGGCGCGGGCGCGTCAATGCTGCGCCTCGACCCTTAGGAAGGGTCTCCGGGTCTACCGGAACGGGGCTCATGACATCAACCCAGCGGGGCCATTCGGTGTTACCGATGCGGAGCGCGACGGGGCTACCCATCGTCGCGCCGAAACGAATTCCCCCGCTCAGAGTGAGTTCGTCTTGTTCAAACTTCATCCGCGCACCCCGGCCATAGCCGAGCGTGCGACGCACTAGGTCAGCCTGAATTTCTTCAGGGGAAATGGGCACACCTGAGGGCATGCCTTCAAGAATGGCGAGCAATTCTGGGCCGTGTGATTCACCAGCCGTTAACCATCGAAGCATGGGTCAATCCTCCCACAAGCGAGGGTGGCACTTTCGCGCTTAGGCCGCGGGTGACTCGATAGCGGCCCGCATCGCGTCAATCGCGTCTGCTTCACCGTTCAACGGAATGCTCGGATCACCGGTTGCGAAAATACGCACTTGAGCGATGGCTTGATTGATGAGAAGGTCGTGCCCGGAGATGACGGTACCGCCTGCCTCGAACCACTGCATGGCGATTTCGCTCGGCCAAGGATCATATGCAACATCGAAAAGTGTTGTTGACGAGCGCACCTCTCGTCGAAAGGAGAGGTTCATGGCACCGCCAGGCACGGTCGTCACAATTGCCGTCGGAACCTCGGACGCCCTGGTGGCCTCCGCCCAGAGACGAAGCGTAACCGTCACTCCGAGAGATTCTCCCAACTGAGCAAGCGACTCCGCCTTCACCGGAGTGCGCGCGAAAACGTCAATGTTTCGAGCTCCGAGGCGAGCGGAGGCAACGAGAAGGGATGCGGCAGTCGCGCCCGCTCCCAGGATCCAGACTGACTCCAACTGGGCAAGCCCCGCGTCAAGAAAACTCCGCATTGCGCCTTCGACATCAGTATTGAAGCCGCGCAGTCCGTCCTGATCCACAACGACCGTATTGGCGCCGCCGACCAACTCAACGATTGGATCAGCCCGATCGAGCAACGGGACCACATCACGCTTGAGCGGCATCGTCAGCGATAGCCCCCGCCACCGGCCGTCGAGCGCATCGAGGAACGCAGGCAATGATTCACCCGTCAACTCGACCGCGCTGTACTCCCAATCAAAACCGAGCGTCGCGTAGGCGGCTCGATGGATTACGGGACTCAAGGAGTGAGAAATAGGTGACCCGAGAACTGCAAGCTTCGACCTCTCAGAGCCGGACTCCCCCGCCTCAATTCCGCCTAGCAATAGCTATCGTTCTCTTCGCTTGCTGCACACCAATCTCGCAACTGCTGGGCCGCTGCTTCGTGGTCGTTGACGTTGGTGGTGAACACTGTTTCACCGGTGGCGAGATTGATGGGCACAAAGAACAGCCAGTCGCCCGCCACCGGGTTAATAGCAGCGTCGATGGCAAGTTCACCGGGCAACCCGATTGGACCTACTGGTAACCCTGGGTTTGCATAGGTGTTGTAAGGGTTACTAGCATCGGCGCGCTCATCGTCCGTGGTCCACACTGTATGGAGGTTGCCGGTGCCGTAGGCGACAGTCGCGTCTGATTGCAGCAAAATGCCCTGATCGAGGCGATTGTAGAACACGCGAGAAATCTTGTAGAAGTCGTCGGTGTTTGGTCCCGCTTCACGCTGGATGAGTGCCGCCATCGTCAGGATCTTGTAGCGATCCTCGACAGCGACGCCCGCCGCATCCAATTTCTCGTACATCGTGCTCACCATGAGGTTCAGCACGGCATACGGGTCTTGACCGCCGTCGAGCTCGTAGGTCGCTGGGAAGAGATACCCTTCCAGACTCACCGCCTCGGCAGGCAAGTCGAAATAGGCAAGATCTTCGGATGCCGCCTGCAGCTCTACCAGCGGAATCCCTGTCGTCTCCGCAATGATCTCGAGCGCATCCGGCAGCACCGTGCCCTCGGTGATAAGTAGCCGGTCTGTCACTTTGTTCTCGGGATTAAGAAGTGCATCGAGCGCAGACTGCGCGCTCATTTCGCCCTGGAGTGAGTAGTTGCCCGGGTAGAACGCCGGGTCGCTCTCTTGGATGAGCAGCAGGTCGTAGAAGGCGTCGAATGTCATGGTTACGCCAGCATCATGCAGAGTTCGTGCGATGTCTGAGCCGATATCACCGGAGTTTACCGTGACGATGATCTCTTCCCCGTTACCGGACCCCTCGTAGTCGTTGGGCAACTCCCACCCAAGAATTTCGCGAATTTTGTCTTCGTAGTTAAGCCAGCCGTAGGCGACCACACCAGCACCGAGCAGAGCAATGATGAGAAGGGGAAGCCCGATGATGAGCCCCCAGCGACGCTTTCGGCGAGGAGGGCGCGAATCGTTACCGCCGCCGCTAGTGCTTGCACCTGCGTGACTTGGCGCTGCGGTTGTGGCAGCCGCCGCAGAGACCGCCGCCGACGGCACTGACGCAGGTTCGGGCCCGACCGGGTCTGACGCGGACGGAAATAGGCGGTCGACGGGCGAGTCATTCGCTTCGTGAGCTTGACGAGCTTCGCGCGCTTCGCGCCGAGTCATGGGCACCGCATTGTGAGCTCCCGGAGTTGCGGGAGACGGCCCAACGGAGCCGCCCTCAGCAGCAACGCCGCCCTCAGCGTTGATAGATTCACCTTCTTCGGGCCGAGACTCTGAGCGCTTCGGCGAGGGTTCTTCGGGCTGATCTTTGAAGATGTCTTCCCAGTTCAGTTCATCAGCCATGGTTCACGATCCTAGCGTCGGGACGACGAGCTCTCCCGGCGGTGTGACCGCTGAACGCTCAAAGTCGAGTGCATGTTGCAAAATTATAACGGCGGCAACCTGATCGACGACCGAACGAGAGTTCTTTGTCGTGCGCCCAGTCGCTCGTAGCGCCGACTGCGCGCTCATCGTGGTCATCCGCTCATCGACAAGCCTTACGGGAATCTCGCTGCGATCGGCAAGTTGCTGGGCAAAATCGCGAGCGTCTGCCGTAGACGCGGTGTCGCGGCCCGATAGCGCGATGGGGAGACCGACAACGAACTCTGTCGCGTCATGCTCCGCAGCGATAGCAAGCACAGACTTCACACTGTCGTGCGCTCGTAGCACCGTTTCCACTGGCGTAGCCAGCATGCCGTGAGGGTCGCTGCGAGCAACGCCGACACGAACCTTACCGACGTCAACGCCGATTCTCGTACCCGAGCGCATGAGCTAGGCCGAGAGCGTAGCGGTGATCAGGGCAAGTGCGTCAGGAATCGCGGCAGGATTCGCGCCGCCACCCTGAGCGATGTCAGGTTTTCCACCTCCGCCACCACCCAACACTCCGGCCGCGGCTTTCGCCAGTGCCCCTGCAGCGAAACCGTGCGCGCGTGACGCATCGTTTGTCGCGACAATGACAGCAGGCTTGTCGCTGATCGTAGCCGCAAGCACTACAACAGCTGCCTCAGCGCCCAGACGTTCTCGAACTGATTGGACCAGCCCGCGGAGGTCGTCAGTCGATGCAAGCTCCCCCACGTTTTCTACGACCGACTTCACCGTACCTGTCGTGCGTGCGGACTCAACGAGGGCCGGCACTCGCTGAGAAAGCTGCCCTGCCTCAAGTTGAGCAATCTTGCGCTCTGCAGCCTTGAGATTTGCCAAGAGCTCAGAAATACGATCGGGAAGCTGTTCACGCGGAGTCTTAAGGTTCGTGGTGAGTTCAGAGACGATCGCACGCTCGGCAGCGAAGTTTCGGAAGGCGTTCATTCCTACCAGCGACTCGATGCGGCGGTTCGCTGATCCTACGGATGATTCGCCCACCAGCGAGATGAGCCCAATCTCCGCTGAGCGTTCTACGTGAGTGCCTGCACACAACTCGAGCGACCATGGGCCCCCGATTTCCACAACGCGTACGGTATCGCCGTACTTCTCACCGAAGAGAGCCATCGCGCCGAGATCCTTCGCGTCGTCGAGCGCCATAATCCGAGTTGAGACTTCAAGGTTGTCGCGGACCGCGGTGTTCGCGACCTCTTCAATCTCTGATTTGGTCTCTAGTGAAAGCGCTTGCGACCACGAAAAGTCGAGCCGCATATAGCCAGCCTTGTTGTAGGAACCAGACTGATGAGCTTCTTTGCCTAATATCTGACGCAGAGCGGCATGGATCACGTGAGTCGCCGAGTGAGCCTGAGTCGCACCGCGACGCCAATCAGCATCAACGAGCGCAGTTGCCGGATCTCCGACCCCCACTTCGCCAGCGGTCACAGTTACTTTGTGACTGATCAGGCCCTTTACTGGCCGCTGAACATCGAGCACCTCAAGGTGGTAACTGGCCCCGACAATGGCGCCGGCGTCGGCTTCCTGGCCACCAGACTCAGCATAAAGCGAAGTCTCCGCAAGAATAACTTCCGCAGTCTGTCCAGTCGTCGCCCGTGGCACAGAAACACCATCAACGATGATGCCGATGACACTGGAGTCTGTTTCGAGACTCTCGTATCCCGTGAATGTTGTCTCACCCTGTGCACGGAACGCGCTGTAGACCGAGAGATCGGCAAGGAACTGCTTTTTTGAACCGGCATCCGCCTTTGCGCGATCACGCTGCTGCGTCATGAGTGAATCGAATGCGTCACGATTGACGCTGAGCCCGGCCTCGGCAGCCATCTCGAGTGTTAAATCGATAGGAAACCCGAAAGTGTCATGCAACAAGAAGGCTGTGTCGCTTGGCAGCTCTGTGGTGCCCGACTTCTTGGTGTTCTCTACTGCGGTATCGAGAATCGTTGTGCCACTCGCGAGCGTGCGCATGAAAACATCTTCTTCGGCAAGGACGATTCGCGAAATACGGTCGTAGTCCTTCTCAACCTCCGGATACGCTGCCTTCATCGCGTCGCGGGACTCAGGAAAGAGCTGCGCAAATGTGGTGCCTTCGACGCCAAGCAAACGCATTGCGCGTACAGTGCGACGCAACAGACGGCGGAGCACGTAGCCCCGTCCCTCATTGCTCGGTGTTACGCCATCCGAAATGAGCATGAGGCTCGAACGGACGTGGTCTGCGACGACCCGCAAGCGAACATCTGCTTCGTGGTCTTCACCGTAAGTTCGCCCCGCAAGCTCGGCGGCTTTATCAAGAACCGGACGCACTTGATCGATCTCATACATGTTCTCGACGCCCTGCTTAAGGAACGCAACACGCTCGAGTCCCATGCCGGTGTCAATGTTTTGTTTGGGAAGTTCTCCGAGGATGGAGAACTCTTTACCCTTGCCTTCGCCGCGCAGATACTGCATAAACACAAGGTTCCAAATTTCGACGTAACGGTCGTCGTCGGTAGCGGGGCCACCGTCAGCGCCGTAAGCCGGGCCGCGATCAAAGAAGATCTCTGAACAGGGGCCTGCCGGGCCAGGCTGACCCGTCGACCAATAGTTGGTGTCCATTCCCAATCGCTGGATGCGCTCATCTGGGAGCCCCGCGGTCTCTTTCCAGAAAGCAACTGCGTCGTCATCATCTTCGTAGACCGTTACCCAGAGGTCTTTAGCCAGAAAGCCGAGCCCGCCCTTGTCTTCAGGCAGGGTAAGGAATTCCCACGCGAACTGAATAGCTTCTTTCTTGAAATAGTCACCGAATGAGAAATTTCCATTCATCTGAAAGAAAGTACCGTGACGCGGCGTCTTACCAACTTCCTCAATGTCGAGAGTCCGGATGCACTTCTGCACGCTCGTGGCACGATCGTAAGGAGCGGGAACCAAGCCGGTGAGATAAGGAACGAATGGCACCATCCCAGCGACAGTGAAGAGCAACGTCGGATCATCGCTGACGAGCGAAGCAGACGGAACTATTGTGTGGCCGCGCTCACCAAAATAGGTCAGCCAACGATTCTGAATTTCTGCGGTTTGCATGGAGATCCCCGGGAACTAATAAAGCGGCCCGAGGGCCATGGTGGTCTTACTGAGAACGCTGAGTCAGGTCAGCGATAGCCTCTTCGGCGTCTGCGACGGCCGCGCGAAGTTCCGACTCACGCTCACGGTACCCATCAACAACGGCGCTCGTGAACTCACGGGCCTTGCTGTCAACATCCGAAAAAAACTGTTTGCCCTCTGGGGTCTTCGCAACTTGATGTGCTGCCACAAACCCGACGGCAATTCCTACAACGAAAAGGACTGCGCCTTTCATAATTTCTCCTTCAGATTGGGGTACACGAACCGTATTAGCTTAGGCGTTCGCGAGGCTTAGCGACGGCCCTTAGGGCGCAAGCTCAGCAGCGCTGCCCGAACGCCCGCGCTGAAGCCTGCAATTTTGATCAGTGGGCCTCCCACCGTCGCGGCAGTGAGCGCCACTAAGGCCGAAACATTGCCAGTGGTCTCTTCAACATTCCGCGTGATCGCATCCACGCGCGCAAGCTGTCTATTCGTCTCTGAAATGCTCGTTGTTGCCTCGGTCAACATCGGATCGAGGTTCTCGCTAACGCCCCGGATAGCCGAACTCGTCTCGTCAAAGACACGCCCGAGCTTCAGGAGCGGCACGGCCATCAGGCCGACCAGTATTGCAAACACTCCAGCGGCAATTAATCCCGCGATATCTCCGCCAGTCATGGCATCTCCGATCATCCTCAGCAACCTGCTACTACTACGGTATTCGACTTTCTGTTCGGAGGTGCACGTTTGCGCAAAGGGTTGCTTGAGGCGCGAACGCGTTTTGCGATTAAACGACAAAGGGCCGAGGCACAAGCCCCGGCCCTTTGGACGTTAGTTAGCGTGCTGCGTAGTACTCAACAACGAGCTGGACTTCACAGGTCACAGGAACCTCGGCACGCTTCGGGCGACGTACGAGACGTGCCTGCAGCTTGTCGATTTCTACCTCAAGGTAGCCGGGGGTCTTGGGAAGAACATCCACGTGTCCGCCTGCTGCGGCGACTTGGAAGATTTCCATGCCTTCGCTGCGAGCCTTGACGTGCATGAGCTGTCCGGGCTTGACGCGGAACGACGGACGGTCAACGAGCTGGCCGTCAACCAAGATGTGGCGGTGAACGATCATCTGGCGAGCCTGAGCGGTCGTACGAGCGATCGCCGAACGAACGAGCAGTGCGTCGAGACGCATTTCAAGCTGCTCAACCAGGTTCTCACCGGTGAGGCCAGCAGTCTTGCGAGCTTCCTCGAACTGAATCTTCAGCTGAGCTTCGCGGATGCCGTACTGGGCACGTAGGCGCTGCTTCTCGCGAAGACGAACAGCGTAGTCACTGTCCTGCTTGCGCTTGGTGCGGCCATGCTCACCGGGAGCGTAGGGGCGCTTTTCGAGGTACTTAGCTGCCTTCGGCGTGAGGGCGATGCCCAGTGCACGCGAAAGGCGAGTCTTGCTACGGGTACGTGACTTAGTAGACACAGGATCCTTTTCGATTGATTCAAGTAAGAACAATCTGGTGATCACTCGCACGCGAACGCGCGTGCACAACACACCAGACGAAAGAAGAGGGATGACCCTAGGGAACCTGGTCGGCTACAGACCTGCGTTCCGCGATATTCGATTTCATTGCAGCCGCGCGCCGAAACCGTATCGTTGGGACGCATAACTCTACCACGCCAAGCCGTCACAGGCGACGAATCGCCGCGCGAGAACGTGACGACGTCTCTCACGCTTATTCGCCGCGAATAATCTCGCGCAATTTTGCCAATCGGGCCGAGACTTCACGCTCGTTCCCGTTGTTCGTCGGCGTGTAGTACTCGGTGCCTTTCAGAACGTCGGGAAGATATTGCTGTTTCACGACGCCAAACTCGGAGTCGTGAGAGTAACGGTAGCCCTTCCCATGCCCCAGACGTTTCGCCCCCGGATAGTGGGCATCGCGAAGAGGCCTAGGCACGCGGCCAATCTTGCCGGCTCGCACGTCGGCGATCGCGGCATCCAGCGCCGTGTAGGCCGCATTGGATTTGGGTGCGGTCGCCAGATAGACCACTGCCTCCGCCAAAGGAATGCGGCCTTCTGGCATACCGATGAACTGAACCGCGTCTGCGGCAGCGACGGCGATGACCAGTGCCTGCGGGTCGGCAACGCCCACATCTTCCGCAGCGCTGATGATGACGCGCCGGGCAATGAAACGCGGATCCTCCCCCGCTTCGATCATTCGCGCCAGGTAGTGCAGGGCCGCATCAACATCGGAACCGCGGACTGACTTGATGAACGCGCTGATCACGTCATAGTGCTCATCACCCTGTCTGTCGTAACGCAAGAGTGCGCGATCAACGGCATTGGCAACGTGATCAGCCGTGACCACCGCTGGCGTTGCGGCGTCGTCGTCGTTTGCTGCCGAGACGGCGGATGCTTCGAGCGCGGTCAATGCACGACGAGCGTCGCCAGAAGACAATCGGATAAGAAGCGCTCTAGCTTCGGGATCGAGCACAACAGCATCGTGCAGCCCTCTAGCGTCCGATACCGCACGGTCGACCAACTCCCCCAGATCGTCATCCTCGAGTTGGTTGAGAGTCAGAAGCAAGGAACGCGACAGTAACGGTGAAATCACCGAAAATGACGGGTTTTCGGTCGTGGCGGCGATCAGGATAACCCAGCCATTTTCCACTCCCGGCAGTAGCGCATCCTGTTGAGCCTTAGTGAAACGGTGAATCTCATCGAGAAACAGCACCGTCGACACCCCGTACAGGTCTCGGGCGGTCATCGCCTCGTCCATCGTCTGCCGCACATCTTTGACGCCCGCCGTGACTGCGGAGAGCTCGACGAACTTACGTTGTGACCCTCGGGCGATTGCCTTGGCGATCGTCGTCTTCCCCGTGCCTGGAGGACCCCACAGAATGATGGATGCTGAACCGTGACTTCCGGACGCGTCCGAGGCCAGTCGCATCAGTGGAGACCCGCGCTGAAGCAAATGCTTCTGCCCCACGATCTCGTCCAAAACCAACGGTCGCATCCGCACCGCGAGTGGGGTTGCTCCACTGTGCAGAGTCGCGGCACCATCCATGGATCAATCGTAATCGTCTGAAGCGACCGACCGCACTGTTTTGGTTGATCGTCGGAACCGTCGTGGCGTTTGGTCGAGATTCCCGCGAGACCGTAAGGTTCATTGTGGCGTTTCTTCGGGAGCGACGACACACCCGATTCTTCAAGGAGCAATGGTGGCATCCAGTAAAAAGCATTCACGCGAGCAACGAGAGGCGCGGGAGCGGCTGCGCCAGTACACGGCTCGCACTGCGGTGCACCAAGGCACCATTGCGCGCCGCAAGCGCGACAATCTCCTTGCTGTCGGTGGCGGGCTCCTGGTGATTGCTCTGGTGGCCACTGCTCAGGTGTTTTATTTCTCCGCCGGACCGGGCATGCCAGAGCCGGCCCCCTCATTCACCGCAGACCCGACCGTGTCGGAGCCGTCGAACATTGGCGACGTCCCTGATCCTGCATTGGCCGAGGCCCGCATCTGGACGGGAGAACTGACCCTAAACGACGTCGCGCTCGAGATCGAGCTTGACGGCAGCGCTGCCCCGCAGGCGGTCGCGTCCCTCGTCGACTCGGCCGCGTCGGGCTACTACCTTGGCACCTCGTGTCACCGTCTCGTCGTCACCGAAAGCGCCGGACTCATCCAGTGTGGATCGCTCGACGGTACCGGTGCCAGCGACCCCAACTTTGCTTACGGTCCTGTCGAGAACTCCGGCGTAGGTGGTTTTTATCCTGCGGGAACCATTGCTATGGCTAGAACCGCGGACAACGCGTTCTCGAACGGGCGCCAGTTCTTCATCGTGTTTGATGATGCGATCATTCCCGACGACACCGCTGGTGGCTACAGCATTGTGGGCCAGGTCGTGTCTGGACTGGATACTCTCCAAACGGAAATCGTCGCGGGCGGCATCGTCGATGACGCTCAAGACGGTGCTCCCGTGACGGACACGACAATCACGGGCTTCACGATCCAATAACAGCGTCAACGACCGAAGGCAGGGTTGTCCTAAGCTTGGGTGACCCGGGCAGCGGCAACCGGCACAAGCAGCAAGGTGAAGTAATTGGCTACACAGGAGAAAAACGAGTGGGGACGCGTCGACGAGACGGGTACCGTTTACGTCCGAGAGGCTGACGGCGAACGCGCCGTGGGTCAGTACCCCGATGGCACGCCAGAAGAGGCCCTTGCCTACTTCAGCCGCAAATATCACGAGTTGGCTGGCCAGGTGACCCTGCTTGAGCAACGCGTGAAGAACGGCGCACCTGCCTCGGACGTTGCGAAGGCTGTCGCCACCCTCAACGAGTCGATCGCGACCGCAAACGCGGTAGGAGATCTCGCTGCGCTCCAGAAGCGGGTGCGAGCACTAGACGGTTCCGTGTCGGAGCTCACCGAGAAGCAAAGCGAAGAAGCGAAGGCTGCTCTCGCCGAGGCTGTTGTCACCCGCACTGCTCTTGTCGTGGAGGCGGAAACGCTCGCCGCTGGCGACCCGGCTAAAGCGCAGTGGAAGCAAGTTACCGCTCAGATGGACGACATCTTCTCGCGCTGGAAAGCACATCAGGCCGACGGCCCGCGACTTCCCAAGAACGAAGCAAACGAACTGTGGAAGCGATTCCGAGCTGCTCGGAGCACCGTAGACACCCACCGTCGTGCATTTTTCGCTGAGCTCGACGCGGCGCACAAGAAGGCTCGCGCCGACAAGCAGGCGCTAGTCGAAGAAGCCGAAGCGCTCTCCGTGCAGGGCGCAGAAGGCATCCACAGCTACCGCCGCCTCCTCGACCGTTGGAAGGCAGCCGGGCGTGCTGGCAAGAAGTTCGATGACGCCTTGTGGGCGAAGTTCAAACAGGCCGGCGATGTACTTTACGCCGCAAAGTCAGAAATCGACGCTCAGGACAACGTCGAGTTCGCGGCAAACTGGGAGCTGAAGAAAGCCCTTCTCGACGAAGCAGAGCCGCTATTGACCGCTACAGATCGGGTGCAGGCCAAGAAGGCTCTGCTATCGATCCAGAAGCGTTGGGATGAGATCGGCAAGGTTCCTCGCGACAAAATCAAGACCGCCGAGGATCGCCTGCGCAAGGTGGAAGCGGCCGTGCGCAAACTCGACGAGGATCACTGGCACAAGAACAATCCCGAACGTCAAGAACGTTCAGAAGGTTTTCTCGGGCAACTCAACGACGCGATCGCCAAGCTCGAAGCGGAGCTCGCTGAGGCTAAGGCGACCGGCGATGCGAAGAAGATTGCGGCTGCTCAAGACGCGCTCGACGCTCGCAGGGCATGGTTGGGCGCGCTCAAGTAGTTTGTTGTCCACACGGGACAGTTCTCCACCGGTAAGGGTGGTTCGATGATGCGTGCGGCTGCGGAGCCGCACGATAGGGAGCATGACTCCACGACTTCCACCCGTGCTGGATTCGACAAATTTGCCGCTACCAGAGTTACAGTGTGCGGCCCTCGACGGTGAGGTGTTCCCGCTCGACCTGGTGTTCTGCCCTATCGATGAATTTGAGACGCTACACCTGCGCGCCAGAGCTCTAGGCACGGTGATCGATTCACGAATCATCGCAGAACGGATGACCGCCGCATGGCTGTGGGGTGCGGTCTCGCGTCCGCCTCGTAGGCACCATTTGTGCGTGTCTATCGGGGCGCGCACCCGACCGCCGCTAGGGCTTCAAGCCATGCTGCGCGAAGTGGTCATCACCGAGGACGACATCGCTACTGTCGCCGGTGTCAGAATCACCTCACGCCTTCGCACCGTTCTCGATCTGGCGCGGTTCTGTCAGTCGTTTGACGAACGGGAGAAGGCTGTGGTGCGGACACTGATGGCCGACGAAAACCTTGATTACGCCGAGTGCGTGCGCTCGCTCGAGGCGCGGCGTAACCTGCCTCAAAGACGGCGCGCACTTGAGCGCCTTGCCAGCGTGGGCAACCCGAACCCGACTCGGTCGCGAGCTAGCCGCTATTGACGCGGTAAACGTCGTAGACAGCATCCACCCGCCGCACGGCATTGAGAACACGATCGAGATGAGTCGTGTCCCCCATCTCAAACACGAACTTACTGATCGCCAAACGCGCGGTCGATGTGCTGACCGTCGCGGACAGGATGTTCACGTGAGTCTCGCTGAGCACCTTCGTAATATCGGAAAGGAGTCCAGCTCGGTCAAGCGCTTCGACCTGGATTTGCACCAAGAAGAGGCTCTTAGACGTTGGCGCCCATTCGACGTCAATCATCCGCTCTGGCTCGTCCAACAGGGACTGCACGTTCTTGCAGTCCGCCCGGTGGACTGACACACCAGCTCCCCGTGTAATAAACCCGACGACAGCATCACCGGGAACCGGGGTGCAACAGCGTGCGAGCTTCACGAGAATGTCGGGTGCGCCACGCACCAAGATGCCGGAGTCGGAATGCTTGTACGGCCGGGGTTTGCCCGGGGCGGGGAAGGCAAGCTCGACCTCATCTTCTTCGGTGCCGGAGCTCAATGACGAGACGAGCTTCTCGATTACCGACTGGGTGGAGATGTGGCCCTCGCCAACCGCCGCGTAAAGCGCGGAAACATCCTCATACCGCATGGTGGCGGCGAGCTCGGCAAACGACTCCTGACTCATGAGCTTCTGGAGCGGCATGTTTTGCTTGCGCATCGCCCTAGCGATGGCATCTTTGCCCTGCTCAATTGCTTCGTCGCGGCGTTCCTTGGTGAACCACGCACGGATCTTGTTCCGCGCGCGAGTGCTCTTGACGAATCCGAGCCAATCCTGGCTGGGGGCCGCATCCGGACTCTTGGAAGTGAATACTTCCACCGAGTCCCCGCTGGTCAGGGTCGTCTCCAAAGGAACCAATCGCCCGTTGACTTTGGCGCCCATCGTGCGGTGACCGATTTCGGTGTGAACCGCATAGGCGAAGTCGACCGGAGTCGCCCCGGCGGGGAGACCGATTACCTTTCCTTGCGGGGTGAACACATAGACCTCTTTGGCACCGATCTCGAACCGCAGCGATTCAAGGAACTCGCTGGGATCCGAGGTTTCCGCTTGCCAATCGGTGATGTGAGCCAGCCACGCCATGTCGTTGTCGACGGGCACGGTGTCGACCGTCTTTCCCGCGGCGCGATCCTTGTACTTCCAATGGGCGGCCACACCAAACTCGGCTCGGTGGTGCATCTCATTGGTACGGATCTGTATTTCTACCGCGCGCCCTTGAGGCCCAATGACCGTCGTATGGAGCGACTGGTAGAGGTTGAATTTTGGCGTGGCGATGTAGTCCTTGAAGCGACCAGGAATCGGGTTCCAGCGCGCGTGAATAGACCCAAGGACGGCATAGCAGTCCCGCACGGAATTGACGAGAACACGGATACCCACGAGGTCATAGATCTCGTCGAACTCACGGCCCCGTACGATCATCTTCTGGTAGATCGAGTAATACTGCTTAGGACGCCCCGCGACGGTTCCCCTGATTCGGGACGTCTTCAAGTCATCGTTTACCTCGGCGATTACCTGCTTGACGAATTCATCGCGTTGCGGTGTGCGCTTCGTGACGAGGCTCTCGATCTCGACGTAGATCTTGGGGTGCAGCACCGCAAATGAGAGGTCCTCGAGCTCGATCTTAATCGCCTGGATACCGAGGCGGTGAGCGAGCGGAGCATAGATCTCTAGTGTCTCTTGCGCCTTCCTGGAGGCCGATGCTTGGGGCACAAACCCCCAGGTTCGAGCGTTGTGGAGTCGATCCGCGAGCTTGATCACAAGCACACGGATGTCTTTCGACATCGCAACGATCATCTTTCGCACGGTCTCGGCCTGGGCGCTGTCCCCATACTTGACCTTGTCGAGCTTGGTGACGCCGTCGACCAGCATGGCGATCTCGTCACCAAACTCGAGGCGAAGTTCGTCCAGAGAGTACGCGGTGTCCTCTACGGTGTCGTGCAGCAGTGCTGCCGCGATGGTCTTTTCGCCAATTCCGAGATCCGCGAGAATTTGGGCGACCGCAATTGGGTGGGTGATGTACGGTTCGCCACTCTTGCGTTTTTGCCCGTCATGAGCGCGGAATGCGGCAGCGT
>Ga0209344_10001619_pt1 | contig 28488 bp, 21 predicted proteins | sample Cruoilmetagenom6_FD_187293 | JGI IMG/M metagenome (GOLD analysis project Ga0209344, IMG submission 187293) | Oil polluted marine microbial communities from Coal Oil Point, Santa Barbara, California, USA - Santa Barbara Oil Seep Sample 6 (SPAdes)... | ecosystem: Environmental > Aquatic > Marine... | reverse complement strand
ACCAACCCGCGACCAACCCGCGACCAACCCGCGACCAACCCGCGACCAACCCGCGACCAACCCGCGACCAACCCGCGACCAACCCGCGACCAACCCGCGACCAACCCGCGACCAACCCGCGACCAAAAAAAAACGGCTTTGTTGGGCGCGTTTATTTCGAGCGTCTGCGCCGTCCGCGGTTTCCGGAACGTTTCGCCTGGAATGCTCCCGGGTCTTTTCCCCCGCCGGATTGACGGCGGTAACAAGCCTCACAGATGGAATAGCGCGACAGCTCATCGATACGCGCATTGCAACGCGTGCACAAACGTCGCATGCGTTGGGCTTGCAAGCTACGCTCGATATAGCCATTCACCAGGTCACGCTGGTCTTCACACACATCAAGCTCAACAAAAGTCTCTGGATACCGGTAAGCCAACCAGGCATACACCGTCAAGTAGTGCACAAGCTCTTCTGCCTGGCGCAGTTCTATATCAGACGAAGTCGCCTCTTCCTCATAAACATCACGCAAAACGGGCAGACCAACAGGCAACTTCTGCGCATGCAAAGAGGCCCAGTCCTCTATCACATTCAGAAGCGTTTCAGAGCGGGTGTTCACAGGCGCAGTCGCAAAAACAAACTTGTCACGCAACCTGATCTCCATGTCGTCTATCACTCCTGCCAGGGTAAACATGTCGTTCAAATCCGCGGGATGGTAATCAGACGAAGGATCAACCAGTTTCTCCTGAAAAAACTTCAAGATGGCAGGCAGCGAGTCGGTCTCAAGCGCCTTGCCGATTGTCTCCACCTGGTTGGCGTCTGGCTTCACTGGAATCGGGCCGGGAAAAGGCGGGTCGATACGAGACAAGGGAGGACGCACAATACGAAGGCTTTCCTTACTGAACGCCCCCACATAGCCCTCTTCTTTGATCCCAAAACGCCCCGCACGCCCTGCAATCTGGCGGACTTCCTCGTCAGCAAGAACCCTGTCCTCCTGCCCATTCCACTTGGTCGTTCGCCAAAACAACACTTGAGAAATAGGCAGGTTCAGACCCATCGCGATCGCGTCCGTTGCCACCAGGATCTCTGCTTCGCCGCTCCGAAAACGCCGCGCCTCACTGCGGCGTACGTCTGGACCAAGACCACCATAGATCACCGCAACCGTACGACCTTCCTCCTCAAGCACACTTTTAATGCCGAGCACATCTCGCCGGGAAAAACACACCACAGCAGTGCCCACGGGCCATTGGGGAGCATCTTCGAGACGGTCGGGTTTTTCCTTCACGAAAAGCGGCGACAAACGATCCAAGGCATGTACTTCAAATTTTTCCTGTAGAGAAGACGCCACACGCTCCAAAATCTTCACCACAGCTGGGGTACCCGTCACAATGACATGCTCCGCCGGAGCTCCGACAAGCACACGCGTCCACGCCCACCCACGACAAGGATCCGCAAGCATTTGGACTTCGTCAATCACGACAGCGTCGACAGGACGCGAAAGGTCGGCCATCTCGACAGTACAGCTCATAAAAGCGGCCGAGGGATCCAAGTCGCGTTCTTCCCCGGTAAGAAAAGAGCAGCGCACCCCACGATCTCTTAGCTGTTCTTGCCCTTCGAGCGCCAAAAGCCGCAGGGGAGCATAATAAGCACCAGTCGAATAGGAAGACAGCATATTGAAAGCAGCATGGGTCTTGCCGCTGTTTGTCGGTCCGACAAACAGCGTGATCTGTCGATTGATCCCGCGCGCCAAAGGAAAATAATCAGAGTATCGGCTGAAATCAATCTGTTCGCGCACGCGCGCCACAGCCAGTGTCTCGCGCGCATTGCGCATCTCGTTTTTTATCCAAAGCGTGATCGTGGCACGAATGTCAGCGACAGTGTGGGAAAGAGGACGCCCACCACGCACTCGGGCAAGGCGTTTGCGTAGCGGAGCAAGATCAAGAGAAAGCCCGATACGCTCATGGTGGTCCTGGAAAAGACGGTCCGCGACACGTTGTAACTGCCGAGAGGCTTTCGCACACTTCTCTCTTGCCCAGGCCAGAATGGCCTCACGATACGCCGCCTCATCAACGAATGCCACGGGCGCCACAATCGGATCAAACTCCGCATCAAGTCGCAGGGTAACAGGCAAATCGAGCACAAGAGGTGCCGTGTCGTGCGCCTGCACATCGATCTCAAGCGAGAAGGGCAGCGTGAGTGAGACCACAAGCTGCCGTCTCACTCGTTCTACCCAAAACCGGAGTTCTTCCGAACCGAGTGCATCAAGGGACTCTCCTACCAGCCCATAGATTGCCTGTAGCAGGAAACCGTCGAGTTTGGAGGCTGTTTTTGCGCTTTCGACCGGCCCAGAAGCAGGGAGAGAAGCTTCCGTTGCCGCTTGCGTATAAAGAGGAAGTGCGTCCGGATGGTCCAGCAGACTGGGATCAGTCTCAATATCGAGACGAGAATGTGCAAGCTCTCTATACAGCTTCGTTTCCAGGCTTTCGAGCCTCTGATACATACGACTCTCTCGCAAGTCGGTATCCGCAGACGTCACCGTGGCTTTCGTCATTTCATGGCGAAGGATGGCGCTCAGTCCTTCTATGCCGTGTGCAAGGAGGGCACGCACATGCTCAACCGTCAAAGGAACCGCACATCCCGCGCGACGAACACGCAGCGGACGCTCGCAAAAAATCGCTTCGACTTCGACTGGGAATGCAATGCAGAGACGCTTGCGCTCCCTTACGAGCCACCATCCGTTCTCTGTCAGAGATTTTTCTATGGAACAGCGCAGAAGATCAGTCATGTGATGCATGCTCGTTGGCGGGGGAGCCGACTGATCGAGCCTCACAAAATATGCATATAACTCAAAAAGTCTAAAAAAACACATTTAGGGGGAACTTCTCACACTATCTAGCGAATATGGCCTGGATAGTATCCAGCAGGGCAATTGTCCGGCCGGGGGGAACAAGAAAGCGCAGCACAGAAGAAGAAAATCAGGGAGAGAAGAGCGCAGAATACGAAGAAAACAGTGTTGGAAATACCAAAATACGACCAGATTCCGCAGCACCTTCGCGAAAGACCGAAAAACGGAACCAAACAAAGATATACCCTTTCTCCTCCCTATTTCTCCATCAAACACCTTCGCTTCCACACCCTCGCGACACAGGATCACGCGAAAATTACCCCAGAAGATCGTCCCACACAGATCATCTGCACAACCATATGGGGTTATTTCTCATACTCAACAGTATAGGGTCACCATCAGGCCCCGAATATGCATTCTTCCACGATACCCACAAAACACCCCACTCACTCGCCGGAAAACACTCACTTCACCCGGCTCTCGCGCCACCTCACCCCCGTTGTTTCGCCCACAACAGTCGACTGCAACACTCCCCAGAAAAACGCGCACATATGACAAAGAAGCAGGACACACACTCCCCATAATTTCTGTGTTTCACAGACTTCACAAGGCGAGTGTTGTCTCATCCAAGGCAAAATCCATGACCCGCCTCACGGTATCGGAGAACAGCAAAAGCCCACTTGGCACCAAAAAGACTCTTCGCACGTCCTCTTGTTGTAGCGGAACACCAGTCAGAAAAGACCCATAAGTAAAACCTATCTTCAGATATCCCCCCCCAGACCGCGCTTCCCTACAAGCCTCCGTATAAGTATCAATACGTTGCAAGGCAGATCGGGCATATGGGCCGCTCGCCGCGCTATACAGGCCAGAACGAATACGCTCCCCAAATGGGCCACTGAACATCTCTTCAATCGCAAAAGAAATCGCAAAAAACCGCAAACCCACTGATTCCCGATCAAAATCCCAGAGACTCAAACCAGGCAACACCTGCACCGCACTCGTTAAATAGGGGGAAAGGTATTCGCGGTCACACGTAAGAAATCGCACGATACATCCTTTAACAAACAAACCAGGATGTACAGGTGGAGAATCACGCTCCTGCCGGCACCGGGACGCCTCAATAATCCTCTGCTTGGCAACAGCGTCTGCTTTTTCCACCCTCTCCATCATATTGACCGCAGCACGAGACAAAAACTCCCCAGTACCAGAAATCTGGAAAGAAGAAGACGGTCTCACTACTTCGGCCTTTCTTGCCGCAATGGTTTCCGACACCAGCATCCTCACATCACCCTGTATTTTGTCTTTGATGCCCCGCGCCCACGCATCTGCTCGCACCACTCTGCTGCATTTTTTCACTGCCTACAGACACTCGCCTCAGTCCCTTTCCACATGCAGCATCGGCATATGGAAATTCTTTCCAACATGGGCAAGAATCCTGCTACTTCCTGGGAAAACACGTTTTTACGAATTCTCCCATTCGGCGAGATTCGGCATTCCTCCCAGCCTTTCCCCAGCTTCGTCCTCTGCACAGCCGCAAAAAAACCCAGAAAAAGAGATCCCGACACCTATACGTATTCCTTCAAACAAAAAGGCAGTCCAGTAAAATTCTCTCGCAACAGGCCTGCCCCTCAGGCCTTCTCGCCCGAGCCTTCTCCCCGGTAGAGAAAAACACGGACACGCCACAACAACAAGCGCACAGCCGGCTTTCTCAGACCACACTCCCCAACCCGATCCTCCCAGACCACCCTGCACACAGAGCGTGACCTCGAAGCAGAAAAAGCAAGGCGCACAAATCCAGCGGCACACAAGAAGGCCTGCGAAAAGACAAGAAGGAAAAAAACAAGGAAACATTGCCTCTACAGAAAATAGATTCCGCATTCAAGAAGCGAAAAAATCCCCCAGCAAGACCGAAGAAATACGGCGAACCGGCCTCTCAACAGGGCCGGGATACCAATGAGATGGGACGGAAAACTCCAACAAACCAGCGAGTTGAACTGTGAACTGGTCTACAAACCTGCCAAATCCCAATTTGCCAGTACAAACCAACAAAACACTGTTCTAGCTAAAAAATCATCACAATATTCCCAAACCACGGCGCATCACCTCAGAAGCACACCGACACAAAGGCGCACAAAACTGTGACCAGCCACGAAGACCTCGAATACAGCTTTATCCAACGCAATGCTCACAATGACATTGGTCGCAGACGGTTTATGCAATGGCTCACAAAAACAGGACTCTCCCTCGCGACTGCTGCAACACTCTCCAGCAGCATCCTCGCAGGATGCGAGTTTGAAGGGAGCACACCTGATCTGGAAAAAGAACCAGCGCCCAACCCTGACACACTCAAAATCGGCCTCGCAGGCCCCTTTTCCGGCATCGGATCTTTCCTTGGGGTTTCCATGCACCGTACTGCCAACACCGTCGTCGCGCAGGTCAACGCAGAAGGAGGCATCAAAGGGCGCAAACTCGAGATCATCTCAAAAGACATCAGCTCGATGCATGAAGGAAACGTCATACAGGCCTACAAAGAACTCGCGTCTCTCCCTGACCTCATGGGCATTGTGCTTGGTGCACCTTCTTTGCAATCCCTCGTCACGCTACAAAAGGAAATCGATAGGAAACGTCTCATGTTGGTCACCGTTTTTGGGGACCTGCACGACCATGGAGAGCTTTATCCCGACAATGAGAAAATGCGATCGGTCTTCCAATTTGCTGTGCCTGATTCTTGGAACATGCCGCTCCTCGCCGACTATGCAGCGGCACGAGGGCTCTCCCGCATTGGCCTGGTGTACGACGGACATTTCGCAGAAAACGCGCGGCACAGCTTCGAGAAGAGCCTGCAAGACACGCCTCTCAACAGCGCCGGAGCAGCTCCTTACGATACAAACGAGACCGACTTTGCTTCGATTCTGCATCCTCTCGAACGGGCGCAAGCAATCTGGACATGGGGTTTGGCACCAGATCTCGCGAGACTGACGAAGCACCTTGATACGACAGGGCAGGCCTACACAGGACTCGAGAAAGCCCTGGAAACAGAACGTCCCCAGCTCATAGGGAACCAAACAGGAATCGGACACTCTCACTGGAAGGCACTTGCAGAAGAACACATTGCACCTGGCACGATCACCGTGGGAACAGTCCAAGGGATACGACACTGGCCTGACTACAAAATGGACAAGTGGGTAAAAAAATTTACACAGGACAAGCCCACAGGCGAGGAACACGTGATTGCCGATGCGATTGCAAGTATTTTCAAAGCAGTCGAAAAAACAGGAAATATCGCTGAAAGAAATGATATATTAGAATACACAGAGAAGGCAGGGCGCCAGCGCTATTCCACATTGGACTGGGAGTTCCATAAAAAATCGCACATTGGTCGGCATCCTGATGACCTCGTTCTTCTCAGCTTTGAACACCCGAAAAAACCAGCCAACATGCATTATTCCATTGGGGAAGAGTACGCACTTTCCGGGGAAGAAGAGACAGCTCTGGGAATGACACCGGTTTGGCTTGTACATCCCACGCTAAAAGCGAACACCCGTCGTTACCCTGACCTCATTCCGCAACTCACAGCAAAGAACTACGGCCTACAAAACAACCCAGCTGACACTCTTCACTAAAAATTTCCAATGGTAAAAAACTGGGAAATTCTCCAAGCCTTTTCCACCACACGCAAGACCCTGCTCTTCTCAAGAGCACTTTTTCTCAATCGCGCCGGCAAAAATTACAGCACAATACCTGCTCGGCTTGAGACGATTTCTCCAGAAAAAAAGTTTGTTTCCGCGAGTTTCCCAAACGGAATTCTCCCACTCGGCTCATGTTCGCGCGAGAGAAGAAAATTGAGCAACACGAAAGACAGCTCTTTCTCATCCGGCACAATCCCAAGGCAGGCTTGACAAGCCATTCCGTAGAGAATCGTGGCAAATGACCGAGCAAAAACCTCAGGTGCAGCGGCTGGCTCTCCCCCACCTGCCTCCTGGTTTTTCTGGACTACTTCCGCGAGACGGCCAACCTGTTCGTCAAAACGTCGCCGAACCTTTTGCCGCAACCCACTATCACGCCCAGAACGAAGTTGTAACTCGAGATCCAGCATGATCCAGTCATCAGGTTCTCGCAAGGTAGTACACAGCCAACTTGCGGCCTGCCCAACAGACTGCTCAATCGCAAAGTCGGGAGCAAGCTGCATCATACCCAACAAAGTGTCAAGATAACGGCTAGACCGCTCTTCGACTACAGCAAGGAATAAATCCTCTTTGCTGTCAAAATTTGAATAAACGGCCCCTTTGGAAAAGCCCGCAAGATCGGCAATCTCGTCAAGAGACGCTCGCTCATATCCTTTTCGAGCAAAAACAGTAACCGCAGCATCAAGTAAAGCTTCAACAGTGCGACGGCGTCTACGAGTTATCGGGAAGCGAAGTGTAGAATTCATATTCTCAGATAATATTCAGGATTCTGTCTTGGTTCTACGAAAAATGCCCAACCGCCAATCAAAATCCCTGGAATGTCAAGATATGCTGAAAAAGCACTAGCGCAATCTGTTGAGACACATGGCCGAAAACAATACACAAGATCATAAACTTCCGGATCCTTTCGGACGACTCGATGCTTCTGACGACGCGCTTTTTTACGCAACTCCTCGAAAAGTCACACATATAGAACAAGGTGCCATCAGTGCCCTCCAGCATTTCTACGCCGAGAACCTCCCCTCAGGCGGAGAAATTCTCGACCTCATGTCATCTTGGCGATCCCACCTGCCCGAAGGTCTCGGCCCAGTTACCGGCCTCGGCATGAACAGCGAAGAAATGGCCGACAATCCCCAACTCGACACATTCACCGTCCACAACCTCAACAAGATGCCCCTGCTCCCCTTTGAAGAAAACGCCTTCGATGCAGTCGTCTGCGCTGTGAGCGTGCAATACCTCGAACACCCAGTTCATGTTTTTTCCGAAGTCCAGCGCGTCCTCCGCCCAAACAGTCCAGTCATTGTATCTTTCTCAAACCGTTGCTTTCCCACAAAAGCCGTCAACATCTGGCGGTACAGCACAAGCTCTCAACATCAGGACCTCGTGCACATGTATCTTGAAAAAAACGCATTTCACCAGGTCCGCACGAGAGAAATCACCACTCGGGACGACCCGATGTACATCGTGTCAGGCGTCAAACCGCACGAGTAGGACGAACAGCACGAGCACCACAATAAGAAAGAAACCTCACATGAAAAAGACCCAAGCGCTTTTTCAACTGCCCCTGCAGGCACCCCGACGAACCCTCCATCGGCATTGCACCGCCTCACCACCCAGACAAACCACACAAACCCTGCTGTTTCTCAGTAGACGCCGGCACGCGCAAAACTAGCCCCATGCGCATACTCTTCCTTGGGGACACCCACAGCACCCAGCGCGCCCTGGAAAAAGCCCTAGGCGAACAGGCCCCCCTGTACCGCGCCAAACTCGTCATCCAAGTAGGCGACTTTGGATTCTGGCCACCCCGCACACAACACCTGCTCGAAACCTGCACACACCTCTGCGAAACAGCCAACATTGATCTCTACTGGATCGATGGAAACCACGAAAACCATGCCCAGCTCAACCACGATGCCCCAGGCCCAGTCGCCATCGCCCCGCGCGTACACTACATTCCCCGCGGACACCTGCTCGAACTCGACGGCACACGCGTGCTCTTTATGGGAGGCGCCATCTCACTCGACCGCATCTGGCGCCAAGCCGGCACAAACTGGTTCCCTACAGAACGCCCATCCACCCAACAATGGAAACGCGCCCACCAAAACGGTCCTGCCCACATTCTCGTGACACACGACTCCCCCGCAGGCACCCCCCTACAAGGCATACAACTCCCGCTGCCGGCAAGAGAACTGCAAAGCAGCGCACAACACCGCGAAAAACTCCTCACACTCATGCAGGCAACCACCCCCAGCTTTCTCATACACGGCCACTGGCACGAACCACTCCATACCCACTTCACCCACTCCAGCGGCACCACCCAAATAATCAGCCTGGCACACAACCGCAACCCAAAAAACAACTGGTGCGTACTCGAATGCCAAGACGGAGAAATCCAGCTTCTCGCCGGCCCCCCGGACGCCCCCCTCTCCCACACAACCCACCCACACCAAGAAAACCCCCAACACTCCCACTAAAAGAAAACCAGGCGTGCCAGAAGGTGTGTGCAGTACGCGACCCAAAGGGATGACGCACCCACCACGCGGAAAGAAGTCCGGCACGGTGCATGCCGGAAGACGGGCAAAAATGAACGGGAACATGCTCTTGGAGAACCTGCTGGAATGACAAGCTTGTCCTCTTGACCTGGTGTATCCGGGGTATCGGGCCTTGTTGACCGCAGAACTGCACAGCGGATTTGGCGAAGACCGAGAGCGCTACTCGACCGGACAAGCCCTGCCCGCCAAAGGCGGTTCTCTTTAGCTTTCGTCTCGAAAAAGTTGGGCGACACGTTTGGCGAAGTAGGTGAGGATTGCGTCGGCTCCGGCGCGTTTTATGGAGAGAAGGGATTCGAGGATGACGGGGGTAGGGTCGAGCCAGCCTTCGGCGAAGGCGGCCATTTGCATGGCGTATTCTCCGCTGACCTGGTAGACGAAGGTTGGCATGCCGAACTGGTCTTTTACTTCTCGCACAATGTCAAGGTAGGGCATGCCGGGTTTTATCATGACGATGTCGGCGCCTTCGGCGAGGTCGAAGGCGACTTCGCGTAGGGCTTCCAAGCGGTTCCCGGGATCCATCTGATAGGTGCGTTTGTCGGCTTTTCCGAGGTTTGTCGATGAGCCTACGGCATCGCGGAAGGGGCCGTAGTAGGCGGAGGCGTATTTTGCCGAGTAGGCGAGGATTTGCGTATTGACGTGGCCTTCATCTTCCAAAGCGGTGCGAATCTTTCCGATTCGACCGTCCATCATGTCGGAGGGGGCCAGGATGTCGACGCCGGCACGGGTGAGGGAGAGCGCTTGCCGCACGAGGGCTTCGAGCGTGACGTCATTTTGCACATAGCCGTGTGCATCGATGATGCCATCTTGGCCGTGGCTTGTAAAAGGATCAAGTGCCACGTCGGCAATCACGCCAAGTTCTGGAACGGTTTCTTTTATGGCGCGTATCGCGCGTTGGGTGAGCCCTTCCGGGTTCCAGGCTTCTGCCCCGTCCAGGGTTTTTTTTGCAGGAGGAGTCACGGGAAAAAGCGCGAGGGCGGGGATTCCAAGAGCTGCGACTTCTTTGGCTTCACGGCAGAGTTCGTCGATGCTCAGGCGTTCGATTCCTGGCATCGAGGGGACGGGAACGCGTGTGCTTTGACCTTCTTGCAGAAAAACCGGGTAAATCAGGTCGTCCACGCGTAGTTGTGTCTCGCGCACCAAGCGGCGAGAGAAATCGTGACGGCGCACACGTCGCAAACGCGTGGAAGGAAAGGCGCCAAAAGAAGCAGCATTATTGTGGGTAGATTGGCCTGTCACAATCTTATCCTCACTTTCAGACAGATCACATGTCTGGCATGCGTTCGCGAACGCGTAAAAGAAAAAGGCTTGTCTCTCCCGGGTTTGATCGTAGCCCAATGCCAAAAAAAGGCAGCCATGCAAATGCATCTGCTTTTTCAGTGCCCACTTCGAAGCCGTTCAGCAGCCTTTCAGTGCGCGTTCAGTAGCTTTTATGTAGTCTTATAGGGAGGAGTGGGGTATTCCTTATGAGCGTGAGTATTTCAGGATATTCACAGTTTTCCCTTCGTTCCGTACCCTGCTTTTCACCTCGCCTATTTTCAAGAAAAAACACAGGCGACTACCGCTGTGTCACGCGAGAAGAAAACCCGAGAAAAAGGCAGGAGTAGCAGAAGATCGGGAGAGAAACACAGGAATTTCTTCTGGTCTGAAAAGCTTTCCCGAGCATATTCGCGAGAAAGCCAGGTAGAGAAGTAGGGTTTGTGAAGTTTCCCATTCGGACAGGCTGCACGTCTCGCCATTCTGCTCCCCGGAAAACTTGCGCTGCAAAAGGAGACCTTAAAGGAGATTTAGGTGATCAAACGCAACGCAGGTGTTGTGGCCGCACTCATCTTTTTTCTCACATCATGTAATGGCGCTCCGAGCGCGTATGACCTTGTTGACAGGGTCTCTGTCGAAATTCCCTCTGGGCAGCTTGGTGAACAACTCAATTGGGTCACCGAGGGTATGCACAATGGAGTGCAGCAAAAGGACGCCGACACCCACTTCCATGAAACGTTCCTCGCCGAATTAGGCCCTGAAGAAATAAAGGCAGTCTTCCTCAGCCTTCAGGAAAGAAGCCCTTATACTCTGCAGGCAATCCGCGCGTATGGCGACATGGCCATCACTGCGGCTTTTACCGACAAGGTCGGAACCAACTGGGAGGTTTATCTCAGTATTGATCCCACGGACGGCACGATTAATGACCTCGCGTTTAATGTCGGGGATTCAAAAAGCAAACCATTCTCTACCCCACAAGACTGGAAAGAATTCAAAAGTCAGTATGCCGCGCTCGCAGAAAAGACCTCTTTTCTCGCGGCACGCGTGGCAAATGGGCACTGCAAGCCCATCGAAACGCTACACCCCGAGCAAACAGTCCCGGCAGGACAAACCTTTCGCCTTTATGTGCTGCACGCACTTGTCCAAGCGATTGAGACCGGCGCAGCGAACTGGGACGATACTCTTCTCATCGAAAACACCCGGGAAAGTACTCCTGCTGGTGCAGCGGTCGAAGACCCTCGAGGTACGGCGCACGAATTGCAGACCTACGCCAAAAAAATGATCTCTTCCTCGGACAGCACGGCAACAAGGTATTTGGTGCGCCACCTTGGCGTCGCCCGGATCGAAGCGATTCGCCGACAAATGATGGCAAAAATTCCGGCTGACTCAACGAAAACATCTCCTCCTGTTCTTCCTCTGAAAGACCTACAAAAAGCTCCTACCGACCCAGAAAACAGGGAAATTCCCCCGCACACCAATCAGGAAACCAAGCCGGAAAGCACCCCGGAAACCAGCTCGGAAAACCAGGAATTCGGCACAGATTGGCCGATCACTGTGACGGCTCTCTGTGAGGCGCATGCTTCCCTGCAACAACTTGCCTTGCAAGAAAAGCTCACTCCAATCCGGGGAATTCTTGCAGGGAACCCGGAGATCCCCCTCCCTCCTCCTTTTTGGACCTATACCGCCTTTCTCAGTGACACCACGGACAGGTCACTCACACTCTCTTGGTACCTCGAACGAGAAGACGGGACAGCTTTCGTGATTGCAGGCATCCTCGAGAACACGCAGGCAAAAAAGGTCGACAAATTTACTGCGTTTGCACTCATGAGTGCAGCAGTCGAACTATTTCTACAGAAAGCATAAAACCAGCAGACAAACCCGACAGAACACGCGGCGACACGAGACAGGGCGTCATGATTTTCTCAGATAGGTGCAATCTTCCCCCCGACTGCATTCCCTTCCACGTCCTGTACGTATGTACACGTCCTTCAGTATTCGGAAGAACAAAAAAGAGATTTCTTCGCGCCCTGATCCAGCACTTACACCTGCCATTTTCAGGAAAAATAGCGAAAATAGGAAAAAATCCTGGTCATTTGAACAAATGTTTTCCTTCACCTCACACCCATTCCTGTGTTAGAAGGAAAACAAAAACCTATTCCAGCCTCAGGCCGTTTCATCGTGCCATTTGATCGTGGAGGAAGTATGCAGCGAATCGACAAGGCAATCGCCGACTTCGCCCCTTCCCAGCCTGTCATCACACTCCCATCCGAAACAAGCGTCGCGCAAGCCTCCGACCTCATGGTAGAGCAGCACGCCAGTTGCGTCCTGGTCGAGGACAACAACAAATTATCCGGAATTTTTACCGAACGCGATTTTCTGGAAAAAGTGGCATTTCCGGGGATTGCCCCTGAAGAGATCTCCCTGCAGGAAGTCATGACGCCCTCGCCGGAAACACTGGGCCCCGGTGACTGCATCACTTACGCCATCAACAAAATGGCAGTAGGGGGTTTCCGCAATATTCCCATTGTCGATATCGACGAACGTCCCAGCTCAATCCTGGCGATCCGCGACGTAGTCGATCACCTCAGGTATGTCTTCGAAGACACCGTTGAAGACAATCTCTCCAATCCTTACGCAGCAGAATGGATAGACCTCGGCGGTGGTTGAAGGCCAATGGCACGCCCAACACAAGATCTTTTCTCAAAAGACAGTTGTGTTGTATCCGCTTTCTTCCGTTCTCTCAAAGGCTGGGTGTACTGCAGAAGAGAAGCCGGCTAAAACAGCACACAGCAGTACTCCAAAGTTGCACACAACCAGATGTTGCCATATATAGCCATACGAGATTTTACAAACGCACAAAGAAGAGTCTACGCAGACCGTTTCTCACACACATAGACGGGACCATTCCTCACACACATAGACGGCCAGAAAAACCTTTCCTTCGGTCCGTAACCAAGAGGAACCGCCAAGGAGAAGAAAAGAAAGAGGCACTCATGCTCAGAGAATTGGCCACCACTCCAATCAGCGAAATTCTCACCAAACCATGCATCACTCTCCCCGCAAGCGCGACTGTTTTTCACGCCATTACCGCTATGAAGACAAACCGACAAGGAGCTGTCGTCACCGTTGACACCACAGGAAAAACCGCCGGTATGTTCACTGAGCGAGATGTTCTACTCGCAAGCCGTTCCGGCGACAGAGAGTGGAGTAATCGTCCTCTGCACTACTTCCACACGGTGTCCCCTGTGACAATCCGGTCATCAGAGACAGTTGCTTCTGCCCTGGCAAAAATGCAGGAGGGCCGTTTTCGTCATATTACAGCGGTGGACTCAGACGATATTCCCATCCTCATGCTCTCAATCCGTGACATTCTCACGCATGTCGCGGAAAAGTTTCAACAGGAATTCGTGAATCTCCCTCCCGAGCCGCGCCTTGAAGCCCGCAGCCTTTGGGGAGGATAAAAAACCTAAGCACACACTCGGGGAAACCCCCCGAGGATTCCCAAGAGAGGAGCGCCTCCCTCAGAGGCTCCTCTTCCTCAACTGTTTTTTTCGGTTTTCTCCCCCACCCCAGACTTTTCCTCTGGGAGGAGAGGCAGAGAAGAAGACCGCTCCCCCGCTTGTTCCAGGGTTGTCGTAAGCGGCTCAGTCGGCACAAGAAGCGCACGCACAGTGTCTTTGACAAGAGAACGATAAAGTGTCGACACAGGATCAAGGCCGAGCGCTTTTGCATGATGCGTGGCGCCTCCCACAAACCCTGCAACAAGATCACTCGCGGCTAAAATACGGGTTTGTGCCTCAAGCGTGTGGACTACTTCAGAAGGAGCATGCAACGTACGCGCCAGGGTTTCCGCCACAAAACTGCCGGCACGAAACAGGGTGGGCGCGCCGGTCGGGAAATCAAGCGCTCCGTATTCAACCACACCATACAGGCCCATACGAGCCATTTCAGGGTTCTCGAACATGAAGTCAATCCACATGTCAAGAAAGCGCCCAAGGCGTTCCGCAGGACTCCACTCATCAAAGACAAAAGACCCATTTTCCTGACTCGCTTCCTGCCCCACTTCCTGACTCACTTGCAAGTTCGTATCTGCATCTCCTTTGACATGGAGCGCGATCTCTCGCTCTATATCAAGAATGAGCTTTGCTTCCTGCGCGAAAATCCACTCAACAACAGCAACATAAAGCCGTTCTTTGTTTCCGAAATGGTAGTGCAGACTCCCCAAAGGCACTTCTGCTTCCTCAGCGATCCGACGTGTTGTCGTCCCCCGATACCCCATTTCAGAGAAAACAGAGGTCGCAGCAGAGAGTATTTTTTCTCTGACCTTCCGCCCTTTGCTCGCCCTACTCACACGTCCATTCCTCTACATCTGTGCACATTCACCATTTACACTCATCCAACAAAAAGACCCTGAACACAACAAAAAACGCGTTGCGCGTGAACACATACCACCGGACATGAAGTCTCGGGTCATCATGCCAAATTCCAGAGAAACTCACTGTCTCAAAAGAGACAGTACCCTTCCCTGCCATCGACATTGCTCGCACTTTCGCGATATTCCCAGGCCTATTTACGGATCAACCGGACAACCGGTAGATAACAATATTCTGACAAGAGAACACAACTTCTCCACAAAATCTCCTACGACAGGACGAGAAAAGCAAGCAACATCCTGTTCTCCGACAAAACAGAAAAAGTACACGGTTTACGAAAAATCGCATACCGGCAAACAACACACTCCCACAGAACACATCAAAAGACCTGAATAATTGGGAAAAGTGACGACGGCACCCCATATATAATCATACGTATACCAGATATAATCTCCGGCACTCAGCAGAAAAACCAGAGAAAGCGACCAATTGTGTCTACTCCCCGCAAGCGACCAATTGTGTCCACCTCCCGCAAGCGACCAATTGTGCCTACTCCCCACGATTCTGTTCTCATTTTTCTCGGCAACAGCGAAAACCTCCTTCCCGATCTGTCCTCTTCCCTGCCCCCTTCCCACTTTGTGATCGCCGCCGATTCCGGTCTCCACCTCGCCCAAAAAATGGGAATACAGGTTGATGTTGTAGTGGGTGACCTCGATAGCGTGTCCGCAGACGCACTCGACCTCGCGCGCAAAAGCGGCGTCCGTGTTGCACAACACCCGCGGGATAAAGAGCAAACCGACTTCGAGCTTGCCCTCCATATCGCAATTGCTCACGGGCAAAAAATCAGCATTATTGGCAATACTTCTGGGCGTTTCGATCATGTCATGGGAAACTGCCTTGTCCTCGCTGCCCCAGCTTTTGCCGAAGCTGAGATTGAAGCAAGGCTTGGGACAAGCCTGGTGTGGGTCGCGGGAGGTCGAAAGGAAGGCCCACAACGCACCGCCCTGCTCAAAGGGACTCCTGGCCACTACGTGAGCCTGCTCCCCTTGCATGGACCTGTGACCGGAGCTCGCACGCATGGACTGCGTTTCCCCCTGCACAACGAAACCCTGTTTCCTGGTTCGAGCCGGAGTTTGAGTAACGAATTCCTGACATCCGAAGCACGCGTCGAAGTGGAAACAGGCACACTGCTGATAATCGCACCAGGATCTGGCCCGCAAGACCCTCCCCTCTAACCCCCAAGCCACTCGCTCAAGCCATCCTCTTGGAAACCACCCCCGAAACCTGTCCCCGTTTGCACTTGCGGCTTCTGCGACACGCGGTGGATTCGTTGTATTTGTCCTCGGAAAAACCCGTGAAATCCTTCCATTTTCACAAATACAATGCAAAAACAGGGAGAATCTCACGGGAGGGGTGCAAGAAAACAGAGCACGATACACGACTGCCCGATCAGCGGTTGCTTGTTGTAGGGTCATTTGCGGCAAAACAAAGAGGAAGCACGCGGAAACCAGCCACTGGCACCATTTGGCCTGCTACGCAGAGAAGAACGGAGACACCCAGGTGACACGCTGTAAAACCCACTTTTCCCCGACTGTCTCCTCAAAGACTGCCTCCTCAAAGATCGTCTTCGGCGTGTGCGTCGCTCTCCTTCTTGTGGTCTTGAACGGCTGCAGCGAGGGTGATGACACTACAAACGCCGGCGACAACACCTTCAGCGTGTATATCAGCGAGCCACACTCCATTCTCCCCACCAATAACAATGAGTCTGACGGAAACCAGGTGATCGAAAGCCTCTTCACTGGTTTGGTGTCCTATGATGCAGACACTTTTGAGATCGTCTACGAAATAGCCGAGTCCATTGAGTCAGAAGACCAAAAAATCTGGACAATTAGCCTGAAAAACGACTGGACTTTCCATAATGGGGAGCCTGTCACCGCCCAGTCTTTCGTCGACACCTGGAACTATGCCGCTTTCGGACCGAATGCCCAGAAGAATTCCCACCATTTCAGCATAATCGACGGCTATGAAGAGCTGCAGTGCGCACCAGAGGAATGCACTACCACAACATTGTCCGGCATGCGTGTCACAGGAAGCCATACTTTTGAGGTGAGGCTGACGGAAGCGTTCAGCCAGTTCCCTCTCATGCTTGGCTATACCGGATTTTTCCCCATGCCAAAGGCTGCCTTCGCCGATATCAAGGCCTACGAAACAGCGCCTATTGGGAACGGCCCCTTCATGATGCAGGGGAAGTGGGAGCACGACACCAAGATAACCACAAAAAAGTACCCGGATTATGCGGGGAATCCGGCGCAAGCTGACGGCATAAACTTCAAAATTTATTCGCTGCCGGAAACTGCTTTTCTCGACATGCAGAGTGGCAATCTCGACATTACCAAGCGTATCCCGCCAGAACTCATCAAAGAGGCACGAAAAGAATTCGGGGACAGAACGATAGAGACCCCAAACTCTTACTTCCAGTATCTCGGCTTCCCTCTCTATGACGAGCGTTTCCGGAACCCTGACCTGCGCCGCGCGTTTTCCATGGCAATTGACCGAGATGCCATCTCCGAGATGCTCTTTGCAGGCACCCATTTACCTGCCCGCTCGATCGTCTCTCCCCTGATTCCCGGCGCTCGCCCTGATGCCTGCGGCGAGGCTTGCCGCTTCGCACCCGAGGCAGCCCGTGCCCTCTTGCAGGCTGCGGGCGGGTTCGACGGCCCCCTCGAAATTTGGTACGACAACGATCACAATCACCAGTTATGGGTGGAAGCCGTCGCCAATCAGCTGCGCACAAACCTCGGCATCACCGACATTGTCTTCAAAGTCCTTCCCTTCCCGGAATTCATCAGCCGTTTGTACGCGAAAAATATCACGGGGCTTTTCAGTTTGGGCTGGAGCATGGACTTCCCCAGCCTGCAAAACTATCTCCAACCGATGTACCACTCAGGGTCCCACCCGCCTATGGGGGTAAACCTCACTACCTATGCAAATCCCGAAGTTGATCAGATGCTTGACGCGGGAAACCGTGCAGCGTCCTCGAAAGAAAGCCTTCGCTTCTATCAGAAGGCCGAAGACCTCATTCTTGCGGATCTCCCCACGATCCCCATCTATTACGGCAGTAACCAGGGTGCCCACTCCACACGCGTGGAAAATGTAAGGATCGATGCCTTCCGTCGCATACGCGTGACCTCAGTACACGTGCGATAAGAGAAAGCCCCTGACCTTTGTGGACCTCTCTGCAGGCCCCTCAGGCCTCTCAGGTCCTGCATGACCAGAGCGCCCCACACGCGAGCACTTGCGATTCGGCAGTGACACAGTGGGATCAGAGACAGCAGCCTTAGTTCTTTGGCAGATAATGGATTGCTGCTGCCACAGTTGAGAGGTAGGCAATACCTCCAATGTTGTGGCCGCCGGTTGGCACGATGTGCACTTCCGAGTTCACAAAGGCAAAGCGGCGTCTATCCTGTACGAGCCCATTCAAAATCCACCATTCGCGTTTTCCGTAGAGAAAAGTGATGGAACAGTTGTTCTCTTTTGTATATTCTGCCGCTGGTGTGTACGAAAGCCACCCGTCTCTTTTGCCATCGTAGCGACGGCGCGCCCAGCGTTTCATCCAGGGCCACATCACAGCACGATCTTCCGCGAAAATTGGCGACATGGAGCAGAGCATCATTGTGCGTGGTTCAATGGAGTGACACAGCGCCATTGCAAAAACAGCCCCGAGACTAAAGCCAAAAAAATGCACTTGGTCGGCAGGGGGCATCGCTTCAATCTGGTCGATCACATTCTCCACCTGATCGAACATTCCCCCTTCTTTCCAGGGAATATCAAGAAATACCGGAGTGATACCGCGCGCGGCATAGCACTCTGCAACGCGTTGGTAAGGTTCTATATTGGTCTTCTGCCCTCGACCCGGCAAAATATATGCAACTCGCTTCATACGTCCCTTCCGTCCCTTCCATCCCCTCGTTCACTCTCCCCCACAACCTTCTGCAAGAGGGTACTGAAGAGACAGCAAACCACCATCTTCTACTTCTTCACCCCGATATCTCAACATTCACACCTCGCCTTGCCCTCCCCAGCTGCAATGCGCACAGCAAATTTTGTGCAGCAACATGTCTTCCACCAACATCATTGCAACCGGGTTGCAACCGGGGATACCAACAGCAGTGCCATCACAGCAAGTTCTTGCACCACCCATTGCACATGCCGGGAAGCACACACTGCAAAACATTCCGAAAACCCCTATCGACCCATATTGTGTACCCGAAACATCACAACACCACAAGAAACCTTTCTATTCAATAAGCGAGAAAAGAAGAAATTATGAGCGTGAAAATCGGCCTCATGTTCACAAATGCCGGGCCATTTGGCAGTGCGGAAGGAGCAGCAGCAATCGCAGAAGCGGCAGACGCCAACAATATCGAGTCGTTGTGGACTGTCGAACATGTGGTCATCCCGACGGATTATCAGTCTGCGTACCCCTACTCTGCCGACGGCAAAATGCCCGGACCCGAGAACATGCCAATAGTTGACCCGCTGATCTGGCTCACCTGGGCCGCGGCGCACAGCGAGCGCGTCAAGCTCGCAACCGGCATTCTGATTTTGCCGCAGCGGAACCCCTTGGTCCTGGCAAAAGAAGTCGCCAGTCTCGATTTCATGTCAAAAGGACGTGTCCTTTTGGGTATCGGAGTCGGCTGGCTTGAAGAAGAATTCAAGGCGCTTGACGTGCCATTTGCACGCCGCGGGGCACGCACCGACGACTATGTTGCCGCACTGCGGGAGCTCTGGACGCAAGACGACTCCACCCATTCCGGAGAATTTTGCACCTTTGAAAAGGTGAAGTCCTATCCGAAGCCCGCGCAGGGCAGTGTGCCCATCATTGTGGGCGGCCATTCTCCTGCAGCAGCACGACGCGCAGGTCGTCTCGGAGATGGCTTCTTCCCTGCCCAGCCGAACGACCTCGACAACTTGCTCGACATCATGCGGACGACCGCAGAAAAAGAAGGCCGTGATCCGTCTGCAATCGAGGTCACCACTGGGGGACTTCCCACTCCTGATTTCATCAAGAAATTAGAAGACCAGGGAGTACACCGTATTGTCGTTCCTCCCCCAGCGTTCACCCCGGATACCATCGGAGCAGCACTCGAGCGTCTCCAGGACAGCCTCGCCTAAAACATCTCAACAGAGACAACAGGGAACCGGAGAAAGAACACGCGAGACACACAGCTGAAGCGCCGAAAATAGCTTCACAGGACACGTCTCACCGGCTCCGTGCAGAACTCTGGGGTTCTTCGCAACCAGGACAGCCCCAGAGTTCCTGTCTGCCGGCGATTTTTGCGTCTCGCCCTTTCACGTCCCAGACCCAGAAATCAACACGGAAATCCGGTGACACCTGTGATTGTCGTGACCGACCGCACAGCGCGCGCCCACACAATAGCGACAGCACACCAGCTCGCATTATCAATCCTGGTCTCGAACCGAGAGGCAGCTCCGCAAAAGCCCGGCCGGGGAATACCCGCGCGTGTGAAGAAAACCGCAAAACGCGCCGATGTTATTTTGTGCGACTGCCCTGAGACCACAGAACGAGCACACAAGAAGGCGCGGCACACGCTTTTTTCCCTGCAAGCTTGCAGCGGTTTGCGGCTTCATGGCGCAGGCTTGGACTGCAGTTTGGCTCCGGAGAAGAGAAGGGCCAGAGCAATGACAGGGAGAAAAACCGCGGTCACGCGATTCTCTGCACACAGCAATAACATAGAAAAACTCGCGAAATACCATGAACGAGAGCAGACCTGCCTGGATTGAACAAGGACAGCTTCTCGAAATAACAGTGTCCCTTGGGCGACGGGGAACGCATGTTTTCTCCAGTATTGTTCACACTGTTGGATCGAGAAGCCTGCTGATTACCGCTCCTCAAACAAAGGGAATGCTGCTTCCTTTGCGGATTGGATCTCCCTTGGAGGTCGTGTTCCTACAGGGATCTCACGTGATCATGTTCCACTCCCAAATCCAGGAGAGGGGCAAAATGGGGAACATCCCCACACTCCGCCTGTCGTCACCACCAGTGATTGCGTCCACGACACGCGAAGCCTACCGGCTCGATATTTCTCTTCCCATCTCTATCATCGACATGACCGACACTGCTTCCGGCATCAAGAAATATTACCCGACTTTCCACCAGCCCGCGTACACCTATGACATCAGCACTGGGGGTCTGAGTTTCTCACCGGCAGAAGAAATTCCTCCGGGCAGCCGTCTGCACCTCGAAGTTAATTTACAAGACGCAGGAGCGCTTGACATTCAGGGGATTGTGCGTCGTTCCTACCTACGCAGCCCATCCTCTGCTCCACCCGTTGTTCTGCCCACAAGACCTTCTTTGCTACAGGCTGTTCCCCTGCAGCACAACCACGAAAACCACACAACTCAAGAAAAGCCGCAAAAAGCCCAGAAACCCAAGACTGCCCACACAAAAAACAGTCCGCCCTCACACGTTGTCGGCATTGAATTTGCCCCGGCACAGGACGCGTCGCAAATGCGCATCGGAGCATTTCTCTTTCGACAGCAACAAGAACTGCGCCGCCGGCATTTGCACTAAGCACAAAGGCCAGGACCGCAGCAGATACATCAGGTGTTACGGATAACCCGAAGCGGTCCTCGCGCCCACTTCACGGCGCCGAGAAAAACCCCAAGTCCAATACAGGTAAACGCCAGAAAAAAGCACCCGAGAAACAGCGACCAGGACAAGTCTGATATTCCTGACGAAGTGCTGAACAGCGCGCTGATGCCGAAAAAGCAGACCCCAACGATAACATACCAATACCAGCCTTGCACGGAACGGGTCCACAGGCACGGCGTAAATTCCCACCCTCTTGAGACGGCCACCCCAACCGGGATGGCACACATCACAGCAAGAACTATCCACAATGAACCGAAGAGAAAAAAGGCGAGCATGGCCCCCATAGGTAGGGACACAGTCGACCGAAAAAGTTTCATCTGCGTTTTTCTCCCCTCAACAGGAACTTTGCACACTTGACATCAGCTGTGTGCTTGTCCATTCCCTGTGGCAAAAAAGACCTGAATACAAAAACGACTATATATTACCAAGTATTCGCTTAAGCTTCCCAATACCCTTTTTATGTGAAAAACAATGACAGACCGCACTTCAGTACGGGTCTTGCCCTCACCAGAGCGCACGCTCGGACACTTCGCTCATGGTTTTTCCTGCGACATCAAGAAACACATGCCGGCATTTCGCAATTTCTCACCATGGCCTGCTGCAAAGCTCGCAACCGGTCAGAGTGAAAAAATCTCAGAAAGCGACAAAAACCTCTAGCCACAGAGCAGCTCGAAAGCACCCTCAGGTCTTGTGGTCACAGCGCGCACAAGACGAGGGCAAACGCTGATTGAAACGCTGGTCAAAGCGCTGAAAGGACAGGAGATGAGAAAACCATTGGTGATCGTGGAATCTCCCACGAAGGCACGCACCATCTCCCGCTACTTAGGCGACAACTTCACAGTCATATCCAGCATGGGACACATCCGCGATTTACCGCGTAATGCCAAAGAACTTCCCAATGAACATAAAGGAACAAAAAAGAATAACCTTGGCATCGATCCAGATTTCGCTCCAATCTACACAATTCCTTCTAAAAAACGTGCATGTGTCGAAAAGTTACGTCGTGCTCTGGCAAAAGCGAGCGCGCTCTACCTCGCCACGGACGACGACCGCGAAGGAGAAGCCATCGCCTGGCACATCTACGATGAGCTCGCGCCGACCCTGCCCGTGCAACGCGTGACCTTTCGGGAAGTGACAAAAAGCGCGGTACTCGACGCCATCGCCGGACCTCGCCCAATTGACGAAGACCTCGTGCACGCGCAAGAAGCACGTCGCGTCCTTGACCGGCTCATCGGATGGTCCCTCTCCCCTGTCCTCTGGAAAAAAATCCGGCCAAAACTCTCAACTGGACGCGTGCAAAGCGTCGCCACCCGTCTCGTCGTAGAGAGAGAAAAAGAACGCATCTCGTTTGTCTCGCGCACTTCTTTCGGCATCGAAGCCGTTTTCCGCCCCAAAGCAGTCGACACACCCGATATTCCCGCCCAACTCACCTCAATTGACGGCATTCCCCTGCCCAACCCGCACGATTTTCGCCTGCACACCGATATTCCAAGCGAGACCACACCCATCACGACACCCACGCCCATACCCACAGACCCATCACCCACGCCCATACCCAGAGACCCATCACCCACATCTACGCCGGCAGACTGCAAGAGCAGCAGTACGAAATCATCTTCGCCATCTTCAGCATCGGCAAAGGACAGCCCGACAGACAGGCCATCCGCTCACGCACCTCTGCCCGCACCCCTTTCCGCACCCTTGCCCATGCCGGTACAAAGCCTGCTCGACAGGGAAACCGCCACCACACTTGCCCACCATCTCGCCCATCAACCTTCCCACATCATCGCCACCACAACGACGTCCTGGCAACAGAAACCACCCCCGCCTTTTACGACAGCAGCCCTACAACAAGCAGCAGACCGAAGGCTTGGCCTGTCTCCGGTCCGCACGATGCGGACCGCGCAAGAGCTTTACGAAAACGGCTGGATAACCTATCCGCGTACCGATTCAGTCAAGCTTTCTCCTACAGCAGCCACCGCGCTGCACACAGAAGCAAAACGGCGTTATGGCGAAAAGCTCGTCACGCCACATCCACGCCGTCACTTCTCACAGACACACAGCAACGCCAGGCAAGAGGCACATGAGGCAATCCGACCGGCAGGCCGGCCTTTTCTGACAACCAGACAAGGCACGACCCCGGCTCAACAGCACAGAGCACAATCTGTACACATTAATCTGGCAACGCTCGCTCGCGAGCCAGATGCGCAACGCCACTGGCACAGAAAATACACGCCAAATCAAAACCGTAACTGCCCAGGGACAAGTTTGCGTCTTCACTTCCACAGAACGCCGGCTTCTTTCACCGGGTTTCCGCGCCTCTCGCACAACACAAGCAGACGAAAAAAACGGCCATAGTGCCTGGTCAAAAAAAGTCCCCGACACCTCACGCACCGAAAAAACCCGAGACACAACCCCAGACGGAACCCCAGACGGAACCCCAGACGGAACCCCAGACGGAACCCCGGACACACAAGAACTCATCTGCCTCACGGCAACCCCGCGCGCAAAAACCAATACTCCTCCGCCCCGCTACAGCGAAGGCGATCTTGTCGCGGCCTTGGAAAAACACGGCATTGGGCGTCCTTCAACCTATGCCCCTATCACGCGCGCCCTGCACGAACACGGGTACGTCTTCTCCAAAGGCGGAAAACTCGTTCCCACATGGATCGCCTTTTGCGTTGTCTCTCTTTTGCAGACCTATTTTCCCGACCTCGTGAGCGACGAGCTCACGGCAAAAATGGAGCAAGACCTCGACAAAATCGCCCAGGGGAATTTGAACCACAGCGCCTGGCTACATGCTTTTTACCATGGAGAAGAGGCCACCGCAGCCCACCCCGGCCTGCCGGCAGGACACGAGACCGAGAGCGACACAACACAAAACACGACACAAGAACAAGCCCAGCAAAACCGCAGTTCCCGTATCGGCTTGTGTGCCTTGGTGGAGGACGACCGTGTCGCGGGCATCGATGCAAAAGAGGTCAACACTATTCGTCTGCCTCAGACAGGGGAAGAAGAAGCCATCATCGTCAGAGTCGGACGAAAAACATCTACCTGGTACGGGGAGAAGAAACCGCTCCCCTGCCGGAAAGCTTGGAACCAGACCTGCTCGACAGAAAAAAAGCCGAAAAACTGCTCGCGAGCGCAAGCATCGAGGGCAAAGAACGTCTGCTTGGACGTCATCCTGTCACAGGCGAAACCATCACCCTGCGAAAAGGAGTATACGGCCCGTATGTTGAGTTGCTCCAAGGGTCGGACACTCCGAAACGCGCGTCTCTTTTTAAACATATGCGTTTCACCACTGTCACACTGGAAGACGCGCTCTGCGTGCTCTCCCTCCCCCGCCTGATCGGCACCGTCGAAGGCGAAAAGATTATTGGAAAAAACGGTCGGTATGGTCCGTATCTCGTAAAAGGCAAAGAGACCCGCGATCTTCTGCAAGAAGCGCAGCTTCTCACCATCTCGCTTGAGGAAGCCGTGGCCTTATTTGTCGCCCCAAAACCACGCCGTCCGCGCCGGCGAAAATCCAAGCCCACATTCATCAGCAAATCCGACCTCGGCGTCTCCCATATTGTGCGAAAAGGGCAGCGCAAAAAAAGACCTCATCAGAAATAGCCGTCACACGCTTTTGGAACCCGCTCTTCCCGAGCATCTGCACTCGACCTCCACGCTCGGCATCTGCACTCGGCATCTGCACGGACGTTCAAGAGAAGTCCGAGGCGTTCACGCCTACCGTGCGAAGAAGACGCTCGTAGAGTTCAAGCGTTTCCGTCTCGGGTTGCTCTGGCACATCAACCCCAGCGTTCTCTTCGAGCTCTTCATAGATTTCTGACATCACCTGCTCGATTGCCGCACGGTTTCCTGCCAGGTAGGCACCACGCATCACAAGACGACAAAGAAATTCGTTCCCCGGAACAACAAGCAGACCCTGTGTCGCTGCCCACATCGCCCCAACCCCGTCTCCGGCTTCGAGACAAAGACCAGCAAGCTGGGCTGCTCCTTCCAAAACCCGCACCGTCACAGAATTCAGGAACAAGCCGGTCTCTGTCCACTGATAGTACTTTCCGGCCTGCTGAAAGGGCTGTCCACGCACAAGTTCCAAAGCTTTGCGCATCCAGAAGATGCGATCTTCGGGCACGCAACCTTCGGCATACCGCAAGAGAGAAATGAACAAGTCAAAATCAAGCCCGACTGAAGGCAGGAGCGCATACCGCCCTGGGTGGGGAACACTCTCAAAAGCCGGCAAGCGCTTGCGGCCCTGACTATCGGAGCCAAGGGCGTGACGCGCCCGGGTAATCACCTGATTCAAACGGGACCGTTTGATCTCCTGCCCAGGCCAAAGGTCTTCCCACAGTTGTTCTGCAGTCACTCCCTTTGCATGGAAAGCCAAATAGGTTACAAGCTCCAGCTCTTTTGTGCCGGGGCCAAGCGAGGAAGGAGACCCGACCAAACGCACTTGCCCCATAACTTCGACCCGCACCCCTGCCGGAACAGGCGGTCCTTGGGGCACCGAAGCAGACCTCTCGCGAGATTGCACTTGCTGTGCTTGAAGCACTTTGCCCGCTCCAGACCCACGCGCGCTGCTCCCCTGCCTGCCTTCGTATGTTTCTTTTGCAGATCGTCCCTCAACAAAGGAGGCAGACGCCCCCTGCCCTCCCGTTGGCCGCAATGACGCAAAATTACTGCCATCTTCGGCTTGCCTGTCAGGACGAACAAAAGAAGCAGGTTCTCCCCTTGCCTCCGGACTTTGTGCAGGCCCCACAGGATCCCGACTCTTTCCAAAGGCGCGCACCGCACGACGCTCGGCACCTCCGGTGACACGACGGTCATCGCCTGCAGCCTCGCTTGCACCGTCTCTCACGTCGAGGTCACTGTCAAAACCCCCGTCGAGGTCAGCATCGAGGTCACTCACAAAGTCAGCAGCGAAATCGCTCTCGAACTCACCGTCGAAATCGCTCTCGAACTCACCGTGAGCTGCAAAGCGGCGCGCCGTGAAGTCATCATCCAAGGCGGCAGCAGTGTGCTCGTCCACACGCTCGTCGAGACGCGCCGCGTCCTCGGCACGGAACCCCGCCATATTCGCGTTCCGCACGGCATCGGGCCGGTTCTCCGGCCGGGAAGCAGTTCCGGAGCGCTGCGCTTGTGGCCTTTGCACCTGCTCAAACGGCTCGTCAAGGCCACGTTCCAGAACCACCGAAACATCATCAAGGTCGACTTGCTCTTCAGATCTGCCGCGCGGGTCTTGGTGTGGTCTTTGCGCTGCGCTCCTGCCGGCATCCGGGGCAGGGTCCCCACGCAGGATTCCCTCAGAAACCTGACCGGACCAGCCTTGATCCGATGCCCTGTCCCAGCTCTCGTTTCCCCATCCCTCAAGGTCGGGCCGCATAGTGTCGGGCCGCCTGGTATCGGGCTGCCCCGCGTGTTGCACGCCCCACTGCTCGTCCGATCTGTTTTCCGGCACAAACGCCACAGCTCCGGCAGAGCCTGCCCCCCACGCGTCTCCGCCACTTCTGACCTGCGCAAACTCCAGCTGCGGCAAGGACTGCACCTCTTGTCTGCGCAAATTCTCAAGCAGCGCGCTGTAGGACTGCCATTCCACATCTGAAATCGAGTAACGCCGCAAACGCAGATCCAGTGCAACAGCAGTGCCAACTCGGTGCAGCACTCGCACGATCTCCGCGTCAAGGTGCAGCTGCCAGTCGGTGTCCCAGTCCTGGGCCGCCAGCACGACTACTTGTCCACCGCCCAATACGGCGGCTTCCAAAGCACGTTCCACGCGCGACTCGTCACTCACGTCCGCGCACAAAACAACCAGGGGATTCCAGGAATCGGCAGGTCCTCCCACACGTCCGGCAAGAGAAGACGTAAGCTCCGCCGTCAGCAGCCGGTCTGCATGACGGGCAGTTGTCTCGATCTCTTCGATCACATCCGACAGGCGCTCAACAGATCGCACCCGTTCAAACATCTCAGGAAGATCAGACCCAAAGCCCACGCACAAGACCACAAGATCATCGGCAAAAGCGCTGATCGAGAACTCTATTGCCATTGTGCGCAGCGTCTCGAGCACGTCGGCATCCTCACCGCAAATCGAGGCGCTCCGCACATGCTCCAGGTTCAACATGAGATGAGCAGTATCAGTGACGCCTGCAGTCACAAGGGCAGGCAAGGGAGCCACATTACGGGCAGACATCACCAGTGTTTCGCTGTCATAGTTACGGGAAAATCGCCAGGTGTATCCCTCATCGAACGCCACAAATCCCAACGGGGCGTCTGGCGCCGATTCACTCAACATGATGTCAAGACATGTGTCCGTGACATTCGCACCGACAATATCAGGGAATGGGGGCCCCATTTCTGCAAGATCATGCCCCAACTTGCGCAACACAAGGTCCACGAACTGCAGAGAACGAGGATCGCTGCATGCCCGGATTGCCTTCTCCGATCCCAACACGTCAGGAGTGAGCGGCACAGGTTGCTGTCCCGGCACAAGCTTGCGATAACGGACATGGCGCAACCGGTCCACCAGCTTGATGAGAGCGGCAGCCACCACACCAAAACCCACCAGGGTCACAATCCAGCGGTCATAGGCAACCCGATCACTTTCGGTGTTCTCCGCGAGTAGGTCAATACGTTCCCTGCGCCCCGCGTCGTTCCCGAGACCGGGAACAGTCGAAGACACCACAGGGGGAACTTCAAGCGTGCCCGCATTTTTTTCGGGATCTCCCCCCTGCTCAACAACAGCTTCGCGCTCCACTCCCGCACTGTCTTCTGCAGAATCCGGCTCCACTGTTTTCGGCACCGATGCTTCTGACTGAGGCTGCGCCGCCGGCCCGCCCGGCTCCGGAGAGCTGTCTCGCGTTTTGCCGCCGCCGGACGGTGTCGTTGAGCCCGAAGTATCCCGATCCGCAGCATCCCGATCTGCAGCATCCCGATCTGCAGCATCCCGGCCCGTAATTTCAGGAGGAACTTCGAGCATCCATCCCGGCAAAATCAGATCTGGATGCACGAGCTTGCCCCCGTCTGCCTGGGGTTTTCCTCGGTTCTGCTCGTACAGATCTTTCCAGGCGTTGCGGTCTCCCAAACGATCCCGGGCAAGTTCCGACAGGGTGTCACCGGCCTGCACGAC
>Ga0209344_10001618_pt1 | contig 28500 bp, 22 predicted proteins | sample Cruoilmetagenom6_FD_187293 | JGI IMG/M metagenome (GOLD analysis project Ga0209344, IMG submission 187293) | Oil polluted marine microbial communities from Coal Oil Point, Santa Barbara, California, USA - Santa Barbara Oil Seep Sample 6 (SPAdes)... | ecosystem: Environmental > Aquatic > Marine... | reverse complement strand
TTAATGAGGACATGACCGAGCGGTTTTTCTACAACGCTGATGGGGAACTGCTCTTCGTTCCACAAATGGGGGCCATTCGTCTACGTACCGAATTTGGTGACATTGAGATCGATAACGGTGAAATTGCCGTCATTCCTCGCGGTGTGAAATTCCAAGTGCGTAGAGCTCAGGGCGTTGAGGCTGCACGTGGGTATATTTGTGAGAACTACGGTAGTCCTTTAGAGCTTCCAGGCCTCGGCCCCATCGGGTCTAACGGTTTAGCCAACCCGCGTGACTTCCAAAGCCCCGTGGCGTCCTATGAAGACCTGGAGGGCGACTACCGCCTAGTGGCTAAGTTCTCTGGTCGTTTCTGGGAGAGCAAACTCGACCATTCGCCATTAGATGTCGTGGCGTGGCACGGCAACTGCGCGCCTTATAAATATAATCTCGCCAACTTTAACACCATCAATACGGTGAGCTTCGATCATCCGGATCCGTCAATCTTCACCGTATTGTCGTCCCCCTCCGATACGCCGGGAATGGCGAATCTTGATTTTGTCATTTTCCCACCACGCTGGATGGTTGCCGAGAACACCTTTAGGCCACCCTGGTTCCATCGCAATCTAATGAGCGAGTTTATGGGGCTTATTCATGGCGAGTACGACGCAAAAGCGGAAGGCTTCACCCCTGGCGGCGCTAGTCTACATAACTCAATGTCGCCCCACGGCCCCGATGCTGAGACATTTGAGAAAGCCTCCAACGCTGAGCTTAAGCCCCATTTCATAGGCGATACACTGGCCTTCATGTTTGAGAGCCGCTACTTCTTTCACCCGACCCCTGCGGCTCTGAATGCTGACTTCCGTCAACGTGACTATGTGGATGTTTGGTCGACGCTGCGCTCCCACTTCAACCCAAGCCAGCCCTGAACCCTATACCACCCTGACGACAAGGATTGAATCACTATGAAACTGGCAACACTAAAGAAGGGGCGCGACGGAGAACTCATCATTGTCTCCCGTGACCTCTCCCGCGCTGCGAGCGCCGTTGATATTGCCCCCACACTTCAGGCTGCCCTTGAGAACTGGAAGGCGGTTAGCCCTCAGCTTGAAGAGCGCTATGCTCAGCTTAACAGTGGTGGTGTTGAAAACGCTTTTGAGCTTGATCAGAGTGCGCTGCACTCCCCTTTACCGCGTGCCTATCAGTGGGCTGACGGCTCCGCCTATCTGAACCATGTCCAGCTGGTACGCCAGGCGCGTAATGCCGAGATGCCTGAAACCTTCTGGACAGACCCGCTCATGTATCAGGGCGGTAGCGACTGCTTCTTGGCACCCACCGACGATATCGAGGCGGTGAGCGAAGAGCATGGCATCGACTTTGAAGGCGAGATCGCCGTTATCACCGATGACGTCCCGATGGCAGTCACGCCGGAGGAAGCCGCCAAGCACATTAAGCTAGTAATGCTGGTCAACGATGTAAGCCTGCGTGGCCTCATCCCAGGTGAGCTCGCTAAGGGCTTCGGTTTTTTCCAAGCAAAGCCCGCCTCCTCGTTCTCGCCCATTGCGATCACACCGGATGAGCTGGGCGATGCCTGGCAAGACGGTAAGGTGCACCTGCCACTGACCGTGCACCTGAATGACAAGAAGTTTGGCGAGCCAGAAGCCGGGGCAGATATGATTTTCAACTTCCCCCAGCTGGTGGCCCATGCGGCCAAGACCCGCTATCTCGGCGCAGGTGCAGTTATTGGTTCAGGCACCGTTTCCAACCCGGATCCCGATGGCAGCCCTGGAAAGCCCGTGGCTGACGGTGGCGTTGGCTATAGCTGTCTAGCCGAAGTGCGCATGGTGGAGCAGATACTGTACGGCCAGGTAAAAACTCCCTTTATGCGCTTTGGCGACCGGGTGCGTATCGAAATGTTTGACCGCGATGGCAACAACATATTTGGTACGATCGATCAGCAAGTAGTGCAGTACCGGCCCAAATAAAGGAAGGCAACATGACGACGCTTTACGGCTATTTCCGCTCGTCGGCTGCTTACCGGGTGCGTATTGCCTTAAACCTTAAGGGACTGGAGTACGACCAGATCCCGGTCAATCTGGTGAAAGGTGAGCAGCGTGGTGGCGAGCATCTGGCGCGCAACCCTCAGGGGCTAGTGCCTAGCCTGGTGTTGGACGATAGCTCGGTGGTTAACCAGTCACTGGCGATCTGCGAGTATCTCGATGAGGTACACCCAGAGCCCGCCCTGCTGCCGGTTAACGCGTTAGAGCGGGCTCGGGTTCGTGCGCTCGCTCAGTCGGTGGCCTGCGAGATTCACCCACTCAACAACCTGAGGGTACTCAAGTATCTAGTGAGAGAAATGGGAGCGGATGAAGCGGCTAAGCTAGCCTGGTACCACCACTGGATTGCCGAGGGTTTCACCGCCCTGGAAGCAACGCTCTCCAATGCCCCCTGCAGCGGCGATTTTTGCCATGGCGACACCCCTACGCTTGCGGATATATGCCTGATCCCCCAGGTGTACAACGCGGAACGCTTCGAGTGCGATTTGTCAGCCTATCCGACGACCCAACGTATCGTTGCCAATTGCCGTTCACTGCCCGCCTTCGAAAAGGCCGCACCAGCGGCGCAGCCTGACGCCAGTTAAGCCATCTTGAACAGGCCGTGCATTGCGCGGCCTGCATTTAGCTTGGTGGGCAGCCTCAGGCAGCTTCGACAGCGATGGTTTTCGAACGACCTTCGCGTAGTTCCTCCAGCAACTTCTCGCGGCGCTCACTGGCTTTCTCGGCAGCGGCTTCGCGGACTGGCCCGAAGCCACGAATCTCTTCCGGCAGCTTAGCCAGCGCCAAGGCAGTCCCATGATTAGTGCCATCAAGACGAGCCACTAACTCATCAATAAGCTGCTCGTAGTCAGCCAATAAGGCGCGGTCAAGCTTGCGGTCGGCGCTGAAGCGGAAAGGATCGAGAGCCGTGTTGCGCAAACCGCGCATCTTTGCCAGCGCGCCCATTGCCTTCAGCATCCAGGGGCCGAAGCGGCGCTTCACTGGGCGCCCCTGAGCATCCTTACGACCGCCTATAAGCGGCGGCGCCAAGTGGAAGGTTAGCTGGTAATCACCCGAGAACGTTGCTTTAACCTCATCCAGAAAATCGCTCTGGGTGTAAAGTCGTGCCACTTCATACTCATCTTTATACGCCATCAAACGATAGAGCTGATGGGCGACGGCTTCACTCAGTGATTGGCCACCGTTTAGCGCTGCTTCTGCGTCACGCATTTTAGTCACCTGGGTAACATAACGCTCAGCCCAGGCACGGTTCTGGTAGCGCTCCAGGTGGCGACGATTACGCGCTACCACGTCGTACAGCGTGGCATTCGCGGACAGTGGCATCGTGTCCAGATGCTGCTGGAGGTAGTCGGGTTCTACCGCTGCCAAGCGCCCCCAGGCAAATGCCTGGCGGTTCTTTTCCACTGCGACGCCATTGAGTTCTAGAGCACGCTGCAGCGCAGCTTCAGAAAGCGGCACCAAACCTTGCTGCCAGGCAAACCCGAGCATCATCATATTGGAAAATACCGTATCCCCTAGCAGCTGTTCAGCCAGGCGATTGGCGTCCAGAGAGGCAAAGCGCTCATCTCCTACCGCTTCACGCAACATGTTGAGGCGTTTAATGGGCTGCATATCCGCATCGCGGTAAAGCACATAATCCGCCGTGGCTAGCTCGGCCAGATTAGCCACGATACGAGTGGTCGGCTGCAGCACATTCAGCGCTTTCTGGGAGCTAGCCACCACCATGTCGCAAGCGATCATCGCATCAGCTTGGCCCGCTTCAATGCGTACCTGATTCAGTTCGCTGGGCTGTGACGCCAAGCGCACACAGCTCAGTACTGCCCCGCCTTTTTGCGCAAACCCCATAAAGTCGAGCACGCTGCTGCCCTTGCCTTCCAGGTGTGCCGCCATGGTGATCAGTTGCCCAACGGTCACCACCCCCGTGCCACCAACGCCACCCACCAGTAGGTCGTAAGGGGCCGTCAAATTGGCAATGGCAGGAGTAGGCAAATGCGCTATACGTTGCCAAAAGGCATCATCTGCCGCGACGCCTTGCCCCTTACGCAGCTCGCCACCTTCCACAGTGACAAAGCTGGGGCAAAAACCACTCACACAGGACATGTCCTTGTTACAGGAGGACTGATCGATCTTGCGCTTGCGACCTAGCTCGGTCTCGCGAGGCACCACCGATAAACAGTTGGACTGTAAGGAACAATCACCACAACCTTCGCAAACATGGTGGTTGATAAACACTCGGCGAGCTGGGTCTTCCATCAAACCACGTTTGCGCCGACGACGTTTCTCCGCCGCGCATGCCTGATCATAAATCAACACGGTGCAGCCGGGGATCTCGCGCAGTTCACGCTGCAGCGTATCCATCTCTTCACGGCCGTGGAAGGTAACCCCCTTAGGGAATTCCTTTTCATGCCCCCGGTACTTATCCGGTTCGTCACTCACCACCATGACCCGGCGAACGCCTTCATCCAGCGATTGCCGGGCGATCATCGGAACGCTTATTTGCCCGTCCACGGGTTGACCGCCCGTCATGGCGACAGCGTCGTTGAACAGAATTTTATAGGTAATATTAACGTTAGCCGCCACCGCCTGGCGCACCGCCATTGAGCCCGAGTGAAACCAGGTACCTTCGCCTAAGTTTTGGAAAATATGACCGTTTCCGGTAAAGCGGCTCTTACCCACCCAGTTAACGCCTTCGCCACCCATCTGAATTAACGATTCGGTGCTGCGATCCATCCATGAAGCCATAAAGTGACAACCGATGCCCGCCAGGGCTTTGCTGCCTTCAGGCACCTTGGTCGAGCTATTGTGTGGGCAACCGGAGCAGAAATAGGGCATGCGGCGCACACCGCCGAGCTCTTTAACGCCGGCGCGGCAGGCATCAACGGTTGCCAGCTTGTCGCTAAAATCGATCTTGAAAAAGCGCTCTAAACGCTCTGCCACGAAGCCTGCCAAGAGACGCGGGCTAAGCTCTCCAACAAAGGGAATCAAGGGCTTACCGGTTTCATCCTGCTTGCCGGTAACGATCACCTCGCCGGGATGATCGGGTTCCGACATGTACTCCTTCAACTGGCTTTCGATGATGCCGCGCTTCTCTTCAATGACCAGCACTTCGCGCTTGCCATGAATAAACTCAAGGATGCCGGGGCGATGGAGCGGCCACACCATCCCGACCTTGTATATTTCTACCCCCATTTCACGCAGCTTCGCTTCATCCAGCCCCAACAAACGCAGCGCCTCAAGTAAATCCAGGTGGCCCTTGCCTGTGGTGACCAGCCCAAACGTCGACTGTTCCTGGCGAAATAGGTACTGATCAATCGGATTGGCCGTGGCAAAGGCCTGAACGGCGGCCAGCTTGTGCTCAAGGCGAGTCTCAAGCTGTGGCCCCGGCAAATCGGGCCAGCGATAGTGCAGCCCGCCTTCCGGCATATCGAAATCCGGCGTCACATACTCAGGCAAGGGTGACACCTCCACCGAAGCGCCACTCTCTACGGTTTCAGAAACGGCTTTGAAACCTACCCAACAGCCCGAAAAGCGCGAAAGCGCATAGCCCCACAGCCCAAAGCGTTCGTATTCCGCCAATGACGCAGGGCTCACCACCGGCATAAACCACGCCATGAAGGCGACATCAGACTGGTGTGGCATGGAGGACGACACGCAGCCATGGTCATCACCCGCGACCACCAGCACACCGCCAGTGGGTGAGCTACCGTAGGCATTTCCGTGCTTTAAGGCATCGCCCGCGCGATCAACGCCTGGCCCCTTGCCGTACCACATGCCAAACACGCCATCTACTTGCTTATCGGGGTCTGTCTCGACTTGCTGGCAACCCAGCATCATGGTGGCGGCCAGGTCTTCGTTGATGGCAGGGACAAAATCGATGTGGTGCTCTTCCATGGCGGCTTTCGCCCGCCAAATCTCTTGGTCTACACCGCCTAATGGCGAGCCTCGATAACCGCTGATGAGTCCTGCCGTGTGTCGGCCATTGTGGCGATCAAGCTCGGCTTGGCGTAAGGCAATACGCACCAATGCCTGGGTGCCGGTGAGAAAGACACGACCTTCTCCGCGGGTATAGCGGTCAGCAAGGTGATAATCATCGAGGGCAATATCGAGAGGCGGGGTAGTAGAACCCGCCTTCTCAGTGATCGAGGGGGTTGTCATGAGAGTTCACCAGTACGGTCGAAGAGTTATGGTTGTAATACGCTTGAGTCTAGCCAAGAGCGCACTAAAGGTGCTTGCTAATTAACTCTTCAAACGTCTGGCTATTGATCATTACTTTCATTTTTTTAGTTTTGACGCAATGATATTCAACAAATCACAAATAAAAGAAATGGCACCATGAAAGAAACGACCAAAGAGATCGCCTTAGACAGGCATGACCAGCGCATTCTTACCCTGCTTCAGCAACAGGGGCGCATTACCAACAATGAGCTCGCCGAACAGATCGGGCTATCCCCCGCGGCCTGCTGGCGACGCGTCAAGGCCTTGGAAGAGAGTGGCGTGATCCGCCGCTTTGCTGCGTTGGTGGAACCCAGCCTGGTGGGCCAGCCACTATCGGCATTGGTGATGGTGACGCTGGTTCGCCACCACATCGACAACACCGTCGAGTTCGAAAACCGCATCCTGCAATACCCGGAAGTGCTGCAGTGCTATGCCACTACCGGCAACGCGGATTTCGTGCTGCGAGTGGTGATCGAAGATATGGCAGCTTATGACCGCTTTTTGAATGAGAAACTTTTCACCCTGGATGGCATTTCCCAGGTCAATTCCAATTTCGTGCTACGGAATATCAAAGAAGAGACCGCTATCCCTATTCGCTAGAACAGGTGATCGGGTTCATTACCGCCAATCCTATAGGCCGTTAGGTTTAACACTCCAAAGCCTCCAGAAAGTACGACCTAAGTATAGCAAAAGACTTTCTCAAATTAGTTGCTATTGAAACTACCTAAAGGCAAGGTTAAAGAGTGTGATTTACGCAAACCTGAGCAGGCGCTATTGACTCAGCGTTAGGCGTTACCAATAACAACACAGGCGCTAAGAGCGCCAGCTCTGGAGCTTCAATATGCATAAACCAACTCGCTTGATAGTGGGTGCCATGGCTATTTCAAGCATGGCGTTCAGCATGTCGTCACTTGCACAGTCAACGATCACCGTCAGCACCTGGGGCGGGCCTAATCACGGCATTAACACCATTGTTTGGCCAACCTGGAAGGCATGGATTGAAGAAGCTACGGATGACCGGGTCACGGTGGAAGTGGTGCACGATATGGGCCCACCTCCTGCACAAATGGAGATCGTTGCTGATGGTATTGCGGACGCAAGCTGGATTTTCCACGCCCATATGGCGGGCCGTTTTCTAGCGACCCAGTTGCCTGAATTCCCTACGTTTGAGGAGTTCTCCTCAGAGGACGCTTCCGCTGCGTATTGGCATACCCATCAAGAGTATTTACAGCAAGCCAATGAGCACCGCGGCGTTGATGTGGTTGCTATGGGTGTACATGGCCCAGGTCAAATATTTACCCGCGATCAAATAAGCTCTATCGATGAGCTGGCGGGCAAACGACTGCGGGTAGGCGGCGGAGTGATGAGCGGTTTAGCCGAGGCAATGTCAGTGACAGGCGTCGCCATTCCGCCGACAGGCACCTACGAAGCGGCCTCCCAGGGCGTTGTTGACGGTGCGATGCTAACGCTTGAGAGCTTACGCAGCTTTCGCGTCGTTGAAGTAGCCCCGCATACCCTCACCGTAGACGGCGGTTTCTACCGCGGCAGTTTTGCAATCATTATGAACCCCATGTTCTGGGATCAAGTATCCGACGAAGACCGTGCGGCGATTGAAAGCGTCTCGGGTGAACGGCTTTCACGCTTGTTTGGTTACATGATGGATGTTTCCGACCAACGCGGCGTTGAGTTTGGTGAAGAAAATGGCGCTACCTTTACCCAAGCATCCGAGCAAGATATTGATTACCTAAGGGGCGTCGCTAGCAACTTACTGGACACATGGAGTGAGTCTGTAAAGAGCCGTGATGTTGACGCGCCAGCAGCACTTTCCTTCTTTTATGAACAGCTAGCCAATGAAGCGGCCGAAGAAAGTATCGCTGCGAGCCTTGATAGTCACTGAGCCTGTTTGAACGTTCTCGCCGCTGCGCGTGATGAGCGGCGAGAACACCGCTTACTAGCCGATGAGGCTAACAACCCATCAACCTTTCGCGCTCCTTTTTCTTCCGCCCCCTCTTGTTTCACTTGAAACCAAATTGATCCGCGTCAAGGTAGTTCATCGCTCAGCGGTTGATACTGATGTCATCCTAAAACACCGCTGAGGGAGAATGGCCATGAATACTGCCCAGAACACCGACACCACCTCTTGGTGGGGACGTCTAATAGAACGCTGCTATGTAACGTCAACGACGACCTTGGCCCGCAGAGTAAAGCAGGAAGCTGGGGCTACGTTTAATGCGCTCATCAATGATCTGGAGAGACCGCTAGAACCGTATTTTGAGCAGGAAGTGGCAAGGCAACTGGCAGCAGGCAAACCGGCTCATTTCAGTCCAGCTAGAACCTTGATGCCAGTAATGATGCAACGCTTTGGTCTTCAGGAGGATGCGCTTCAGGAGAGCGGCCTGATTAATCATGTCGACTATGTAGTACTGCGTGACAACTGCAATGCCTGCGCAGCCGTGGGCGATTGTTGGAAAGCCATGCGAGCAAGTGCCGAGCTTGATGAGTGCCGCAAATTATGCCCCAACGCAAAGGCCTTTGATGCCTTAGCTTCACATGACGACAACCCTCGCACGGCTATCAATGCATCCTATTAACGTATTAACACGCATAGAAACCTCACGGCGCAAAGCAAATGCAGCTACTTAACCACCTTTCACCGGCAGCCCCTGCTCCTCTTTCATACTACGCAGTATGATTTCAGAGCGAACCTGGGTGACATTAGGATGAGGCAATAAATGATGATGGATAAAGTCCGAAAACTCAGTTAGATCCTTGGCGATAACGTGCAATACATAGTCTGCGTCCCCTGAGACTGAATATGCCTCACGCACCATGGCGTGCTTCGCCAGTAACGTCACAAAATCATCATCCATGCTTTCACCATGAGCTTTCAGATTAACTCTGGTGATAGCACGTAACCCAAAGCCCAGGCTGGCGGCATCAAGCCGAGCTGAATACCCCTTAATCACACCTTCGGTTTCTAACCGCGCTTTGCGTCGGGAGCACTGAGAGGGAGACAGGCTGACACGCTCGCCCAATTCTGAATTAGTGAGGGCTGAGTTCTTTTGCAACTCTGATAAAATTGCAAGATCGTAACGATCCAAGGAGATCCCGTGCATATAACACTCCATTTGCACACAAGCTGTGCACCATTTGGCTGCATCTTAGGTTAGTTTGCAACCTAATTGCACCGTCTCTTCCCTATACTGAATTGGTCGACCAACAAAACAATAAAGGAGAGACAGCGATGGGACCTTTTCCTCATGACGCACCTAAAGAAACCATAAGCGATACAAACCCAGCGGGTACAGATGGCTTTGAATTTGTTGAATTTGCGCACCCTGAACCTGAAAAGCTAGATAGCTTATTTAGGCAAATGGGTTTCGCCCCCGTTGCAAAACATCGTGACAAATCAATCACCGTTTATCGTCAGGGCGACATCAACTACCTTCTTAACAGTGAACCTAACTCGCATGCGTCAGCGTTTATCGAGGAACACGGCCCCTGTGCACCGGCAATGGCTTGGCGAGTCGTTAATGCTCAGCATGCCCTAAAACGCGCCGTCGACTTGGGGGCTGAAGAGTTCACCGGAAATAAATCAATCGATGCCCCTGCTGTCGTTGGCATTGGTGGCTCGCTTCTTTACTTTATTGACACTTACGGCGAAAAAGGTAGCTGTTACTCAAACGAGTTTGAATGGTTAGATGAGGTAGATCCTAACCCAAAAGGGTTTGGTTTTTACTATCTCGATCACCTCACCCATAACGTCATCCGCGGCAATATGGATACCTGGTATAAGTTTTACCACGACACCTTTAACTTCCGTGAAATACGCTACTTCGACATCTCCGGTAAAGTAACAGGACTTACCAGCCGCGCATTAACCTCCCCGGATGGTAAAATCCGAATCCCTATTAACGAAAGTGCCGACGATCACAGCCAGATTGAAGAGTACTTGCGCGAGTATAATGGCGAAGGCATTCAGCATATCGCCATTGCAACGAACGACATCTACACCGGCACAGACTTGATTGCGGCAGAGGGGCTAGAATTCATGCCAGGCCCGCCAAGCATCTATTATGAAAAGTCGTTGGAGCGCGTAAAAGATCACCAGGAGCCTCTCGATAAACTTCAAAACCGCGGCATTTTGATTGATGGTGAAGGTGTCGTGGGCGGTGGCGAAACCAGAATTTTGCTACAGATTTTCTCCAAAACGGTCATTGGCCCCATCTTCTTCGAGTTTATTCAGCGGAAAGGCGATGATGGTTTTGGTGAGGGCAATTTCAAAGCTCTTTTCGAATCCATCGAAGAGGATCAAATCAACCGAGGCGTGCTGCAAGGTGCTACTGAATAGCAGGAAGGCTGAATAACAACATTAGCGATGCCGAAAAGGAAACACTGTGCACGACGCTTGGCGTAACTATGCGAATGCCCCCAAAGAGGGGGCTATTATTTGCCCTTCTAACGACATAAAAGAAGGCAAAGCACACTATATGGAAATGATGAGCAACGATGAATCATTCCCCGTCATTGCAACGCGCCTCAATGGTAGGATTTATTGCTACGTTAATGCCTGCCCCCATCAATATTTACCTTTAAATTATCGGTCTGATAATATTATTTCGTCAGACGGTCAGCGCTTTTTATGCAGCGCGCATGGGGCAGTGTTTGATATCAAAACAGGAAACTGCTTAACAGGCGACTGCGATAAACTTGATGCCCTACCTGTATTTGAAGACTTAGCAGGCAACTTATGCATTGGGTATAGGAAATCTTAAAACAATAAATTCTGCTTTTTTATTAAATCCTAGCTAATAAACGGATAGTCATGCTGGAATCGAACGATGAATGCACAACTATTCGCTTATGAAGCTCCTCAAGCTCGACGGCGGTGCCTACCCTGGAACCTTCTAATCGATAGAGGCGCGATTAACCGTTAGGCAGCGTAATCTCTACCCTCCCCGAGTTTACCGCTGGGCGGGCGCTGCACAGCAGAATCTCCCCCTCTGGCGCGGATATGCCATTGGGGTAGGTAACCTCACCCTGCACCAGCGTGCAGGCACACTCGCCACAGCTGCCGCTACGGCACCCATAGGAAGGCTGTAACCCCGCTTTTTCGGCGGTTTCCAGCAGGCTTTCGCCCGGCTGCCAGTGGGTGACCACGCTTGAGTTGGCAAAGCTAACCTCTACCGCTTGCTCTGCGACGGGCACTGCGTATGTTTGTGTCAACGCCGAGGGGCCGAACGCTTCTGTGTGTATTTGCCCGGGCGTGAGTCCGAGCTCCAGCGCCTCCTGGTGGTAGCGCTCTACAAAGGCGGCAGGGCCGCATAGGTAGAGCTGTACTTCTGTCAGCACCTGATCGGTAAACACCTGCCCCAGTGAAACCCGGCCTGCCATCCACCCTTTGAGGGCAGTTGTAGTTCTGGTGACATGCCGCTGCAAACGCAGCCCGCGCGCCTCAAGGTCGAGTAGCTCTGCACCGAAAGGTGCCTCGGCCACATCGCGCACGCTCTGCACTAACGTTACCGGGCCACGGCCTGCCCCGGTCACTTCATGTGCCAGGCTCAATAGTGGCGTAATACCGATACCTCCTCCCAGCAGCACCCAGTGGGCACGCTCTGAGCCGCTAGCCCCGGCTGTGAATGAGCCCGTTGGCATACTTACAGTTAGTTCGGTACCCACCTGCATCGCGCTGTGCAAGTAACGTGAGCCCTCACCGTCGGCCTTAATACTGATGCGATAGCCGGCCTGCTGGCTGTCACCCGAAAGCGTATAGCTGCGTACCAATGCCGTGCCATCCAGGCGCGGCACGTGTAGCGTAATAAACTGACCCGCTTCAAAAGGCGCCAGCGCCTGGTCTTGTTGGGCACTCTTTAAATAAAAAGAGCGGATCTCGGCTGTCTCCCGCACCACGGCGGCCACTTGAACACGCTGCCGTTTAGCAAGCGCAAGTGGCTGCCAGGGCCCATGGGGCGCCGCCTCATGGGCCACTGCGTTTGCTTGGCTACGCCAGCGTAGGGCCCCCGGCCGCCAAACAATATGCCGTGGCGTCAGGCACCAGTAGCGTTCAGCTCCAGGATAACGGGCCCCAGCGGTCTCCTCGTCCACAAGCCGCGCCTCCCCGGTCAGATGCAGCACATTCCCGCTGGCAAAGTCCGGTATCACCAAGGCCGCGCGACCACTGGCCAGCACATTGCCCAGGGTGTTGAAGAACTGGTTGCCTGCAAAATCGGGCAGGATCAGGTCATTCCTCTGGCGGCGAATAAACCCCGGTTGCCCACCGCGATGGGAGGCATCCACCTGAGCGCCCTGATCGGTATACGCATAACTACCCACGAAAGCCGTTAGCGCCTGATCAATATGCGCCAACAACTGCTCTGGCAACTGATCGAGGGTCGCCTCGCGCATGGTTAGCACGGGGCCAAGCTGGGGCTGCACCGACCTCATCGTCGACCAGTCGTGAATATACTGGGGGCAATTACCGAAGGCGTGAACGACTTCTAGCTGCCATCGGCTTGCTGAGCTCCGCAACACGCCATTGACCCGATTACGGCGGCGCGTGGGCAGCTCTATTCCCAACAGTCCCAGGCTAGCGCCGCTGGTAAGCAGCGGGGTAACGGGATCATCCGCAGACGGCGTTAAAGCGAGATCGAGCCGTGACTCATCCGGCGCATGAACAAAGCCCGGCGCGCCCTCCAACAGCGTGACCCAGGGCCAGCCGTCAACATCCACAGCCGCCGCAGCCACAAACGGCAGTTGAGGAAAGAAGTGCTGCAGCTGCGGCGTTAGAAAGGGACGCATTACCTTGCGACCAATCTGCGCCATCTGTTGCTCCACCCCGACCACGCGCTGCAGGGCAAGCTCACCCGCGTGCCACGGGCTGGTAGTGTCGGCGTTTTCCACTCTCGACTCCTGGCGAGTAATCAGTTCACTAGGCCTACTTTGGTGACAGCCATGGGTATAAAGCCTTCCAGCGCCTCTACGCGCTTCAGCCATGTACGAATATGGCGGTATGATTCCAGCGAGACATTGCCCTCGGGCGCGTGAGCGATGTAGCTGTAGAGCGAAATCTCCGCCAGCGTGGCGTGCTCACCCGCCAGGAAGGGCTGATGCGCCAAATGGGCATCAACAATCGCAAACAGCTCATGGGCATCAGCAATCAGCGGTTCAGGGTCGAATGGGGCATTAAAGACCGTGACCAAGCGCGCCTTCATCGCCGAGTTCGCCAAAGGCCCTGCGGCCACGGAGAGCCAGCGCTGTACCTGGGCCTGAAGCAACGGGTCGTCCGGGAGCCAGCGACCAGAACCATAGCGGCGTTCCAGATAGACCAGAATGGCATTGGAATCCGCCAGGATAACCCCCTGGTCATCGAGCACCGGTACCTGTGCGAAGGCATTCATATCAAGAAAAGTCGGCGCTTTGTGCTCGCCCGCGGCAAGATCGACATCAATGAAGGTGGCAGGCAAGCCGAGTAGCGAAAGCATCAGCTCGACCCGGTGGCAGTGGCCGGAAAGAGCGTGGCGGTAAACCTTGATAGCGTTAGACATGCGATTATCTCCTTGAGTTAGCTCCGTAAAGAACAAGTGGACGTCACAGCCGTTAGGCAACGTCACCTATCCTGGGCCAAAACAAGAACCGCAAGAATGGCGATTTTTAACAATAGATAATTACGCCAACTGAAATAATCAGTCGACCAACCGCCCCCGCAACCAAGGGGTCGCTAGCTCCAAAAACGCCATAACGCTGGCGGGCGCCCGAATACCGAGGGCGTAGGTCAACGCCAAAGGGTGCGCCGCTGGCCAGAGTGGTTCAGCGACGGGTTCGAGCAGCCCCTGGGCACAGGCGCGGCGCGCCTCTAGCTGATAGCAGCACACGATACCCGCGCCCTCAATGGCTGCCCGCAGTGCCGCGCTAGAAGTGCTCATGCTAAGCCTGGGCTCAAAGCGTAGGGCTTGGCCTTCAGCCAGCGGCCACACGGGTGCCAGCCCCTCCTGTGAGCAGTGAATAAGCGCATGGCGGGCCAGGCTACTCAGGCTATCCGGTCGCCCTGCCTCATTCAGATAGCGGGGGCTGGCAAACAGACCAATGCGTAAATCACCCAGGGGCCTGGCATAAACAGAAGCAGGCAGCGGCCCGCGCATCAGTCGTAGGTGCGCTGGTGCTCCAGCTCCCACATGACTCGGGTGCTCATCGCTCAGCAGGCAGACCGTTAACGCTGGGTGCCGCTCTTGCAGCCTCAGAACTAACGGCAGCAACAGGGGCTCCATTAACGCCCGGGGAGCCTGCAAACGTAGCGTGCCTTTGAGCTCTCGGTGCTCTTGGCGCGCACTGCTTTCGGCGTCGGTGACTGCGTGGATCAACGCGTCGGCGTAGGCGCGCAATCGCTCGCCCGCCGCCGTCAACGCGCTGCCTCTGGCCGAGGTAGTGACCAAAGCGACTCCCAGACGCTGCTCCTGAGCGCGCAGCAGGCGGTGGAGCTTCGCCGCCGACTGGCTGCTCGCTTCAGCCGCGGCTTGCACGCTGCCGTGCCTGGCAACGGAAGAAAGCGCCATTAAGGCCTCAAAGCGCAGCGGCGATTCAGGTGAGAGCGCCATGGTCAACCGTGGTAGGCGAGCGCCGGGTCGGCACGCAGCCGCTCGGCAAGAAAGTCAACGAAGGTGCGCACGCTGGCGGCACGCCCACGGCCTGCCGTCACCCAGATATTGATGGGAATGGCCACTGGCTCGAAACGCGTTAACACGCGCCGCACTCGACCTTCAGCTTCACTGGCAGCCACCTGGTAAGACAGCAGCCGAGTCAATCCAGCGCCCGCCTCGACCGCCGTTAACGCCGCGTGAATAGCGCTGATGCGCAGCCGTGGCGAGGGCGTTACTTCAATGCGTTTGCCCTCCTCCTCGAACCACCAGTGGCCGCTCAAGTTGCCGCCTTCGGCCACTACCGTAGGCAATGCCTCCAGCTCAAGGGGGTGTGTTGGTTCACCGTGCTGGGTCAGCCACTCGGGGCTAGCGCAAACAACTTGCCTCACTTCGCCGACGGGCACAGTAAAGTGCTGGCAATCCTGCGGCACATGGCCGATGCGCACCGCCACATCGACGCCCTCCTCGTGCAAATTAACCGGCCGATCGATCAGTTCGGCGCGAACCTGCACATCCGGGTAGTGATCCAGGTAATCGACGATGTGCGGGGTAACAAAGTATTCGCCGAACAGTACCGGCGCGGTCACGTGTAACAGGCCACGGGGAGTAAGGTAGCTACCGGTCGCAGCGGCCTCGGCCTCCGCAAGCTGGGCAAGCACCTGCTGAGCATCCTCTAAATACCGGCGTCCCGCTTCCGTTACGCGCACCTGTCGCGTGGTGCGCTGTAACAACGCCACACCCAAACGCGCCTCAAGCGCTGCCACCGCCCGGGTAACCCGAGGCGGTGACAGCGCAAGCTGCCGTGCGGCGTCCGCAAAGCTCTCCAGTTGCGCCACCGCTGCAAACACGCGCATCTCTTCGAATCTATCCAAGACAGCTCCAGAAACAGGGGTAGGTATCACTAACGGTACTCTACATAGCGATTAGCCTTCCCCCAAAGTTTTCAGATTTCTTTATCGTCCACTTCGCGATTGCTCTATAGTCGAGGAACGCTAACCGGATTATCCCTTGTCTATGGCCGTTGACCTGCAAGCCCTTTACCCCAAACTGATTCACCTGATGCTGGACACCGTCTTCGTGGTGGATAGGGACAACCAGATCGTCTTCGTAAGTGATGCCTGTGAGTCGCTGCTCGGTTACCTTCCTCAAGAGTTGATCGGCACTCTAATCACGAACTATATGCACCCTGACGATTTAGCCGCCACGCAGGACTCCATTGTGCGTGTGATGGACGGAAAGCCACACACGGATTTCCGCAACCGCTATATCCGCAAAGACGGCGGTATCGTGCATATTCTGTGGTCTGCCAGTTGGTACGAAGAAGAGGGCGTGCGGGTCGGTGTCGCGCGCAACGTCACGGCTCTTATGCAGGCCGAGGAAGAGTTACGCTACCGCGCCCATCATGATCCGCTGACAAAGTTGACCAACCGAGCGCTCTTCTATGACCGCCTGGCCTTGGGCCTGAGTATGGCCCATCGCCACCAAAACATCCTGGCATTGCTATTTCTGGATATTAACGATTTCAAAGGCGTCAATGACATTCATGGCCATGCGGCAGGCGACCGAGTGCTCTGCACAGTAGCCAGACGGCTGGAAGGCTGTGTTCGCGAGACGGATACGGTGGCCCGCATGGGCGGTGATGAATTCACGGTGCTGTTAACAGATATTCAGTCGCCAAATGCCGTAGCAGAAAAGGTGGAGCAGATACTCGCTGTCATGAACGAACCGCTAGGCGCTGAATTCGGCGAAGTTAAAATGCCATCCTGCAGCATCGGCGTAGCCTGTTATCCCGCCGATGGAAAAGACGCCGATACCTTGCTGAGGCATGCAGATAGCCATATGTATCAGATCAAAAGGCGTAGTCGTTAGTCGGTAACGCGCTCCTGCCAAGCTGTTAAGTGGCGCTGTACCGTACCCTGCAAACCCAGAATATCGCCAGTATCTAACGCCTCGACCATCGCATAGTGCTCTCGGATACTCCGCTCCACCCCGCCAGCTTTTGGCCATCCTGGCCCTGCACCACGCATGCCCTGCTCACGCAGCCAATTCACTTGATCGGCCAACGGCCGGTTGCCAGCAAGTACTGCCAGCGCTCGGTGAAAGGCATGATTGTTCAGGAACATGGCTTCACCATCGCCTTCAACCGCAGCGTGTTCAAACTGGGCACAAGCTTGCCTAACAGGCGCCATCAGTGCCTCTGTTCGGCGCGCCATCATCAATGGCGCCATCGCAAGCTCCACCACCAGGCGAGCCTCGGTGAGTTCCAGGCGCTCCTGGTGGCTCCAGCGTCTAACCCGGTAGCCCCGATGAGGCACATGCTCGATGGCCCCCGCTTCCGACAAACGCTCCAAGGCGCCTCTCACAACAAAGCGGCTGACGCCATATAGCTCCGCAAGAGCATCTTGGCGCAACCAGCTATCAGCGGGAAAACGCCCGCCCCCCATACCGATTCTAAGCTGCTCCTGTAGCCAGCTTTGGTCTTTATCTTGACGTACAGCCTCTTGACGTTCCGCAGCCCGACTCATTTTTAAGCTCTCCTGTGCCTTCACCATAATAACTTCTTGCAGATTGGCGCCAATTATTTATGATACCCCACTCGCTTATGATAATCATTAACAAAGGGACATCAGATGCATTACCTTCGTGTACTGCCTTTGGCCATCGTCGCCGCCTCTCCACTGGCTTGGGCCCAGCAACCTGAAGCCAACAGTGAGCTGGAAACCTTAGTCGTCTCCAGCGACTGGTTGAGCGCCACTCGTACTAACCCACAAACGACGCCTGGCGCACGCCAGATATTGGAGGGAGAAGCGCTACACGGCGGCGATATCCGTCAGCTTGAAGATGCGTTAGCCCGGGTTCCAGGAATCCACGTACAGGATGAGACCGGCACGGGCGTGCTGCCAAACATTGGCATTCGCGGTTTATCACCACGCCGTAGCGAGCGGGTACAAATTTTAGTGGACGGTATTCCGGCTGCCTTGGGCCCCTACAGCAATATCGGTGTTTCACTATTCCCGGTAACGCTGCCCACACTAGAACAAGTTGACATCGTACGGGGCGGCGCGGCTGTTCACTACGGCCCAAACAATGTGGGCGGCGTGCTCAACTTCGTAACACGCGGCATCCCGGTAGAAAAGGAAGCCCAGTGGCGCGAACGCCTAACGCTGGATGACGCCACCGGCCATGTGCTCAGTGATCACTATCTGCGCGCAGGCGGCCAAGTGAGCGACAACCTGGGGCTCCAGTTTCAGGCCAACCTGATGCGTGGAAAGGGCGGGCGCGAGCGTAGCCAAACACAGGTCGATAATTTCATTTTAGATGCCGATTATCAGCTAAATGACACCCAATGGATCGATGGACAACTGCAGTACTACAGCGTAGACACGGATCTACCCGGCGCACTAACGCCAAGCGCCTACGCCCAAGACCGCAGCGATTCTCAGCGTCCCTACGACCGTTTCGAGGCGGACACATGGCGTGCCCACGCAACCTGGCATTGGCAACCGAGCAACGATATCGAGATAAGTTGGCGCCAATTTGGCCACCAGAGTGATCGAACCTTCTGGTTCGGCCAAAACCTGGGCGGTGCTAGCCATTGGTCTGACCCAGGCGAGCCAGCCACCCATGTCGCCGACTCGCCGCGCAGCTTCTCAGTATGGGCCAGCGAGCCCCGCGTTGCCTGGCAACTGGGGAACCACAAACTAATGATGGGTGCCCGCTATCTGGAAGAAGATGTCGACTTTGATGTGAACCGCCGCGCTGTTGGTAGTGAAACGGCCGCCCCGGTTCGTCGCTGGGACTTCGAGACCCGCGCAATGGCCGCTTACCTAAGCGACACCTGGCAGCTAGGCGGTGGCTGGGAAGTAACCCCTGGTATCCGCTACGAGCATGCAGAAATGGACTACGCCGATACCTTAAATGGCGGTCGCGATGAGAATGACGCCTCAGCTTGGCTGCCCGGCCTTACCGTCGGATATGCGGCCAACGAAGCGTGGTATTTGTTCACTTCCGCCCAACGGTCGTTAACCCCGGTGCAGCTCGCGCAGATCACCAATCCAGGCGATGTATCAAACGAGACAGCCTGGAACCATGAAATTGGCGCGCGTTATCAGTCCGGCCCCTGGCAAGCGGAGGCCACAGGCTTTTTGATTAACTACGAAGACCAGGTCGTCAAGCAGCCGGATAACAGCCTAAAGAACCTCGGAGAAACCCGCTACCAAGGTCTTGAAACGCGTTTGGCCTGGGCGCCGAATACCCTGCCCTTCAGCCTCGAAGGCACCTGGACTTGGCTCGATACTGAGCAGCGCAGTGGGGAGCTTGCCGGCAACGAGGTGCCCAACGCCCCGAATCACCTGCTCAACCTATTGGCTCGCTGGGAACAAGGTCGCTGGTTCGGCAATATCGGCGCCCGCTACGTGGATAAAAGCTTCGCCGATGCAGCCAACACCGCCCAAGAAACAGAGAACGGCAGCACCGGCCCACTGCCTGATTACTGGTTAGTCGATACCAGCTTAGGCTACCGCCTGCCGTTCGCCAGCGCGGCAAGCGTAACCCTGGGCGTGCATAACCTTACCGACGAGGATGCCTATTTCCGCGGGGTAGATACTAGCCCAGTGGGGCGTGTTCCGTTACCAGGGCGCGCCTACAGCTTAGGGTTGGATGTCACCTTTTAAGCCAGCCACCTTTTAAGCCAACGGCGGGCTGCTGACTTCAGCCCGCCAGTTCGCGCCATGTTTTATACAAATCGTTCTATACAGGCCATGTTTGATTAAGGAGCGTGGGTATGCCCGCTTTGTTTAACCGTCGCCTAAGGCGGCGAATAGGGCATTTATGCCTGATGATGTTGACGATTAGCCTGACGATGCCAGCACTGGCGAATGCGTTTGAGGTGACCGACCTGGCTGGCCGCAAAGTTCTGTTGCCCGATGACCCGCAGCGGGTAATCCTGGGCGAAGGGCGGCTGCTGTATACCCTTGCCGCTCTCCAGCCTGACGACCCTTTCCAAGACCTTGTGGGTTGGCGTGATGAACTCATTCGCTTCGATGAAGACGTCTGGCACCGCCTTCGCCAGCGTTTCCCCCATGCCGAACAGTTAGCGCGTTTTGGCAAAGCGGCCACCGGCGAATTCGATCTCGAACACGCCATTGCGCTTAATCCAGACGTCATCGTTTTTGATCTGAGCGCCTGGCCAGCATTGCGTGAAGGCTCGGCGCTCGACACATTGGAGACAGCCGACGTAGCGGTGGTGTTCGTGGACTTCCTGACCCAAGCAGACCAGCATATGGTGCCCAGCCTGAGGCTGATGGGAAAAATCTTCGCTGCCGAAGCACGGGCCGAGACGCTGATTAACATGCGTCAGCAAGCACTCGAAGAAGTCGCCGAGCGTCTGCCTGAGCCACTACAGCGGCCTGATGTTTTGATCGAAACGGCGGCAGGGCTCCACCCTGAGTGCTGTCGAAGCGTCGGTGACGACAACCTAGGGCGCGTTGTGCGGCTGGCCGGTGGAAACAACATTGCCGCTGAGCGACTGCCGAACCTATTTGGGCAGCTGCACATAGAGTGGATACTGTCTCGAGATCCCGACGTCATCATTCAAACCGGGGGTGACTGGCAGGTACTAAGCAGCAGTTCAATTCCCCTGGGCTATGACGTTTCAGCGCAAGAAACCCGCGCCGCCATGCGGGAGCTGATTGCGGCGCGACCAGGGTGGTCAACCCTTAAAGCGGTGGAAGAAGGCCGCGTGCATGCGCTTTGGCACCTATTCTACAACACACCCTTTCAGTTTATCGCCGTTCAGCAAGTCGCAAAGTGGCTGCACCCTGAGGCCATGGCAGACCTAGACCCTGCCGCAGCCTGGCAATCCATACACGAAACCTTACTGCCTTACTCGCTAGAAGGCACCTTCTGGGCTGATTTGGTACCCGCGCCATGATGCCTTGATGTGCTTTGGTATACCTGGGAGGCACACTATTCAACCGCGTATATTATTTTGCAGAACACTTGGAACGTTGAAAAAAAGCTTATGAGCTTCAGGCTAGGCTAGGCTAGGCTAGGCTAAACAAATGTAGCTGGCACATAAATCGATAACAAAAACCATGCCGCCAAAGCCAACATTATTTTAAATTCAAAAGTTAGCCACAAAAACACATAGATTTGGCCATTTATTGCGAGATTAATCAGCATGGCTAGAACCGTTTTAATGATTCGCCAGCAAATTAATCTCGGGTTTGCGCTGGTGCTGATCATGGCGCTCTTAATTATCTTCGTCGTCGTAGACTTAAGAGTAAAGCCTGATCTAATTCAGCAGCAACAGCAGCAGCTTGCCGTCAACCAGGATCAGTTGATCAGCCTTATCAGCGCCAAGTTAGGCCAAACAGAACTTCTCGCCAGTACGATCGCTCTTGCCGCCTCCCAGTTGCCTAAAGACGAGGCGCTGTTTAAGGCGCTGTTTCCTCCCATTATCAACAACCGCGGCGACTCGGTCATCGCCGGTGGCGGTATTTGGCCCGAGCCTGGCGCCTTTACGGAGGAAGCGCAACGACGCAGCTTCTTCTGGGCACGCTCAGCAGGCAACATGCGATACCTTGATGATTACAATGACCCAGACGGCGTGGGCTATCACACTCAACAATGGTACCAAGTCGGCCGCAATGCACCGATCGATCGCTGCAGCTGGTCAAAAGCCTATACCGATCCCTTCACCGATATACCCATGGTCACTTGCACTTTACCCATGCAGGAAAACGGCAGCTTTAGCGGCGTGGCCACCGTCGACATGAGGCTTGACGGTATCAAAGAGATACTCGCACGCTACGGCTCAGAGCAGGGTGGTTATGCCTTTGCGCTCGACTCCACAGGACAAATGCTCAGCTTTCCCCTGTCGGAAGCACAGCTTGAACATTCCGCTGGCTCACTAATGACCGCGCGCGAACTCGGCCAGCAACTGCCCTGGCTCAGCGAGACTTTAAACCGAGCCGCCGACCTGCAAAGCCCGACGGTCGTAGCGCTACGCAACGACGGCATTCTAGGCGAGGCAGCCTACGTTAACCTGGTAAAACATCCCCAAACCGGCTGGAGAATCGGACTCGTTGTGCCCCAGAGCCGCATGACGGCGTCGGCGGAAAGCATGGGACTCTTTTTGATGCTAGCCATTGGTGCGTTGCTGGTGATAGTAGGCATTGTGGCGGCCATCATCTCGCGCAACTTACTGGGATTGATTCAGCAAACGACGCAACAGATTAGAGAATTAACCCATGGTGAGACCGCTCAGGCACTCGATACCGGCACGATGAACGAAATTGGCGAGCTGCGCCAAGCGGTCAATGCCTATGGCGACAAACTCAAGTCACTGCTGACCCACTTGGAAAACGTTAAAGATGAGCTGGTGCAGAGTGAAAAACTCGCCTCGCTGGGATCGCTTGTGTCGGGCATTGCCCATGAGCTTAATACGCCGATTGGCAATGCAATGATGTCATCGACGGCAATCGCGGATGCCAAGCGGCATTTCTCCAGACAGCTTAGCCACCAGGTGACGCGCAACGACCTCAACAATTTCATTGAGGATGTCGGTGAAGGCGCGGAGATCATTGAACGCAATATGGCGCGTGCAGCTGAGCTGATCGGCGCGTTTAAACAGCTCGCGGTAGACCAAGAAAGCGCCAACAGACGAGAGTTTGACCTTTATAGCCTGGTAAAAGAAGTCAACCTATCGATGCGCCCAACACTGCAGCGAACCCCGTATCGACTCGATGTCGACGTGCCAGAGGGTTTGCACTTCGACAGCTATCCGGGTGCGCTTTCGCAGGTATTGATCAACTTGATTAACAATGCGGTTGTCCACGCTTTTAGCGAGCGTAGTCAGGGGTGTATCCAAATCACTGCCAGGGTCAGGCCCAACAATTGGGTATCCTTGAGCGTGAGCGATGATGGTTGTGGCATTCCCCTTGAGTTGCAAAAGCACATCTTTGATCCGTTTTATACTACCAAGCTAGGTCAAGGGGGCTCTGGGCTAGGGCTGCATATCACCTTCAACCTTATAACAGGTGTTCTTGGTGGCCGCATCGATGTTGATAGCGTAGAAGGAAGAGGCAGCCGTTTTACGGTCACCTTACCTAAAAGCGCCCCCCGCATCGTAGAGAGCGGATAATCTTTTAATGGCGCGCAGGTACAGCACCGGGCTTCAAACAGGCTAGCGCCGCCGCATATTGCTAGCCCGCTCATAAGTCACAAAAATTTACCTTTGAGTGTTAGAAACCATTAAAAATGTGCTAATTAGCGACTAAGTGGATGTTATGCTCAAATGTATTACTGCTCGCTTAATACGACCTACATGGTTGAATAGTGAGAAGCTTTTATTGAGTCTTGAAGAACCGGCATAGCCATGCGGCCCCGCCTTCTATCCATGTGTTCATAACGACGCTTATTATTTTCATGGGAGGGTATGAAGTATGGGCGACAACAATGAGCCACTGGTGTTTGCGGAGGATATTGCCGAACTCGCAAGCCCGATGCCAGCGCCCTGGAAAATATTGATCGTCGATGATGATCCAGACGTGCACGCCGCGACCAAGCTAGCACTAAAGGGCTCATTGATCGAGGAGCGCACGCTCTCCTTTGTAGATGCCTATTCGGCAGCAGAGGGGCTTTCCCTACTGGAGCAAAACGCGGATTTTGCCGTTGCCTTGATCGATGTGGTGATGGAAAGCGACGACTCTGGCCTTAATTTGGTGCAAAACATACGAGATAAGCTCAATAACCACAGCATTCGCTTAATTTTACGCACCGGACAGCCTGGATACGCCCCGGAAAGTGACACTATTCGTTTATACGATATCAATGACTATAAAACCAAAGCAGAGTTAACAAGGATTCGGCTATTTACCAGTGTTACCATCGCCATTCGCTCATATTCGCAGATTAAACAGCTCGAAGCTAAACGCGATGGTTTAAAGCAAATTTTAGCGGCAACGTCCGAACTGACCAGGCTAACCAACGGGCAAAATTTTTCCTCAGTCGTCATAAAGCAGCTTTGCGCCTTATTGAAAACGGAACGGGAGTGTCTAGTTTGTGCCGCCTCACATGGGCACAACGAACCGTCCTTTATAGTCGCCGCCACGGGGCACTTTTCCAGCTGGTTAAATATGCCTTTGGCATCCCTGCCCAACGAGCGCATCCGTACCCATCTGACCCAGGCACTTAATGAAAGGCAACATTTTTTCCATGACGGCGTCTGTGTTTATTTCCCGGGAAAAGATAACCAAGCGCTAGCCGCGTTTGTCGATATGCCGCGCGCTATTTCCAGCTCAGAGCAATATTTATTAGCCGTACTGTGTAGCAATATTGCCGTCGCCTATGAAAATTTTCAGCTATACAGATCGATTGAACAGCTCGCTTATCAAGACCCCTTAGTCTGCCTGCCCAACCGCAATGGGTTTGTTGCCGAGATAGAGCGTCAGATGAGATTAAACGCCACCACACCACAAGCCGTTGTTTTGGTGGATTTGGATAACTTTACCTATATCAACAGCGTGCTTGATGATGCCTATGGCGACGACATTCTACGTGCGGTTGCCCAGCGCCTATGCTCACAGCTCAGTAAAAGCCTGTGTATCGCACGCGTGAGTGGCGACGTATTTGGCATATTGGGCGATGCAAGCGATTTGACTCCAGAGAGTATCGAAACCGTCTTTGCGGAACCCTTCAGACTGCACCAGAACGAGCCGCTGCGGCTTTCCGCCACCAGCGGTTTAATTATTCTCGACAAGACATCGCGCCACGCCATGGAAATTCTCAAAAACGCAGGCGTGGCTTTAAAACAGGCCAAGCATTTTCACCGCGGTAAAACTGTCTTATTCGCCACAGAATTAGCCGATGCTGCCCGTGATCGTATGCAGCTGTTGAGCCGTTTGCGCGTGGCGTTCTCCAGTGAGCGTTTAACGTTACACTTCCAGCCATTTATTCGCTTACACGACGGTGCCGCGATGGGGGCGGAGTGTTTGTTACGCTGGCAGACAGCCGAGGGCCAGCATATCCCACCAGATCACTTTATTCCCCTGGCTGAACAATCCGGCATGATCGTCGCACTGGGCGACTGGGTGATTCGTACCGCGCTGCGTTGGCGGGCAGGCTTAATAGGGCGCGTGGACGATACGTTCCGTGTGGCGATCAACGTCTCGCTTGTGCAACTGATAGAAGATAACTTCGTCGCCAATATACTTCATTATATTCACACGCAAGGCTTGCAGGGATATCACGTTGAAATTGAGCTAACCGAATCGATGGCGGCACATGATATTAACAGTGTTATACAAAAACTTAAGCAGATGCGAGAGCACGGTATTAGTATTGCGATTGATGACTTTGGCACGGGCTATTCGTCGCTAAGTATTTTGAGCAGCCTACCGATTGATCGACTTAAAATTGACCGTAGCTTCGTGAGTGGCGATGCTGCCAACCAACCCCATTTTGGAATAGCGCATACCGTCATAGAGCTGGCGACTAATTTGCAGATGCACACGATTGCCGAGGGCATCGAAACCGAGAGCCAGCGTGATACCCTGCGGCAGAACGGCTGCCTGGAAGGACAAGGTTACTTATTTTCACGGCCACTTGATGAAGCGCAGTTCAACCAATGGCTGGCGCAACAATAATAGCGTTTAACCCAGTTGAGCAGTCAAAACTCTTGGGTGCGCCACGCCTATCTCACACAGTTCCATTCTCAGACTGAAAGAAAGCATTCCATACTGAATGACGAAGAACCAACAAAGCGCTGGTCACTATGCTAATTAACGGATGACTGATGGACTTACTCGCTACTTTTCTTTTCCAGCACAGCGATTAAATACTTTTTCGCTCACTGAGCAGACTCAGTGAGCATTTTAAGGGGTAACTTTGCCATGCTGGCGCTGCCACCCCGAAGTAAATATCAGTTTTATTACTCGGTTACTTTCACAACCCAACTGACAACTTCTTCATTACCAAATTCAGCCTTCCACTCTTGGATGACTTTGTTATTGCCGCCACGGGTTTCTACCGTTTCGCCAGTGTGTGGGTTTTTGTATACCTTCAAAGGGCGTTTTTTACGACCATCTGTATTGCTTGTGCTTACCTTGCCAGCTTTTGCTGGTTTAGAGCGGTAAGATGGGTCAAGCATTTCACATACATCGCGCGCTAATTTGCCGTGCTCCGTCATAAGTGCTTGTAGTCTTTCTTTGAATTCAAGCTCTGCTTTTAGCTCACTGTTATTTTCCAGCGCTTGCAGCTCTTCCTGCAGTTGCTTCAACATCTGTTCTTTTTTGAGATAATCACTCAGTACTGATGCCATAGTCTACATTCCTATATTTTTTTAAAATTTAAGATAAACCTTAAATATATATCCTGAGCATTATAGCTTTAATATCGTCTTTGAGAAAAGGAAAGTACGAGCTTGACCCTGGATTCATAGAACAACTGCAGCACTCTGGACAGTTCGGTTGTGTCAGGAGGACAGCGTCGACGCACCGCATTGAAAGTCAAGAAACAGCTACCAAGCCGGATCCGCAGGGTCACTGGGCGGGAATGGTAGCCATGGCCGTCTCGGTCAGTCCTATATTTGCGACCCGCACCGCCCATACCAGCAGGGTACTAATGAAAACACCAATGGACTGATTGGCCACTATTTCCCGAATGGGACAGGCTACCGAAACGGGTAAAACACAGAGCGAAGAGTCATCGTCAATAACCTCAACGATAGACCAAGAAAGCGGCTGGGATACCGAACCCCAGCCCAGGTGCTCTTAAGAGAATGCGTAGGAACGCTAGCAGCCGCTGCACTTATTGGGTGAACAGAAAATTAAACTCTAGGCACCTAAATTTCTATATTAGAAATGCCATTCGACATTTAGCGTCATAGCGTCGGTATCAATCCCGGGCTTATTGTGATTCCCAAATTTATTGCGCCAATATTCGTAGCCAACGCCGGCCCATAGCGAGTTTTCCTTCCCCCAAGCGACTTGCCCTATATCCAGCAACAGCGAGGTACGCATTAACTGCTCAGGCTTGGTCGAATCGCCAAAGTAGTCATCCCCTTTCGCACCGTTGTAGTTATAAAAGCCTTGGAATTTTAGCGGTAACGCAGCCACTTCAAACGGTAATCCCCAGGCCAAATTGATTTGGTAATAAGGGTCAAAGGAGATGCTGTTTTGGTTTTCGGGTAGCCCACAGGGTGGCAGACCACAGTGATTCCACTCCCGGCTATAAAACAGGCTTAGATCTACAAAGCCTCGCGGCACGTCAAACTTAAACGTTGGCCCAACTACCAGTTGGCGCTTACGCGGCGCAAAGCCGGTGTTTTTAGTGTTGAGATCAAACCCCAAGGTTAGTGCCATATCCCTCACTGGCCCGAATGTTACCGGCTCATCAAATACGCTCCCCGCATGCAATTGATGACGGTACGTCAAGTACGCTTCCGTTGCCCCTGAGTCACTATTGCTGGCGGGGTCTTCATCACTGGACTGTAGAAGATCCAGATTGAAAAAATTTTGCCCCAGTGAATAACCACTTGCATGGGTGAACTGAAGAATATGCTTCTCCACACTTTCAGGGTTATTAGGCTCCATAAACTGTGTTCCATAGCGATAACCCACAAACGTATCACTCCACACCGCCGCATGCGCACCCGCCGACATACAGCCAAGAAGTGTGGCCACCGACACGTACTTAGCCACTGCTCGGTTTCTCTCCAACATGCGAAAACCTCTTTTGTTTGATTTTTTAGACGCATTTTTTTAACGCCGCGAATATTTTGCTGGCGTGCACAACCGTTTTTTTTCGATAACAGCACTTCTTAGAGTACATTTATCCATATTTATTGTATACAATAAGAAAGACAATAAAATACAAAAGGAGCATACAATGTCGTGCATTTTAGACGCCGCACGCCCTAGCAGCCTTGGTTTAGAAGATTTTCTTACCCATTACGGCGATATATTTGAACACTCGCCATGGGTAGCAAAAACCGCTTGGGAACAAGGGCTTACTGACCAGCATGATAATGCCGATGTCCTAGCAGACAGCATGGGAACAGTGCTTAGGAACGCCGATATTGATCAGCAAATTGCGGTTATCCGCGCTCACCCTGACCTAGCGGGAAAAGCCGCCTTGGCCGGTGAACTCACCCAGGACTCCACCCGCGAACAGGCCGGAGCAGGCCTAGACCAGTGCACCGCTGCAGAGTTTGAGCGTTTCCAACGGATGAATCAGGCTTACCAGAATAAGTTCGGCTTCCCCTTCGTGATTGCCGTTAAAGGGCTTGACCGTCATGCCATTCTCAATGCATTCGAAAAGCGACTTGAAAACGACGCCGCGACTGAACGACAAACTGCCATCAATCAAATCATCCAGATAGCGCGCTTTCGCTTGCACATGCGTGCTGAGGCGGCTGCATAAGTCCCATGAGATTCCTCTTCCCTCAGCCTGAACAGTGCTCACCCTTCAGGCTGTGAGGCTTAACTTATATCGTCATTCGGAGAGACCTCTATGAGTCTGGAGACAAGAGAAGATCTCGATCCGATCGAAACTACGGAATGGATTGATTCCCTAGAGTCGGTATTGGATCGTGAGGGCGAAGATCGTGCCCGCTA
>Ga0209344_10001617_pt1 | contig 28557 bp, 20 predicted proteins | sample Cruoilmetagenom6_FD_187293 | JGI IMG/M metagenome (GOLD analysis project Ga0209344, IMG submission 187293) | Oil polluted marine microbial communities from Coal Oil Point, Santa Barbara, California, USA - Santa Barbara Oil Seep Sample 6 (SPAdes)... | ecosystem: Environmental > Aquatic > Marine... | reverse complement strand
CTAGATTCTCAATAAAACCTGGAATTTCTGGGATCAAAGGCACCTGCGTCACCGTGACGCTGGCGCGGTCCCGTCCCTCGCCCGCCGCTGAAATAACAATCACTGGCACACCAAAGAGCACGATCAGGCCCAGTATCCCAGCAAAGACAACGCCCACGCCAGGCTTATTGGCATACGAGCCCTTCCCTTTGCGACTCGTGCTCCGACGCGACGAAGCCCGATGACGCATCGACTGGGCCCGGCCGCGAGCATCGCGAACCTGATCCTGAGCAGACTTTCGGCCCTCAACAGGAGTCAACCGTTCACGGCCTTCTGGGTGCTCAACATGCGCGAATGGCCCGTTCTCTCCGATCCCTGCTTCTGCAACGAAACCCTTTCTGGCATTCGCTTTCTTCTGAGGTACAACCTGGCCTGTGACCGCGTACTTGCCGGACCACCAGCCAACCAGATTGACCTTGGGACGACCGACCCGCTGCCCTGGAGCTGCGTCTTGTGCAGCCGCCGCAGGAGGAACAGGCGAACCCGCAGCTTCTCTCGGAGCAGCCCCGTAGATCGGCATGGGCTCAGGGATGGGCTCTGGCTCAACGTTGTCACCAAGCTTAACACTCGGAAGATCAATCGGTTTCACCGCAAAGGGATCCGCAGCGGTCATCACAACACGCAAATCCGCGAGCATCGCCGCTGAACTGGGGTAGCGGCGGTCGTACTCAGCCATCGACCGACGGACGATCCAGCGGAGCGCTTCTGGACACCGCTTGGAAATCTGCGAGAGTCCGGAGTGAGCGGGGAAAGAGTTTTCGACCATCGAATACAGCACCGCACCAGCCGCATAGACATCAAACTTCGATCCATCAATCTGATGAACCTTGACGCCACGCAGGGCCTGGCGGACGAGTTCTGGGTCACGGAAATACTCCGTGCCGTGGGTGGTCAGGGTCATCGCTGAACGCAGCGGTGTGACGAGACCGAAGTCCACAAGGTGCGCCTTAGCGTCGCCGTGCTTGCCATCGATGATGATGTTGTCGGGCTTGACATCCTTGTGCCACAGGCCAGAGCGGTGGTAGGTATCAAGAATGGTCAGCAGATCGTCTGCGTAGCCGATGGTGTATTTGAGTTGTGTATCGTCAAGGCCTTCGCGAGGGCTCAGCGAGTGCATGCGCTGGGTGACAGCCGACAATGATTCGCCGGGGACATACCGCATGACATAGAAGAACCGCTCAGCGGTCAGCTCGTGCTCAAGGACCAGCCCGAGCTTGCGTGCCGCATCAAGCGCCCGCGACTCTCGAACGATCTGAGGCATCGAAGAACCATCACGCAGTGAGAACACCTTGATGACGACCTGCTCAACATCGATGCTCCGCTTGGTGAATGAAGCTTGTTTGATCTCGTCTGGTTCAGCGATGTAGAGCTTACCGCCCGAACCGCCACCCTTGAGGGAACCGACGATGGTGTAGCCGTCGAAAACTCCGACGCGTTTCTTGCTTGGTTTGTCGCTGGTTGGTGCGGCGGCCATCGCTTCGGGGACACGCTGCTCGACGCCTTCGAGCGCCTTGGAAAGTCCGAGCAAACGAGCCGGGTTGCCGATCGCGAGGCGGTAGACGCAGCGGATCGCAGAGTGGCATTCGAGCGAGAACGCGCTGGCGAGGTGCTTGGATCGCGACCAGCGGCCAACGACGATTGCCAAGACCGTCAATGGTGCGAACATGACAGCCGCCAGGATCGAGCCAACAAGGCGGAGCGAATCGGCGATGGTTGAGCCGATGAAGGTGAATATATTGAAAAAGATCATCCCAATGATGTAGAACACGCCCTTGAGTGCTTTAAAGGTCAGCCCGAAAATTGTGCTGAACAGAAAGACCACAGCCGCGAGCACAAACGCCCCAGCGAGGATGGCGAGTATTACCATAAGGATTGTTGCGATAGGTGCCATTACTTGCCCCGTTCTCTCAGGCCCTAGAGCCAAACCCTAAATCAGGTTCTGCTCGTCGACGGCCCGAAGCTCCATCTGCCGGTGATAGATGTCCCCGATTGCCTCGTCAAACGAAACATCAGTAGACTTGTCCGCGGGCCCGGCTTGCCCGCCACTCTCACTGTTGGGATTCAGCAAGAGTCCATTTCGCGAGGCCTCGTCGAGTTCCTCATTGGTAAACGAATAGATCGAGATAACCTCATGCAATCGGCTGCGCAACATATCACGGACCTTGCTCAGACGACGCGAAACCGTAGGCTCAGACACCCCCACCGACTCGGCAACCTCTTTACCGCTCTGTCCATCAAGGACACGCATGCGGTAGATCGAGAAATCCATGAAATCGCACTCTGATTCGACCTTCCGGATCGCCGCTTCAACCTTTGCGCGGAAAACCGACGCTTCGTATTCTTCGTCTACCCCCATAGAGGCATCGGCGACCATCCAGCGTTCATCAAACTCCGCGTTGGCCTTCCCAGCACCGCGTTTGAGGGCCATCCTGCGGTCGATCTCATCACCCAGAACATGCTTAGCGATCGCGAGGAGCCAGGTCGAGAACCGGGCGCCGCGTGCGGGGTCGTATCGCTCAATAGAGTTGGACAGTGCCGCAAGCGTTTCTTGCGAGAGATCACGGGCCGTCTCGACACCAATCCGCCCCTTGCCCCATCGTGTGAGCTGGATACGAATAACCGGACCAAAGGTCTCCCAGAGTTCAAACCACGCAGCCTCGTCGTTGGCGCGGAGTCGTGCAATAAAGCTAGTTGTCATATTCGTGAGCATGAGACCCTTTTCCTGCAGATACATTCGAGACTGGGGGCGTGGTGGATTACCTTATTCGGTACCGAGTCTCGTGGGTTTCACCCAGTATTGATCTCTATAAGCATACCCGGACCAGCACACGCTGCGTTGCGAATTTTAAAACTACCCCCTATGCAAGCCCACAAACGCCGATTTTGCAGATTTTCTTTGACGACCTGAAATTCTTGGAAGCCAAATCCCAGTCAGTACATGTCGGGACATCATACCGGCAACCAAGGAAATCACACGGTTCACACAGAGAACCGATCACCACACCCGCCGGAATGGTCCGGCACTTAGAGTATTTAGGAGACTGCCATGGGATGCTGCTTTGGAAAAACAATCGTTCGAGGCGTCGTGATCACCGCCCTGGCCGGCGGCGTACTGGTTGCGGTCGCGGGCCCACAACGGGTCGGCTACATGATCCACCAAACCCGTTCAAATGTGATCGGCGTCATCGATAACAATATCGAAGACCCCATCATGCTCCGGGCACAGATCAAGAATCTGGAAGCCCAGTACCCACAGAAGATCGCAGAAGTACGCTCCGATCTCACCGAGGTACAGACACAGATCAGCCAGCTCGACCGCGAGCTCCAGGTCGCTGTCAAAGTCATCAACCTCGCAGGAATGGATCTTGAGACCGTCAGCGGCCAGCTTACACAGGCCCGCTACACCCAAGAATCCAATCCGGGTGCGATCGTTCGCGTCTCGTTTAATAACAAGGCCATCGATCTTGACGATGCTTACGCCAAGCGGAACCAGATCCAGCAGACCCGCGACATGTACGCGGCCCGTGCGACCGATCTGCAAACCGACCTTGGATACCTCAACGATCAGGAACTGCAGCTCGCAGAACTCCTCGAACGCCTCGAATCAGAGCGTTCAGAGTTCCAAGCCAAGCTCTTCCAGCTCGATGCACAGATCGATACGATCGCCCGCAACGAGCGTCTGATCGACATGATGGAAGACCGTCAGGACACCATCGATGCCCACTCCAACTTCCAGGCAAACTCGCTTGATCAACTCAACGGCCGCCTCTCAGGCATCCGTACCGAACAGCGTGCACGCCTCGAAGCGATCGCAGGACGCGATGCCGACAAGAACTATGTTGACGAAGCAGAGTTCTTGATCGACCAAGAAGGTCTCGTTCAGGAGTTCGAGGATGACATGACCCTAGGAACGCCAAACAATGTCCGTGGATTCAACATCGATCCACAGATCATCGAGATCACCCCCCAATCCGTTGAATCTGCTGCCAAGGCAACTGGTCCTGTAGCAAGCAACTGAGTTACCGACTCCTCTGTAAATGGATCGTGATCCAACACAATCCACACCATGCATGCCGCCCATCGGAATCCGGTCCGACGGGCGGCATGCTGTTTTTGCGCCCACTATTTATCAACATCCATCCACAAGAGTGCTGCCATTCGGGCTCAAGTGGCGTACTTGTCCAACTTCCGGTATGCTCTGTGCATAAGATGATAAAACTCTCATCCCGCATCAATGCTGGGGTGATTAACGCATGGAGATCTACCCCTCGTGTGGTATGAACGCTTTTTAGGGCCGCTTGGCGTCGATATGGGCATTGACCTAGGAACCTGCAACACACTCGTTGCGGTCCGTGGCCAGGGTATCGTTCTCAACGAACCATCGGTAGTAGCCGTCAAAAAGGGGACCAATCAGGTCCTCAAAGGCGGCCAAGCCGTCGGGTGGGTCGCCAAGGAAATGCTCGGTAAAACACCGGGGTCCATCACCGCCGTCCGCCCCCTCAAGGACGGCGTGATTTCAGACTTTGAGATCACCGAGGCGATGCTCAACTACTTCATCACCAAAGTCACCGGCCGAGTCCGGATGCTTGGTCCACGCGTGGTCATCTCGATCCCATCGGGGATCACCGCTGTTGAGAAACGAGCCGTGTTTGACTCCGCAGAGCACGCCGGTGCCCGCAAGACTTATCTGCTCGAAGAGCCCATCGCAGCCGCGATCGGTGCGGGCCTGCCATTCGCCGAAGCAACCGCGTCGATGATTGTCGATATCGGTGGCGGAACAACCGAAGTCGCGATTATGTCGCTCGCTGACATCGCCAACTGTGAATCGATCCGAGTCGCGGGCGACGATATGGATGAGTCGATCATCTCATATATGAAGCGGAACCACTCGCTCATGATCGGTGAACAGACCGCAGAGCGGGTCAAAATCCAGATCGGATCAGCCGCCCCGATCGGTGAAGAAGCCGAGATGGAAGTCCGTGGCCGCGATATGGTCTCGGGACTCCCGCGTAAAACTACGATTACTTCCGAAGAAATCCGCGATGCGTTGTCTGAGCCGGTGACCAATATCATCGAAGCCGTTACAAGAACTCTTGAAAGAGCAGAGCCCGAACTGGCGGCCGACCTGGTCGAGAACGGGATCATGCTCGCCGGCGGCGGTGCCCTGCTGACCGGTTTGCCTGTCCAGATCACCAAAGCCACGGGGCTTGATGTCCGCATGGCCGAGGACCCGCTGACCTGCGTGGCCCGAGGCACCGCGATCTATCTCGAGAACATCGATGTCTGGAAAGACACGCTCGAGAACAACTCGGACATTTGATCCACCTGTGACTCCCACAACGCACCACGAAATCGTGTAGACTGTGGAGAGTCGTCGTCTGTCCTTGATGGGGAGTTCTGTCATGCATCATCAACCCGCGTTTGTTCGTTGGTCGATGCCAATGTGTGTGACCGCGATGATCATCCTCTGCATGCTGCCTTCTTCTTGGCTCGATTGGACCAACTGGTTTGGGGCCCAGGCCCGAGTGGTTGTATCGCCCATATCGCACCCAATGACGCTGGCCAAAAACCTGGTCATACCGCAATCTGTTGGGAATCCCAACGCGACGAACCGAGAGCGGGCCCTGCAGTCAGAACTCGACCGCTACCGATCGCTCCTCTATAAAGAACAGCAAGAGAATGTCCAGCTCTCCAGACTGGTTGACCAGTTGTCCTCCGGAGCCGCGATCAATCCAGACATCCCCGTGACCCAGATCCAGCGGCCCGTCATCGGGCTCTCAAGAGAGTTCCTCGTAGTCCGCGCCGGCGGGCACGAACGCGTTAGCCGATCAACAGTCGTGGTCGTTGATGCGGTCCAGCTCTGCGGGCGCGTCGTTGAGTCCGATGAGCGCACCGCCCTCGTCCTGCCGATCACCGCTAAGGACGCGCAGCCGCTACTGGGCAATGTCATGCTCGATGACTCAGGGACCAACTCGGCACGCTGCATGCTCAGCCCGATCGGCAAGGGCTTGCTCGAAGGCGATGTCACCCGCCCTATAGCCGACGGCACAGGGATCCCCGCTGCAGCCATCCAGATCGGCATGGAGGTCCGCCTCCTCGATGACCAATGGCCACGCCACGCACAGATGCTCCTCATCGGAACGATCGAGAGTGTCTCTCCATCACCCGACCAACCCCTCCGCCAGCGGATCACCGTACGCCCGAGCACCGATCTTCGTAGTGTCCCCGAGGTCTTCTTTCGGGTCCCCGACCTGACGACAGGGGGGAGCCCATGAACTGGTTTGTGCTGATCTTCTTTGCATGGATCGGGTTTGGTCTCGAAACCGCACTGCTCCCGGTCTTCGATGCCGGCGCTAGCGGCGTACACCCTTCGGTCGTCCTCCCGCTCTTGGTCTTCGTTGCCTTGTATGCCCCGCGTAAGCACGCCCTCTGGTGTGCGGTCTTCCTAGGAATCTCGATGGACCTCCTCACCCCGATCAATCACCACAACGGTGGGCCCGTCACCCTCATTGGCCCCTATGCACTCGGATACCTGCTGGCCGCCCAGTTCATCTTCTCGGTCCGGGGCATGGTCATCCGCCGCAACCCGCTGACCATCGCATTCCTCTCCATCCTGGCCTCACTCATTGCTGAAATTCTGGTCGTTTCGATCATTACCATCCGGGCACTCGCCGGCGACAAGATCGCATGGGATGCAGGTGATGCCTTGATGGATCACACCCTCTCATCGCTCTACACCGGGGCTGGAGCGGTCCTGCTTTCGTTCATCTTCTTCGCCCTGACCCCCGCATTCGGGTTCCACACCGCCATCGCGACCCGCTACGCCCGCCACATCAAATAGAACCTCTCTACCTACTCTATCAACAATCGCCTACGATTTGGTCACATGACCAATGCACGCAAATCCATCCTATTCAACGACGCCCAAGGCACCCTCGCACCCCTCAACGACCTCCGCCCCGCTCATGCGATCCGCACCGGCGCGATGACCACAGCCGAGCGACTCACCCACGCCTTTAACCTCGAGCCCGTCGGGATCGTCGTCCCAAACGCCATCAAAGAACTCGCCGCTGAACATTCAGGGGTTCCCGTCAACGAGCCACCAGCCGACACCGACGACGAGATCCTCATGATCAACGGCCGCTGTCCGCTCCCGGTCCAGGCAATCGCCGATCTCAAAGTCGGCGAGGTCCTTATCGAGAAAGACACCAGCGACATGGTCGCCGTCTGCCTCACCTCAAAGAATGTCGCCAAACTCCTCAGCGGCGGCAACCCAGAGATGAAATCCATCGAGATCGACGACACCGTCCTCATGCGAAACCCTTGGGACTGGAAAGCATTCCGCGACCGCTGCCTTGTCTACGACCTCGAAGCCATCTCCAAAGACATGCGCAAGGTTGAAGAAGCCCCCCCCGGCGTCATGATCCTCGGAGAACAAGGCGTCGCGATCCATCCGGATGCCGTCGTCATGCCCGGCGTGATCCTCAACTCAGAACTCGGTCCTGTAGTCATCGAAGAAAACGCGACTATCCGTCCCGGCTCTATCATCACCGGACCCGCCTACATCGGACCGGGCTCGACCGTCCTCGAACAAGCCAACATCAAACCCAACACCGCGATCGGACCTGTGTGCAAGGTCGCCGGCGAGATCGGCGGGACGATCTTCCAGGGCTACGCCAACAAAGCGCACGCCGGTCATCTGGGCGATAGCTGGATCGGCGAGTGGGCCAATCTCGGTGCCGACACCACCAACTCGAATCTGCTCAACACCTACGCCGAAATCAACGCGCGTGCGTCCAAGAACTCCAAAATGGAAAAGACCGGCGAGACCTTCCTCGGCGTCACCATGGGCGATCACGCCAAAACCGCCATCGGCACCCGCATCATGACCGGCGCCATCGTCGGCACCGGAGTCATGTACGCCGCCAGCGGCGCCATGACCGGCACCATCGACGCCTTCGCCTGGATCACCGACGCCGGCGAAAAATCCTTCCGCCTCGGCAAGTTTGTTGATATTTCCATGAGCGTCATGGGACGCAGAGGCATCACCCAATCCCAGGCGTACTCGCGAAGATTGACCATCCTCCACGAACAGGTGACCGGCGTGAACTCAGGATTGAACTGGCCGGGCAAACCGATGGAGCATCTGGTGAATCAGGACTCTTAAATGATCGTTCCGTGGATCATCAGCGTTGCACTGCTGTGTTTTGGCTTCATCATCGCCATCACAAATACAGGCATTCCTATCGTCTGGTACTACAACAAATGGTTCAGAAAACGAACAATCTATCTTGGATCAAGGCTTCCCTTGACGGGTGCCCCCTTTTTGTTCTTGGGAACACTCTTCCTGCCTGTTGAGTACCCCTTCAATCGATTCGTCATGGCAAGCATTGTCGCCTGCCTTGATATCTCGATTATCGGCACCCCATTGTTTTGGCTAATCTGGTTATTGCGTGGAAGACCCCAGCTCGACACCTACCAAGAACAAACAGATCAGTCAGAATCATAGCACAACCCCCCTATCCTCCGTCTGTGAAAACACTCTACCTCATCGACGGCTGGATGCCAATGCCTGATCCCGCACCTCAATCGCTTCGGCCCACGCTGTCCTTTCGTTTTTTTGGAGTATTTCTAACGCAGGCTTGTATGACCGGTATGCGAGTGAGTACAACTCAACACAGTTCTGTTTCCGGTAAGCCGCGCCGCATTCCGGGCAGAGCCCCTCCTCCGGAAGGTTCTCCAAGGCATAGCGACACCACGGGCAAAGAAAATTCCCGTGCCGCTTTGCACGCCTTCGTGTCCTTCTACGAACATTCAGCGGGGCCATCAAGCAAGAAAGTAAGGCGACAAAGAGCAATGCCGCAACGACCCCTCCATACTTGGGCATCACACCTGTTCCAAAGAGAAACCAACAGGCCATCAATCCAAGAAGGCAGCCCCATCGACCCCACGACAAATACATACTCACACCCCGCCGCGGATCAACCGTACGCATCGCGAGCAACTCGAGTTCACTTTGAGTCGTCATAATCATCTCTGAATCATACCCGTATCGCTCGCGTATGCTTGAGGCAATGAAAACCCTCTACCTCATCGACGGCTTCGCCCAGTTCTTCCGCGCATACCACGCGATCCGCACACCCATGTCCTCGCCCGTCACCGGTGAACCCACCAACATGACCTACGGCTTCGTCGGCATGCTCCTCAAACTCCTCCGCAACGACGGCTCGCACCTCGCAGGCGACGGAGCCGTGAGCTATGTCGCGGTTGCTTTAGATGTCGGAGGCGATAAGGGCACCTTCCGCACGCAGATGTTTCCAGAATACAAAGCCAACCGCGACGCGCCGCCCGAGGACCTCTTCCCGCAGGTCGAGCGGGCTCTTGCGCTGCTCAAAGAGATCGGCGTGCCGGTGATCGGGTGCGAGGGGTTTGAAGCCGACGATGTACTCGCGACCATCGCGACGGATTTTTCAAATAAACACCCCGATGTTCGCGTCCGGATTATCAGTAAGGACAAAGACCTCAAACAACTGCTGGGCGAAGGTGCCCCTCCCACCGAAATGTACGACCTCCACAAGGACGAGCTCATCACCGAAGCCACCCTCATGGACGACCTCGGCATCCGCCCAGACCAGATGATCGACCTGCTCACCCTCATGGGTGACACCGCCGACAACATCCCCGGCGTGATGGGCATCGGGATCAAAACCGCCGCCAAGCTCCTCGTTGAGTTTGGCGATATCCCAACCGTCCTCGCAGCCGCCGACGATGGTTCGATCAAAGGCAAACGCCGAGAAAACTTGATTGCGAGCAAAGAGTTCTTACCTCTGAGCAAGGACCTCGTCACACTCCGCCACGATGTGCCCATCGAACTGGATCTCGATAAATCCGCCGTCGAAAAGTTCGAACTCGACAAGCTCATCCCCATCTGCAACGAGCTCGGCTTCAACCGCTACCAAGACGATATCAAAAAAATGATTAGCCTAGACACACCAGTTGAAACCCCGAAGAAAGAAGCACCAACCGCAATGAGCGGCTTTGGCTCACTCTTCGATCAGGCTTCAACCGACTCCCCTACCATAACCGCCCTCGGCAACTACATCACAGTCCAAACCCAATCCGACTTGGACACCATGCTCAAAGAGATCAAGGACGCCGAGTTGCTGGCCGTCGATACCGAGACGACCAACATCCGTCCCATGCTCGCCAAGCTCGCGGGCATCTCGATCTCCCATGAATCAGGCATCGGCTACTACATCCCCTGCCTCGCTCCAGATGATGACGAGCACCTGAGCACAGAAGCCATCATCGCCGCCCTCAAGCCGATCCTCGAAGACGAATCCATCGCCAAGGTCGGCCACAACCTCAAGTACGACCTGACCGTATTGCACAACGCCGGTATCAATCTCCGAGGCCACCTCCCAACAGCAGAGCACCCAACAGCCGGCGACTCCATGATCGCCAGCTTCATCATCGACTCTTCCCGCTCGAGCCACTCGATGGACAACCTCGCCCTCGCCCTCCTCGAACGCACCAACATCTCCATCAAAGATTTAATTGGCAAGGGCAAGAACCAACGCACCTTCGACCAAGTCCCGCTTGCCCAAGCCGGTCCATACGCTGCGGAAGACGCCGATGTCACGCTCCAACTTAATGACATCCTCAGCAAGCAACTCTCCGAGAAACCGTCGCTCACCAAGCTCTACCAAGATCTCGAGATGCCGCTGGTCGATGTTCTCGCAACCTTAGAGCGCAACGGCGTCATCGTTGACCGCGAAGAACTCGGCAAGCAAGAAGTCCGACTCCAAGCCCGCATCGACGAACTCATCGAAGAGATCAATAAAGAATCAACCGAAGCCATCGGACGCACCTTCGATCTCAACAGCCCCAAGCAACTTTCCGCGGCTCTCTTTAACAAAGAAGACGACGAACCCGAAGGTCTCGGGATCAAGCCCGTCAAAAAAACCAAGACCGGTTTCTCCACCGATGCCGAGGTCCTCGACAAGCTCGCTCTCGATCCAACAATCGAAACCCCGATCCCAACCCTCATCCTCGAATACCGCAAGCTCACCAAGCTCGTTTCGACCTACCTCAAAGCCCTCGCAGAAGACATCAACCCAAACACTAAACGCATCCACGCGAGCTTCCACCAGACAGGAACCTCCACCGGCCGCCTCAGTTCATCAGACCCCAACCTCCAAAATATCCCCATCCGCTCCGACATCGGACGCGAGATCCGCAAGGCCTTCGTCGCCGCGGACGGCCATCAGCTCATCACCGCCGACTATTCGCAGATCGAACTCCGCATCCTTGCGCATCTTTCTGAAGACCCCGCCCTCATCGCCGCATTTGAAGCGGGCGAGGACATCCACCAAGCCGTCGCGGCACAGATCAACGATGTGCCACTCGATGAAGTCACCAAAGAACAACGCTCCGGCGCCAAGATGGTCAACTTCGGGATCGTCTACGGCGTCACCCCCTACGGCCTCGCCCGAAGACTCAAAATCTCCAACGGCGAGGCCGCCACCATCATCGACGACTACAAAGCCAAGTTCGCCAACATCACCAGCTTCCTCAACGAATGCGTCACCTACGCCCAGACCCACGGCTATGTCGAGACCATGATGGGACGACGCCGACCGATCAACGAGATCGAAGAACGCAATCCCCAACGGAGAGCCCTCGCCGAACGCGTCGCGATCAACTCTGTCGTCCAAGGCTCCGCCGCGGACCTGATCAAAATAGCAATGATCGACCTCCACAACGACATCACCACCGCCAAACCCGGCTCCGCCCTCGACGGCACAAAGATGATCCTCCAAATCCACGACGAACTCGTCTTTGAGGTTCCCGATGACAAGGTCGAAGCCGTGATGCCCTTGGTCATCGCCCGAATGGAAGGCGCGATGGACCTCAAAGTGCCGCTCAAGGTGGATGCACAGGTCTCAATGGACTGGTTCGGCGGCAAATAAAGCACGAAAACGGTTCAATGCGGGTACACTTGTGCTGTGGCCCAAGCAACCAATCAATCCTGGACAACTCGCGATCTGCTCGCATGGATGAACGACGCCTTCGTCAAGAAGGACCTCGATTCACCAAGGCGCATGGCCGAGATGCTCATGGCCCATATCCTCGGCGTCGAACGACTCAAACTCTACATGGACCCGGATCGCCCGAGCACGCCCCTCGAACGCGACTCCCTCCGCGATCTCGTCAAACGCGCCCTCAACCACGAACCCATCCAATACCTCGTCGGCGAAGAATCATTCTTCACCATGCGGTTCAAGGTCGACAAACGGGTCCTCATCCCAAGACCTTCGACACTCACCATCGTCGAAGAGGTCCTTCAGCACGCGCGAAAGAACCCGGACAGCAACTCGCTCCGTGAATCCGACGCGGGGATCGGGATGATGATTGCCGATGTCTGCACCGGCAGCGGCTGCATCGCCGCCGCCCTCGCCAAACACCTCCCCGGCGCCCGCGTAATTGCATCGGATCTTTCTGAGGACGCCCTCGCGTGCGCCAAAGAAAACATCGAAGCCCACGACCTCACAAGCCGCGTCGAACTCGTCCAAGGAAACCTCCTCGATCCCATCGAGAACCACCCAGTCGCGGGCAGCGCCGGTTCATTGCGATACTTAGTAAGCAACCCACCCTACATTCCCGACAGCGAATGGGACGCGGTCGAGCCCAATGTCAAAGACCACGAACCAACGATGGCCCTCCGAGCAAACGACAACGGCATGGAGTTCGTCGCACCACTTGTCGAACGAGGGCCAACCCTGATTTCATCAGGCGGACTCCTGCTCATCGAACTCGCCTCGGTATGCGCACAACAAGCATTGAGCCTGGCCAACAACCACCCAGACCTCACCCAAGCACACATCGCCAAAGACTCCGACGGCCTCGATCGCGTACTCATCGCAACAAAAAAATAATCTTTACTTCGAGCTGGCTTCCAGAGCCTCACGCACCTGGTCCATCAGCAACTCGATCTCAAACGGCTTGAACAGCACACTCTTGAGACCTTCCTGAGACGCACGCACGATCGAGTGGTGCGGGTCATACCCAAACCCGGTCATCAGGATAACCTGAGTTTCTGGATGACATCGGCGGACAGCCGAGAAAACCTCGTAGCCGTTCCGATCGGGCATCTGAATATCAGATACCACCAGATCAAACAGCTCGGTCCCGTGCTCCTTGATCTCTTCGAGAATCTCGATTGCTCGTGCCCCGTCGTTGACCACGGTTGTCTTGCACCCGCGGTGTGTTAATACATCGCCGATAATCTTGCGGATCTTAGGATTGTCATCAACCACCAGCACACGCTTCCCGATCAGCAGCGGGTCTTTCTCACGCTGCGTAAGTGCCTCGTCCACGCCTAACAGATTCTGTGGCCCTTCTGAAACACACTTGACGCGATCCTTGATCGAAGACACATCGCTCAGAATCCGATCAATATGCCTGCTCGTTTCAGGGTCAGCGGTTTTTTGGTGCTCTTTGAGCCAATCGATTTCAACAATAATATCTTCCAGAGGCTCATTGATCTCGCCCTCAAACCGGCCCGACACCGTCTGGTTCGTCGCGGTCCGCTCGGTCACCAGCAACTGGAGCATGTGCAGCGCCATCGCGATGTACCGACCAAAGATCTCCGCGAACTGGCGGTCCTGATCGTCAAACGCGCCGGGCTGCTGAGATTCGATATCCATGATCCCGATAATCTTGTCGGACACACGCAGCGGGACCGTCAAGCTCGACCTCGCCCCGGTCAGCCCTGGGAGGAACATCTCGTCGGACAGCGTGTCGTAGCATACATAGCTCTGCCCGGTGCTCGCCACACGCCCAGAAATCCCCGAACCCTCGGCTTCTAAATACAAATCCAGATCCTGAATCTCAACAGGCAACCCGGACTGCATCACCAGCTGAAGCTTATTGGTTTTCTGATCGGTCAAGAAAATCGCAAAGTGATCCGAGCGTAACAGCTCGTGCGAGTATCTGATCACCCGCTGCTCAAGGAGTTGCAGCCGCTCTAGCGCGTTCATCTCGCGGATCTGATCAACATCCATCCGCACGAGTTCAAACCCTGCGCGATCGATCGCGTCCATTTTCTGTTGCGTCCGCTGAGCGATCGTCACATCCCGCACGATCGCAGCGACGCGTCCTGTCTGGATCTCATCGCCCTCGATCCGCGCGATGCCTGTGATATACACATCAAAGGATCGCAGGCTTTCATCGGTCTCTATCCGATGCTTCGTAACCATCGCCCCACTGCCGTGGCCCGTATCATGCATAGAGCCCGGGATCGCATCGGCCGCCTGGACACACAACGCATTGACCTTGCTCTGGATTGAATCATCAAGCAACTCAAAATACTCGTTCGACCAGAGCAACTCGCCCTCGGGGCTCACAATGCACACACCCTCACCCAGTGCCTTGAGCACCGCGGCAACGCTCGACTCATCGGGCTGGACCACGATTTCGTAACGATCCCCCAGCGTCTCTTTGAGCTGGGCGGTTTCCTCCGGGGAGGCGCCAACGATCACGAGTTTGGGTTGTGTCTTCACCATCGAGAACTGCATTACTTCAAGCCGGAAAGGCGAACGCCCCTATTGTAAACACCTGCTCTAAACTGTATTCGCATGCCCGGACCCAACGGGTCCAACAACATTCAACCTTCTTTATTCATCCTTCTTTCACGCCACTATCACGCTAGTATCGGCATTGAACCCTATGGAGCCCCCAGAACTCTATGATATTGGTCCGAGAAATCTCGAAATCCTTCGGCGCTCTCAAAGCCGTCACCAAAGTGTCCTTCGAACTCGGGGATAACCAGGTCGTCGGGCTCCTGGGACCCAACGGAGCGGGCAAAAGCACCACTATTCGTATGATGACGGGGTTTTTGGCACCAGACTCTGGGTCTATCACTGTCATGGGATACGACATCGCCAAGCAACCTTCCATGGCCAAATCCCAGATCGGCTACCTCCCAGAGCAGGCCCCGATCTATCCAGAAATGTCCGTCCGGGGCTATCTCAAGCACCGAGCCAAACTCTTCGGGGTCGAAACAAAAGACATCAAGCCCGCCGTCGATCGCGCCATGAGCATGTGTCATATTGACAATGTCGCCAAAAGGCGCGTCGGCCACCTCTCCAAAGGCTACAAGCAACGCGTCGGGCTCGCAGGGGCCTTAATCCACGATCCACCCGTCCTCATCCTCGATGAACCCACCAACGGGCTCGATCCATCACAGATCCGTGAGTCCAGATCCCTCATCCGCGACCTCGCACACGACAAAACCATGCTCGTCTGCTCCCACATCCTCCCAGAGATCGAGCGCACCTGCGACCGTGTCATGATCATGAATCACGGCCAAATCCAAGCCGACGGCTCCCCTCAAGATCTCATCAACGCGACCCCTGGCTCAACCAAATACACTGTCGAAATCCGAACCAATCCAACCGCCGGCATCGCGCACGCCTTGCGCGTTCTCGCGGCCGTCCCCGGCGTTGATTCGACCATCGCCGCCGAGACTCAGCCCGACGATGCCAACCGTGGATGGTCCCGCGTCGTCGTCAACGCGATCCCCAACGAGGGCGATCTCCGCGAGCCCATCGCCGGAGCCGCTGAAGACAAGGGCTTGTTCATCCGCGAACTCACCCAGCAGCGCCCAACACTCGAATCTATTTTCATGAATCTGATTGACCCCACCCCAGCAACCACCGCGGGGGATCAACCATGATGACCGCCCTCAAAATGGCCCTCAGAATGATCTGGACCCTCGCTGTGCGTGAACTGGTCTCGATGTTCCGCGTCCCCGCTGGATGGATCATCATCGCACTCTTCGCGTTCCTCTCCGCGGTCCTCTTCGTGAACCAGACTCTCATCCCCGGAGAGCCCGGCTCGATGCGGTACTTCTTCTCCGCATCAGCATGGTTGCTCATCCCCATCGCACCCGCGATCTCTATGCGACTCATGTCCGAGGAATACAGGACTGGCAGCTTCGAATCTCTCCGAACGACCCCCGCCGGTGATTGGGCCGTCGCCTGTGGCAAGTACCTGGGATCAATCCTGTTCCTTGCGTTGATGCTCCTCCCCTCACTCGCCTACCCGATTGTCCTCGCAATCGTCAGCAGCCCCATGCCCGACCCCGGACCGATTTTCGCTGGCTACCTCATGCTCCTGCTCGTTGGGTCGCTGTACCTCGCCATCGGGCTCCTCGCATCCTCAACCACCTCAAGCCAGACCCTCGCATTCCTTGGCACCATGATGGTACTGGTTCTCTTCATGGTCATCACCTCGATCCTCACACCAAGCGCAGGATCCAAACTCAGCCCGATCCTCCAGAAACTCTCCGTCATCAACCGGGCCGGGGAAATGGGTAAAGGCGTCATCGACACCGGGACCATCTTCTTCTTCGTCATCGGCAGCACCTGGATGGTCGCCCTGACCGCGGGTGTACTTGAATCGAGAAGACTCGCAAGATCGCGATGGTCGCTCATCATCATGGGCACTGTATTTGTCGCCTCCACGGGAACAGCCGCCCTCTTTGCGGGTGTCCTGACCAATGAGCACAACATCAGGATCGATGTCACCTCAACAAGTGCTCACGAGCTCTCGCCCCGCGCTAAAAACATGGTCAACGCCCTTCCCGGTCGCACCAGAATTGTCCTCGCACTCAACGAAACACAGACCGACCGCAGGGCACTCGATCTAGTCTCCGATGTTCTCGACACCTACGACCGCGCCTCAGACTCACTCTCGGCCCAGATCATCGACCTCTCAACAACCGCCGGTACCAATCAGATCAACACTCTCGTCGCTCAACTCAGAGAACGAGAAGCCGGAGCAATCGCACAAAACACCAATACACGAAGAGAGCTCACCACCGCGATCAGCAACTCTGCATCAGCTCTCAACACTGCCTCAACAGACCTCGAAACCATCCGCGATGCGATCGATGCTACCGTCGGCGCAGGGGCAACCAACAGGGCATTCTTCAGCCAGCGTGCCGCCTTGGTTCGATTGGGCTCACAAGACCTCGCAGCCGCGGCCCAATCACTGCACACCGACGCCGGTTCGGGCATCACACTCATCAATACCCAGCTCAGTCAGCTCGAAGATCTACAGGCCCAGCTCAAGAACTTCGCCAATGCCCCAGAAATCTCGGCACTCGCCCGCGCCACCTCAAAGACACTCGGGAGCACACTCCAAACGGTCATCGACGATCTCGCCGTGGCATCGGACCGGCTCAGCAGACTCACCCCCATTGATGCCGATCGCGTCGCCACCGCACTGGCTACCGGTGAAGCCCTGCTGGTCATCGGACCACCAGAAATCGGCATCGCCGCTGTTGAACTCGACGCGCTCCTCCCATCGACGCAAGCCCTCGAAAACGCCGGCATATCGCCCGCCGGTGTCATCGGCCCACGCGCTCAAGAACTCATCGCCACAGCCCTCGGCCAACTCGTCATTCAATCGCATCCTATCGTCGTCTTTGTCCACGCCGCTGGAGAAGGCGAACTGCTTGGCGAATCCAACCTACTCACAAAGTCCGTTGATCGGTTCCGCCAGCGTGGGATCGACGCGGTCGAATGGGCCGCGCTTCATCAGACCGACCAGCCATCACTCAGTTCGATCGACCCGCTCGGGCAGCGACCGGTTATCTATGTATTTCTCGCCGCCGACTCAACCACCGGCGGCGGTGACTCCGGCATCACCGGCGCCAGAAGAGCAACAGCACTGGGAGAGATCGCAGAGCAACTCATCAACTCAGGCGATTCCGTCCTGATCTCATTAAACCCCTCGATCTTCGGATCTTTCGGTGACACCGACCCCCTCGTCAAAGCACTCGACCCCTTCGGAATTGTCCCCGACCCATCCCTGACACTGCTTACCTCGAGGCTCCAAGCATCCAAACGCACAGCCGATCCCGCGGCCATCTTTGTTCCTGCTGTAGGCGCAGACTCTACCACCCATCCGATCGGTCAAGCGATCAGCGGACTCTCCTCGGTGCTGCCCTGGTCGGTCCCCATCACGCTCGACCCACGCATTGGTGTAGAGACGCTGCCCATTATTTCAATCCCAGGCTCTCAGGATCTCTGGGCCGAAAGTGATTGGCTCTCGCTCTGGTCAACCCCCGGCCAATCACGCCAGTACCTCCGCGACCAGCCCGTGTTTGATGAAGACAAAGACCTCCGCCGAGACCGCTGGATCCTCGCTGCAGGCGCTCAGAAAGAACTCGGGAACTCGACACAACGGATCGTGGTGGTCGGCTCAAACTCATGGATCTACGACGCGGTCACTTTCAGCCAGGGACAACTTGTTGATGGCCGCATCACCACCGCGTTCCCAGGCAACCTCACGATGCTCGAAAGCTCGATCGCATGGCTCGCAGGCCTCGACGATCTCATCGCCCCGGGGATCCAATCACGACCCATCGCAACCATTGCCCCTATGACGCCCCCCCAGCTCTCAACCTACCGCTGGATCTTGCTCGCCGGCATCCCGGGATTGATCCTCGTGCTCGCTGCCGGTTCCCGCATCGTCTTCGGATAAAGCCTCAGATGAGGCTTTCTTGTTCATCCCATTCCAGTGCCTTGCAACGATCGCCGTGCATATTAATCCGACAGGCAGGACAATCGCTGTCTCCGCGGCTCGGTTAATCAGATCACCCGCGATCGCGGTGCCCATCGCGTGCCCGCCAGCCGAAGCTGTGAGCCCCACGCCCCACTCGCGGAACCCGATCCCTGACCCCGTCAATGGCATCAGCGAAGCCAACTGCGAAACCGCGCTGATGATCGCGATATCGCTGATCGTCATCTCAAGACCCAGCACCTGAAACGCGAGCCAGTACCGCCCCAGCCAGACAATCACATCGATCTGACGATACGCAAGCGCCCGCAACATGAGCCGAGTTTTCCGGCCCGACATCAAAGCCGACGCAGCAAACATGACAACCACAGGAACCGCCGGCAGTCCAATCAACCACCCCTCAGTTCCTCCTGATCCCTCAGCCATCAGAAACGCGATACCAACCAGCACAATATTCGAAATCCCAGCAAGCACCCCGGACCAAATCGACGACTCGATCGAATCCCGCAGCCGAATTTTGTTGATCGCCTTGTGATACCCGATACGCCCGAACAATCCCGCCCGCATCGGCAGATAGTTAAACAACCACGCGCTCCCTACGAGCACAAACATCTCTCGCACCCCCACTTTGCCATGCCGAGACTGCAACGCGTGAAGACACATCGACACCGACAAATGATTCCCCATCGGCCCAAGCACAATCAGAACAATCATCCACCAAGGCGACGAACTCACCGACTCCCACACCCCATCAAGCCCATCGGTCGCTTGGTAAACAAAGTACCCCGCACCACCAAGCAGCACCATGCTAATAGCAAACATCACCAATGTCCGCGTCCGCGAGACCGGGCGACGATTCACACTTTCGACCTCGGAATCTCCGTCGGTCAACTCAGATTCAGGCTGTTGGGTAATCCCCATGCGTTCCCTTCAAGCCCTCAGTACCCGAGTGATTCTTCGATACCCGGCGCGAAAGTCTCGAATGGAAGATTAGTCCCGGCGTACATAGGTTTAATACTCTCGATTCGATCAAAGATAAAGTCTGCAATCCATCCTAAACGAAGATCCTGGTGCAATCGGGCAACATCAAAGACAGGAGAGGCCATGGTCTCAACCCGTGTGAGCAGCACCATCGCGACCAGCACGGGCTCGATCTCAGGATTGATCAACGAGTCCGAGGTCAACGTCTTCTGGACGCGCTCATCAAACGATGCCATCGGAGGACTCGCGACCTTCGTAGGCAGCACTCCAAGCATCCAGACCTTGGTAGCCGTATCCCCCCCATCGTACCGAGACCACAGTGCGTCAACCAGCCTATCAAAGTCTCCGGCGGTCAACTCAGGACGCCTTGATGGGCTGTACAAAGTCGCAGCAGCCCCCATCACACTGCGAGAGAACTGAGCCGGGTCTGATGAACCAATCCCGTCAACGAGCATGTCGATCGAGTGGGTTGCTTCTCCGAGCACCCGCCGCTCGATTAATGGCGTCTCGCTCACGAGAGCAAACGGCGAGTTCACAATCCCCCCAGTTGGCAAGGGCTTGAACCCCTGCAATGCTCTCCAACGCTGACGGATCACCGACTGTGGCTGCGATTCGATAAGCCATCTCGTCTGAATCGAATCAGGCTCAACTTCAATCACCATCTCTTCGAGCGGCATCAACCGCAATCGGCGACCCATATCAACAACCTTGGCCCGCCCAACGCCCTGAAACCCGCTATCAATTTCGCGGAATCCTGGAACAATGAGAAGATTCGAATCGATCGGATGCGAACTCCCAAGCGACAATGGGATAGGCGACAAGTTGGCCAATCTAATCGTCAGCCGCGCCGGAACACCAGGCTCAAAGCTGGACTTGGCCGGCTTGATACCCAAGCTCATGGTGTTCTCAGGATTCGTAATCATTTTCCCTAACCACAACGGGACTCCATCTGCAATCTCGCTCATCAGCACGCCCTCAGGCGTGGTCATATCCGCACCATCGGTCAGTTCCTCGAGTCGTGAGCGAGCAATCGCTCCTGCCGCCTCAAGAGGATAATCTAGAGTTAACTGAGTATAAAGCTCGACAGACTCGTCCAAGTTGTTGAGCCGCTCACTAATGAGCGCGATCAACAAATCTCGAGGAGCCGATGGGGCCAGCTTTCCGATCGCATGATCAAGGGCCTCCTCGTACTTTCCTGCAGCAAACATACTGAAGGGTTCGAACGGGCGGAAAAATCTTTCAAGTTCAGGGACACTCTCGATGATATTGGCCATGTCGCTTTTGATTACCTCAGCGTCAACACCAACAATCGCACGCATCGTTTGAAATGTCACGACCTCTGTGAGATACGAACCAAGCAATGCGCCCCGATTTGCCCCCCGAACTTCCATCTGCTCCTGAGCGGCCAAGAAATAGGTCACTAGACCATTCTGCAAATCTAACAAAACAGAATCTACCGTCTCCTGATCATGTAAAATAAAGGCCGCCAGTAATCGAATCCTGTCAATCCCGGGCTCATAGCGAATCTCCAGAGGCGGAGTCAGATCATCGATAGGCTCATCGGCAGCAATCCGCGCATCAATCTTTGCCTGCATCGTTGCTCGCTCGTCAGCAAGCGACGGATTTAATCGATCCAGAATCGCCTGCGGCCCCTCTTTCTGCCACATCAATGACAACTGCTGTTCCTGAATCGACGGGGGGATACTCCCTGTGTCGATCTGAAAGATCTCGATGCCGGTCTTCAAAAACCGCCAAGCAGCATCCGTCGCGCCCTCGGCCGCACACATCCGCGCAATTGCAATATGGACATGCGGATCAAGCGGATCGGCATACAACACCCGGAGCTGCAGACGCATCCGTGTTGAAGCCTTGTCTATCTTCATTGAATAATGCTGAGCGATCAACGACTGCGCCGCCTTATTCGACGAATCAAGCTTCGCGGATCGGCGGAGAGCAGTCAGATACGCGACCTCGTTGCCACGCTCCCTCTCAAGCAACGCCATATCCATTGCCAGCCGAGATCGAACCGACGGATCGATCGACTCGCCCTTATCCCCGAGAAAACGCCCGTACGCTTTGATCCGTGCCTCGACAGTCTGCTCACGGTTCACAATCGCACTGATCAACCGGAGCTGCGCCACCATATCAGTTGGATCATTACGGACAACACCCCGGGTCGCCCGGATCAACTCTTCATGATCCCCCGCCATCCACGAGGCCTCCACAGCAGACCGCGCCAAGTCCGCGTCGTTGGGATCCAGATTCGTCGCCATGCTCAACAAATGCATCGCCAATGTGTAGTCAGCCGGGGTCGCGGGCTCATTGAGCCCCAAGTCCAGCCCCACCACCGTTTCGATAGAATCGGCAGCACGCTCGCTCGACATTTGAGCGAAGGCCTGGCAACACGACAAACTACTCGCCAAACCAATCAGAATACGGAGTTTGGAATCCATTACACCCCTCCTTTTAAAGCAATCGTGCGCCAACAACCAGAACAAAGCTTACCGCCCCGATCATGAACAATATCCAATGCGCCATCATGGACAAACGCCTCGGCACAAACACAAATACCCGCTCAGCAACACAGATTAAAAATACCAACTGCCCGCCCGCAAGCATCCCCATACCAATCAGTCCGCGCTCAAGCACCGTCAATCTTCCGAGAAACCCGGGCAACCCAGGCTCAACAAAGATCCACAGCCCGATCACCCCAAGCGACAACCCCCACATCGCCGCGCCGAGCATCTTGACCCAGCGTACAACCCCCTCACGCATACCCTGCCCGTCAAAGACCGGGCCATGCTGATGCGGGATACTGGACATGCAAAGAGACTCCTGGACGATTCAAAGACAAGAACACGCTCAATGCCCCTGCCTAATGAGGAAGCCATTGACCTAAGAGTGTACCACACCAACCATCGGCAGGTTCACCCTAAATCGCCCGACCAACTAGCTCAGGGCCATCGCCATAAGGAACTCAGCATTCGTCTTGTGCTTGCCAAGCCGGCTCTTGAGCAGTTCCATCGCCTCAACCACATTCATATCGGCCAAGACCTTCCGCAAGCGGTACACAAGCTCAAGTTCCTTCGGATCCATCAGCAGCTCCTCGCGCCGCGTGCCAGAGGCCGCGACATCAATCGCCGGATAAATCCGTTTCTCGACCAATCGACGGTCAAGGTGCAGCTCGGAGTTACCCGTGCCCTTGAACTCCTCGAAGATCACCTCATCCATCTTGGACCCGGTATCAACAAGAGCCGTCGCGATGATGGTCAGGGATCCACCGCGTTCGATCGCACGAGCGGCACCGAAGAACTTCTTGGGACGCTGGAGTGCGTTGGAATCAAGACCGCCGGTCATAATCTTGCCAGAGTGCGTGATCTCAGAGTTGTACGCGCGTGCGAGCCGCGTAATCGAATCGAGGAAGATGACAACATCTTCGCCGTACTCAACGAGCCGCTTAGCCTTCTCGATCACCATCTCAGCGACCGCCACGTGCCTCGACGATTGCTCATCGAAGGTCGAAGCAACAACCTCAACCCCACTGCTCACATTCCGTTTAAAGTCCGTGACTTCCTCGGGACGCTCATCAACGAGCAGCACGAAAATCTTCGACTCTGGATAGTTCTCCGAGATCGACTTGGTCATCTTCTGCAAGAGAACAGTCTTACCAGTCCGAGGCGGAGCCACGATAAGCGCCCGCTGCCCCTTACCGATCGGGGCAACCAGATCCACGATCCGTGTCTCGATCGCATCTTTTTCGTTTTCAAGCAGGAACCGCTCCTCGGGATGCATCGGGACCATGTCCTCGTAGTTGACAAGATCATGGATCTCACCCGGATCGCGGTCGTTGACCGTCTCGACCTTCAGCAATGCAAAGTACCGCTCCGATTCCTTCGGCGGACGGATCGCACCGCGAACCGTCATCCCGCGACGCAACCCAAACCGGCGGATCTGCGATGGCGACACATAAATATCATCCGGACCAGGCAGGTACGAAAGCTCAGGACTCCGCAGGAAACCGAACCCATCGGACATCACTTGCAACGAGCCCTCGCCGAACATAATGCCCTGGCGAGCCGCACGGATCTTGAGGATTTTGAAAATCAGTTCCTGCTTAGGAATCTGATGGAAGTCTTCGAGACCCTCCTTATCAGCAACCTCAAAGACCTCGTCGATTTTCATCCGCTGGAGATCGTTGAGCGAGATTCCCTCGTCAACCATCGTGCCGTCCGAGGCCGCGATGATCCGCTCGAGCTCTTCTGCTTCGCGTTCGAGCTCTTCATCCGATGGCAGCACGCCATAGTTGAAGGTCGAGCGAGATCGCCCTCCTCCACCACCGCTATTTCTGTTATTCTGCTGCCCACCGCCGCCGCTGTGGTTGCTGCCACCACCGTGGCTGCTTCCGCCGCTGGAGCCGCGTCGTTTTTTGCGCTTGCGTCGATTGCGTGACCCGCCATCACCGTTCTCTGAACCGCCGCCATTACTCTGCCCGGATGACCCTCCACTCGATCCATTCGAACCGCTTGATCCGGCCCCACCGGATTGGCTTGACTCGCTCCCGGATGGATTGGAAGACTTTGATTCCACATCCGCCTTGGGCGTGGTCTTGGCAACTTTATCAGCAGCCGGCTTCTTGGTGGCTTCCGACTTCGGAGCGGCTTCCGCCTTGCTCTTGGTCGTTGTACTCTTTGCAGCGGCGCTCTTGGTCGCGGCCTTCTTAGTCGTCTTCTTAGCAACCTTCTTGGCAGCCTTCTTCTTGGACGACGTGGGTGCCTTAGCACCCTTCTCAGCAACTTCTGTAGCTTTACTCATTGTGAGTCAACCCCGTGTGTCCTAAACCCCACTGTGCTGCACGCTCAACCAAAGAGCACCCGCAGCCGGAGTCAGAACTGGACTATTTTGTATGAAAGGAAAGTGGTACACAAATCAGAAACGACCATCAAAACTTTCTTGGTAGGCCGTATTCAAATATCAGGTAGGAGGCATTGACCCCAGAAGCCCCATCCATCCCTCAAAGTTCACTCTCGATATCTTTGAGGATCTGGGCGACTTGTGGCAGCAGTTCGTCGAGCGACCCGCCGTTGGTCACTATATGATCGGCCCTATCTCGCTTATGTTCAAGTCCCATCTGCGCTTTTTCTCGCCGATCAAGCTCAGATTCGTCCCAACCACGCGATTCCTGCACTCTCTGGGCCCGAATTCGCTTCGGAGTCTGGACAAAAACCACCGCGTCGCACTCCGAATCCACCCCGGCCTCGTACAACAACGGAGCATCAACGATTACCGCGCGAAAACCACCGTCCAACCTCGATGATTCAATTAATGCGTGCCGATCGGCGTGAATCAGCGGATGCACTAACTTCTCAAGCCGATCCCGCTGCTCCCGGTCCATAAACACGATCCCCGCCACCTTCTTCCGATCCACAGCACCCGATTCATCCAGAATTTCATCCCCCCACCACAGCAACAGTTCCCTGACCACATCTGGCCTTTTCAAGACCTCTGCCCCAGACTTGTCTGAATCCGATACCGCACACCCCAGATCCGCAAACGCCTGAGCCACCGTCGACTTCCCCGACCCGATCCCCCCAACCAATCCAATCACCGCCATCTTCTTGACCCCATTTCCAGCACCGCCTCCTTCAACCACCCTGCGGATCATCTCCCGCACATCCTCAGGCTTCTCAACCCCACGCCACACCAGCTCGACCCCCCCAGTCCCAGCACTGCTGATCCCGATCGACCCAATCCCAAACATCCGCTCCACAAGCGACCGTACCACAACCAGATGCTGCACCCGCGCCAAAGGCATCTCCGTCCGTACCGTCTTCAATATCCCAAACTGAGCCACCACCCTCGACGCTGTCAACCGATGCACCCGCACCGCTCGATCAATCCCAGCGACCACCACCCGAACTACGACCATCCCCAAGACCACCCACGCCCAGAACGACAGCCCATATCCCGGCACCCGCCCGTCGAGCCAGATCATCACCCCCCAAAGCAACACCCCAAAGACAATCCATCGCCACGCCTGCGTAACAATAAACACCGGATGAGGACGATCGTCAAAGATCACCCGCTCTCCCGAATCTCCCCCCGCCCCGTCAGTTTTTGTGTGCTGCATCACCATCTCCTAATGGTATCGTATAGACCACCCCCGCAATGCCCACAATTGGCATACGCTACCAACATGATCACCATCAACTACGCCAATATGCTCTCCTCCCGCGTCGGCCCCCACGGCCTAGACGAGGCCCGGATCGCCCCAGGATCAGCCGCCGCCGAGGGGATCAAGTCCCTCACCCAGTCCCTCGCCAAGACCAGAGGCACCGACTGGGAACGCTGGCGCAACCTCTGGCAAGAACCCATGCGATCCGAGCATGTCAATGCGATCAAACCCATCGCCAAAGATGCCCAGAAATTCGAAAACCTCGTCGTCCTAGGCATCGGAGGCTCAGCACTTGGAAACATCGCCCTCCAAGCCGCACTCAACCCGGCCACTCACAACCTCCAATCGAGCAAAGACCGCAACGGCCCAAGAGTCTTCGTCGTTGACAATGTCGACCCCGTCTACCTCGATTCGATCTTGAAAATCTGCGATCCCAAGAAGACCCTCTTCAACGTCGTCTCCAAATCCGGCGAGACCGCAGAGACCGCCGCCCAGTTCATGATCATCCGCGAGCGTCTGCAAACAGCCCTAGGCAAAAAATGGGCCAGCCATGTCGTCGCGATTACCGATCCCGAAAAAGGCACCATGCGAACCATCTGTGACGCCGAGGGCATCACCACCCTCCCCGTCCCCGATGGCGTGGGCGGGCGATTCTCATCATTGTCACCGGTCGGGTTATTCAGCGCCGCCGTCGCGGGCATTGACATCGACGCAATGCTCGATGGCGCAAAGACCATGGACGAACGCTGCTCCAACGAAGACCTACACAAAAACCCCGCTGCGATGCTTGCGTTGCTACTGGTTGAAATGGGCACCCGAAAGGGCAAACCGAACCATGTCATGATGCCCTACTGCAACTCCCTGTATCTCATGGCCGACTGGTACCGCCAACTCTGGGCCGAATCCCTAGGCAAAAAATTCGACAACAACAACGAGATCGTCTTCGCAGGATTTACGCCTATTAAGGCCCTCGGCGCGACCGACCAGCACTCCCAGGTCCAGCTCTACCGCGAAGGCCCAAACGACAAGGTCTTCATGTTCCTCGAAGTCGAAGAGTTTGACACCGACATTGCGATTCCCAAGGGAATAGGCATCGAAGCGATCGAGTATCTCGAAGGCCAATCACTCGCCACGCTCCTGAGCGCCGAGAAACGAGCGACCGAATACGCACTCTTAGATTCCGTCCGCCCCAACATGACAATAAAATTCCCGAAGGTCGATGCCCACCACATCGGCGAGTTCATCGCCCTCTGGCAGATCGCCACGAGTTATGCCGGGCTCATGCTCAACATCGACCCCTACGACCAACCCGCCGTCGAGACGGGAAAGAAGGCCACCTTCGGCCTCATGGGCCGCGAGGGCTACAGCGAATGGTTGACGAAGGTGAATATGTCCTTGGCTACTTCAAAGCATACAATCTAGAAGCATGAAAAAAATTACCGCTCAACTATTGTTAATGCCATTCTGTATCGGACTGATTATAGTTGGATTGTACTTGCAAAATTTCTCAGATCCAACCAGCCTCCGGCATCTTACGGGTCAACTTATGCTTTTCTCCTCAGCAGGATTATTTGGAGCAACCATTGGCTCTATGCTTACAAATTTAGTTGGACTAAACCACGACGAACAGCTTTTGAATAGAATAAGCAAGATGTTTTCTGCTCATTCATCACTAGCACAAAATCATAAAGAACTCAAACCATTCGTTGAAACTTTTTATATCTATAGAAAGACACACAACAAGAACGACAAAGCCATTTGGATATGCGAAAAAGTAAAATTTTCCAACTTAAACAACATGTTTCTTGACGGAGTAGTAATCGAAGCTGTACAGGCCAGTGGGAAGACCACCTATGCACCGCATGCTTATCTCACGAACGACAGACGGCTAATAATCACTGAATCACCCACGCCCGAAGCTGAGCAAACTGTAGTCCATGTGTACCCCGACACCAGGGAAATTCACCTTGACACAGGAATTGCTGGCATCGCAGTCGCTGAAACTTATTTCCCTAACCAACGAATAATTCGACCGGTCATACTCTCAAAATCTATAATAGAAGATATTGAGCCAAGCGTTATTGAAGATCCCAAAAAACAGAATGCCCTAGATGCCCACTGGAACAAAGTATGGGTTCCTCACATAATGCCGTCGCCGCTGGGGCCTCAAATTTCTAAAATTAGCAACCATAAAGAATTGAAGACGAGCACAATTGAACAATACCTTGCCACTTCGTCCGAAGCCACTATCTTGCAAACATGGACACCCGACGAAACCGCTCTTAAAAACGCATATAAAAACTTCCTTGACAATGGCGGATCACTTACCGTGTGCTTGTTGAATCCTGACGAGAATGGATATGCGGGAGACCGTTCGGTTGTTATAGGAAAGCGCGATCGATCGTATGTGCCCAATGAAATACGGAAAAATTTAGACTACTTTTCTGAACTTGCGGATTTATGCAAATCGAACAACAAAGGCTGCGTGCGAATTCTGACATACAACACTCTGCCTTCATACCCAGCATATGTGTTTGACGAAGGATTAATTATTGGCCATTTCTGGAACAATACTGAGTCGAACACTGGACTTCAAACTGAGATATCATCTTCAGATGCTTTGTATGCAACGATCCGAGATCGCATCGAAGAGTTCATGGAATCCTTTGGATCCGAATATTCCTCTAGGGAGCATGCTCAATTGTAGTGTTTCCTATCTGTACCTCCACAATCCAAGCCCCCCCAAGCACCCAGCTCGGATCCCCCCCGTCATA